>Ga0114129_10009061_pt1 | contig 14185 bp, 13 predicted proteins | sample RhiMetdeltSRZDD1_FD_80071 | JGI IMG/M metagenome (GOLD analysis project Ga0114129, IMG submission 80071) | Populus rhizosphere microbial communities from Tennessee, USA - Rhizosphere MetaG P. deltoides SRZDD1 (version 2) (version 2) | ecosystem: Host-associated > Plants > Roots > Rhizosphere >... | reverse complement strand
ATTTTAAAAAGTCAGGCCTTTAATGTCACTTCTGATGTATTTGCAAAATCAATTTGGGTCAGCTCGTGTCTTGCAATAGTTTTTACCTTACCCCCTTTAGCACTGTTGATAGGAATATATTGGAATACTGGCAATTTGCTTGCCGGTGCAATTGTCGGTTTTGCGGTTCACTTTGCAATATTGGCTATTTCGCCAAGACTATCTGTTGGATTGTCGTCATTTATGGATCCTTAGTCATTGCAAGTTAATACAATCCAGTATTGATCCTTGACATTCATTAAGTCTAACCTAGTAATTAATAAGAACTCTTTCTAATGGGCTTTAGACAGAACCAAATGATCTGGAATAATTGTAAAAATTAAAATTGATGCTGTTCTAATAACTTGCAATCTAGGATGTGTAAATTATGAGCAAAACTAGTATGCCAAGTAAGATTTTCGGTACTGTCTTGTCTCACGGCATACGAGGACGGATGCTTTCGAAGACAGAATTGCAGACGTTGGCAGAAGCTAGAGATATGGATGAACTAGTTACTAGGATAAAGAACACAGTATACCTTGATGCCCTAGCAAAGATTACAAAACCATACACAGCAGAAAAGATTGAAGGGGCTTTGAGAGAGTATTTGGTTAATATTCATGCAAAAATGGTGAGTGTGACTGGAGGATCCTCAATTCTCAGTGCCTATTTTTTGAAGTACATTATTTGGAACTTGAAAATCGTTTTGAAAGGCAAAGCGTTAGGCAAGTCATATGACGAACTTGCACCTAAGGTTAACCTAAGAGCTGAAGAGCTACTTGGAAGACGAGATATAATAGTCAAGGCGCTTGTGTCGAAAAATTTAGATGAAGCCATCAGTGCCCTAGCGGGTAGCGAAGTTGCAGAAGATGCTGCTAAGGCTGCCGCCGTCTACAAGGATAAAGGTGATCTTCGAGTATTTGATACATATTTGGACAGGACCTTGTACCTTCATCTCGGAAGAGCAATGAATGCTGAATCTCAATCAATGGACGTCAAAAATATAGTCTCCACTGATATAGACTCGTACAACGTCCTCGCTGTATTGCGTGGAAAATTTTGGAATTTGAGCCCTAGCGATATTAGCGATTTGATAGTTACGACGACATCAAAAGTTACAAAAGATACTATTCAAAAAATGATAAACACAGAAAAAATATCAGAAGCTATCGGAGAACTTGCGACCACAGTTTACAAAGATATTATTCCCCAAAGTGCTACTAGTGATATTGATGCCATATTGCAACTTGAAAGTGGGTTTGAATCTATCGAATTAAAAAGGGTAATCAGCGCCTTTAGAACAATGTTCAGTGTTGGTATTGTGGTTGCCGCACTAAAATTATTGATGATTGAAGTTAGGAACATGTCAGCTATAGCTTCAGGAATCGAACAAAAAGTAGGTACAGAGGCAATTGTCTCTAGGCTCATTATAGCTGTGTAATAAATTGAAGTAATGCAAAATATGCTCTTTTTAATCGATCTAATTAACACCAAGCACGTACTAATGTCTCTATTTTCAAGCTATCTGAAAGTTCATTAATTGCTTTTATCTTTCCAGGTAATGTTAGAGTATAGCATTTTAGGAACAAGCTTCTTAAATTCTGTCCCGTCTCCAACATACCATTTTGGAAACCATTCGTATAGGTGCAGTCTTATTGTCTGGATATAGACTATTAGTCCTTCAATAAGCATTATGCCGATGTTTCCGCCGATTAAGACCGCATAACCTCCACCTCCTATGTACGATTCATTTACTGTAACCAGCAATGCTGCATGAACAAGGAGCATAATTCCGAGCCTCGTATAGCTAATTACATTTGAAAGAACTTCTATAATTCGAACAAGAATTACTTCGATAATAATTCCCATTAGGCCACCGCCCTCATCTTGACCATGTTTGGCAGCCTCCTCTTGTTCTTTCTTTGCTCCGTATATCATGACGGCTACAGTAGCAATGATTACAGGAGGTGCAGCTTTAGCTACCAAGTCTACAGTGACCCAATCACCAAATACGTAGGAGAGCCAAGGTACAGGTTCATTATGAATTTCGCCGGTGACTCCAAACATCCCAATAATATCATATCCCGAACCTATGGCAGCCAATATAAGGGCGACTATAGCGTAGAATTGTACAATTGTAGGTATGTCATGAGTCAAAACAAACTGCTTTTTACCATCCTTAATATCTTTACTGAGCCTAAGAAACATGGCCATAGATAAGTGAACAATACCAATAGCTACTGATACTTTTAGGATTTTTACAACTTGATCAAATGTTAATTCTGAAACATTCAAAACCCCGACTACGTTACTTAACGGAACGTACACCCATTGCACGATGGCTATCTCTTGTATGTGAAATCCAAATACTTCTCCTGTCAACAATCCTGCTATAGCGGACGCGACACCACTAGCAGCTATCAATGTCCCCCAAGTTCTTATTGATCCATTTCCCCTTATTCTCAGAAGCATTCCAAGTCCGAACAGAAGTAGTCCATGACCCAAATCCCCAAACATTATTCCAAAGAATACTGGCCAAACAAAAGCTATGATCGGAGTCGGATCAGTCTCACCGAATCCAGGGAAGCCTTGAGTCTGGGTTATGACCTCGAAAGTCTTGATATATTTCTTGTTAGAAAGAAGGGTAGGAAGGGCTTCATTCTCCTTTTCTGGAACCTTAGCCTCTTCCAATACTGTTACGTAATCCTTCGTCAGGTTCTTGAATTTTTTTTCATCTTTATTGGGAATGTAGCCCTGGATCAATGCAAAATTTTTGGTGCCTGCTGGCTTTCTGGTCGTTTCTAATACGTCTTTAGCAAGTTTTGCAGATTCATGCAATGATAGAATCTTAGGTATGAATGTCTTTTTTTTCAAAGCCTCAATTTTTTTCGAGAGTTCTTTGGACTTTGCTTCAAGTTCCTTTATTTTTTTCTGACTCTGAGCATAGGCAGCACTTGGATTCTGTGGAAGATTAGGAGGAATTTGGATTGGGTGTACATTGAAACTACGAAGTACCTTAATTATTCTCTCAGCGTCTTCTTTCGATCCCAAAAGCACTAATGATGATTTTTCTTCATTTAGTTTAGTTGTATATATGGTTAGATCGCTCAAACTTCTTTGAATTTCTTGAACATCTTTTGAATCAACTACGAAAATCTCGGCAAAAAATCTCTTGAGCATTTTAAAGGAACTAAAGTCTAAATTCAGATTTGAAGCAGCTTTAAGGGCAGAGACAATATTATTATATTCTTCTAATTCTTTCGTAATGCTGTTTTGCGTTGAAATTAGAGACTTTGGTTCCTCAAGGATCGCATTACTCTTATGCTCCAATTCCTCTATGAAGCCTCGGATATCCTGAATTGAGTAATCGGTCTTTTCTTTTGGGGCCCCGCTAAACATGGTTGACATTACCCCTGTTTCCAGTGGGATGCCCAACGCCCTTATGACTTCATCGATATCCTGATACAACTTTTGCGCCTTGAGCAATAAGTCATCCATGAATGGATGTGAATACTCGGATGTGCTCTGAAGCGAGTGAAAAGATTCAACAGCAGCCAACTTACTTACTGCTTCCTGAGTTTCTATTCGTGGCAAGATTACTGTGGCCTTTAGTAATTTAGCTAGCCCCATCTCTTTGCGTTTTTTGATAGGGTGTACACTTTTAATCTTTCCCTTTTGAGCGTTATATGAACGAAAGAGAAAGAGGACTTGCTATGCTATATCATTTGATGGCTATTCAACAAGAAATGGGAGATTACAAGCACTCTTAGTGATTTGTTGAGCTATTTCACAGGCTATGTGATTCACAGATACTCAAGTTCGATTCAAATCATCTTTTATGAACTGTAAAATTGACAGCTTTCAGTGAGGAAGTTCCAAGAATTCTTCATAAAATGATGAACAAGTTTCTCTATATTCTAGTTAGCTTTTACAAATGATTAGACTGGATCAAATGGAGGCTTGTCAAATCAAGTAAAACGTGACTATAAATGGTAACTGCTTACGATTTCTTTCAAAGGTCGTTATTAATCTCTAGATAGCAACATGATGGGTTGAAAGATGGGATTTTTCCTACTGGCCCAATATGATGAACATCATTACTATGCCGTAAATTGCAATTGATTCGACCATGCCTACGAAGATAAACACTCTTGATTGCATCTTTGGGTTGTCACTAATAGCTGCTAGTCCTGCAGCACCAACGAATCCAAGACCTATGCCCGAACCGGCTGCTGCCAGGCCAAATGCCATTCCTGCACCTATCAACTTTGCGCCTCCGTCTGAAGCGGTAGATTCTGTACCTGATTCCTGTGCATAGGCTTGAAAATCTATTGCTAAGCAGCCGCCGAGAATGCTCATGGAGATAGCTAATATACTGAGTGTGCGCTTTTGCCCAAACACATGACAGTTCATATTGGTTCGACATTTGATGCCATATTTAACTATAACTGCACAACATTGCTTGAACCACTTTATTTTTACTGTCGTAACTCTTTAGAAGCCTTCTACACGTATGGAGTGTCATCACCTTCAAGCTCCTCTACTTCAATTTGTCTAATCTTTGGCGAATTGCGTAGACAAAATGATTAGGACTTGGAATTAATAAAATAGGTGGAGTATCTCTTTACCGGAACTTCATAAATCATAACATTGACATCATTAGAGAAAATATCAATACCGTCTACTTAACCTAGAGGACTCAGGACTATATTATTATTTTTGAATATACTCAGTCCGCATTTAAGAAATTTTAATGCAATTTTGATAATGCTTTTTTCTTTATGGACTGAATTTCTTCTTTTATTTCAGCTATCTTGGCATCATGATCTTTCTTCAGTTTTTCGCGGGATTGTTCGAACAGTCCAGTTATCTGATCAACAACCATCACAATGCACCTCTCTATTCATATTCCTCATTCAACCTAACGCTTTTTTACGTTCAAGGACTACTTTAACCTTCTTAAGTCTCACAAATTCTTCTCGTTCACGTTCTTCCAATGTGGCCTTAATAAAGTAAATAGCCTCTTCATAATGTGGTATTATTACATATTCTAATGCATTTATCAGTTTTTGAGTACGCTCCAATTCTTTTGCCAGACTAAAAATGGCATTTTCATACTCTGCTGCTTTACAGATATTTGGGAGCATATTCTTGATTAGTCTTGCTGCCTTGTCTACCGAAGCATTAGTTTCTGAGAATCCGTAAGTTAAATCCTGACCACCTTGTATTGTTTTGACATTCAATGTAGGGATCTTTACGTCGACTATCCTTCTAACATTTACATCAACTTCCATTATACTTGGAGTTGAATCAGCAATCGATTCAAGAGTAGAAGTCCCAAGGGTCATGTAAGCATCGTACACCGCCTGATATATGTTTGCAAGAGGCGACCAGATATCTCCACGTGCTTTATTCGCTTCCTCGATAATTTCGTCGATCTTCTTTAAGAGAACTTCTCTTTTGTCGTCTAAAATTTTGTGCACCATTTTACCTACTTGAAGTGAACGCCGAATCTTGATTAATTCGATTTTTGTAGCAGTAACGCGTTTACCGAAGGACAATTTGATTTATTCTAATTCCGTCATTTTGTAGATTTCTTATAGTACTGACCAACGTGCTTATCTTTAATTTTGGTTAGTTCGCCTTCGGGTAAGCTCGATAATATTTCCCAGGCTCTTCCCAAAGTTTCTTCTAACGTGCGGTTCTCATCTTGATTTTGCTTCAGGAAATAATCCTCAAACATATCTCCGGCATCAAGATATTTTAGATCAACCCCGGTTAGACCTGCCCTTCCGACGATTTCAGAAAGCGCCCTCACTTCCTGAGCCCTGGAGTACAAATCGTAAAGTTGGTTTCCAACTTCCATATGATCAGATCTTGTCTTTCCTTCACCAACCCCATCTTTCATTAATCTAGATAACGACATCAAGACGTTCACTGGCGGATATATCCCCTTTCTGAATAAGTCACGTCCTAGGACAATTTGTCCTTCGGTAATATAGCCTGTTAGATCAGGTATTGGATGAGTAATATCATCTGCTGGCATCGAAAGAATAGGAACTTGGGTCACGCTTCCATTCTTGCCCTTTACCCTGCCAGCGCGTTCATAGTTATTTGCCAAGTCTGTGTAAAGGTAACCTGGATAACCTTTTCTTCCTGGAACTTCCTCCCTTGCAGCACTTATCTCTCTCAATGCCTCAGCATAATTTGTCATATCAGTTAGAATCGCCAACACATGCATCTCAAGATCAAAGGCCAAATATTCTGCAACAGTTAATGCCACTCTAGGAGTGATAATTCTTTCAATTGCGGGATCATCAGCAAGATTCAAAAATAATACACTTCTCCGAAGAGCTCCTGATTCCTCAAGACTTCTCTTGAAATATTGGGCCTCAGAGTATTGTACTCCTATTGCTGCAAAGACGACAGCAAAGTCCTCTTTTGTACCCACGACTGCGGCTTGACGTGCTATCTGGGCAGCCAGTATATTATGAGGCATGCCAGAGCCAGAGAATATCGGAAGCTTCTGGCCTCGCACCAGAGTTAACATTCCATCGATTACAGATACGCCAGTCTGGATGAAAGAAGTAGGATATTCCCTGCTTTCGGGGTTCATGGGCTCGCCGTTTACGTCAAGAAATTTGTCAGCCACTGGTTCCGGAAGACCATCGTTAGGTCTACCTAATCCATCGAAAACCCTCCCTAGCAGTTCGTGCGAAACAGGCATTGTCATAGTTTTGCCGAGGAATTTGGCCTTTGTTCCAGTAATTGCAAGTCCAGTGGTGCCTTCAAAAACTTGGATTATAGCTTTACCATTACCAACTTCAAGGACTTTGCCTAATCTCCTATCTCCTTCATTAGTTTCAATTTCAACCAGTTCGTCGAATGACACCTTAGTTACCCCATCTATGACCATCAACGGACCTTTTATCTCTGCTACTTTCGTATATTCTACGCCGACTGATTCAGACAGAGACTTTCACCTCCCGAGTCAATGCACCTTTGAATTCTTCAGACATTCGTCTATCTAATTCATCCAATCTGGAGATCTGATCATCTGGAATTTCAAATTTAGCCTTCAGCAACGATGTTATGATTGGCATTGCACGAATATCTGCAAGCGACTTCCCTTCCTTCAAGGCTTTTTGGGCTTCCTTATAGAACTTTACCATCAATCTTACTAATTTCAATTGCTTTTGAGGGCTACAGTAAGTATCGATTTTATCGAATGAATTTTGTTGCAAGATTCCTATCTTAATCATTCTAGCTACCTCCAGAACCAATTTTTCTTCATCTGGTAATGCTTCTGGACCTAAAAGTCTAACGATCTCCTTTAGAGTATCTTCTTTTTGCAATATTTGATAAGATTCTGATCTTAGATCATACCAATCAGCGCTAACATTTTCTTTCCACCACTTTGATACATCTTCCAGATATCCTGAATAGGATTGCATCCAATTTATTGATGGATAATGCCTAGAATACGCTAGCCTTGTATCAAGAGCCCAAAATGTCTTTATAAATCTGATTGTATGAGTAGTAACTGGCTCTGTAAAGTCCGCGCCTGAAGGTGAGACTGCTCCCACAATGGTGACAGAACCTGCTCGTTCCGGAGACCCAAGAGCTCTAACTCGTCCGGCTCGTTCATAGAATTCTGCCAGTCGAGATGCAAGGTATGATGGATATCCCTCTTCAGCTGGCATTTCTTCCAGTCTACCGGACATCTCTCTCAATGCTTCGGCCCATCTACTAGTTGAATCCGCCACCAGCACGACATCGTATCCCATATCTCTATAATATTCTGCGATTGTTACACCCGTATAGATAGAAGCTTCTCGTGCAGCCACGGGCATGTTACTCGTATTAGCAACAAGAACAGTTCTTTCCATCAAAGGTCTACCTGATCGAGGATCTATTAAATGGGGAAATTCGACGAGAACTTCAGTCATTTCATTTCCTCTTTCACCACAGCCTATGTAAACGACTCCCTTTGAATCTGCCCACTTGGCTATTTGGTGCAAAGTTACTGTTTTGCCAGTACCGAAGCCGCCGGGAATCGCTCCGGTACCTCCTTTCGCTATAGGAAAATATGTATCAATTATACGTTGACCTGTAATCAGAGGTACTGTAGGATCATACCTTTGGGCATAGGGCCTTGGACGTCGTACTGGCCATTTATGATACATCTTAAAATCCTTCTTTGCTCCACTTTTACTTTTAGAGTATAAGAGAGGGTGTTCAAGATCATATTCTCCCTCACCGACTATTTCGGTAATTACTCCACCTTCATAGTTGGGAGGGATCAAGATACTGTGTGTAACCAATGGAGTCTCCTCTACGGTACCGATAATAGATCCCCCTTCAATGGAGTCCCCTTTCTTTAACGAAGGAATAAAGTTGTATTTCTTTTTCATATCAACAGGCGTAGTTGCTATCCCTCTGCCGATGAAGGCACCTGATTTTTGAGCAATATCATCAAGCGGTCTCTGAATTCCGTCATAAATCTTACCTATAATACCTGGACCTAGAAAAACAGACAAAGGTTGTCCAGTTCCAACCACAGGTTCTCCTGGTCTTAAGCCTGATGTTGACTCATAAACTTGAACAAAAGCAATGTCGCCTGTAAGCCTAATGACCTCGCCTATAAGCTTGGTATCTCCTACCTCGACTGTTTCATACATCTTAGCAGAGGACATTCCGTCAGCCTTTACTGCTGGTCCGCTTACCCAAACTATTTTTCCTTTAGCTACAGCCATCTCTCCTCATTCGCTCCTGAGCAGTTGGACTATCTCTTTCCTTATTAAAGGTTTGAGCCTTTCAATCCTAGACTCCATGGAATTGTCAAGTGTCATTGTCCCGTCATCGGACCTAGCTCTAATTCCGCCTGCTATATCTATTGGTTTCTTGGAGAGAGTTAGTTTTGTCTTGTTATTCTTATTGCTAGAGAGGTCTAGTATAACCTTTCTCACCAGTTCATAATCATTCTTATTGCATTCAATAATAATATCCGTGGACTCTAATTTTGAAATACTATCTTCAATCATTTTCCTTATTAGCTCCTTGTATGACTTTTCATCAGGCCTTGATTGAAGTCTTTCTTTCGCTTTCTCAAAAATTTCATTAATTGCTGATTCTATAAGAAGGAGTTCTTTGTTCCTAGCATTGAGGCGACTTGAGCCTATTATTTGACGTTTTAAATTTTCTGCCTGCTTTTTAGCAGATTCGACTATGGCTTCGTACTCGCCCTGAAGTTTTGTACGCGAGGCTTTGAGGTCATTTTTTGCCTGTTCAAAAGCCGAGTCAATTTGGGAGACAAATTCGGATTCAGCTTGTGATAATACTTTGTCAATAGTTCTCTCTAGAGAAGTTGAACTCATCTAAAACTTGGAAAAGGATTGAGTGATTTTAACCTTTTGATAGAATATGGATTTCTGAACAGTGACATGAGTGATCGAAGGTTCTCTGTGCCATTGTCTCGGATAGGCATGCTATTTGAAATTTGATGAAATTACGTCATTCAATTTTTCAATCCAACATTCTATTTCAGCAACATGAGTGCCCATCCAATACACGTTAGAACACTGCTTGCATTCGTAAAAAATTTCATAATTGTTGAACACTTTATCTTTAACCTTTTCTTTGATTTTTTCCTTTGGACTTTTTGTGAGTACGCCGTTACAATTAGGACACCTAGCCAAACTTTGGTTAAACTTAAGCGTCTTTGAATAACTTTGCAGAATATTGCCTACATTTTGCAAATCGTTTCCCGAATGTAAGAGAACTGCTGGAATTTTCTTGTTTACCGATCTAAAGAACAACTCCCTGTCTCCAGTAATTACTGTTCTTCTTTGTTCAAGCCCCATCCTAATTACATCATCGTCTCGTAAACATGAAGAATAATAGGTATCAAAACCAAGAATCCTTAATTTTCTTGCCACAGTCCCAAACATCGAATCAACAATATATCTTGGTTGATTTGGATTATTGAGCGGTGTCGCCTCTACACTCTTCACAAGTAAACGTTCCCTCGCTGTACATAAGCATGTCGGACCATTCTCCACATTCGTCGCAATATCCCGAAATATTTGAAGCTGGACGCCCGATTTCTCCTCTGACAATCCCTGCCTTCTCCGATACAACATCCACCAATTCCGGAGTGACGGCTATTACATCAGAGGCTGAAATTATGCCGACTAGTCTTCCTTTATATACTACGCCTAAACGCTTTATGTTATTCTTTCTTAAAACCCGCGCAGCTTCGGTAATACTTTCTTCTGATTCAATCGTATGTATCGGCTGCATTATTTCTGACGCCTTCAACAACCCAGGCTTGATGTCCTTGACCACGCCTCCTGAAACGATATCCCAATCAGTGACAATGCCAGCAGGAACTTCATTGTTGGTTATAACTATACTTCCTACTCTATGTTCGCTCATTTTCAGCGCGATGTCTTTTATCGAATCCTCTGGCTCTGCAGAAATTACTGGGCTGTTCATAACATCTCTAACGAGCACTCGTGTAGTCATGTTAGCATCGATGTGTTCCCTTACTTGTTTCCGTGCCACAAAGTTAATTGAATATATCGCTTTAATTGCTTTACGGATAATAAATCACGTATTCTAATAATCGTGGCAATATTCTGACCGTAAATGACCTAGACTCGAGATTCCTTTTGAATCTCTGGAAAAGAGTCTACTTTCTTTACTGCCATAATTTTAAACGAACCAGAAGGTAGAATCCTAATCATATCATCCACAGGATATTGTTTGATGTAGGAAATTAAACTTCCTTGCACTGTAGAAAGTAGTCTTACAAATTCTGATTTTATTTTTTTTGCTGTAGCGACTATGTCCAAATTGCCAGGCACTAAAGTAATATAGGCGTAACTATTCGAAAGAATTGCTGCATCCGGCCCACAAATCATACCATATTTATCATTGCCTTGGACCGTTATTCCTATTGCAAGTTTAAGTTCGACATTTCTGACAAAATTCCTTTTTCCCTCTAATACAAATGCTCCTTTTGGTAGGTATTGTCCAGTAGGAGCCCCTTTCTTTACTTGACTAGGTAATACCCAGTATGCATCTGCAACAGATAATCCTTCCTTCCATGCTCTACTGAAAGAGACAGTAGCCTGAGCAGATTGGTTAATGCTATCGGTGATGTTTAATTTATCTCGGGCATCTTTCAAGACAAAAAAAGGAGAGCCATGAATTTCTGCATGGAACACAATATCAGATTCAGTCATGTGTTTTCGAATTATCGCAGAGTTCGATGAAGCATCTTTTCCCCCAACTAAAAGCAAGCTATCTGATGTATAGCACCAGTGGTACCGTTCGTACCAATCTTTCGACTGTTGCTTCCGAAATTCAACTTTATTTTCTGCTTTTAGTGATTTGTTTCGCAGCTCTACTAGGCGAGCTTTAATTTTCTGACCTGCTTCTTCTATAGTCCTTGTGCCGTGTTCAAGCTCTTTTGCTCTAGTAAAGATGTACGAAGCTAGCTTTGGTAAGTTACGATCTGCTGGAATAAATTGGTCTGCAATCATGATATACTCTTTGCCTTTTTCATTTGCCAGCTTGGCGTTATGCTTTTGTAGCACGTTATGAAATTGGGTATCTATATTATCAGAAGTCTCTTGTTGCAGTATACCCATTATATCCTTTGCCAGATTTCTCAGTGAATTCCCCTTGATTATTACTTCTTTCTTTGCCTTTTCCTGCTGATCCAGATCATGCTCTAATACTGCTAATTGTTGTTCTAAGCTGCTAATTTTCTGAGTTTTGGCTAACCCAAAAATTTGAGTGCCGAGAACTTCATCAATCGCTTGCATAAAAGTAGGAACTTTCTTGATATCTGGATTATCACTGATGTATATTTGAATTGGAAAAGCATCGACTGGTTTTCCTGCCGCATCGAGCAGTATTGCTGGAGCATGATTTAATCCAGTAGTTACTTCGGTTACAATATTCATAATGTTAGTGTATATGGACTGCACCTCAGCATTTTCCAATTGCGAGACCAATCCTTCGGGATTAACTTTGGCCCTCCTCAATGCTTCCTCAACAAATCTTTTTGGCATGGAGGTCAAATTCCCTATCCATCGTGCAACGCTTACGCTATAGTATTCGATTGTATCTTTACTTGACATCAAATGCTCAAGTGTAATATTGAAGACGTCCCCTCCACGTTGAGGAGGAAAAACATATTTCGATCCAACTCTCAAAATCCTATGCCTTACCTCTATAGACTTTAGGATCCCTAAGATTGACATTTCGTTATCGCAGAGAATCATGTTGCCACCTCCAAATATTTCCACGATAAGTGTTATCACTACCTTGTCATTTCTTTTGAATTTCAAAATGAATATCCTTTCGCTTCCAATTTGCTCTAAACTAACAAACCTGGTCCTTTCAAGTTCGCGCTTTAGTACAGCGACCATCTTATTCTGTTCGACTATTTTGAATTTGGTAGATGTTATCCACAGGCCTTGAGTCGAGATCATTAGCAGAATATCGGGCTCTACTGAGTGATGAAATCTGAGCAATACGGCGGCTTGCGTCACACCAATAACATCACTGACATAATATCCTCGGCCTAGCTTAATGCTCGATTCGTTTACAAGATATCTAAGTTCTAAGCCGGATAGTTCCATGCTCTAAGTTGCCCTGCAGATTAATATTAATTAATGAAGACAATATTGACCGGAAAGAATTAAACCTGCATATAAGTAGCATAGACGTTTTGGATCAGCTGGATAAACTATACTATGTGCGAGCATTTCTTGGCGCGCTATGTGGTGTTATTTTAGGATTTATTCTTAATCCTGATAACTCGACTGGGGCGATAGGGGCAATCCTTATGGTTGGATTGGTCTTTTATATAATATCGTACGTCGCTGGCAAGAAAATCGTAACACAGATAAAGAAGGAAGAGAGGCGGAAGCTCGCAACAAATGGTATATTTCCGTTCATTTTCTTATTACTTATGTTCATGATAGTCGTATATACCGGCCTATACGGCAATATGTAGCGGTCACTCTATCCACAAGACAAATTATCTAGGTCTGATATGAACTATATTTGCATGAAATGGGAATTCACTACGCCTGGCATTCCTGACGATTTGTTTGAAAGAAGTGACAACGTACCTATAACAAAAGAAGATATACGAGCACTGGCAGTTAGCAAGTTAAGGCTTAAGGAAGGATATGACGTCATTGAAGTTGGCACTGGCAGTGGAAGTCTAACGGTCGAAATTTGTTTACAGGTAAAAAGTGGAAAGGTATATTCAATAGATCTTAATCCCGAGGCTATAGAACTAGCGCGTCGAAATTTGGAAAGATTTGGAACAAATGCTCAGTTAATACTTTCGCACGCACAGAATGTAATATCCTCACTTCCAATGGTTGATGCGATTGCTATCGGAGGTACTCTTGGAGAAACTGAGGAAATAATTAAGCTAAGTCTTCAAAGGCTCAAAAGTGGAGGAAGAATTGTTATTGATACGATCCTAATTGAAACCTTATTCAAGACACTTACAGCATTGAAGCAGCATGACTTAATTGACATGGAGATCACTCAAGCTACCATTTGCAAATCAAGGAGCGTAAGTACGGGGACGATGCTTCTTGCGAGAAATCCGGTAACAATAATTTCTGCAACAAAAACCTAACTCATCAACAGTAATATACGTAAAAAACATCACAAAATGGTTAACTAGCATGATCATTTAAGCGATCAATCTTAACTGATTTTACGAATGAAATTAGATTTCTTTATCGTGTTATGCATTTGGAAATATAATAATTATCCTGGGATTTAAATAACGCAAATTTTATGAATTTCATCAATGAAATTATCTTGCATTGGTTGTGGTCCTGGGGATCCCGACCTCCTTACGATAAAGGCAATTAATCGAATAAGAGAAGCAGAAATTATTTTTGCCCCTACGTCCAAACATGGCAGACCTAGCATTGCACTTTCCATCGTCCGCAAATATATAAATGAACTCACTACTTCAACAGTTGACCTGGTATTTCCTATGACAAAGGACAAAGATCTGCTGAAAAAGCAATGGAAGGACAATGCCGATCAGTTGGCAGGGGCAGTATTGAAAGGAAGAAAAACTGTCTATTTGACTGTTGGAGACCCTTCGCTATACAGT
>Ga0114129_10009060_pt1 | contig 14185 bp, 14 predicted proteins | sample RhiMetdeltSRZDD1_FD_80071 | JGI IMG/M metagenome (GOLD analysis project Ga0114129, IMG submission 80071) | Populus rhizosphere microbial communities from Tennessee, USA - Rhizosphere MetaG P. deltoides SRZDD1 (version 2) (version 2) | ecosystem: Host-associated > Plants > Roots > Rhizosphere >... | reverse complement strand
GTGTATCTGTTCTCGTCCCTCGCGATCCGCGCGGTCGGTCGCGCCGGCGCCGCGATCATCGAAGAGGTGCGCACGCAGTTCCGCGAGCACCCCGGGATCATGGCCGGCACCGAGGAGCCGAACTACGCGCGCGTCGTGGACATCACCACCGCCTCAGCGCTGCGCAACATGATCGCGCCCGGCCTCCTCGCCGTCGGCGCGCCGATCGTGGTGGGCATCCTCCTCAAGGCGGAGGCCGAGGCCGCGCTGCTGATGGTCGGCACGATGGCCGGCGTGATCCTCGCGACCGTGCTGAACAACGGCGGCGGCGCGTGGGACAACGCCAAGAAGTACATCGAGTCGGGGATGCTGAAGGACGAAAAGGGCAAGGTGCTTGGCAAGGGGACGGCGGCGCACGCGGCCGCGGTCGTCGGCGACACGGTCGGCGACCCGTTCAAGGACACCGCGGGCCCGAGCCTCCACGTCCTCATCAAGCTGCTCGCGACGATCACGCTCGTGCTCGCGCCGCTCTTCATCCCCTAGGAGTTACTTCGCGCCCGCTAGGCTCTGCTTTCGGTGGGAGCGCTGCTGTCACTTCCGCGCGCGTGGTGGTCGACGGACCTTCCGGGCTACCGGGAGCACTCGAGACCATTTGCCACGTACTCGCGGTTCCCGTATTCGGACCTCCCCACGATCGAACGGCCGTTGGATCCCGGACTCGAATGGCTGCTCGCCGAGCCCGAGGTCCAGGGATCGCTCGGCCATGTCGACCAGGGAGACCCCGTGCCGGAGCGGCCCGCGACCCGGGCACAGCTCACCACGCTCATCGATGGCAAGACGATCGAGTTGTCCCCAGCGTTCAGGGCATTCATCTCTGAGCCCGAGCCACGGCTACGCGTGCGGTCCGCCACGGCCTGCTATCTCGACCTGGCGGAGTTTCCCGTCGAGGTCGTGGGCGGTGGATCGCTGATCCATTTCCTTTCGGACCAACAGTGGGTCCTCCATTGGCTCGTCTACATCGGCGCCGATGAAAGTGAGGCCGTAGTCGTTACCGAGACGCCTCTGGGATTCGAAGTAGACCAGCACCGCTTCGATCGATTTGATCCAACGTCCGACGACGCGACGATCTGCGCGGAGTCATTCTCCGAGTTCCTCTACCGCTTCTGGATCGAGAATGAGATCTACTTCCGGTCACTGAGGAACGCGCGGGACAGATCGCCGCTTACGGAAGAACAGCGCCGCTACGCGGAGCACTATCACTAACGCGTCGCGACGAGCTGCCCTCGAATGACCCCGCCGCCGTGGGCGGCGGTGTGGACGTTCACGTAATAGCCGCCGGGGTTCGTGATGAGGGCCTGCGCCGTAAGCGCATCGACGGTCACGTTGGCCTTCTGGATCCGCGCACCCGTCCCGAACGCGATCGGCGCGCTCGCCGTGAGCCCGGTGTCGACCTTGACCGGTCCGTTCACCGTCGCGGCGCCCTCATGGATGTGCGCGAGGATGATCGAGGTGGATGCCGGGCAGCCGGTGATGGTGATGTCGAAGGTGCCCTTCGCGCTGGCGACGTTGTAATAGGAAGGATCGGTGATCGCCTCCATCGTGAACGTCGCCTTGCCCGCGCACGCCGCCTCAGCGTCGGCGATCGCCGGGATCTCGTTGGAGGACTTGAGGTCCGCCGAGTAGCTGTAACGGTCCGGCCCCGGCGTGACGATCGGCTGCGCCGATGCGGTGCTCGCGGGCGCGGTGCTCGCGGCGGGCGCGACGCTCGGGCTCGGCGCCGTGGCAGCGCCGCCGCAGGCTGACGCGACGAGCACGGCGGCGAGAACGAACGGCGCGCGCGATCCGGTCATCTGCCAACCATACGGGCCAGCGCCTGGTCCGGACCAACCCTCTGTCGCGGCATGCTGATCCGCCACGTTACCGTAGCCGCGTGCTCGCATCGATCGATCTCAACAGCGACCTCGGTGAGGGCGCGGGGACGGACGCCCAGCTGATGCCCCTCATCAGCTCCGCGAACATCGCCTGCGGCGGCCATGCGGGCGACGAGTCGACGATGCGCGCGACCATTGCGCTCGCTCGGCGCCACGGCGTCGCCGTCGGAGCGCATCCCGGTTACCCCGATCGCGAGAACTTCGGACGAGACGCGATCGCGATGGATTCCGACAAGCTGAGCGAAGAGATCGCTCGTCAGATCCGCGCGCTGCGACACGTCGATCCGGATCTCAAGATCTCTCACGTCAAGGCACACGGCGCGCTCTACAACCAGGCCTGGCATGACAAGGCGATCGCGAAGGCGATCGTCGCCGGGGTGAAGAAGGTCTTCACGGCGCACACCGACGTCGCGCTCTTCGCCGCTCCGAAGTCGGCGCTGGCCGAGGCCGCGGTCGACGCGGGTCTGCGGGTCGTGCGCGAGGGCTTTGCCGATCGCGCCTACGAAAAAGACGGAACCCTGCGCTCGCGCAAGCTGGCTGGCGCGCTGCACACGGATCCGAACGTCGCGGCGAAGCAGGCGCTGTCCTTCGTCCGCGACGGCGGGGTGCGCGCGCACGACGGTTCGTTCCTCAAGATGGCCGTCGACACGTTGTGCATCCACGGCGATACGCCGGGCGCGCCCGCGATCGCGGCCGCGGTGCGCGAGGCGCTGAGCGGTGCCGGCGTGAAGGTGCGGGCGGCGATCATCTGGCCGTGACGCCGCGCGTCGTCCCCTTCGGCGAGGGCGCGCTGCTCGTCGAGCTCGGGACGGAATTCCAGGAGAACGTCGTTGATCGGGCGCGCCGCATCGCGGGGCACTGGGAAAACATCTTCACGTTCGGCCCGGCCGTCCCCGCCTATGCCTCCGTCGTTCTTCGCTTCGATCCGCTGCGCATCGAGCCCGCCAAGGCCGAGACGTTCGCGGCCGAGCTGCTTGGGCGGGTCGAGTTCATGCTCGTCACCCCAACCACGCCGCGCCGCCTGGTCGAGATCCCCACCACCTATGACGGTCCCGACCTCGCGGAAACGGCTGAGCGTTCGCAGCTGACCGTCGAGGAGCTCGTCGCTCTTCATTCGAAGCGCGAGTACACCGCGTACTTCCTGGGGTTCATGCCCGGTTTCGCGTACTGCGGCCGTCTCGATCCGAAGATCGTCTCCTCGCGGCTCGAGCGTCCGCGCGAACGCGTGCCCGCGGGTTCCGTCGCGGTCGCCGACGGACAGACGGGCGTCTACCCGTTCGCATCGCCGGGTGGATGGCGTCTCCTCGGACGCACCGAGCTCGCGATGTTCGACCCGGGCGCCGCCGAGCCGGTGCGCATCAGCGCTGGCGACCGAGTGCGCTTCGTTCCGCAGTGATCCGCATCATCGACGCTGGCCTGCGATCGACGGTCCAGGACCGGGGACGGTTCGGCCACCTCCGCTCGGGCGTGCCGCCGGCGGGCGCGGCGGATCCATTCGCGCTTGCCGCCGCGAATGCACTCGTCGGCAACGCGACGGACGCCGCGGGCATCGAGATCATCGGCACGCTGTTCCGGTTCACGAGCGACCACTCGAGAGTGATCGCTGTCGCCGGGCGCGACGTGTCGCTGACGACGCGGTCGCGACTCCCAGGTTGGAGCTCGGTGTTCGTGCGAGCCGGCCAGACCGTGACCGTGCACTCGGGAGAGCGCACGCGCTTCGCGTACCTCGCGGTGAGTGGCGGCATCGCGACCGAGCCGGTCCTGGGCTCGCGTTCGTCATACGTGCCCGCGGGTCTCGGCGCCGTGCTCCGTGCGGGCGACACGCTACCGCTGGGCGATTCGGACACCGGGGCAGAGGATGCCGCCCGCCGCATCGAGCCGACGACCTACGACGAGCAGGTTCGCGCGATGGCAGGCCCGCACGACGATCGCTTCGATAGGGATGTGAGCGCGCGATTCTTCGACGGCGCGTTCGTCGTACAACCTGCGAGCGATCGACAGGGCGTGCGCCTTGGCGGAGCGCCCATCGCGCCGCGCGCCGGTGAGCTTCTGAGCTGCGGTGTTATCGCGGGTGCGGTGCAGGTGCCGCGTGGTGGGGCGCCGATCGTGCTCTTGGCCGATCACGGGACGACCGGTGGCTATCCGGTGATCGCGACGGTCATCGCCGCCGACATCGGGAAGGTCGCGCAGCGCATGCCCGGCGAGTCGCTCCGCTTCCGTCGCGTCGAACGTGACGAGGCGCTCGATGCCCTGCGCGCCGAGCGTCACGCGCTGTCTGTTCGGTAGCACATCGGTCGCTATCTAATTGGGGGTCGCCGTCGCATCCCGCCTGCCTTACCGTTCAACAAAGGAATGGACGACCCCCGGCTCGTCGCGCTCGGCCTTGTCCCGCCTCCGCCTGGACAGCAGGAGACGGAGGAGACTCCGGCCGCGCCGGCGCCGCCAGCGGCCACGGCTGACTGGGCGCCGCTGGAGCAGTCGCAGTACATGCCCCAAGCCGACCAGCAGCCTCAGTACAACCCGCCGACGGACCCGCAGCCGAACCCGTTTTCGGAGGCAGCGAGCAGCATTCCCCAGTACCCGGATCCCTTCACGACCCCGCTCCCACCCGCCGCGCCACCGCGGCCCGCGCCACCGCAGCCAGCGGTCCCCTCGATCTTCAATTCGCCGAACTCGCCGTTCTCGTTCGCGCCGCAGGCGCCCGCGCCCGAGGCGCCGACGACAGCGGCGCCATCAGAGCCGGCACCGAGTCAGTTCAACGCGGCACCCAGCGCGTTCACATCGCCGAACAGTCCGTTCGGCGTCGGCGCGGCCTCCACGTCCTACACACCCGCTCCGCCCGTCGCCGTGCCCGCGGGCAAGGTCGACAAGAAGGCGATCAAGCGCGCCGAAGAGGAAGCGAAGAAGAACGCGAAGCTCGCCGAGGAGAACGCGGTCAAGGCGGCCAAGCTCGCCGAGATCGAGGCGAAGAAGAACGCGAAGCTCGCGGCGGCGCAGGCGATCATCGACGAGCGCGAAGCGAAGAAGGCCGCCAAGCTCGCGGCCGAACAGGCGAAGATCGACGAACGCGAAGCGAAGAAGGCCGCGAAGCGCGACAAGCGCGGCGAGCAGGTCGCCGCAGCGACGCCGGTGTTCACACCGCCACCGCCGGTTTTCACCCCGCCGCCCGCACCCAAGCCCTTCGTCGCGCCGGCCCCGTTCACTCCGCCGGCCCCGTTCACTCCGCCCGTCGTCGCGGCCCCGGTCGTGCCGCTCAAGCCCCCGGCATATCTGGATCTCATGGCCGCGATCGCGAAGCATCCCAACGTGATTCGCAAGGACGTGCGCTTCGGCATGTTCGGTCGAGCGCGTCTCGAGCTCGCGCCGATCGGTGTCGCGCTCGTGGGGCTGCGCACGGGGACCGCCTACACCTGGAACGAGGTCAAAGAAGTCCAGGGCAACCGCGGGCGCCTCCTGCTCAAGACCGAGGCCGACCGCGAGAAGGTCGTGAAGACGAAGGAAAGCACCACGGTGCAGCCGTATGTCGAAAAGCTCACCCGCGCGCTGGTCATCGCGATCGACGGCGCGACCGAGCCCGGCCTGGCGCCCTACGTCGCGCGGGTGATGCAGGACATGAAGGCGCAGACCTTCAACTACCACGCGACGTCCTGGCTCGAGTACGAGAACGCGCTGGAGCGTGTGCGCGGTGAGTTCGCCGAGCACGACGATCCGTTCGTCCCCGCCGTCGCGGGTGCGCTGTTCGCGTTCATCTTCGTCGCGGGACTGTTCATGCTCCCGGAGATCGTGAACCTCGCGTCGGACATCCGGCCACCCGCTGGGTCCGGTGCGTTCGTGGTGCAACCGCGTTACAGCTGGTTCGACCTTCGGAGCTTCGTCATGGCGGTCGGCCTGTCGGCGCTGCTGACGCGCCTCGTGCTGCGCCTCGGCCTCGGATCATCCGCGCTCTCGTGGGCGCGCGGCACCGTGCGCGGTTGGCACACGAGTGGTCCGCCGGTTCTGCGCTTCCTGACGCGCGAGCTCGCGCGGATCCTGCTCAGCACCTCCATCGCCATCGCCGCACTCTTCCTCGGCTTCGCCGCATTCGCACCGACCGTGGCGTCGACCCTGGTCATCGACAGTGCCGGCCTGCACGAGGTCGTTCCGCTGCCGATCGTTGGGATCGACAAGAAATGGTCCGAGGTAACCGACGTTCAGCGGAGCGAAGGCCCTGGCCGTCTCGAAGGCATCGGCGTCACGGTGTTCTTCAGCGGTGGCCGCTGGATCACGACCGTCGATCACGACCTCTCGGGCGGCACGGACGGTCAGCTCCTGAAGACCGCGACCAGCCTGTGGCAGAACGCGACGCGCTAGAGAGCTCGAATCGTCCGCGACCGCGCGATCCTCGTCACGACTTTCGCAGCAAACGCTCCACGTATTTCGCGACCGTGTCGACCTCGATGTTGACGGTCTCGCCGACGCCGAGCGCGCCGAGCGTCGTTCGCTCGGCGGCGTGTGCGCTGAGCGCGACCTCGAAGTAGGTTTTCCCGAGACCAGCGACCGTCAGGCTCACGCCGTCGATTGTGATGAAGCCCTTCATGACGATGTAGCGCGCCGTCGCCTTCGGCAGCGCGAAACGCAGTCGCGCTCCCTCGCCTTCCGAGCGCCGCGCGACGAGCTTCGTGATCCCATCGACCTGACCCTGCACGAGATGGCCGCCCAGGGCCGTCTCGGGTGTCGCGGCGCGCTCCAGGTTCACGCGGCTGCCGCGCAGCAGGGTGCCGAGCGTGGTGCGCGCGATGATCTCCTGCGCGACCTCCGATGCGAAACCGCGGTCGTCGCGGTCGATCACCGAGACGCGCGCGCCGGCGACGTTGACGCTGTCATCGACCGACAGCCGGTCGACCACGCGAGAGCAGGCGATCTCGAGCCGCGAGCCCGACTTCGTCGGGCCCACGTGGCGGACCGTGCCCACCTCTTCGACGATGCCGGTGAACATCTAGAGGTCTCCCTCGATCGCGACGTCCTCGCCGAGGCGTCTAACCCGCACGTTCTTCAGGTCGGACGTACCGGTGACGCCGGCGAAGGCGGGCGGACCATCGCCGCCCGCGAGCGGCGCGGTGATGATCATCAAGCGATCCGCGAGTCCACCGCGCACCAATGCCCCGGCGACGCGTGGACCGGCCTCGCAGAGAACGGTGTTCACGCCGTGCTCGCCGAGCCAGCGCATCGCGGCGCCGAGGTCGAGACCGCCGTCCGAGCGCGGGAGCGTCGCGAGCAGGACTCCCGCCTCGCGGAGCCGGTTCGTTCGACGGGTGTCGGCATCGCGCGCAACGAAGAGCACCGTGTGCTGCGGGTCCTTGGCGCGCACGACCTTCGAGGTCGGGGGCGTGCGGGCGTCGGTGTCGACGATGACGCGCAGCGGGTCCCGGCCCTTGACCTCACGCACGGTCAGCGCCGGATCGTCCGCGAGGACCGTACCGATGCCGACGAGCACCGCGTCCCAGCGGTCGCGAAGTCGATGCACCTCGCGAAGCGCTCTCTTTCCGACGAGCTCGCGGTGGCCTGGCGCGGTGGCGCGACCGTCGATCGTCGTCGCGAGCTTCACGAGGACGAATGGCCGTCCGCGTCGCATGCGGCTGACGAATCCCTCGTTGAGACGCAGCGCCTCCGCTTCGAGGACGCCCTGCTCGACCTCGACCCCGGAGGCCTTGAGCTGGCGGAACCCTTTGCCATCGGTGCGCGGGTCCGGGTCGCGCATCGCGACAACGACCCGCCGCACACCCGCGGTCACGATCGCGTCGACGCACGGCGGCGTGCGTCCGTGGTGCGCGCACGGCTCGAGCGTCGTGTACATGGTCGCGCCGCGCGCGGCGTCGCCCGCTTTCGCGAGCGCATTCACTTCAGCGTGCGGCTCGCCGCCTGCGTGGTGATAGCCCTCGCCGACGATCTTGCCGTCGCTCACGACGACCGTGCCCACCATCGGGTTGGGGCTCGTCCGTCCCGCGGCGCGCGCGGCGAGACGCAGCGCACGCCGCATGTACTGGGTGTCCTCGTCGCTCACTGGTTGTAGTCTGCCCCCTCGTGGCCACCGATCTCGCCGCTGTTTCCAAGCGTTTGCCGCCGGATCTGCGCGTCCGCGCGAGCGAGGATGCCGACATCGAGCGCGTCGTGGAGTTCCAGAACCGCTGGGCCACCCCGAGCAGCTGGATGTCGCCGGCGTCGGCGCGAAGGGCGCACGAGATCACCCCTGAGCCCAATCGCTTGACCCTCATTGTCGAGGACCGCGGCGGCGCGATGCAGGCGGTCGGGACCACTGGCAACGGCGGGCTCTTCGCGTCGCCGGACGGCTCGTGGCGCGTCGGACTGCGCGTCGCGCCCGAGTGGCGACGGCGCGGCGTCGCGCGTTCACTGCTCGAGCGGCTCGACGATCACGCGCGCACCAGCGCGGCCAAGCGGCTCGTCGCGGCGGTGCGCGGCGACGAGCCCGACGGCGCTCGTTTCGCCGAGGCGGTGGGATTCCGCAAGTTCCACGAGCGGATCGATGCGTATATCGACGTGCCATCGTTCGACGCGTCCGCCTTCGAGGACCCGGACGAGACCGCGCGCCGGGCGGGTCTACGGCTGGCCACGTACGCGGATCTGCTCAAAGAGCGCGCGGGCGACATCGAAGCGTTCCAGCGCGAGCTGCTGCCGGTCGTCTGGGCGATGGCGCGTGACGTCCCGGCTCCCACACCGATGCCGGAGCAGCCGCCACCGTTCGAGATCGCGAAGCGCATGTTCTTCGAGGGGCCGGGCCAGGATCCGCCGAGCACGATCTACGCGCTGCGCGACGGCCACCCGGTCGCGATGACGGCCACGGTGGTAAAAGAAAACGGAGCGGCGTACACGAACTTCACCGGCGTCGCGCGCGAAGAGCGCGGCAAGGGCATCGCGCTCGCGCTGAAGCTCCGCGCGTTGCGGGAGCTTCGCGCGCGCGGCGTGAAGCTGTTCGGCACAACGAACGATGAGCAGAACGCGGCGATGCGCGGCATCAACCGCAAGCTCGGGTACAAGCCCGAGCCGCCGACCGCGATGTACGAGAGGCGCTTCTCGTGACGCTGAGCACGCCGGCGCCGACTCATCCGGGGAGAGAGCTTCGCGACTCGTCGCTGCGCCAGCTCGACAGTGCGGCGCGCGCGCTCAATCTCGATCCCGGGATGCACAAGTTCCTGCGGACGCCGGAGCGCACGCTGATCGTGTCCGTGCCGGTGATGCTCGAAGAGGGACAGCTCGAGGTCTACACCGGCTACCGCGTCCAGCACTCGACCGGCCGCGGTCCCGGGAAAGGTGGCATCCGCTTCCATCCCGGCGTGACGCTCGAAGAGGTCGAGGGCCTCACGATGCTCATGACCTGGAAGTGCGCGGTCACCGATCTACCGCTCGGCGGCGCGAAGGGCGGCGTTGCCGTCGATCCGCACAAGCTCACGCGCCGTCAGGTCGAGCGCCTCACGAAGCGATACACCGCCGCGATCATGCCGATCATCGGGCCGGAGCGCGACATCCCCGCGCCCGATGTGAACACCGACGAGTCGACGATGGCGTGGATCGTCGACACGGTCACGATGATGACCGGCCACCATTCGCCCGAGGTCGTCACCGGCAAGCCGATCGAGCTCGGTGGATCGCGCGGGCGGACCGAGGCGACCGGGCGCGGCGTCGCGTTCGTCACGCTGGAGGCCGTCAAGCGAGCCGGCCGCCGTCCCGACAACACGCGCGTCGCGGTCCAGGGTTTCGGCAACGTCGGTAGCGTCACCGCGAAGATCCTCGCCGCGGCCGGCTGCAAGATCGTCGCGGTCTCGGACGTGAGCGGTGGCTACGCGGCGCCGCAGGGGATCGACATCCCGGCGGCGATCGAGCACGTGCGTCGGCACCCGAAGCGCCTCCTCGAAGGACTCCCGGGTCTCTCGAAGATCAGCAACGCCGAGCTGCTCGCGATGGACGTCGACGTGCTGGTGCCGGCCGCGCTCGAGGGGCAGATCACGGCCGACAACGTTCACGAGGTCCGCGCGAAGATCATCGTCGAAGGCGCGAACGGCCCGACCACCGCGGACGCCGATCGCAAGCTCGCGGACCGAGGCGTGACGATCATGCCCGACGTGCTCGCGAATGCGGGTGGTGTCGTCGTGTCGTACTTCGAGTGGGTGCAGAGCCGCGCCCAGTTCTACTGGGAGCTCGACGAGGTCGAGAAGCGCCTGGAGATCTACATGCGCCGCGCGAGCGATCTCGTGCTCGCAAAAGCGATGACGTACGACTGCACCCCGCGCGAAGCCGCGTTCATCGTCGGTGTCGAGCGCGTGGCGAGCGCGATCGAGAAGCGCGGGATCTTCCCGTAGTGGCCACCAAGCCGAGCATCGACATCCCGGCCGGCGCGCCGCCCGCGGAGCTCCTGCGCGAGGACCTCGTCGTCGGCGCGGGCGCGGAAGCGACGCCGGGCAAGACCGTCGAGGTGCACTACGTCGGCGTCGCCTGGTCGACCAAGACGCAGTTCGATGCGTCGTGGGATCACGGCGAGACCTTCGACTTCCCGCTCGGCAAGGGCCGCGTGATCCGCGGGTGGGACGAAGGCGTCGCGGGGATGCGGGTAGGCGGGCGCCGCCGTCTCACCATTCCGCCCGCGATGGGCTACGGTGCGCGCGGCGCGGGCGGCGCCATCGGACCGAACGAGACGCTGGTGTTCATCGTCGACCTGCTCGCCGTTCGGTAGGCGCACCATCAAGTACGAAGTCGTTCGTAGTACTTGCGAACTCGGAATTTGACGCCGCGCCGCCATCGGTAGCGCAGCCTGACGGTCGAATCCGTCAGGAGGTGGACACGTGAACGCGCTTCGCACGACCGCACTCGTCGCTTCCGTCTTCTGTCTCGCGATCCTCGTTACGCCCGCCGTCGCGTCTGGTCCGGTCACGGTGCCGGCCGCCGCTCCGAGCTCAGACGCCCCAGCCATCACCGCGATAGGCATCGGTGTCGTTCAGTCGTCAGCTGATCCCTTGGCGATCGCACAGACCCTTTACATCGGCATCCAGTCGAACGTCGATGGAGCGAACGTGCAGACGGCGGTCGATGAGATGATCGCCCGTCTCGACGCGATCAAGGCCGCGCTCGTCAAGGTGGGCGTACCTGCCGATGGCATCCGCATGACCGGGTTCAATGTCAGTCCGATGTTCGCTGGAAAGCCCGTAGGGGGCCCTGCCGAGAAGCCGATGCAGCCCCAGGTCGGCTCGCTCATGCTCAACGGCAACCTCACAGCCGACGTCCCATCGATCCGGGTGCTCGTGGCGGCGATGAACGCCGCGACGGCGAACGGCGCAACCAGCGTCAACGCGAATGCCGGCAAGGGCGGCGCGCCCTACGGCACCGCGCAACCGCCCGCGGCCGAGCTCGCGCAGGCGACCGACGCCGCCGTGGCCAGTGCGCGCACGAACGCCCAGGCGCTCGCGACCGCTACCGGCAAGAAGCTCGGCGCGATCCGCTCGATCTCGTCGACGCAGCCACCGATGATGGGCTGCTGCCCGCCGAGCGCGGGATGGACGGTCCAGGTCACGGTGACGTTCGACATCGCCCAGTAGCGCCGACTGATTGCATAAATATGCGCCGGGCCGCATAATATGCGGCAATGCCGGTGAAGGTCGCGATCGTCGGTGCGACGGGTTACGCGGGTGGGGAGCTCGCCCGCCTGCTGCTACGCCACCCCGAGGCGCGGCTCGTCGCCGCTGTCGCCCGTGGGCGTCAGGGCGAGCCACTGCGCGATGTCCAACCGCACCTCCACTCCGCGCCGCCCTCGCTGGTCGTCGGCGCTGATGCCGGTGACGCCGAGATCGTCTTCACAGCTCTGCCGGCGGGGGAGGCCGCGAAGCTCGCACCGGCGTGGCTCGCGGAGGGCCGCTCGGTCATCGACATCGGCAGCGACTTCCGGCTCCGCGATCCCAAGGACTACGAGCGCTGGTATTCCTACACCCATCCCGCACCGGAGCTGCTGAAGGAGGCGGTCTACGGACTGACGGAGCTGACGCGCGGCCGCCTGCGCGGCGCGCGCGTCGTCGCGAATCCCGGCTGCTATCCCACGGCCACGCTCCTCGCGCTCTTGCCGGCGCTACGGGCGAACCTCGTCGAGGATGACCTCGTCGTCGATGCGAAGTCCGGCGTCTCCGGCGCCGGCCACAACGTCGACGATGCCTATCTCTTCGGAACGATCGACGAGAGCGTGCGGCCGTACGGTGTGCCGAAGCATCGCCACACGCCAGAGATCGCGCAGGAGGTGCGCGGCATGTCCGGTCGCGCGCCGCGCCTCACCTTCACCCCGCATCTCATTCCGATGACGCGCGGCCTCATCGCGACCTGCTACGCGACGCTTCGTGACGGCGTCGATGCGGCCCGCGTCGCCGACGCGTATGCAACGGCGTACGCGGAGGAGCCGTTCGTGCGCGTCACGAGCTCGTATCCGGCGACGAAGGCGACCCTCGGGAGCAACTGGTGCCTCGTGCACGCCGTCGTGGACGCGCCGAACCGGCGTCTGGTCGCGTTCGGCGTTCTCGACAACCTCGTGAAGGGTGCCGCCGGATCGGCGATCCAGAACCTGAACGCGATGCGCGGTTTCCCCGAGACGATGGGGCTCGACGCGCTGCCGCTCTGGCCATGACCGAAGGTCGCGGTGTCACCTTCGCGCACGGCTTCCGCGCCGGCGCGGCGAAGGCCGGCGTGAAGCACGGGCGGCCCGAGCGTCTGGACGTCGCGCTCGTCGTATCGGAGCGGCCATGCGCCGCAGCGGCCGTCTTCACCACGAACCAGGTCATCGCCGCCCCGTGCGTCGTGACCCGTCGCCACGTCGAACGCGGACCGCTGCGCGCGATCGTCGTGAACTCGGGCAACGCCAACGCGTGCACCGGCGAGCAGGGCGAGCGCGACGCGATCGCCATGGCGGAAGCGGCCGCGGCCGTCGTGGGCTGCTCGCCGTACGAGGTCGGCGTCGCGAGCACCGGCGTCATCGGCTTCAAGCTCCCGGTCGAACGGATCGCCGCGGTCCTCCCCGGCATCGCCCTCACCGAGGGCGGCTGGGACGACACGTCCCGCGCGATGATGACGACGGACACGCGCCCCAAGGTCGCCGAGCGCGAGCTGAATCTCACGGCGGGCACGGTGCGCATCGGCGGCGTCGCGAAGGGCGCCGGGATGATCCATCCGAACATGGCCACGCTCCTCGCGTTCGTGACGACGGACGCGGCCGTCGATTCCGGCGATCTGCGCCGCATCGTCTCGCGCGCCGCGGACACGACCTTCAATGCGATCTCGGTCGATGGGGACACCAGCACCAACGACACGCTGCTGGTCCTCGCGAACGGCGCCTCAGGCGTGACGCCGAAGGGCGCGGACCTCACGGCGTTCGAGGAGGGGCTTCGCGCGGTGTGCGCGGATCTCGCGCGGATGATCGTCGCGGACGGCGAAGGCGCAACGAAGGTCTTCGAGGTCCGCGTGCGCGGCGCCGCCTCGTCGGCCGACGCTCGCCTTGCGGCTCGGACCATCACCAACTCGAATCTGGTTCGCACGGCCATCCACGGCGGCGATCCCAACTGGGGTCGCGTGCTTGCGGCCGCGGGCCGTTCTGGCGCGCGCGTCGATGACCGCAAGGCGAGCGTGCGCATCGGGGACCTGTTCGTCTATCGGAGCGGCGCGCCGGTCGTTGTCGCCGACGCGGACGTGCGCGCCTTGTTCGCGGCGGATGCGATCGAGATCGAGGTGACGCTCGGCCTGGGCGATGGTGAGGCCACGGCGTGGGGCTGCGATATGTCGGCGGAATACGTGCGCATCAACGCCGAGTACATGACGTGATCGATCATCGGCGTAGCTTGCCCGACGTTGACCACTCGGGCGCAGCGTCCATTGTGATGAAGATCGGCGGTTCGGTCCTGGGCGAGGAAGCGGCGGCCCTCGACGTCGTCGCGGCGCTGAACGACTCGGGTCACTCCCTCGTGGTGGTTCACGGCGGCGGTCCGCTCGCGACCGAGTGGTCGGGACGGCTCGGCCTCGAGACTCGCTTCGTCCGCGGACTGCGCGTCACCGACGCGGCAACGCGGGACGTCGCGCTCGCAACGATGGCGGGACTGGCGAACACGCGGATCGTTGCGGCGCTGATCGCGCGCGGCGTGCCGGCGGTAGGGCTCTCCGGCGTCGACGGCGGGATGCTCCGCGCCGAGCGCGAGGAGGCGGAGCTTGGCCTGGTCGGCCGCGTGACGCTCGTCGACAGCGCGCTGCTCGAGGAGCTGCTC
>Ga0114129_10009059_pt1 | contig 14186 bp, 13 predicted proteins | sample RhiMetdeltSRZDD1_FD_80071 | JGI IMG/M metagenome (GOLD analysis project Ga0114129, IMG submission 80071) | Populus rhizosphere microbial communities from Tennessee, USA - Rhizosphere MetaG P. deltoides SRZDD1 (version 2) (version 2) | ecosystem: Host-associated > Plants > Roots > Rhizosphere >... | reverse complement strand
TCTCACCCGTCAGGAGGCGGGGAATCAGAGCCTTTATGACATTAATGGGAACGGCAAACCCGATAGTTCTATTCTCTGAAGCCTGCGTGAGCATACCTACGACGTGACCTTTCATATTCACCAGTGGTCCCCCGCTCTCGCCGGAATTGGCTGGGGAGTCCACCTGTATATGATCAAACGCAGCAGACGAATTTTGGCTCCTGCCACGCCGACTAACGATGCCCACGTGCAAAGAACTTTCCAATCCAAAGGGATAACCTAGAGACCCAACTAACTCTCCTACCTTCAGAACATCGGAATCGCCCAGAGGGAGGACTGGGAACTCTCCTTCTCCATTAATCTTAATGATTGCAAAATCTACTTGGGCATCCGTCGCGACGATCTCACCACGGACACGCTGTCTATTGGCAAGACGGATCTCAATCTCTTTCGCCTCGTTAACCACGTGATGGGCGGTCAGGATGTATCCTTGGGGATCAATGATAAATCCCGATCCACGTGCTTTGGTCGGCTCAACCCGAACCTGAACCACAGCTTGTCGTACCTTTTCTGCCAATCGTATAAAGGCCCGGTTTAAACGTTCGAGATCCGGGTCGGTATCGCTAGGGTCACCTTGAAGCCATAATGGGTGAGTTTGCGCTCGAACCGTCTGCGTCATGAGAAGCACTGCGAAGAGGGCACAAAGCAAAACGACCGCAGAAAAATCCCTCGGTCTCATTTTCTTCCTCCAAGCAGTAATCGCACGAGCAACGAACATGCCATGAGGATTTGGGGGATAATCGTGGCAATTAGAGGTAAAATGAGAAGTGACAGCGTCCACCGTGTCAAGAAAGACAAAGGTTATTCTTGATCACTGAAGGTCATTTGCAGCATTAAAGGGTGCTCGGATTGCCGGGTCTACCTGGACGAGTTCGTGTTCCGGCACAACCGTCGGCGGCAACCCATGGCCGCCTTTCAGACGTTGCTTGGCCTCGGGACCGGGCGCGCACCGACACCTTACCAACGGATTCGGGCCGCGCAGGACGTGAAGATTCGCCTTGGTTGATCGCAACATGTTGGGGTCAGCTGAAACAACCGGATAAGCACGAGAAACGTAACGCGTTGGCACTTAGGCGCGGTGAACCCGTTACCCGGTCCTATCCGCGGGACCTTCGCCGGCTACTGCGCGTGAGCGAGCTGGGCGCACAGGAGGATCACGCCGGCGAGGATCGATAGAACGAATTTCTCATTCATACGTTTGCCCAATCCAAAATCGGCAATCCCTAATCCAGAATCGCTTTACTTCTTCGCCAGAAACATCTTCGCCTCGTTAAGCTCCAGCCGCTCAGTATCGGCGTTTTTGGCAAGCGCGAGGAGTTTTTCGTAATAGCTCTTGGCCTTCGCCTGATCTCCCGCAAGCGCCGCGGCTTTCCCGGCGCCATATAGGCCGCGAAAGCGGTTGGGGTCATGCTTCTCGGAAATTTCGAATGCTTGCAGCGCTTCTGCCGGCCGTTTCATTTCGAGTAACATTTCGCCCAAAATTTCCCGCGCCGGCAAGATGCGCCCGGGAGTCACCGCGCTTTTTTCGCTTTTGTCCTCCAAGTCTGCTGCGGCGCGCATGAGCGTGAGTGCTTCCTCATTGTTACCTTTCGCATAAGCGATCCAGGCAGCGGCGCCCAAACGTTGCACCTCTACCTCTGTCGCCCAGTAATCGTCTTTAGCTGTCTTTAGTCCGGCAACGATGCGCGTTAGTTCTTGGACGTCTTTTTCAGCCGCGACGGGGTCGCCGCTACGCGCGGCGCCTAAAGCGCGCGCGAAATAGGTCATGGCTTCATTGTAAGGCAAACGGGTGGCGCGCGGCTGCAATTGCGTTGCCTCTTTCCAAGCGCCCCGCTCGAGCGCGTACCGCGCCGGGATTGCCGCCAGCGCATATGGACCGGCGCGGGTCGTGAGAGGGCCGCCATCCCGTTGTGCTTCTTCGACAACCCTCTGTGCCTCGCGGTCACGCGCGAGTTGCATGTAGGCGTATGCCAAGTAGTCCATCGCGTGTAACCGGTCATCTGCCTTGGCAATCGCAGCCGAGCGCCGGTTGGTGACAACCGAATCTTCCCACGCACCGACGCGCGTGAAAATATGCGAAGGCATGTGCAGCGCGTGCGGCGCCGAAGGCGCGATCTCAGCGTAGCGCTTAGCGGCTTTCAAACCTTTGTCGGCAATCGGCGGATAGTCGTAGCTATGGATGAGATAGTGCGCCACCCCGGGATGCTCGGGATTCTTCACAAACTGAGTCTCAAGAATCTGTGCAGCCTTTAACGCGGACGCGAAGGTCTTGTCGGTTGGCGATTGCGTTGCGGTCAGGTAGATCGCGTAGAAAATTTGCGCCTCATCGTCGTTGGAAAAGCGTTTTGCCAGGATCTCGAAGGCATCGGCAAGCGCTTTCATCCTTGCTCCGGGCAGCCTGCTGCTGAAGCTATCATAATATGCAGCCACCGCTTCAATGTAGTAACGTTCGCGTTCGGTTTGCGGGCCGATCGCGCGCCCACGCTCGATGGCTTCCTTGGCTTTCTGCGCTCCTTCCGGCGATGGGCCAACGCCGAAGGTATTCCCGATCAGGATGGAGGCGATACCCCACGTAGCGATCGCGCAATCCGGATCGCGCTCCAACACTTCTCGAAACGCCTTTTCGCCTTCTTCCCACCAGAACGAATGCAGCATCGCCACAGCGCGCTCGAACTGCGCCTGGACCTTGGGATCGCAGGAAGTGGGGAAACTTACCTTGCCGAGTTTTTCTTGGGCGTGCGCTCCAGACACAAACAAGAACGCCAACACGTTCGCCAAAACGAAATGCTTAGTCGGTTTCACGATAACCTCCCTCTGTTATTCAGCCTCGGCCTACGGTCTTTTCATTTTCGATTTTGGATTTCCGATCCTGCCCGGTTGGGTCGAAGTCCCCCAGCCACGCGGGAGAGCCTAGGATCGATCTCCTTCAAAAGCTCCAGTTGCTTGCTTTCCACTTATCTCCGGGGCAAGGGTTGACAATCCAGAAATGTTCCCGCCAGGTCGCGCCAGGCCGGCGACAAACCCGTTGCCAAGAGGATCGTTATCAAACGCCATGACAATGGGAATGGTCGAAGTTGCTTCCTTGGCAGCGCCGGTGGCTGACGGGCCACCCGTAACGATGACATCAACCCTTAGACGAACCAGCTCGGCTGAGTCGTGGGAGACCCGATCGAGGTTCCCTTCCGCAAATCGCCACTCGATGACGATGTTCTGTCCTTCAACGTAGCCCAATTCACGCAGCCCTTGGCGAAATGCCTCATGCTGCGGTTGGGGCCGGGAGGCGGACAGAAATCCAAGCCGCGGAAATTTTCTTCGCCTGCTGCGCCTCGGCTATGACTGCAACAGCAAGCAGCGCCGCTATAAACAGGATTGATAAGACACGAGCTTTCCTCATAGCACACACCATTTGCTATGTATCACGCGGACGGTGGCGGTAGTAGAGAAAAGTGAGATTTACGCCGGAAGGCGACAGGTATTCGTCGAGTGGGAAAACCAGATTCTTAGTCTGAGATTGAATTGAACGACGCTTTAATCAAATCGTAGCTCAGTCATAGTTGCCTTGAAACGGAAACCTTTAGCACCAAAACTGGTCTATCTATTGTCTCTGTAACAGGGTGGTGTTTCTATATTGTGTGACAAGCTAGCCGATTTCCGCATCGTCTACCGGTAAAGGTTTTGATAAACCCGCTGCTTTCCAGCTCGCGGACAAAACGATCCTCGACAATGGATTCGGCCTTGAACGACGCAAGCTTGGCGTCGTTCTCCGCCAGGATCTGGGTCAGACTCGCGACGCCTTCACGTTTGATATAAGGCGCTCTTTCCGAGAGGTCCGCAAACAGATTATGAGTCTCCTCTAGCACTTTGTCATCCGTCGATTCGCAAGTATTTGGCGACCTGCCGCTTGGCGAAAGCCCTGTCGTTTTGAAGCGATAGATGCCTCGGACGACGCCGGCGATGAATGGCCGGATGAGTTTTTCTATTTCTTCGCGGGTCATCTCGTCGCTTGTAGCGGAGCTCCGGTTGCGGAACAACCCTCAAATTTCTTTGCTCAGTGTCTTTATGCCCGCAGACACTGCTCATTGCTGGTGCGCAAATCACCCGCCCGTGACGCCGTAGACTTCCGCGCCCTCTGTAAAATTTCACTCACCGGCTTCGGGCGAAACCGCCCAATGCCCGTGCACCGTTTAAGGCGCGCCAAACCGCTTTTCCTGTCAACTCTACACCGGCACATCCTTCGCTCAAGAGAAATCCCGTGCGGATCACCGAAGTCAGAATTCGTCCTACCAATGCCGGTCGAGTGAAGGCGCGCGTAAGCATCACCATCAATGATTCCTTTATGATCCGAGATCTCAAAGTGATCCGGCTCAAGAGGGATATTTTGTCCAGTTCCCGAGAAAAAGACAGCCGGACGGCAGCTATGCGGAAATTGCCGCTCCGATCAATGCCGAAGCACGCTCAATGATAGAGGAAGCAGTTTTCGCGGAGTTTGAAAAGGTTACCGGCGAACACACGGCCAGATGAGTGTTAAAGCAAAAATGACGATTCACCAATTATATCTATTTTGAATCTCCTAGCAATTTATGGAAATTATATACTTGACTCCCTTAGAACGTGAACGTGCTGAGTATGGGCTGAGAACGCTGAGACATTTAAAGCAGGAACTTGAGCACTCACCTTGCGGGAATCAGTTTGAAAAATATCCATTTGACATTGGTGGCCTGAGTTGGATCGCAAGAGAAATTAAGCGCGAAGAAACTTTGTTAGGCGACAGGCTCATAGAAGATGTTGAGCAACGGGCGACAACGGACTCGATAAACTTCTGGCATTCCCCCACGATCCAGCAAATCGCATACAAGCTTTGGGAACAAGCGGAACGACCCGATAACCGCTCGCTGGATTTTTGGCTTGAGGCGGAGCGGATTTATGATGCGCGTCCTCGATCAATTCCAAGAAACGTTCCGTGAGACCCCGCCGCCGTTCGCACTACCACTGGCCATCGGAAGCTGTCGCTCTCAAATAGAGTTACATAGAGTTGCACTGCGCTTGGTACAGATCACGAGAGCCCACGCATTCTAAAAGCTTGCAAGAATTGGAATTTTACAGCCTCGACACGGCTGAATTCGACCGACGCACAAAATTCTCCGCACGGTAATGTCAATCGGTATCTCAGTGGCAACGATCAGCAAACATGAGGATCTCTTAAGCACAAAGCGCGCTTATCGCGCCACCATAGCTGGGAATAGCATGGTCACCGTGTCTGATTCCAAAAAAGTTGCGCATTGATCATGGTAACTTTTTGATTTGCAGATTACGAAATTGTGTCCGCGACAGAAAATCGTGGCACTGCAAAGCGATGTAGCCGGTCTGTTGCCGACTGCTTTGGTAATCGTTAACAAGCTGTCCATTTAGAGTAACGCGGATTCTCGCTCCATTTGCCTCGATGAGGTAGTTATTCCATGCTCCGATCTGAACCTGGGTCGATCCAGACGGTGCTTGAAGATCATAGATGGCGCCTGTGATCTTAAGCGGATGGCCTTCGGTGTTGGTAACTGAATCAAATCCTCTTTGATCGATCTGTACTTCATGGCCTTTGGCATCAGCCTCTTGAAGTGCATTCGGCACATTCGGTGGGGGGATGCGAATGTATACACCGGAATTTTCTTCTCGCCGACTAATTCGCCAATCAACCGAAAGTATGAAGTTCGTGAACTGTTCTTTAAGATACCAGTAAAGCCCGTACCAACCGTATGTCTCCATGACTAAGCCATAATGAATCATCGATGCCGGGCTGTTCGGCTGCTTGACCATTTGCCAGTCCGACGGTGCCATCGAGATAGCCGTGAATCCCGTAGCTGCAGCTGGAGTAGCAGCGGATACGATCGCACGAACGGTCCGCCGAGCCAGAGAAAGTGCCGTGAGGGAGGGATTTGCCGAACCCAAGCTCGGAAAAACTGCCGGCCCAACAACATACGCGTTCGCCTGTCCATGAAATTTGCCGTCGGTATTTGTAATGGACGCGCCCGGCGCTCCCATGAAGAGAGTTCCCGCCTCATGATGAGTGGTCCCAAGAAAGTCCTGCCAAAACCCTCGCCCGTTCGAGTCCGGCTGAGGCTGCGCGGCCTGCCATTGCTTGTTAGGCGCATTCCAGTATTCGATATTTGCCGGATTCTTAGCCAGCGTCAGTGCTAGGCTAAATGCTGCCTGATCCATGGCGGTCCAAAGCTTGCGGTCGTTCGCTGTTGCTACGAGATTAACGTACGCTCGCCGCATGCTCCACTGGTCGGTCTCCTGACTCGTATCTATCCAACTCATTGTAGCGTTGATATTGTTGACAGTAGGCTGGTTTTCCATCTCCCCAATGCCGCGGAATGTGATCGAAACCCAATTGGGATCTTGGCTGGCGAGAAGATTATTAATGAGATCAATATCCGGAACCATGCTCCACATATTCTGCTCCGGATTCGGTGCCCCAGTATCAGCTGCAGTAATCTGATGGTGAAACCGGCGCCCGAGCGCGCTGCCACGGACGATCAATGCTGTAGTTTCGACTTCAGTGGGCGGACCTGACAAACCAAGCGCCGCCCGCTTGATTCGGACAGTGATGTTACTTCGCAAATGACCCATAAGGTTGCCGACGCGGGGAGAACCGAATTGTGTTGATCCGATCCCAAGAGATTCCAGTGCGATTCGGGTTGCCTCGATCGTGCCATTGGCGATGACGACAGCGGTTTGAGGGGCGAGTTGCAGTAACTGGCGGACACCGTTCACGCTCATATCTATAGACGTAACGGCATTCCCTGTGAGATTCAGCCGGTGGACTTGCGTGCGCGCGACCAAAAAAATCCGGCGACTCAAATCGCCATACGCGGTATTTTGGCTGACGTCGTTACGAAGCGCGTCCATAATAAAAGGCGCGCTGCTGAACTTATCGAAGGCGAAAAGACCCGAGCGCGGAGGTGTACCTTGAACCGCGAGCGGAGCCTCATTGACCTCGGTAACACCATTCAGCGGAATTGCTGCCTGAATCCCACTCATCAGTGCGTTAAAAAGTGCCGACTTAGTGATGAAATCTGTCGTGGTTGCAGTACCAATCTCTTCCGCAGTGGACGGATATCCTGCGGGACTCTTAAGATAAGTCACCACATCATTTGGCCAATTGGTTAGGTCAGCATCCGTCAGAGCGGGTGACCAGCCTCCCCAGAACAGTGACCGACCGCCGATGCAATACGCCAAGCCTGGGAAGGCTTCATTGCTAATCCAAGGTATTCCCCAAATTACATTCTGGGCCCCACTCGTGTCGTCGCGCGTTCGGAGATAATTGGGGCCACCGATCTTCCCACCGAGTTGTTGGGGCAGGTTCTGAATATGTGACTGAAGCAAGAATGCGCCAGCATCGACTAGTAAAATTCGCAATGCAGACGCGGCTCCCGATCTGTAAAGCTTCTCGGCACAGTACGCTCCGAACATTCCCGCGCCAATCACAACTGCATCGAACGGATAGGCACCGGCTCCCTGTGCTGCCACAATTTCTTGCCAATTGTTACAGATATAGCGTCCGACCACGTCGTAAGTGAATGCAGTCTGCTGGACGTCATCGCGTGCCGGGCTGGGGCCTAGTACTAGTTCTTGAAGCGGCATGGCAAAAATTCCCCCTTTTGGTGGGAGTTCATCATGTCCGCGAATAAAAACTCGCGGAGTCAATTCCAGCTCTAGTTGTTGGGAAAAGCGATGTTGCGGGAATGTTTAGCTGAATTTTTGTTTCGGTTGCACGCTACTCGCGTTTAGCTCTCATGTCAATGTCTTCCATATGGGCGAGCGAACTTTTTTCACGTAAAACGCCTTTTTTCGTATTTCATGATTCGTTCAGACCACGCAAACAAAGAAGAGGGATAAATTTTAGCCGCTTAGTTATGAGCCGCAGTTTAAATCAGCCATCATATTTGCGATCATCGGGGGCCTAACCGCGATCGTTTTTGCTACGCAGGCCTTTTTTACCCATCAAGAAGCCGAGTCCACGCCTATAAAAGATTACGTTTTAAGCCTACGCGCAACTGACTACGTTACTTATACAGATACAACCTATGGATTTTCTATTAGTGGCCTTCCGTCAGATTTTGTCATCTCAAGCTCCCCGCAAGATCAGGGTGAAGTGATCATCGCGGAGCATCCTACGTTTAATTTAGGGTTCGAGGTGTTCATTTCTCCATACGACGAAGATGGACCGCTCACGGCCGATACCATCCATCAATCCATTCCTTCTCTCATCATCAACGAACCAGTCGAAACCGAATTGGAGGACGGAACCGCCGCAGTGCGATTTGTAAGCGCCGACCCTGCCTTGGGCGAGACGCGTCAAATTTGGTTCACGCGTGATGGAAATCTTTTCCAAGTCATTATGTACTCGGACAACATAGAATGGCTCGATGCGTGGGCGCGTGAATTACCTCATGACTGGACATTTACCCCGCCGCAAACTGATTTGGCCCTGTAAGGAGTTTTGCGCTGAATGTCGCGGTACGTAGATCAGGCGTATTTCTTGACCGCCTCGTTAATCGCGTCACCAGCTCTGGCTAGATCGTCCGGTGTCATGACTGGATGAATTTCAATGCCTGCGTCAAACGCAAGGAACCACGGCTCAGCAATGGCTGGAATTTGCGAAGCATCTTGCATCTCTAGAAAAATGAACCCAGTGCGCTGACCATTGCTATCGGTGAAATAGACGGCCTCCGGCTTTAAATCTGCCAGAATGTGTTGGATAGTCGCGCCGAGTTTTCCGGCCTTAGCGGCCGCGTTCCCGGACTCTACAGGGATGTTGACTTTCAGTAAGAATCGCATAGTTCACCTCCTGACGTTTTGGTTTTCTTCAACTCAACGAAAATTCATCTGAACCCTGCCGGTGATACTCTATGATGCGCTTCATCGACCCGAGGATTAGAATTCAATCGCGCATCAACCATGACTCTGTCTATTAGGTCATTCCACCACAGTAGCAATGTTATATAAACCTCCAAGTCGATCATACAGGGAAGGTTTTTCTTGAGCCTGCATAGTAGACCTCCTTTAGTCTATTCTTCTACATCTAACGCGACCTTATGCAATAGAACTACATGGCAATCTTCCAAAGTTGCTCCATAAACATTATCCAATGGTCGACAGTGTCTACCTCAGGATGTGCTGTCCAAAGATCGAAAAACAACTCGGTTGCGCCAACCTGCCGGGCCTTCACTACATCCGCACCGATCTGTTCCAAGGTTCCTTGAAAGTCTATGCGATCCTCACCAAGCGGTTTTGCGGAGATCTTTACGTTCGCGCGTACCACCAGTTCCAGCTCTCCTGGGTCGCGTCCGACTTCCCGACACATATCCTTGATCGCCTCGAACATCACCGGAACAGATCCGAGCGGCACGCCGACAACGTTCCAACCGTCTGCCTGTTGAGCGATGCGCCGCATGGCAGCGGGCGTGAAGGCTCCCAAGTAGATCGGCGGGTGGGGCTTTTGTATAGGTTTCGGTCCTATATACGATAGCGGGATCTGGTAGTACCTTCCTTTGAACTCGACGGGGTCCGTAGTCCATAGCGCCTTTAGCAATAGCAGGGCTTCGTCAGCGCACTTGCCGCGCTGCGCCCAAGGCACGCCTGCCGCGTCGGCCTCATCTCTATTCCAACCCACACCTAGACCTACCTTGAGACGTCCGTTTGAAAGAATATCTAGCGTCGTTAGCTGACGCGCGAGGATGGTGGGGTTGTACAGCGGTAGAATGAGCACACTTGTACCGAGTGTTATGCGCTCGGTGTGACCGGCGATGAACGCAAGAGCTTCAAGCGGATCGAGCACAGATCGGAACTGGACTGGATGGGTTCCATCTCCGAGCGGATACGGCGCTTTCGGATTTACCGGCGCCAGTAAGCGATCCCAGACCCACAAGCTTTCGTAGCCTAGGACTTCCGCTCGTTTTGCGATGGTAATCAGTCCTTCGGGGCGAGCCGCGCTGCCGTGCAAGGGTAAAGAAAAGCCGATGCGCACAATAGCCTCCTTTCACATAACTCGCGCCACACTGCCGGATGCAGGGCCTTTGTCTTGGAGCTATTGTCATGCTGCCAGGCTGCAACGTTTACCTCCCCATTTTTTGATGGCCTGACCGTTTAGAATCAATCGGGAGTCAAACGGAATCTGTCTTTGAGCCGACTCTCGCACCAAACCGAAACCTCTGTCAACCACAATCGCGTCGAGCCGCCTCTGCCCTCGTTATCACAGAGATCTCGGGAGACGTTTACCCGGGCGACCCGGATGCCTTCAACACAAAAAACGCGATGGCAAACGCCACCGCATCGAAAATGCTCATCCGATAATCCTCGCTCATCCATGGTTTTCTGAAACGCGGAAGACGCGGAGCAAGTTCTGGCGGCCAAGCCACTCACCAGATGATTTTCTTATGCTCATTAATTGTGCAGTGAGGTTTTGGATACACTTTCGCCTCTCAGCGCCGGCTGTTGTTCGACTTATCCACAGACTTATCAACAGGTACGAATTTTCTCTTACAATCCCTTTTTAAGAGAAGGGGCCGGCTTAAACGCAACAGTCCGGCTTGCCTTGATGTGAATGACGGCGCCGGTCTGAGGATTCCTTCCCTCTCTGGCTTTTCGTCCGCGCACGGTGAAGGTACCGAATCCCGGCACCCGGAACCGTTTTTCTTTTTTAATCGATCGGCCAATGGTTTCAAATGTTGTATCCACCGCAAATTCTGCGGCTCTCTTGCTAAGCTGTCCTGCTTCAGCCACCTTCTCCACTAGATCGCCCTTCGTCATAGCCCGGCACCTCCTTTTTGGTTTATCTGTCAAAGTTAAGAGAAACCCACTTCCGTTTTTTATTCCTGAAAAAAATAAACCTTCCGCACGCAAGATGACGGACAACCCCGCGAGCCAGCCATTTATCCTAAGATCAGAAGCTTGTTCGATCAGGAAGGTCTGTGAGTCTTCGAAACCGGCTTAGCTAAAAAGAGAATCACTGTCAACGAAAAAAACTCAACGGCCAAAATTTTATAAAAATTTAGTCCATTTAAGTCCATTTATTTTTAAATTTGAAAAAAGAAGAAAGTAAAAACCTGAGCAACCTTTAGCTACGAATGAGTTTGTTGCACAACTTTTACTTTACGAATCAAAATGACTTTGAAAATTTACGCCGATCTTTTCGACAATCCCATCGGTTCGCGTCCGGGCGCGCCGCTTATGCGCACGCCCCTTTTTCTTTTTGGAACTGGAAGAACGCAATTGCTAGCACCACCGCATCGAAAATGCTCATCCGGTAATCTTCGCTCATCCACGGCTTTCTAAACCGAGGGAGCCGCGGGGCGAGCTCAGGGAACGCTTGGCGATATCTTGTGCAATCTCATATTTGTTTGAGGCGCCGGATTCAGAGAACGCCTGCTTTACTTTTACTCGGGAAAAACTTCTGGCCCTAATTTGCCTTTTCGAGGCGAGCTTTGAGATTTCCTTGATCAGTCCTTGAATACGGCGGCAACGGCGTGAACCTTTTCCCGCATAGTCCTCGACGACAATAACACTCGGTTGGTACCGCTCGATTAAATCCTCGATCAGCTTGAGAGTTCTTGCGTTTTTATTCTTCTTTGTCTCCTTCACGCCCCAATCAATTAGCCTCTCTGGTCCCTCAAGAACTGCGAAACCGAAACCTCGCGTGGAAGGATCAATAGCGAGCACGCGTGCGTCTTTCGCGTAAGCACGGCTCATGAAATTTTGTCAGGCCCAGCTCCTGACCCGGAAGTAATCGCTTTTAAAATTTGAAGCTTTCGAGTCGCCATAGAGTTAGGCGTTGCTCGGTTTAGTTTCCGGGTCAGAAGCTGAGTCCGATTTTGAATTTTCTTCTCGACCTTTTGGTAGGCACCGGCAAAAAGCTCCCGCGCAGGCGCGCCAAAAACCACCTCGTAAGCAAAGAGGTTTCCAGGCTCGGCTTGCGCCCGAACCGTTCGTATCGAGAGACTTTTGTTCCGTTCTGGCAGCCCAAAAGATATGCCACCTCATCTTGTGAGAGACCGCTACGCTTGCGGTATGTCCTCAGATAATTTTCGAGCTTGTGCGACATAGAAGACGTAAGCTTTTGACCCTTGGTCGCTTACACCTCCAGACTATTTAGTTTGTAAGTTACTCCAAGAAGGGGGAACTTGCCGGAAGCGGCAAGTTTCGGCTGCCAGAGATTCGGCAGCTCAATTGAAGCAAATACTCATGAACTCCTCATGAAAAAATCTTCATGAAGGATATTTTAGGGTGGACTTTGGGGACTTGGGAACGTTCCCAGGGGAATAACTTAACGGGAAAGCCTGGGTAACGACGAGTGAATTCTTCAGGGTGCCAGTCGGGTCCCTCTGGGTCAGATCCGATTAGCGAGGGTAAGATCTAAAATTCCGTTAGTAAAGACCGAAAACTACAGCTCGGTCCCAGCGGCCGAAATTTTTCTGCTCTTTCTTTTATTGAGAGCCTTGGGCTGTTTGGATTCGCTTTGCGGGTGATTTATTTCTTCCCAGATCATTTTGGCCCTGAGCCAATGCTCGACCTCGCATCCATCCCGGCATCCTTCCTCCTGCCAGATTCGGTATGCAAGTTGTCGGATCTTCGTCACGATTCATCTCCATACCTTGCATAGTCTCCCTTCTTCCTATTGGATTTAAAGCTACTTATACAAGAATCGGTTTTTGCCGGCAAGAAAATTTTTCAGCCAGCGAGTTTCCGCGAAAACACACCACGAAAGAATTGCGTGCACAGGCGCACTATTTCAGCGGCTAATTGGCCTGTCTGTTCGCTCATTTGGGGTTTGTGGGGATACACCGACCGAAGATGATTCGTTACCTTTCATCAATCCATTGATTTCGACGATATCTCCTATGACGACCACGCCGACTTTCTCTATGACTTAGCAGAGCAACTCGTGCGGCACCTGAAGTCCTATCTTTCGGAAGAAGAGACAAGGAATGTGCTGATCTATTATCAAAAGCAGCTCGCCGCGTTCGTACACGCACAAATGCAGGACCATCAATGGGAAAAAGCCGTTGCCTATGAGGTAAAGGTCAACAAGGGGTTCACCGAACTAAAGGAGCCCGCATTCACGCAGAAAGAAGGTGAGCCGATCAATGATTTTCGCCAGACCGTGCCGGAGAAAAGCAAGATTCCCCAGATGCTTTTCGGCGGCTTCAAGCGTTGTCTCTATCCAGTCCAGAAATTCCAATCCGATCCTGAGCGAAAGCTGGCAGTCATCTTGGATCGCGAGTCACAAAAGTGGCTTAAGCCTGCGAAGGGGCAGTTTCTGATTTTTTATAAGGCCGGCATCGAGCATCCCGAATACATTCCTGACTTTGTGGCGGAAACAGAGGACTGCATTTACATGCTCGAACCCAAGGCACGAAACGAGATGACCAGCTCAGAAGTTCTGGCGAAGAAAGAATCCACCGTCAAATGGTGTGCCCTTGCAACAGATCACAATCTCAACAACGGCGGCAAGCTATGGAAGTATGCGCTCATTCCACACGATGCGATTACCGAGAACATGACGCTGGCGGGGCTGGTGAGTCAGTTTGGAACATCTAACTAAACAAACGATTAAAAAAATGAGAGGCATTTGCAAAATTCAACGGTACAATAGAGGTCAACATCATGATTGCTCGAAGACCCTTAACCGTGCCCTCAACACCAAAACCGGTCTATCTATTGTTGCTGTAACAGGGTTGTTTTCCTTGCGGGATGAACTAACTAAATTCAGGCGCAGCGTGTTGGAAATGATCGGCAGCCTTCAAAGAACTTTTGACGTTAGCAGAGGCTTAATTGACGGAGAATACAACTCAATCATAGTATCGTCGCTTCGTTTTCTTGATTACTTGATCACCTTATCCGCTCTCGCCAACACGTTTGGCGGGATTGTCAGGCCGATTTGCTTCGCGGCGTTCAAGTTAATCAGCAGCTCGAACTTCATCGGTTGCTCGACAGGCAAGTCGGCAGGCTTAGCGCCTTTGAGAATCTTATCCACATACGTAGCGGCGCGCCGGAATGAGTCAGCTCGGCTCGCGGCATAGCACATAAGCCCCCCATCTTCCACAAATTCTGCCGCGTAGTACATCACCGGGAGCCGCGTCTTTGACGCAAGC
>Ga0114129_10009058_pt1 | contig 14188 bp, 8 predicted proteins | sample RhiMetdeltSRZDD1_FD_80071 | JGI IMG/M metagenome (GOLD analysis project Ga0114129, IMG submission 80071) | Populus rhizosphere microbial communities from Tennessee, USA - Rhizosphere MetaG P. deltoides SRZDD1 (version 2) (version 2) | ecosystem: Host-associated > Plants > Roots > Rhizosphere >... | reverse complement strand
CCGGTCGGATCAGCCGTCGCCTGCGCCGGATTCTCAGCGACCGTCGCCGTGAACGTTACCTGATCACCGAAGTTCGACGGGTTCAGGTTCGAGCCCAAAGTCGTCGTGGTGTTGAACAGATCGATTTGCGTCGCGGTCTTATCGGTTGCGCCCCCTACGGTCGGATCATCCGTCAGGACGTTGATACCACCGTTGCCGGTCACAGTGCCCTGGTTCTCCACCCGCGGCGGACCAAGTAGCGTCAGGTTCGGCGGATTGTTCACTGTTACCTGGAAGGTTATGGTCACACTTCCGCCTGCAGGCAACGTACCGATGTTGGCGGTTACCGTCTCGCCGGACACCGGCGACACAGCCCGCGTCGACCGAACAGCGTGGTCACTGACGGTTGACGTCTCGCTGCCGGCCGTTGCGCTGCGCGTTCTGGTTTCGGCAGACGCGTGGTGCGCGCGCGCGTTGCTCGTGCGATCGTCTGTCTCAATACGTGCCTGGGTTGGCGCAACACTGGAGTGCGCAGCGGTCTCGATCACCGAGTCTGACAGATGAGTGATCACACCTGCGACGCGTGACAACACCGACGGTTGAATTGGTGCATCAATTTCGGTTGATGTTGCGACGATTGCCGCTGCTAACGCTTCAGAACCGCGCTCTGCTGCCGGACTGGCAGCAACATATTCGCGCGTGGGCGCCTGAGGCATGACTAACATTGCGGTGGGCAGACCGCAGGCCGGTTGGCCAAACGTCGGCGTTCCTGTGACAACCACCGCCGCGCCACCGTTGGCCGCGCTCACCGCGGCCGAACTGGCCTGCGTCACTGTCATGTTGCCGGCAGTCTCAGTGAGACGAATGCGCTCGGTGCCTGCCGGCAGGGTGTTGCCCGAGAGATTGATACACATTGAGGACCCTGCCGCTTCGGTCGCAAAGTCCGCGGCGGACGTTGTCGTCGTCCCACTGTTACCGAAGTTGTTACTGGTGACCGTGGCGTTGACCGTGGCCGCTGCCTCGGAGTCTACATCGAGGTAGACGCCCGTTGTATTGTGAGTACCAGTATTATTAGTGACGAGCAAATTCACCGTCGAAGCGTTCGTCTGCCGGAAGCGCAGCTCAATGGCCTGCTGCGCACCCGATGAGGCCATGTTCCAGTTATTGTTCTTGATTGTGACGTTGCCGTTCGAGGCCGGTGCGCGGTAATCGATAAAGGCAAATTCGCGGTTGGTGGCTGTATAAGTGACGTTAGTGACAGTATTGCCGTCAATCGTAATATTGCTGAAATTAGTAGCCGCATAAACAGCCGGTTCATCAATCAGGCCTATCACGTGGCGCCCACCAACAGTGTAATTGATGTTCTGAATCGTGTTGGTCTTAATGTTTACGGTGAGTTTTCCTCCCGCATTCTGCGTGCGAATAATTGAGGTGTTTGCAATGGTGCCGTCCTCGGCGATGTTATCGAAGGTGTTGCTCTCGACGGTGGCGACGTGAAGCGCGCCGTTGGCGGTCAGGATTCCGAGGTTGTTCTCGTTCGTCCCGGCGGCGTTGCTGAAGGTGCTGTTCTTGACGTTTGAAGTGAACGTGCCGGTAGCGCCCAGGTCCTGTCCCGGCGTGATCGTTACGGCCTGCGAGCTAAGACCGCTGAACGTGCACCCGTTGACGATGTCAAACTGCACGTTCGCGCCTCCCGTCCCGCTCGTGGCAAAGACAGCCGAGGCAGACGACGTCGAGGTGGTGAAGTCTACGTCATTGATCTCGAAAAGCGTGTTGCTGACCGTGCTGTTCTTGAAGAAGACGCCGTGCGAGTTCCCGCTGTTGAGGGCGGTGAACAAGCTTCCCAGATTGATGCGGTTGGTGCCGGACAAGTCCAGCGCCAGGACACCGGAAGCGCCCGGCGTCGTCACCGTGATCGCCGAAAGGATTATGTTGCTGCCGGTGTTGAGCTCGATCGCATGCTCGCCGGCTGTGCTCTCGTTCGTGGTGAGGCTGCCAGTCGCTTGACCGCAGGTGGTGAAGTTCATCGCCTTCAGCGTCACATTCGCAGCGTTGGTCAGACGCGCACCGTCATCGGTGGTGTTCTGGACAGTACCACCAGTGCCGTTGCGCGCATTCGTATTGTCGCCCTTCACGAGGAAGCTGCCGTTCGTATTTGTCAGTACGAGGCCGCTCGGGCCGCCATTGTCCGCGATCTTCGTTAGCGTCACGCCAAGGGTCGTGATGCCCACGGGTCCGGCGATGCTCACGGCCGTTCCGGTGTTCGTATCAACGGTGCCGTCGGTGATGTTGATAGTACCGTCCGCGTTCGAAGCGGAGATGCCGTTCGCAGCCGCACCGGAGGTGAAGATGTTGACCGTGCCGAGCGCGTAGGTCCCGGTGCCGCCCGTGATGGTCACGGCCTGCGCTGTCTGCCGATTGCCGGACAAGCCCATATTCAGTGTCGTGAAGGTAACGTTGCCCGCCGCGGCGTTTATACTGATGCCCGTATTGCCGACACCGCCTGCGGTCGAAGCTGTCGTCACTGAATTGATACTGATCGCGCCGCCGGTCGTAGTGTCAATGTTTACCGCCCGCTGTCCGGCAGTGTTATCGGTGATCGAGCCACTGTAGGTGACGTTCGGATTTCCGGGAGACGTGGCGACATTAAACGCCGTGCCGGTGGGACTGGTGATCGTAGATGATGCCGAAAAATTAAAAGTACCGGATGAGCCGCTCAGAATATCAATACCTGCATCGCCACCGTTGAGCGTATTAGTTCCGTTGAAGTTGTAAGTTCCGTCTGCATTCGAGAACTGAAGGCCGTTGCCATTTGTGATGTTCAAAGTGCCGGTTTGAAAAGTGATCGTGCCGGTGGCATGGTTCGTGATCGAAACAGCTGAATTCGCATTGGCCTGGGTGATACCCCCACTGTAAGTGACCGTGCAGGTGCCGCCGGTGACAAGGAACGTGGCCCCGGTGGCCGTCCCGGTGAGCGAGCCGCCGCCGAAGTTCGACGTACCGGTCACGCTTGTGAGACTGACGCCATTGGTGCCCGCAGTCGAGTTGATGGCTGAGAAATTCACGTTCAGGGCAACGCTATTGGCGACGATCGCCGGTCCGCCCGCCGTCGTGTTGTTAATCGATCCCGTTGCGTTGGTGACGTTGACGGTGCCGCCGCCCGTAGCACTCAAGGCGGTCGCGTTGTTTCGCTGGATCGTGAGCGAGTTGAAGGTGATCGAAGCGCCCGCGACGCCGGCCCAGTTCACGGCGGTATTGCCCGCACCACTGCTGGTCGCACTGGTCGCCGCCTGAAAACTGATTGCATTCGTCGCGCCGGGAGCGCTGACATCGATAGCGCTATTGGTGCTGCTGAGAGTGGCCGCGCCGGTAACGGTCACATTTCCGCCGCTCGCGCCATGAATAAACGCTTTACCCGATCCACCTGAAACGCCGAGCGTTCCGATCGTGCGGGTACCAGCGGAATTGTTTTGGAATGAAATGCCATCCGTTCCACCGGTTATTGAAGTGTTCCCGAAATTAAGATCGGCAGTGGTTGTTCCAATCAGAATGCCCGTAGTCGGGGTTCCAGAGACAGTCGTTGAGCCAAAGGCAAATGAACCGCCACCCGCGCCATCTGAGTCAGCGACGCCGGCGAAGTTGATACCCGCCGCAGCGCTTGGTGCAGTCGCAACACTCACGAATCCACCCGTTACTGCTAGAGTGCCGGTCGTCAAGCTCAGTGCTTGACCTGTGCCATTCAATGTCACGTCAGGCGAGACGTTGTTGCCAACCGTCAGAGTCCCGAAGGTGTTACCGGATATTTTCGCCCCAGTTGTATTTCCAACCGTAAAACCGCGCAGCAAATTTCCGCTGTTAAGATTAATACCGTTAGTGGCAGCCACGGCGGTGGTAATCCGAACAATCGTACCGTTACCTGAAGCCATCACCGGCAAGGGATCGGTGCCGCTCGGCTGTGTAAATCCCGTCAAGCTGATAAGACTGGCAGTCGCGTCCTGCCCGATAAACTTTTGACCGAGCCGCAAAGTCGCCGGGCCGGTGTAGTCGGTCGCACTCTCGTAAACAAAGATCCAATCATTGTTGTCCGGCTTGCCGGCGCCGCCGACATTCGCCGTGTTGAAATTGGCGAGTGACGTGAAGGGATGCGACAAGCGGCCGTCACAGTTTGAAGTGCATGCGCCCGCATTGTTGTTAATAAACCAGATCTTGTTACCGACATTGATCGTCACCGTCTCAGAAGCCGTCGAGGTTCCTGAATGTGCGGTGTAAGTGAAGGTGTCGTTTCCGGTGAACCCGACAGGAGGATCATAGGTAAAACTGCCATTCGCATTGATGGTCACGTTATTACTGCAACCACCCGTACAATTCGTACTTGACTTCGTTTCCGCAGTGACGGTCATACCGGTGTTATTGCCGGTATCGGGATCGAAGTCGTTGCCGAGGAGGTCCGTGGCACCGTCAGGTATCGAAATCTGCACATTGCCGATTGTGTTGTAGCGATCGCTTGCCGCCGCCACGGGCGAACCCGCCACCAGCGTCGTGTGCGAATCGATCGTGTCGCTGAACACGACCCCCGTCGCGTCATCCGCCGGACTTGAAGCTCCGTTGTTCTTAACGTTGACGGTGTACGTGATCGTACCGCCCGGCGCGACTGTGGTCGCTGCCGCTAACCCATCGTCCTTCGTCGCCACAATGACCGGTGCGAGCGGTTCTGGCGCCGGCTTTGGAACAGGAGCATTGAGGAACACTTTCTCTGCCGCCGTATCACTGTTTGATGAGGAGTCCTGCTGTCTGCCGTCTGCCGTCTGCCTTCTGGTGTCTGCTGCCCGCCGCGCGCCGGCCGCAATTTGCGCGAACGGCATGACGATCAGAAGGTATGAAAGTAAGAAGGCGCTAAAGACTCTGAGGCCTGTGGGGTAAAAGGGTACGGAATGTTGCTGCATGGATTATCTCCTGATGGCTAAATCGTAAAGGGCAGGTACACGGGTTTCGGGAAAATACGAGGCGCAAGATTATTACAAGGGAATGATTTGGTCAACGAAATAGTGGAAAAGAGCAGTGTCCCAGTCCGATTTCCCCTGTGCCTCTGTGGTGAGCTTTCCCAAGCCAGTTTTTCACCACAGAAACACGGAGGCCTAAGAGACACTGAGAAGGACTGGAAACCGGGACACACGTGGGCAGGCTGACCGGATCAGTTCCTTCATTAAGACTCGGCAATCAGGTCACTTAACTCATTACTCATCATGCATCACTCATCACCATTAAACGAGGTACCAACTCACAATTACAAACCGTTCTCCGTAAATGACCGGCGTAACTTCATGGGTCAGTTCCGAGCGAAACGCTACCAGCATCCCGGCCTCGCCAACAACTTCGCGCCGAGCACCAATGCGCCAATCGGAAAACAGGAGCGACCCCCCGCAGTAGTCGTCTGCCTCCGGTTCTGACGATTGATGGTTGAGAAAGATGCTGACTGAAATTCGCCGCGTTCGATCGCTCTCAAGATTAACGAGACCAGTGTTGCCGTCCTGATGTGCAACGAAGAAATCACCGACGCGATAGCAGAGAAACTGCGGTTGTTCGCAGCCGGTGAGCCGAATGCCAAATCGTTCACCGATGTCTGCGCGCTGTTCGTCGAGTTGGCGGCTGACATATGCGACTGTTTGCGGCGGCGGCGACACGCTGCGGACTTGCCGCACGCGTTCATCGACAGCGGCGTCGCCTTTGCCATAGGTCAGTGCCGCAGACGCAGCCGAGTCACGCATCTCCGCGATCAATTCACGGCACGTTTTCTCGTCGAAGAAGTTTCTGACGATCTGAAGGTCGAAGGAGGAATCATCCACAGATTACACAGATTACGCAGACACGATGAACGGGAAACTCCTGCTTAGTGCTTCCTGCTCACGGCTTACTGCCAGGCGTTGGACTCGCTTGCTCTTTCGCTTTTTTCCGTCGCTCTTTAAGCTTCTTGTCAGCTTCCAGGTCCTGCAATTGAACATAGTTGAGATTGCCACCTTCGCCGCCGGCAAAGACGCGCACCTCAAATTCGGCGCACCTAAGAATCTTCAATTGCGTGTCCAATCCAGCGTATGGCTGCCAGTCAGCGGCCGGAGGTAGGTTCGTGTCGTTGACAAAATTCGCCACGAAATCGTCCACATGCTTATACGCCGGTCCGTTGTAGCCAGCATTTATCCTCGAGGCGTGGCCGTCCAGAAACGTCAAGCTCATTTGAGAAATAGCGCCCACGACATTCGCGTCCTGCTTGGTTTTGAATCTGCTCGGACGAATAAGCTGTTCCGATACGCCAAACTTGCTCGGCGGTCTTGCGACATAGGCTTGGACGTCGGGATCATCTTTGGCTTGAGGAAAAACGGTCAGTACTTCTGCCTGCGTCATACCGAGCCTGACGCCATTCAGCGCCGGAGCCTGTGCGAGTTTGAGTGAACACGTCCCGGTGGTTTCGCTTGATACGGTCGGTTCTGCAGTCGGTCGTGCGTTCGCGTTGTTGATGCCTTGCGAGCCCGCCGATTTGTCTAAGGTGCAGGCGGTCGAAACAACCACCACCAACGCCAGCATAAGAGGTTTCATGTCGCTATGATGCCACGTTCGTGGGAACGCTGCTACGACCAGGGTGGAGACTAATAACAAACCGCCGGCGGACCCGAAGATCCTGCCGGCGGCTCGGTCCGATTACTGCTTCGCGCTATGGCCGCTGTGGGAAAATACCCTGAAGCGCGATACAGAAGTTAAGAGTGAGGTACGGCTGCATGTTGTTGTGCGGCAACCCGCCCCCCGCCACAGAAAGACTCTGTAACGCCATCGCCGCCAGGGCGCTGTTGCCGGCGGCATACTCGACAGACAAACCGCCATACGAGTTACCACCGGGCTGGGTGCTGTCGTCATCGTCAGTCGAGCCCTTCGCCGCGTGCGTATGTAGCGGAATTTCGGATTGCAGCAGCGTAATGCTTTCCACGCCGCTCATTTCACCCAGGTCACGCAAGCTAAGTCCCTGGCCCTGTCCCGGTTGCATTGGGGCATTCCCCTGCATGTCGGGCAAAGCGAAAGTTGACTTGCCGTCACCACCGTATGTTGTGCCCAACAAGGAGAACAACGCCGTGTTCTGACTAATCGGCATCAATTGTCCGTCACAGAAGGCCCAGCCGGTCGGCGGAAAGTTGAAAGCAAAGATTCGAATTTCAGCAACAAATTGATCGGACATAGTGGCCTCCTTAACTGAACCTGGGGAATATGCCAAATAGGGAAATGATGAAGTTGATACACAGAAACGGCTGTACATTTTCGTGCGGCTGACTTCCGCCGGCCGGTCCGACCGCATTCGCGCTCATGTTCGTTGCCGAAAAGCTGGTCGTGTACAAATCGCCTTGCGCGACCGCCGGCACCGCGCCGGTTGGGTCTTTAGAGCCGCCGGGTGCCGTTGAACCCAGCCAGGGATGTGTGTGCGAAGGTATTTGCTGGGTCGTTAGCGTTTCCTGTTCTGTGCCGGCCATTTCGCCGAGCTGATAGGTCGTTCCGCCGGGACCCGTTCCCTGATGGATTGGGACTCGGCTCGCAAGGTTGGGCAGGTTGAACGTCTCCTGCCCATCGCCGCCATAGGTTGTCCCGATCAAATTAAAGAGAGATTCGTTCTCGGAGATTGGCAGGGTCTGCCCTTCACAAAACATCCAACCGTTCGGGGCGAAGTTGCCCGCGAACATTCTGATTTCACCAATAATGGGTGCCATGTTCGTTTCCTCCTTCTAGTTCTGTGACGGGAAGATGCCCTGTAGCGCGATGCAAAAGCTGAGCACAAGGTAAGGCATCATGTTGTTGTGTGGTTGACTGCCACCCACGGCTCCAATCGTGCCGGCGTTTAGCGGCGTCAGGCTGGCCGCTCCACCATAGGCATTGATCGATGGCTTGGCGACTAAGTTGTTGGTCGGGCTATCGAGCGCGGCATCAGTGGCTGTACCGTTTAGCTGGTGCGTGTGCGTCGGAAGTTGCTGTATGTTCACCGTCACAGCAGTCGTCCCAGCCGCTTCACCAAGCGTGTGCCCGTTCCCCATATGAATCGGAACTTGACCGCGCAGGTTAGGCAGCGCAAATGTTGTTTGACCGTTGCCACCGTAGGTGGTGCCCAGCAGCGCGAACAGCGCCTGATTCTGATTGATCGGCAGCTGCTGCCCATTGCAAAGCGCCCATCCTACTGGCGCCTGGGCAAAGCTAAAGATCTTGATTTCACCCATAAATGGTTCTGACATGTTTTTTTACTCCAATCGAGCTAGCCGGATATCCACCAGTAGGCGGGAAACGCGAGGCCTTCAGGGGAAAAAACCGCAAAACTCAGAAAGATCTGAAGTCGGGGAAATACCAGTTGAAATTTGAAGCGGCGCGCATTCTATGCGCAAGTTCTGACGATTGCAAGCAGATTTTTTGCAGTTCGTGAAACTTGGCTATCAATCCGCTAATTTAAGGCGGACGCTTACACGCCCCGTGGCCCTCACGACAACGTCATTGCTTAGGATCTGCAACAATCTGAGTTAATCTCCGGAATTCATGAACCCTCAATTCAAATTGCGCGATGCGAGCGAGTTGAACCTGCGCCCTGTCACCCCGGAGGACAATTGCTTTCTGTTGTCTGTCTATGCCAGCACGCGCGCGGATGAACTGGCGCAGGTCAAATGGCAGGAAGGACAGCAGGAAATTTTCGTCAAATGGCAGTTCAATTTGCAGCGACGCGAATACGATGTGAGGTTTCCTGACGCCCAATACGATGTGATTCTGATCGACAATCAGCCGGCGGGGCGAATTTGGATCGGCCGGAAAAACGATGAGATTCGCCTGCTCGACATCGCTCTACTGCCGCAATTTCAGAACCGCGGCGCGGGCACGGTTCTCGTCAACTGGTTAATCGACGAAGCAAAGGCTACCGGAAAACGTCTGCGTCACATGGTATTCGTCCTGAATAACAACGCGCACAGATTCTACGAACGATTAGGCTTCGTCGAAATCGAAGACATGGGTGGGTATAAACATATGGAATTTAAGTCAGAACCGACTTAGTAGTGAGTAGTGAGTTCTATGAGTACTGTGAGTACTGACTACTAACTACTAACTACTTATTTGTAGTAATTGAACACCGCCTCGTAGCGAAACCCGTTCGCATCTCCGCTGATCGCGCCGAGAAAAATCTCGAGCTCTCCTATTTGCGCATGTCGCAGATGGTAAGTTTGCTGCGGCAACATAAAGTCAGGTGGACCTTCAAAGAAAATCGAAAAACGTTCCAAGCCTTTCTCTTCGGTTGCCTCGGGCATGTAGGCTTTGACTTCCACGAGTTTTAAAATAACGTTTCGCTCGCCAAGCGATGCCTCGAATTGCGACCCTACATGTTTTGAAAACTCTTGTTCAGTTAAGTTGTTCGTCATCGATGAGGTCTAAATCTCTTCTGTGGAATTCGACCAACGATCCGGAAACAGGATGTGTCGAGCAGCACTGCGGGCGCATCGTCTCACAACACTGACGAGGTGCTCAAGGCGCGCTGCGTGCTGTACTGAGTAGTGAGTAGCGAGTAGTGAGTAGGACAGCCAAGGCGCGCCACTCCCTACTCCCTACTACTACTTCCTACTTCCTACTTCCTACTAACTACTTCCTACTGTTGTATCGGTCCATCGGCTACCGTGGCCGGTCCGCCGCCGTGATCACCGCCGCGCAGCATATTACTCTGATCGATAAAGAACGATCGCTTGCCGGTCTTGCCGTACTCGAGCGGCATCGCCACGGCTTCGAATCCATGCGATGACGTCGAAAGGTCGAATCGATAACCGTATTTGTCGAAGATCTCTTTGTTGACCAGCTTCTGTGCCACGAGCTGATCGATGCTGCCGTAGCTTCCGTTCCCGGCAGTTGATTTGTAAGTGTCTTCGGCGCTGGCGATCATTCGCAACGCGCTCATCGCGATCATCTCATCCATCTCCGGCGAGCCCTGTTTCATCGCCGACATCGCCGAGCTCGTGCTCACAATCATCGCCAGGATCAAATTCTTCGGCAGGTGAAGTTCGTGAAGCGCGCCCAGTCCATCACGCGAGAAAGCGTAAGTAATGGCACTAGACTTCGGACTCAACTTCATCAGGAAGTCACGCATCGATTGATCCATCGTGCCCGCCTGCTTCGAAATCTGTTCCTGATAGCCTTCCATCAGCACCGGCGAAATGTAGATTTCGCCCTGCGTCTGTCGTGGTTGCCAGTGGCGCGAACTCCGAAACGCGTTGTTTGAGCTGAGCGTAACGCGGTTCATGTTTGCATCAGCCACACTCCGGACGGTCGCCGAATCTGAGACCACCAGGAAATTTCCAATAAACCCGTAAGAAACAACTCCAAGAAAGTTCACAATCTCGCTGTCACCCACGCGTTCTGTTTGCGCGAGGCGGACGGCCTCGCCAATTCCGAGACCCGTTAAAACTTTTGGCATCAGTCGACGCGCCGCGTCGCGATCGCGAATCGACACCATGAAGATCGGCAGCGGGTCTGGCGTGTTCTTCTTCTCTGATGAAGACCTGGCCGACGGCGGCGTCGGTATCCCAAACATGTTCACCATGTTCGCTTGTTTGAGCGACATCCCCACCGCCAATTCATTTCCCAGTACTGGCAAAAGGTCATCGCCGATCTTGATGCCGCCGGCTTTTTCAAATTCAGCAAACGGATCAGCCGGCGTTTCGGCGCTCGCCGCCGTGTGCCGCGCAGGCTGCTTCGCGCGCGTTTCCATCTGCTGCTTTTTCATCGCCTGATACGTCTGTGTGAAATCGATTGACGCGCTCACCAATATTTCCGTGTCATCTGGAAGGATCGAAGGCGCCTCGGGAATTTGCGGCGGACCGGAAATGAGTTGGGGCAGAAAAGGCAACGTCATGCGTTTACCTGTTTCCGATTCGATCAAGAGTCCGCGCAATACGTATTCGTCGTTATCGAGCGCCACCGCCAAACCAATCGCATCGGGCCATTGCGGTTCCCCCTGGCCCAGGAGACTCATCATGCTGCCGATTTGATTGGAAGCAACTTGCTGCGCTTCCTGTTCCTTTGTGGGCGTGGGTGTTGGTGAAGCCGTGACCTCAACTCGCGCGGTCAACGTCGGTTCGCCTGGCGTTGCGATGTCCACGTTTTCGCTGTTGATCGCACTCGCTGCCGCCCGGTCTTCTTCAATCCGCTGCTTTATGCGCGCTTCCTCTTCCTGTCGAGTTCGTTCTTGCTCTTCTTCCGAAATCACCGGCGTGGGCGAGGGCTTCGGTTGTGTCTTGTCCTCCAACCTAACGTTGAAGAAAAAGAAGAGCGGCTCAGACGCGAAACGATCGCGCGCCGTGCGGAAATTGTTGTCTTCTGCCAGCAGTGCCTTGCCTTGAGGATGCAGCTTCGCCTGCTGGAACGGTTTGTCGGCGATGAAAACAAGCGAGCCGGACTGCGTGATGACAAACGGCGATCGCATCTGGGGTGATGGAGTTGGTTTCGGTTTAACAGGCGCCGTTTCTGCCGGTTTTTGTTTAGTTTCGATCTGAACCTTAACAGGCCCCGCCGAGGGCGAGGGTTGCGGCCCGGGTGGTTCTGCCGCGGGCTCGTAAACCGGAACCGGTGGCATGACCTCAGGCAAAAACTTTTCAAGCTGCGGCGTGAATTTTTTCGCCTCTTCCGGCGTGGCGAATTCGATCACCGCCATCGTGGTGGGGATTCCTGTTCGCGCGGGCCAGGTAACAAACATCAGTCGTGACGTCGCCAGCGCTTCGGCATGATCTTTTAGAAAAGCAACCAGCGATTTCAACTGCTGCCCCGGGTCGGCGAGTTTGATAATCGGCTCAACGATCTCGCCGGCCCAGCCGGTCGTCAGCAATTGCCCAACGTTGCGAACTTCCAGATAAAGCTTGTAACTGTCATCGGAAAGCAGTTCGTCAAAGCCCGGCTGCTGTGCGGTTGTTGCTTGCTGCTGGGGCGCGGCCGTCGTTGGCTGCTGCTGTGGTGCGGGCGTTGTTGGTTGCTGTGCACGCAATGCGCCCGCGGAAAGAGCAATTATAAGGACGAGGGAAACAAGAGGTGAGAAGCGCTTGGGACGCCGGCGAAAGGGGATCATGGCAGCACCTCGCTTCAGGATTCGGACGTGCTGAGGATATCAGATTTTAGTCGCACCAGCGCAGGTCTTCCGGGCCGGTTTGCGAGGCAGGCTCGTAATCGCAGGACCGACCTAGAACTGAAACTTTATTCCGAGCCGAAGTGACGAAGGATATTGAAAGATTGTGCCTTCTCCGAAGAAGGGATTTGGGAATTGGATAAAATTTGCCCCGGGAATGCCACTATTGGTGCGTAGAGTTTCATCCTGACGAACCGCACGTTGTGCGTTGGTGACGTTGAACCAATCAATTTGCAAACGAAACTGGCGGTTCTCGCCGAACTTGAACGGATAAAACACGCCAAGATCCAGATTGTAAGTTGTCGGGGTCCGGTTTGTTCCCGTCAGCGGATTGATTGCCGTACCGCGTGGAACAAGGAAACCTTCGTTGTCGCCCTCGGTGGGATGTGGAACTAAGGCATTGAAAGGTATTCCGGACTGAGCGCGAAACGATCCACTTACGAACAGCTTCCACGGAGTTCGGTAACTGCCGTCAAATTTAAACTGATGAGGCCGGTCATTCGGCAAACGACCGTACTTGTTCGCCAGCAAACTCTGAATGTCGAACAACGTCGAAAGATTCGCGAGGCCCTGCCCATTATCGTTGCGATAGAAGCCTTCATAATTTCCGGTGAGACTTGAGTAAACGTAAGAGGCGATGATTTGGTAATTCGCGGTGAAGCGCTTCGTCGCCGTGAATTCCAACGCTCGATAGTATCGACGCGCGCGCCCAAAGCAGCCGAATGGACCCGCACATGCCAATTGTTCGGTTCTGCTCTCGCCGGGGTTAAAAAGAAAGAAAGTCGTTCCATCATCGAACGAGCCATCTTCAATCACCGTGCCCTGCGGGCGATAGACGCCGCGCACGCCGAGAGTTAATCCCGTCTTCAGTTCATATTCTATCCCGCTCGCAATCTCATGCACTGATTGCGGGTTTAAGTCCGTGTCAAGAGGTAGCGAGCCACAGCACGCACCATTGTCCAGCGTGATTGTCGAACCAGCCGGCGCATTCAGCCTGTTTACGTTTGCCGAAAAAGATGTTGATAGACCACCGGCAGTAAAGAGAAACATGGTCGGAATCGGCGCCTCGAGAAAGCGCGCATAGTTTATGAAGAACTTCCCTCTGCCTGTCCTGGTGAAGTCCCAGATGAAACCCACACGCGGCTGAAGATTGTCTTTAAAGTTGTGCAGCTTCAAATAAGTCGCATGTCCATCGCTAAGCTGCTGATAGTCCCAACGCAGTCCGAGATTCACCTGGAGGTTTCTTGAAAGGCGAAATTCATCCTGTGCGTAGAAACTCTCGACACTGGTGGTGATGAACTGTCCATTCGTAGTGTCGAGTGAAGTGCTGATGCCTGTGGTGGAACGAATCAGGAAAGGATTAGTGCTCAACTGCGCCGACGTGAGCGTAGTGTCGGTGCTGGCGTTCAGAAGTCCGGCCGGAGCTTGGCCGGCTGCAATTAAGGAGTTGACTCGACTGGTTAGCGCCGAGGCCGGACAAACAACGGTCGCGGCCTGCACGGTGCAAACGCCGAATCTGTTTGTGACACCAAATCCGTCGAAAACGACGCCCGACCCGAAATCACGTCGGGGACCAGTGAAACCGGAATCCAGCTTGATCCGGTTCTGCATAAACTCAACACCGTACTTGAGCGTGTGGCGATTGAAAACGTTCTGAAGTCTCGCCTGAGTCTCGAATCGGTTGCGACTCTGATCTGTGAACCGTTGAGGAAAGCCCTGGCGGACAAACCCGCGTTCAAGTGATCCACCGCGACCATCAACAAAGGCGAGAAACCCGGTCGTTCCGCCGAAATCAATGTTCGTGTCGACTACAGGAAGAACGGCGCCGTTGCGCACGATGGCAAAGTTATCAGTGACGGTTTCAACAAGGTCTGCAGGTGGCTGAAGGTTATTGCGCTGCCGGTGAATGCCGAAGGCAAACTCGCCGATCCAACTTGACGAGAAGGTTGAGTTCAGACGAACGCTATAGTTGTCGCCGCCCAGCTCTCCGACACCGATGAACGAATTGGGATTGGCGCCAAAACCTGACAGGGTGCCCCCGTT
>Ga0114129_10009056_pt1 | contig 14189 bp, 8 predicted proteins | sample RhiMetdeltSRZDD1_FD_80071 | JGI IMG/M metagenome (GOLD analysis project Ga0114129, IMG submission 80071) | Populus rhizosphere microbial communities from Tennessee, USA - Rhizosphere MetaG P. deltoides SRZDD1 (version 2) (version 2) | ecosystem: Host-associated > Plants > Roots > Rhizosphere >... | reverse complement strand
TGCCGCCCCGACGCCGGCAGCCCCGGCAGCGCCGCGCCCGCGCCCCTGCGCCGCGGCGTCGGCGCCGCGTCCTGTGGGAGGTTCAGCCGCAGCGCCAGCGCCTGCCGGCGGCGGGGTCGCGTCCGCGCCTCGACCTGCGTCCGCGCCTCGACCCGCCGCTGCGGCGCCGCGGCCGCGTCCTCGGCCACGCCCGCCGGCCGGCGTCTCCGGCACGTTGATCTTCGGTCCCTCGTCGGTGACCCACGCGGTCAGCGGCACCGGCTGGCCAACCGTGCCGGTCAACTTCGACGCAATTGCGATGGGCGGCCCCGTGAACGTCTGACCCGCGGGATCGAACTTGATCTTCGGCGGCGTGTTCTTGTTCGCCGCATCCTCGTACGGCTCGACGATGTAGTCGGCCTGTGTGTGGAGGGTAATCGTGTTCGTGAATCCGTTGGCGACGAGGGTCCACGAGAGGCGCTTGGTGCCGAGATCCCTCGGCAGCTTCACGACGAACGCGCCCCATTGCCTGCCGGTCAGGAAATGTGTGGGCTGACCTTGATCCGGCCCGCCGGGCTCGATCCGGTTGTTCGGGCCCGGGGGGATGTCGAATTCCTGTTTCGTGTTGCGGTTGAAGTAGCCGACGAGCGCGTAGGTGCCGCCGTCCTTGCCGTAGAACCACCCCTCGTACGCGCCGGTCAGGCTCGACCCGCGCTCGCGGATGGTCGTCGACAGCGGAAACGGGCTCGGCGTCTGGCCGACGCCCTGCTGGCCGGCGCCCGTCAGCGTCGCGCCGGCAGCGACACAGACCGCCAGCGCACTCCACGCGACGATTCGACTCATTGCTGATCCTCATGGCTGGAGAGGCGGGAAGGCTGGATGGGCTGGAAGGGAAAACTGCGTGCTCTTCCGGTCCTGCCTATCCTGCCTACCCTGCCGATCCTGCCAAAAAAAAGGCGCCGCCCTTGGGGGGACGACGCTTCGCTGCTTCTGGCTGATGGCTAAATGGCTGATGACTAAGTATTGGGGTTAACCCGATCCGTTAGCCATTAGCCATTAGCCATGTCGGATGTCACTGTTGCGGTGCGCTCGTTGTGGCCGCTGCCGCGCCACGCTTGGCCTGCTCGGCCTTGAACTCGTCGTCCTTGTAGTACGTGATGTTCAGCCAGGCGTGGCCCATTTCGTCGACGGTCCGATCGCCCCAGCCCACCCACTGATCGGGATCCGGGTTCGACTTGTTCCCCTTCGTGTTGTCGTACCACGCGAGGAAGTGGAGGATCGTCCCCTTCGGGAGCAGCGGCGCCACGTCGTCGGAGTAGATGTACATGTTGTGCCAGTTGAAGTTGAAGTCGACCACCTGGCTCAACATCTCGCGCCGGCCATCCGGATAAATCGCTTCCATCGACATGCCCTTGCCGCGCAGGTGCATGTGCGCCTGGAAGTTCTCGATGCGCGCGTTCTCGCGCAGCGTCACGAAGCTCTCGGTCGTCGTCACCTGGTTCGGCGGAATGTCCAGCGACCGGGCGCCCGGCGCCGTGCCGGAGAAGGTGTTGAAGAGCGCCAGCACTTCACGGTGCTTCGGCTCCTGGCCCTTGGGGTAGAACCAGACGGCGAGCTCGGTGTGCGCCTTGGTTTCCTCGCCGACCGCGTGATAGTGCATCTCCCACGTGATCTTCGAGTTCGGCAGCATCAAGCGGCCCGAGTCGGGACGCATCTCGTCGCCGTTCTTGCCGACCGCCCATTCCATGAACAGCCCGTCGCCCGCGACGTTCGGATCGTTGGTGAACAGCGTCGGATCCATGTCCTCCGGCTGCACGAGCCGCGCGAGCGCATGGTGCGTGATCTTACGCGCGCCCTTGCCGACGGGACGGATCTCGATCGCGCGAACCCAGCGCTGCTCGGTCAGCCCGGTCGGAACGGTCGGCCGCCACCACGCGTCCTGCGCGACAGCAGGCATCGTGTACTCCGGCGACTTCACGATGAGATCGGGCTGTCCGTATTTGCCGGCGAGCTGCCAGGAGTCGCCGGTGTCGGTCCACACTTTTGGCGCCGGCATGTCTTTCGGATCGCCCTTCGGCGCACCCGCGTTCACCCACTGGACGATCGTGTCGATCTGATCGTCGTTCAACGACCGATCGTTCTTGAACTTCTGAATGCCGACGGTCTTGTCGAGGTGCCACGGCGGCATCTGCCGGCCGCCGACGCGCGCGGCAATCGATTTGGCCCACGGACGCGCGTCTTCATAGGTGACGAGCGACATCGGCGCCATGCCGTCCGCCCGGTGGCACGACTCGCACTTCGCCTGGAAGATTGGCGCGACGTCCTTGGTGAACGTCACCGTCTTGGCCGGCTCCGCAGCCAGCGTCACGCCGGCCACCAACAGCGCCGCGCCAAGCGTCAAGGCGCTTCTTCCAAGCCAACTCATGGACCTGCCGTGCATCGTCGCGCTCCTTTCGATACCTCTCCCCTGCAGCGTCTGGATCGCCACTCAAATTGTGCCCGTTTAGTGTGTTACTGGCAAGTAACGGTTTGTATCCGCGGCGGGTCTTGACGGGTTTCTTACGAGCCTGCGCGAATCTGGAGGGCGATGCTTCCCGATGCACCTCGCAGCCGACGTTCGTCACGGCCTTCGGCGCCGATCAGGCGGTATCCCACGCCGGCGTTCAGGCGAAGCTGCCGTGCCAGCCTGACGACCAGGTCGACCTGCGGTTCGGCGATGAAAAACCCCTCGTCGTGGCGGACGCGTATCGTGGTGGGTGGGCGAAACAGACGGTCGAGATCGCGGAAAACCTGAGAGACTGCCGGGGCGTTGGGAAGGTCCGGCAGCCGGAAGTTCTGAGACAGGGTCGTTCCGAGCGTTGCTTGTCCGCCGCCGATCAGCGCTTTCGCGCCGAACCCAATCCGACTGTCGGTGTGAGTCAACCACTGCAGGACGAGGCCGCCGTACGCCACCTTGCGATCGCGGTCTTGATTGGCCAACCAGTAACCGCCTCCGCCGACGAAGAACGTGTCGTCGGTCAGCCAGCCGGCATAAGCGCCCACCAGGGCCGAGGTGGTGTCGTCGACCTCGGTCATCTTGACGTCGGGTGCGACGACGAAGCCGCTGTGCACGCGCTCGATGGTCATCGGGCCTTGAGCTGGCACGGCGCTCTGTGCGTACGCGAGTCCGCGAAAAGTGATCACAAAAGCCACGACAATCAACGCAGAACTCGCTGAGCTCGCAGAGAGGGAAACGCTCTGCGTGTTCTGCGTGTTCTGCGTGCGACGTACGTGTGTGACCCAGCTCATCGCTGATCCTCCTGCGAACGCAGGCTCACATTGACGGGCATCGTCTCGCCGCGCCGTACCTGCACCTGAGTAACGTACGTGCGGTAGCCGGGCTTGCGAATTTCGATCGTGTGTTGACCCTCCGCGACCTCGACGACCAGACGATCCTGCGCGTCCGGCCCGCGCCACGGTTCGCCGTCGATCAGGATCTCTGCATCGCCGGGCTGAACGCGGATGGCGAGCGATCCATAGGCCGACGCCTCATTGCCGCGCGGCGGACCGCCGGGCATCGGCGCCCCCGGCGGCGGTGGCCCCGCAGGCGACCCGGGCGGAGGACCCTGCGGCGGTCGGCGTCCCATCGGCCCGCGACCCGGCTGCGGCGCCATCGGTGGCGGCGGGCCAGCTTGAGGCGGCGGATTCGGCGGTTGCGGACGCGCCTCGGGTTGTTCACCCGCTCCGAGGGGCTCCATCGTGTACTTCACCTTGAAGGTGTTGTTGCGCGTCAGCAGCAGCTTCTGGTGCACCGTGCGGTAGCCGTCGAGGTAGAGCACGATCTCGTGCTGGCCAGGTCGAACGCGCAGACGCTGGAAGGTCCCGTCGAAGTCGTCGACGATGCCGGCGTAGTAACCGTCGACGTAGACCTCCGCCTCATGCGGCTTGACCTGGAGGCGCAGCGCCGATCCCGGATCGATGTTGTAGGAGCCGTAAGGCGGGAACCCGTACGGATACGGCCCCCACGGGTACTGGTAGCCGAACCCGAACCACGGGTCGTACAGCCAGTACGGCGAGTAGTAGCCGCCGACGATGATTGGCGCCCGCACGACGACGCGCCGGCCTCGAAATCCTTGTGCTTCGCCGGGCGACGCCCACGCGGCAAGGGCGATGATCGTGAGCGCAGTTGGGATCAGGAAGCGTTTGAGAGAAGCCACGTTGGTCCTCGCGCAGGCAGGCTTTGGTGCCGAACAGCTGAGCAATGCCGATGCCAGTCGCTGACGGATCACGAAAAGTACGTCAACTCATTCGTGTGACGCGACTTGCCCGCACGTCGCAGATTCTTCACAAATTGCGCCGCGTCCCCCGCGAGCGACACGCGCGTCACTCTTTGTCGCGGCGCAGGAGATTGAGCATCTCGACGGGCAGCGGAAAAACAATCGTCGAGTTCTTCTCGGACCCGATTTCGGTGAGCGTCTGCAGATAGCGCAGCGTGATGGCAATCGGCTGGGTCGCGATCACGGCGGCCGCCTGAGACAGCTTTTCCGACGCCTCGAGCTCGCCGGCCGCGTGAATGATCTTCGCGCGTTTCTCGCGCTCGGCCTCGGCCTGCCGCGCCATGGCGCGCTGCATGTCCGGTGGGAGGTCGACGTGCTTCACCTCCACTGACGACACCTTGATGCCCCACGGGTCGGTGTGCTGGTCGAGGATCCGCTGCAGCTGCTGGTTCAGCCGATCGCGCTGGGACAACAGATCGTCGAGCTCCACCTGGCCCAACACGCTGCGCAACGTCGTCTGGGCGAGCTGCGACGTCGCGTAGAGATAGTTCTCGACGTCGACGATCGCTTTGCGCGGATCCACGACGCGGAAGTACACCACCGCGTTCACCTTCACCGAGACGTTGTCGCGCGTGATCACATCCTGTGACGGCACGTCGTGGACCACGGTCCGCAGACTGACGCGCACGATGCGGTCGATCGGAACGAATACGAGAATCACGCCCGGCCCTTTGGGGTTGGGCAGCAGTTTGCCCAGCCGGAAAATGACGCCGCGCTCGTACTCCGCGAGGATCTTGATCGAGCTGATGAAATAGATCACGACGATGAAGAGAAAGAACGCGACAGGCGGAAAGATCATGGGAAGCACCTCATTGAAGGCGAACCGTCAACGTGAGCCCGCGGATGTCCGTCACGCGCACCTGCGCGCGTTCGGGGATCGATTCGCCAGCGGTGGCCTGCCAGATCTCGCCGCGGATGGCGACGCTGCCGATCTGATCGGGCCCGATCGGAGTCATCGCTTCACCGATCTGACCGATCATTGCCGTGGCGCCCGTGGCCGGAGGCAGACGCTGCGCAGCGACAGCGAGCCGCACCAGCAGGATCGCGATGCCGGCGAAGCCGATCACCACCGGCAACACGAAGCGCAGACTGAGGCGGAGGTCGGGAGCGGACGAATCAATCAGGATCATCGACCCGAGAACGAGGCTCGTGATGCCGCCAACCGTCAGCAGCCCGTAGCTGGTCACCTTGATCTCCAGCGCGAACAGCAGGAGCCCAAGCATGATCAACAGCAGGCCGGCGTAATTCACCGGCAGCAGCGACAGCGCGAAAAACGCGAGCAGCAGCGACACACCGCCGACGACACCCGGCAGCACGGCGCCCGGCGTCCAGAGCTCGATCGTCAGCCCGAGCATCCCGATGCTCAAGAGCAGATACGCGATGTTGGGATGCGCGATGGCGCTCAGCACGCGCTGCCGCATCGTCATCTCGATGGTGACGACCTGCGCGTTGGCCGTCCGCAGCACCGAACTGCTGCCGTCGAAGCGCGCGATCGTCCGCCCATCGAGTTGCTGCAGCAGGCCGGACAGGTCCGGCGCGACGACGTCGACGAGCGCCGGCGATGCCGCCAGCGCTTCCTCGTCGGTGAAGGCGCGGCTGTCGTTCACCGCCTGCTCGGCGAGCGCGACGTTGCGATGACGCTTCTCGGCGAGCGTGCGGGCGTACGCCGCCACGTCCTGCGCCGCTTTCTTCGCCATCGTCTCGTCCATCTGCTCGCCGCCGCCTGCCACGGGATGCGCGGCGCCGATGTGCGTCCCCGGCGCCATCGCGGCCACGTCGCTGGCCAGGATGAGGATGAATCCCGCCGAGGCCGCACGCGCGCCCGCCGGCGCGACGAAGACCGCGATCGGCGTCTTCGCCGCGAGCATGTGTGTGACGACGGCGCGCGTGGAGTCGACGAGACCGCCGGGCGTCCGCAGCGTGAATACGAGGAGGGCCGCGTGTGCGGCATCGGCGCGATCGATCGTCGCGGTCATGTACTCGGCGGAAACCGGCTGGATGACGCTGTCGACCTCGGCCGAGTAGATGAGTGGGGCAGCCGGAACGGGACGCTGCGCGCTCGACGGGAGCGTCCACATCAGCGCGCCGGTCAGGGCGAACAGCAGGCCGGCGGCCCTCCGGGCACAGCGGGAATTCATTGGAGGAACGCCCGATCGATTATAGCGTTCTGGAGATTCACGAGTCGGGGGCGGCAGTATAATCCCCCAGATTCAGGGAGGCGTTATGTCGAGATCGGCCTGCCGCGTCGCGTTGGCGTTCCTCCTGGCGGTGATCGGGCTTCAGGCGCAGTCTCCCGGCGTTCCGTCCACGAAGAACGGCGACTGGGTGCACTACACGGCGGACATTCGAGGCAGCCGGTACTCGCCGCTCGATCAGATCAACGCGTCCAACTTCACCAAGCTCGAGGTGGCGTGGCGCTTCAAGACCGACAACTTCGGCACCTTCCCCGAATACAAGCTGGAGGGCACGCCGCTCGCGATCCGCGGCGTCCTCTACACGACCGCCGGCACGCGGCGTGACGTGATCGCGCTCGACGGGAAGACCGGAGAGGTCATCTGGGTCCACAGCATGCGCGAAGGCCGGCGCGCCGCCGTGTCGCCGCGCCAGTTGTCGGGCCGCGGCGTGTCGTACTGGACCGACGGCAGGGGCGACGAGCGCATCGTCTACGTGACGACGGGATATCGGCTCGTCGAGCTGAACGCGAAAACCGGCGCGCCGGTGGCGTCGTTCGGCAAGGACGGCGTCGTCGACTTGAAGGTCGGCGTGGTGAAGGGCAAGGGCGAGCAGATCGATCTGGAGACCGGCGAGATCGGCGTCCACTCGACGCCGCTCGTCGTGAAGGACGTGATCGTGATCGGCTCCGCGATGCGCGAGGGCGCGACGGTATCGACGCACAACAACACGAAGGGTCTCGCGCGCGCGTTCGACGCACGCACCGGCAAGGAGCTGTGGAAGTTCAACACGATTCCGCGTCCGGGCGAGTTCGGCAACGACAGTTGGGAAAAGGAATCGTGGGCGGTCAACGGCAACGTCGGCATCTGGTCCCAGATCACCGTCGACGAAGAAGCGGGGCTCGTGTACCTGCCAGTCGAGACACCGACCTCCGACTACTACGGCGGCCATCGGCCCGGCAACAACCTGTTCGCCGAATCGATCGTTGCAGTGGATCTGAAGACCGGGCAACGCAAGTGGTTCTTCCAGTTCACGCATCACCCGCTCTGGAACTTCGACATGTCGTCGGCGCCGCTCGTCGCCGACGTGACGGTCGACGGCCGGCCGCGCAAGGTCCTCGCCGTGCCGAGCAAGCAGGGCTGGCTGTACGTGTTCGATCGGATCACCGGCGAGCCGATCTGGCCGATCGTCGAGAAGCCGGTGCCGCAGTCCGACGTCCCGGACGAGAAGACGTCGCCGACGCAGCCGCATCCGCCCGACTCGCTGCGCTACGCGCGCAACACGTTCAAGCTGCCCGACGATCTCATCGACTTCACGCCCGCGCTGCGGGCAGAGGCCGTGGAACGCGCGAAGTTCTACCGGTGGAGTGATTCGGCTTTCATGCCGCCGCTCCTCGGCAACGTGAACGGTCCGCTCTACGGCGCCGTCGGTGTCGGCACCGCGACGAACTGGCCGGGCGGCGGCTACGATCCCGAGAACCACATCGCGTTCGCCCCGGCCGGCAACATGCCTGGCGCGCGCTCGCTCGTCGCGCCGCCGCCGGGCTTCTCGGACATCAAGTACGTCTCGGGGATCGCCGGCGCGGAGTTCCGTGAAGTGCTCGGACCCGGCGACTGTTGCGCCGCGGATTCACCGCGGACGGCGCAGCGCGCGGCGGAAGCGCGAGGAGCCGCGGCTCCGCCTGCGGCTGCGGAGACGCCGGCTGCGGGTGGGCGCGGCGGGCGTGGCGGCGGCGGGGGCGGCGCGGCCGCTGGCTTGAACGTCCAGGGTCTCCCGATGATCAAGCCGCCGTACGGTCTGCTCGCGGCGATCGATCTGGACAAGGGACAGTTGAAATGGCAGACGCCGCACGGCGACACGCCGGATAACGTCCGCAATCACCCGATGCTGCGCGGCATGAACATTCCGAAGACCGGACAGCCCGGCACCTCCGGTGTGGGATTGATGGTCACCAAGACGCTCGTCGTCATGGGCGATCCGGCAGTGACGACGACGCCGGAGCATCCGCGCGGGGCGATGCTGCGCGCGTACGACAAGATGACTGGCAAAGAAGTCGGCGCGGTCTTCATGCCCGCGCCGCAGAGCGGATCGCCGATGACCTACATGGCCGACGGCCGGCAGTACATCATCGTGGCGATCGCCGGCGGGAACTACTCGGGTGAGTACGTCGCGCTGCGCCTCCCGGACAGCGAGGTTCGCCGACCCAGTCAGTAGAGGGCAGGTAGGGCAGGTGGGGCAGGTAGGGCAGGTAGGTCTGGTGGGGCGGGTAGGTCAGGGTGGGGAAGACCTCTTGACCCACCTGACCCACCCGACCCACTCGACCCACCCGACCCACTGGACCCATCCGACCAACCAGGCCTACTCGACGGGAGTGTGATGCCATGAACGCCAAGCCTGCACGCTTCGGGGTGTCTCTTGCGCTTCTCACCGGGTTCATCCAGATTGTCGCGGCACAAGATCGTCCGATCACCATCCGCGCCGCGCAGATCATCGACGGCAAGGGAAAGGTTCTCCAGAACGCCACGGTCGAAGTGCAGGGATCGCGGATCACGAAGATCGATCAGCGCACCGGCCCGGCCACGTACGACCTCGGCCGCGCGACGCTGCTGCCCGGGTTGATCGACGTCCACGTGCACATCGGCGGTCACTTCGGCAAGGACGGCCGCGCGGAGAATCGCGGCGAGACGCCGGCGGAGATGGCGCTCTACGGCGCCGAGAACGCGTGGGCCACGCTCTCGAACGGCTTCACGACGGTGCAGAGCGTCGGCGCGGCGTCCGACAAAGATCTGCGCGACGCCATCGCGCGGGGGATCCTCCCCGGCCCGCGGATTCTGACCTCGCTCGGGTCGCTCAACGAACGCACCGGCACACCGGATCAGATCCGCGAGTACGTGCGAAAGCAGAAAGGGGCCGGCGCGGACCTGATCAAGATCTTCGCCTCGAAGAGCATCCGCGAAGGCGGCGGGAAGACGATGACCGACGATCAGCTTGCCGCCGCGTGCGGCGAGGCGAAAGCGCAAGGGCTGCGGACGCTCGTGCACGCCCATGCCGCTGACGCGGTCCTGGCCTCGGCCAAGGCGGGCTGCACCGAGATCGAGCACGGCGCCTACGTCAGCGACGAAGCGCTGAAGTACATGGCCGACCACGGCGTCTACTTCGATCCCAACATCGGCCTGGTGCTGCAGAACTACATCGAGAACAAGTCGAAGTTCCTCGGCATCGGCAACTACACGGACGAAGGCTTCGCGTTCATGGAAAAGGCGGTGCCGACCAACTTTCCGATGTTCAAGCGCGCGCTGGAGGCGAAGGTGAAGATGCCTATGGGGACCGACGCAGTGGCCGGCGCCCACGGGCAGAACGCGCGCGAGATCGTCGTGCGCGTCAAGGATGGCGGTCAGCGTCCGATGGACGCAATTATCGGCGCCACGTCGCTGGCGGCCGAGTCGATGCGGCTGCAGGACACGATTGGATCGCTCGCGCCAGGTCTCCAGGCCGACATCATCGCCGTCGACGGCGATCCGCTGCAGGACATCACGGCGCTGCGGCGCGTCCTGTTCGTGATGAAGGGCGGCAAGGTGTACAAGAACGCTGCCGCCGGTTCGCGGACCAGCTCGCAGTAACGCAACCGAGGTAGCGCGGCCCTTTCAGGGCCGCGACGCGGGGCTGAAAGCCCCGCGCTACACATTCCGAACGAAGGAGTCCCCGATGCGGCTTATTCGAAGTGCAATCCTCGCGCTTCTGGTCGTGGGAGTGTCGTCCGTCGCGTCGGCGCAGAGCGCGATCGCCGGCGCCGTCCGGGACACGTCCGGGGCCGTGCTGCCGGGCGTCACCGTCGAGGCGTCGAGCCCCGTCCTCATCGAGAAGACGCGAAGTGTCACGACCGACGCGACCGGACAGTACAAGATCGTCGACCTGCGGCCCGGCACCTACACCGTCACGTTCACGCTGCCGGGATTCCAGACGATCCGCCGCGAGGGGATCGAGGTGCCGACGGCGTTCACCGCCACCGTCAGCGTCGAGCTGAAAGTCGGCGCGGTCGAGGAGACCGTGACCGTCACGGGCGCCTCGCCCGTCGTGGACCTGCAGGGGTCGGTGGCGCAGACCGTCATGGACGGCAGGGTCCTCAACACCGTCCCGACGGGCCGCGACGTGTTCGCCGTCGCGCAGCTCATCGCCGGCGTCACGACCGGCACGCCTGACGTCGGCGGATCACAGGGCATGCAGCAGCCGACGCTGCAGGTGCACGGCTCGTCCACGCGCGATATGACGTATCAGCAGGACGGGATGCCGATCAACCACAGCTTCGGCACCGGCAACCAGACCGGCTTCTACTACAACGAGGACGCGATCTCGGAGATCAGCTATCAGACGAGCGCGATCCCGGCGGAAGTCTCGCAGGGCGGCGTCCGGATCAACATGATCCCGAAGGAAGGCGGCAACAAGTTCAGCGGCCAGATCTTCGCGACCGGCGCGGACGGCGATCGCATGCAGGCCGACAACGGGTCCTCCGAGCTCGTCGGCCTCCGGGCGCGCAACCGGATCGGAAAGATCTACGACGTCAACACGTCGCTGGGCGGCCCGATCAAGCGCGATCGCGTGTGGTTCTTCGGATCGTTCCGCCGGTGGGGCTCCGACCGCTTCGTCGCGAACACCTTCAACCCCGACGGCTCGCAGGCGATCGACGACAACCGCCTCACCGACGTGCAGGGGCGCGCGACGGTGCAGCTCTCGCGGCGCAACAAGCTGACGGCGTCGTGGGACCAGGGCTACAAGTTCCGCGGCCACCGGCGCAGCAACTTCGCGGCGACGTTCTTCTCGCCGGAAGCCTCGTTCGTGCAGCACACGAAGAGCAACTACATCGCGCAGGCGAAATGGACGTCGACGGTCAGCAACAAGCTGCTCGTCGACGCGGGCATCAGCTTTCTGAAGGTGTACTACTCGCTCGGGTATCAGCCCGGCACCGAGAACAACCTCGCCATCTTCGATTTCACGAAGAGCGTGCTCTTCAATGCAGCGGCTTACGATTTCAGCTCCAACGCCTTGATCCGCGGCTACACGGCGTCAGTCTCTTACGTGACCGGGGTGCACAACGTCAAGACGGGGATGCAGCTGCGCGAGGGGCCCTACAACGACAAGTACCGGAAGAACGGCGACATCATGCTGCGCCTCGACAACGGCCGGGCCAACTCGGTCGATTTCTTCAACACGCCGCTCGACGAGCGCGAGAGCCTCGATGCCGACCTCGGTCTCTACGTGCAGGACTCGATGACCTGGCGCCGGCTCACGATCAACGCGGGCGCGCGATACGAGCGTGTCGCGTACTCGATTCCCGAGGAAAGCGCGCCGGCCGGGACGTACGTGCCGGCCAGACACTTCGATCCGATCCCGGTCGTGAGCTGGAACAACGTCGTGCCGCGCCTGGGCGTGGTGTACGACCTGCTGGGCGACGGCAAGACCGCGGTGAAGGCGAGCGCGAGCAAGTACATGCAGAACGAGGGCGTGAGCGTCGCGCAGAACGTCAACCCGATGTTCCTGACCAACGATCGACACTCGTGGAGCGACGCCAACGGCGACGGCCTCGCGCAACCGAACGAGATTGGCGCCGGCACGGGGTTCTCGGGCGCCGTCAGCACGCGGATCGATCCGGACATTCGTCGTCCCTACAACTGGGAATACTCCGTCGGAGTGCAGCACGAGCTGCTCCCGCAGTTGTCGGTGTCCGCGAGCTACTTCGGCCGGCGAATCCGCGACCTGTACGGGTCGGTCAACGTCCTCGTGCTGCGCGCGAATTACCTCCCGGTCACGATCACGAATACGCTGACGGGTCAGCCGCTGGTCGTCTTCAACCAGGATCCGTCGACGCGCGGACGCAACGACGCCTTGCAGACGAACCAGGACATTCTGAACACCGAGTACAACGGGTTCGAGGTGCAGATGAACAAGCGCTTCGCCAACAGCGCGCTGCTGTTCGGCGGAGTGACGCTCGGGCGGAATCGCGGGAGGACGACGGGCGGCGGGAACAACCCGAACAACGACATCAACGCCGTCGGCGCGGTCGGGTTCGACACGCCGAACCAGGTGAACATCGCCGGCGCCTACCCATTGCCCCACGACGTGAAGGTGAGCGGATCGCTGCGCACCGCCCCGGGGCAGCCGCTGAACCGGACGTTCACGGTGACCACGACGCAGGTGCCGGGTCTGACCCAGGTGACGCAGTCGGTGAACCTGGTGCCGCGCGGCGAGTTCAGGCTGCCGCGCGCGACGCTCCTCGACTTCCGGCTGTCCAAGAGCTTCACGCTCGCGACGAGCAAGCTCGAAGCCATAGCGGACGTGTATAACGTCCTCAACTCGCACGCGATCACGAACGCGGTGCAGACAGTCGGACCGTCGCTCGGGCAGGTCGGCGAGATCGTGGACGGCCGCCTGCTGCGCCTCGGGATCCAGCTGCGATTCTGAGAGGGCGGGTGGGGCAGGATAGGCGGGATAGGCAGGAGGGGCAGGATGGGAGGCAGGAAGCTTTTCCTTCCTGCCCTTCCCGCCTTTCCTGCCCTACTTGGCAATTCGCGTCGCGAGATACCACTGATTCCCGAACGCGTCGAGCACGCCGGCCAGGCGGTCCCCATACGGCTGGTCGGCCGGCTCGCTGATCGACATCGCCCCGGCGGCCAGCGCGCGGCGGTACTGCGCATCGACATCCGGCACATACAGGTAGAACCGCACCGGCATCGGCTGATACGGTCCGCCCGCTTCGCCCATCTCGATCACGCTGTCGCCGATGCGCGCATGCGCGTGGCGGATCACGCCGTCGGGCGACGCATGCTTTTCGATGCCGGTCGCGCCGAAGGCGCGCGTCATGAACGCGAGGAGCGGTTCGGCGCGCAGCGGGTGCAGATAGACGTTCAGGGAGTGCGCGTGCGCGGGCACGTAGTGATCGCCGTGCGCGGTGGCGATGTACCAGACGTTGCCGGAGGCGTCCTTGACGCCGGCGCTGCGCTCGCCGTACGGCATCTCGGCCGGCTCGCCCAGCGACGTCGCGCCAGCTCGGACGGCCCGCTCGTACACAGCGTCCGTATCCTTCACGTAGACATGGAACGCTGTCGTCCGCTGCGGACCGCCATACGGGCGATCCGCCGACGCGCCGCCGCCGATCATCAGCATCGAGTCGCCGATCCGCACTTCCGCGTGAATGCCGTTCGGCGTTTCGCCTCGGAGCGTCTCCTCTGCGTCGAAAACGTCCTTCGTGAACGCCACCAGCGCCGCCGCGTCGGGTACGACGACGTACGGCGTCACCGTCCGGAAGCCCTCGCGGATGAACGCCGGCTTGGCGGCGGCGGGCTGCTGGCCGCCTTCCATCGCCTCCATACGGCGGTACATCTGCTCGACCGACAGGTCCTCGCTGCGCATGGCGAGCGTCCAGGTGAAGCCGAACGGATCGACCACCTGACCCGACCGGTCGCCGTAGAACTGATCGACGACCGGCCTGAACACGCGTGCGCCGGCCGCGATGGCACGGTCGAAGGCTGCGTCGGCATCCTCGACGTACAGATGCATGCCGACAGACGATCCGCCGAGCGTGTCTGGGCTCGGGTAGCCCATGTCGGCCGCTTCCTCGCCGAGATAGACGAGCGTGTTGCCGATCTCGATTTCCGCGTGGGCGACGCGGCCGCCGGCCTCGAACCGCATCAGTTCGCGTGCGCCGAACGCCTGTTTGTAGAAGTCGAG
>Ga0114129_10009054_pt1 | contig 14190 bp, 13 predicted proteins | sample RhiMetdeltSRZDD1_FD_80071 | JGI IMG/M metagenome (GOLD analysis project Ga0114129, IMG submission 80071) | Populus rhizosphere microbial communities from Tennessee, USA - Rhizosphere MetaG P. deltoides SRZDD1 (version 2) (version 2) | ecosystem: Host-associated > Plants > Roots > Rhizosphere >... | reverse complement strand
TCGAGGAGAGTGCAGAATGTCAAATTTTGACGATAACACAGATTTCGATGATGCCAATCCGCCTGAAGAATCCAACAACCGTACATTTCTGCTCGTAGCTGGTATTCTTGGTGGGCTTGTTTTTCTGGCCCTCCTCTGCCTGGTAGGATATTTTTTCTTCGCAAATAACACAACCCAACAAAATGAAGCCACTGCACAGGCGCAAGCCACACAGCAGGCTGCAACGATCCAGGTGGGATTAACACAAACAGCTCTTGCTCAGGCCCTGACTCAAACGGCTGCCGTGACCAACACAGTACCTCCGACGAATACACCTGTGATTGCACAAGCAACAGCCACGCTCACCGCGACATCCAATCCTGCGACCGCTACTCTGGGTGCTGCCTTCACCCAAATTGCTAACTCCACACAAACGATCATCCCCACCTCCACTGCTTTACCAAACACTGGCTTTGCAGATGATGTTGGCGGACCCGGATTGATATTGATAGCAATTGCGCTTGTTGTTGTGATCTTCCTTGTGAGAAGATTAAGAGCTTCACCATCTCAATAAAATAATCTTTCGATAAAAATTTATGAACCTTGCGAAGGTTCACGTCCTTTCAGGACAGCCTTCGCAAGGTTTTTATTTGCTCTTGACAAAGTTGTATATAGTGATAAAATTCACAATAAATATTATCTGATTAGTCCTAATTGACCTGGTGCCGCATAATACAGTAGACCTGAAATATACGGTGTGGCTTACAAAGTAATCGAAAAGTTTACGTATTAATCGGACAAGCCGTAGAGGAGGCGAGATGTCAGGGAGAATCGTATTGATCAATCCTGCAAGGCATTTTATTGCCAATGAGAATGGATTAGGTTATCTCATCCCACTTGGACTAGTATGTATCGGGGGACCACTAATCGATGCAGGTTTTACTGTGAAATTAATTGACCACGATTTGTATGGATGGTCTTATCAAAGATTGATCAAAGAAGTGTCTGATTTCAATGCAGACTACATTCTATTGGGGCATTCAGGTTCAACTGCCGCGCATAAGACCGCGATAAAAACAATTCGTGCAATTCACAAGGAACTTCCTCATATTCGCGTTGTTTACGGCGGCGTTTATCCATCCTATGCAGATAAAGTTGTTATGGCTGAATGTGAAGAGATCGATGCGATTGTACGTGGAGAAGGGGAGCAGACCGTTGTCGGCCTGATACGAACCTGGGAACAAACGAACGATCTGAGCTATGTAGATGGAGTTACCTGGCGCGATGGGGAAAAGATCATCGTCAACCGCTCACGCACACCGATCAAAGATCTGGATGAATATCGGCCTGGCTGGGAACTGGTAGACTGGCCGCGTTATTCCATGTTTGGATTCAAAAATGCGGCGGGACTGCAGTTTAGCCGCGGCTGTACGCTGACCTGCACGTATTGCGGTCAGTGGATGTTTTGGAAAAAGTGGCGGCATCGCAGTCCGGAAAATGTCGTCGAACAATTGAAGACATTGACAAATCAATATGACGTGAAAATCGTGTGGTTCGCAGACGAGAACTTTGCGGCAGATCGAGAGGTTGCAAAACGTATTCTTGAAATGATCGTCGAAGCAGATTTAGGGCTTTCACTGAATCTCAACATGACTGCCGCGGACGTGGTGCGCGATGCGGATTTAATTCCGCTCTACAAACGCGCCGGAGTGGATTATATTGTCATGGGAATTGAAACGTTAAATGACAAAGTTGTTACTGATATTCGCAAAAATAATCCATTTGAAATTTCGAAGGAAGCCGTACGACTTTTGCGTGAGAACAACATCATCAGCCTGACAAATATCATTTACGGGTTGGAAGAGGAAAGCTGGAAAACGATCTTTGAAAAATTCAAAGGTTTGCTTGAACTGGATTCAGATATTCTGAATGCCATGTATCTCACCCCGCATTTTTGGACGGCACAGGGAAAAGCGACCCAGCCTTATGATGTGATCCAAACCGACCTCGATAAATGGTCGTATCGCAACCAGGTTCTTGCCACGCGCTATCTACCACCAATTGGGTTGTTTCTGGGTGTCAAACTAACGGAGACGTTGTTCCACCTTCGACCAAAAGCGTTGAAACGCTTATTGATTGGAAAAGATAAAAATTATCTCCAAATCATGCGCGCATCTATGTGGATTGGTATAAAAGTTGTGCTGGCTGAGATATTTGAGTTTTTCTTCCAGACCAGGTTTTCACCACGCGGGAGTATGAAAGTCTTGCATGGTATGAATATAGGTACTTCGACGATAGGAGATGATTAACCGTTATTCTTGTTATTTGGTCTCTGCTGCTGATTAACTCTTCAGTATTACGGCAGAAAATAAATTTTGAAAATTCTCCATAACCCAATCACATAGCACACAAATGAAGGATATGAAACTCTGGATTTTACGATTGAAAAAATCGTGGTTGATACCAAACCCTTTGGATACTCTTTGGCGGCAGCCAAGTTAGCTGAAAATTCCGAGTTTTTTTCTTGGCGCCGTAGCAGATTTTGAAATACGTGCTCCAATTCATGCCGCTTGACAAAGAGTTTGGCTTCATCTGGCAAGTCATTACTAACAAAGGCGACTCCATTGCATACCAGGCCATTGTTCCCACCGATAAATTCTCGGTCAATTTCAAAGACTGCCTTTTGCAATTCGGCTTTGGTAGGTGCAATACCTTGTCCATATTGCTCGGTCAGACTGACCAGCAATTCTTGGTTCTGCGTATCGTTAGTATAAAGCCTTAAGTCGCAAGCAGGTAAGCTATCCTCGCTTTTCCCGCGCGGGCATGCATAAAAACGGCTGAGAAGTTCCAAGCTGGTAACGGCCAGAACTGTTGCGAGGAGCAAGCCTACTCCAAGGAGTTGCCACCGAAAACGACGCCTGGATAATTTGGGGGTCCCATGTTTTGATTTCGGTTCAATCATTTTTCTCACAGCACTTAGCATATTGGCTTTGACATTCTGGTCATATTGGATGCTACTCAACTTAACTGGGAGTGTTACTGTAACGGCGTAACATCTCCATTTGAGAGTGATACGGCCTGAGATTAATCCTTCTTACTTATGGAACTATCTACACCACACTCTTCGCCACCTGCTCTCCATACCCTAATAAAGCCTTCACCATTTCCTGTGTCCTTCCCTCAGCATAGACGCGTAAAACAGGTTCTGTGCCTGATGGACGAATGAGCAACCATGAATCATCAGCCATAATATATTTGACGCCATCGCGCTGGCTAATCTCATCCAGGTTCTGACCACCAATTTCTTTCGGTGCCTGCTTCGTGAGAAATTCTGTCATTTCTTTTTTCTCAACGGGGCGATTCAGACGCAAGTCCACGCGCTCGTAGAAGGCAGGACCAACATCGTTAAGCAAGTCTTCCACCAGATGCTGCAGCGTCTTACCTGAAGATGCGACCATCTCCACAAGCAGCAATCCCATGATTGGCCCATCGCCTTCCGGAATATGCCCCTTGAATGAGATGCCGCCTGATTCTTCGCCGCCCATCAACACATCTTCTGTCATCATGTAATCGGCAATGTGATTGAAACCAACCGGCGTTTCATGAAGCGGCAGACCATATCGTTTTGCTAAACGATCAATCATACGGGTTGTGGAGACTGTCCGCACGACTGCGCCGGTCCAACCGCGTTTTTCAACGAGATATTTCAGCGATAAAGCCATGATCTTGTGTGGATCAACGAACGTGGCACGTTCATCCATGGCACCGATGCGATCTGCATCGCCATCGGTTACCACGCCGAAGTTGCCCATCCCGGAGCTGATCGCAGATGCCAGCGCGCCGAGATATTTTGCGATTGGTTCAGGATGCACACTCCCAAAACCTGGATTCATTTCCCCACGAATTTCCGCGATCTCACAGCCCGTGCCTTGTAAAAACGATTTGATGACGCCACGCCCCGCGCCATACATGGCATCGACGACAAAACGCTGTGGATTATCCGCGATGATGTCCGTATTGATCAATGTCCGCAAATGGTCGAAATAGGAAGGCAGGGGATTGAACTTGTGGATTAAGCCCGCATCGCGCGCTTTCTTAAAGTCCATCAAGTTGGGACCGCGCGCCTGCTGCTCATTATCATTGATATACACTTCTACGCGGCGGCATTGTTCGGGTAAAGCCGACCCGCCGAACGCGCCCTTGAGTTTGACGCCATTGTAACGCGGCGCATTGTGAGAAGCGGTGATCATCACACCGGCGATCGCGCAGTGATGTTTGACCGCATAGGAAATCGCCGGAGTTGGAGCATCGGATTGGGCAAGCAGGACCGTGAATCCGTTTGCTGCGAGGACGCGTGCAACTTCACCAGCATAACGATCAGAAAGGAAGCGTGTGTCGAATCCAACCACGATTTTTCTTGGGTCTGGGCAGGGGCCGCCATTCACAGATTTATCCCAATGATCCGAAGCGATCGCGTCCGCGATGGCTTGCGTAAGGATACGCAAATTGTCGAATGTAAATGTATCTGAGATGACGGCTCGCCAGCCATCAGTTCCGAAGTGAATAGGCATAGTGTTTCCTGGATGAAAATTCTTTCTTTTATGAGGATGTGTGGATTAAGGTGTAGGCGAAGGCTGCCAATCTGCAATGGGAGTGGCAGTTTGTAAAACGGTCTGGATCATCCATCCTTCCACCCGCGCGTCGTTGACGATTGCAAAGACATGCACCCAGATCACGCCGTTTACGTCCTGCAAGTCATTTGGAATGATCGTGACCAACGATCCATTCCCAAGAGTGACCAATACCGTTCCCCCTGGCTTTTCGCGAATAAACGCGCCGCCTCCCTCAGACGCACGAATGACTGCAAGGATTGGAGTCGGTTCGGCTGTCACGGTGGAGGTAGGCGTTTCCGTCGCCGCGAGAGTTACTGTTGTAAGAGTTGGCTTAGGAGTTTGTGAAGGAGTGCCTGTGAGATTACTAATGATCCCAGTTGCCTGAGCCGGTTTAGTGGATCGCGTGGTTGAGGGAATCGCAAAAGGTGTGGAGGTTGATGCAATAACGGCAATCGGTTCAGGCGTGGAGAGACCGGCTTGTATCATTATCCAATTTCCAAAGCCAGTATAGGAAGTCACGATTGCGATGAGCGTGATGAAGGTAAATCCGGTGAAGGCCAGCCCTCCGAATGATGTAGGGTAGAAGCGCAGGAAGAAAAGTGTGATGATTCCAAAGAAAGTTGCCCAAGCAAGATGGACAATGAACACAAATAATCCCTGGGGCCATAATCCGTTGACGCTACTTCCCAACCCGAAACCTGCCGCACAAAGTGGAAGAAAAAGTTCATAAGCAAGCAATGCGCTTGGGAGGTATGGGCGGTCTTCTGAACGCACAAACGAAATGGTGATCAGGATTGAAGCGATGGTGAGGACAATGAGATCGGGCCACCATAAGCGACTGTGGGTAAAAGCTTCGTTGAATGTTAGAGGCTGAAATGTACGCGAGGCAAAGCCTGCGAGCAACCCACAAAAGAAAATGATCAGTGAACTTACGAAAAGAGCTGTAAAGGTCTGTGCAAAAAGGCGTGGCGTGCCAGCGATAATGGAAAGCGCTGTGCCAATCCAGGGAGTTAATAATGGCGCGACGAGGATCCCGAAGATGAGTAATGCCTGTGCATTAAATAAATAGCCCAACCCGAGGATCGCCCCCGCAACAAGCGAGAACACAAACAGTTCATAGGAAGGAAACGCGCGGCGGGCAAGATGTTCAAATAATGCAGCGCGCCCCTCTTCATTTGTTGGGAAATAGGCGCGTCTCTGCGCACGTCGCCTGCGCGCGCGCGCGGAGACAAACTCAGGTGTTTGTTCCGGATGGGGTTGTGAGGTAGGTTCTGAAAAATTCATTCAATTCTCAAATGGATCTTGTGCTTCAATTATACAGGGATTGTAGAATGGTGGAGAACGCCTGTGCTTATTGGCCCAGTACCGTTTCTTTCTCAGCCGATGCTTGTTCCCGTTATTGACACGTGTTCTGCATCGGGTATAATACCTGCCGCGCTAATGGCAGAGCAATTGACTAATAATCAATTGCTCTCCCTCTGGCTCCGTAGCTCAACGGCAGAGCAGTTGCCTCTTAAGCAATTGGTTGAGGGTTCGAATCCCCCCGGAGTCACCAAATCTAGGGTCTAACACCCATAAATGACCAAATATGGTCAGGGAGTTAGGCTCTAGGGTTTTAAAGTCGGGTTTGTGATTTTAAAATCTTGGTCGACTCCAATAAAGTAGACCAATGGATATAAAGTGTGCAAGTTGTAAAAGTGGAAAGATGAAGAAGAATTCAACTAGAGAAATAAAGCCCTAGGGAGTCGTCATGTAACTTGCCGGGAGTGCCACAAACTGTTTCGTAAAACTGGTATGAAGCAACAAAGAAGAACACTCAGCAAATGTCAAAGCCGGGAAAGAAAAAGTACGGCTGTTAGCCAAAATTTATGTTTGGGATTATTTATCAAGGCACCCACGTATCGAGTGCGATGAAATTGACCCCACTGTTTTTGAATTTCACCATCGGCATGGAAAAAATCAGAAATAAGCAGAATGATTGCTGACGGTTTACCGATTACTACAATTCAAGCAGAGATTGATAAATGCAACGTTCTTTGTGCCAACTGTCATCGAAGGAAAACTCTCAAGACCGCGGTTGGTTTAGGAAATAACGGTAAAAATTAGTTCTGCGCCAGTGTCATCAGCTTGTTGATGAATTCTTCTTTCAGCCCTTTGCCGGCAAGTTTTGACTTAAGTGCCTCAGGAGAAAAATGTAGCAATTCGCATTTTTTCGCCCATACTAGCTTGAACAGGCTTTGGTGACCAAGTGCCAAGATTTTTGGGTCAAAGCCTTTTTTGCAGACTTGGCACACCGCAAAATGATCAACATTCCTTTTTTCAAATAAAGGAATGAAATAAAAAGTAAAGTCAACTGAGGCAGACCTTACCTCATAGGGTCTCTGGGTGTCACATTTTGGGCAAAAGAATAGTTCCTGAAATAGGATTTCTTTTTCTTCCTTTTTGAACTCCAAAGCATCACTTTTTAAATCCTTTGTGTAGAAAAAAGGCATTGTACATCTACTTGTACAGAACAGCAGTCAGAAACTTATTTATGTGCAATGGAAGCTGATGTACTTTAAAGAATTAATGTTGTGCCAGGATCAAAAGCTGATCTGCAAAACTTTCCTGCAACCCATCACTGATAAATTTCAACTTGAGGTATCCGGGAGAGATACCCTGATCCAGCTGTTGTTTGGCTGAACCCGCGAGCTTAAAAAGACCTTGGATATTACGGTTTAAGATGTCGGGGTCAAAAGCGCTTTTGCAGACTTGGCACTCAATAACATGATCTGCCGCATTTCTTTCTAAAAAAGGAATTACGTAAAGAGTCATGTCCTTTGACATCGGCTTTATGTCATAAGGTCTAATAACAAAGCAGTTTGGACAAAAGAATTCTGATACAAATAATTTCTTGCCTCTATATACGGAATTTAAAATAGGCATTCCATATTTCCTTTCTGTACTGATCTAAATCCATTTTAGTTGAGGATTGTGGGTAACCTCCTTACATCTAAATAACAACAGTAGAAAGCTTACTTATATGAAAGGGGATTTGTAGATATAGTTAACCCGATGTGCAAGTTTTAGGACCTTGACAAGAGAAGGAGACCGCCGTATTTGTGGAGTTGCGAACCCAACACAAATACGGCGGTCTCCCCAATGGATATTACCAGGTTCATGATAGCGGTTGCCGAAACGCGGTCCCAAGCCAACTTTGCGGGATAGTGAAGTGCTGATCGTTGCAATGTTCAGCTCCAAATAAGTTTGGGCGCGCGATCTCTGGCATCTCAATTCGCATTAGATGAGAAAGTTCTTGAGCCATACTTTGGCCGTCTTCTTTGGCTCTCAGAATGATTTGCCTTATTTGAGCTTTGCTAAACTTGTTCATACTTAAACTCCCCCATCAGGTTAAGTATATAGAAGTAGAGATTGCATTACTGGGCGAACGCAGTACTGTGTATTCTCAAGTCAATAGGGCGCGCTAGTCAAGTTCCATTTTGTCTGAAGTTTTTACCATCCCAGGTAGTGAAACGAACATTGTTCTTTGTGCTATTCTTCACCTCATACATAAGTTCGTCAGCCATGTCGATAATCTGCTCAGCCGAATGAGGAGGAGCGATACAAACCACTGCACCCATGCTAAAGGTCACAGGCCAGTTTCTTTGTCTCATTTCTTCCGTAAGATTAGTACGCACCTTGGAGATAACGACTTCGGCCTCTGGTAGACGTGCGGACGGTAATAACAAAGCAAATTCATCGCCGCCCAGTCGGGCAATAATATCTGTTTTTCGCAATTTGGATTTCAATTCGCTGGCGATACAGCGAAGCACCTCGTCCCCCATCTTGTGACCAAACAGATCATTCACCTGCTTAAAATTATCCATATCCATATAAACGACTGTAATGGGATGCGGGTATCTGCGAATACGCTCAATCTCCGTCTCCAGTAGTTCATGAAAGTAACGCCTATTTGCAACACCCGTCACAAAATCAGTCCGTGCCGCCAACTGTTCTTTCTTTTGAGTCTTTTTCAATTTATCAACCAGATCAGTGAGGATGACGTAAATCGCGGCGCGAACCAATGTATTTAAAAAATAAAAAACCGGATGGGAATATTCTAGACCGGCTGCGATCTGAACACCTATCAGAGTAAGAGCGCTCAGAAGTGACAAAAACTGGCCCGTTTTCAGATTAGCAGCCCAAGTGACCAACAGTATGGGTGCTAAATAAAACAACGAGAAAGTGAATTCATTACCTGTCAGGTAATCCAGGATACCAAGCAAACCAATCGATACAATCCCCACCACTGTCCAAAAAAGAGGACTCCTGTTTTCTAGAGCAGAAAACAACTTTTGTATTTTCAATTCCTCTAATTAATCCTCCGGCAACTCGTACATTATTGCTGCCAATATTTAATAACCCCAAGAAATAAAATGCACGCCTCACGATGGCGGCGAGCACCGAGATACACGTGCTTTACATCTATTTTACCGTTAAGCTCCTCTACTCTTGCCGCTTTTAGAATACTTATTGGCCCCCATCACAAGCGAAGCTTACAAGCAATACTTGAATGGTGTAACAAACTCTTGCTGTATCTTCAAGGCTCTATTTGCCCAGCTCGCATTGGTGGAGATGGATGGGCACTCACAGCGAGACCCAGTGGAATTGGTTAAGTGAGATAAGGCTGTAAGTTGAGTGCAAGATAGACATGAGAAAATTCAACCTTTCTGAAAATGGCTTCAAAGGTTATAGTTTAACTACGGTCGGCAATCTAAAAACCAGTCTAATCATCAGTCGTTTGTTTCTTTCATGTCTTCCTCTACTTGGATTTGCTAAGTATACAAACGCTTTACGAATAAACTTGAGTTGAGAGACCTACAATTATTGGGATCAACTACCAATTTGATGGCAGTTCTCACCTTGTCTTTGATTGTAACATCAGCAAATTGAGATACGCAAGTAACTGAGATGCCGTCATTTTTGAGGTGGCAGAAACCTTAATCATATCCATGGTGCGCCTCCAAGGAGATGACAGTGTTTGGGTCTTTGCGACTTCAATGTTACAAACATGTTGAAGTTCTACTTTCTTATCCCGCAAAGCGCGGGATGATGCTGTAAATAGATTGTAAGAGACAATGACTTAACATCCAATAGAAATTTTCCCTACCTATTGTTCATACATCAAATCTTTTTTCTGCGCTCTCACTCAGTTCAAGCATAACCCTGTCAAGTTCATAATTCTCAAACCTAAGCTGAAAGTGATTCTTGAAAACTGCTTTTTAAATTGATAAAGTGGATAAATACTTCTCCCGAAGAATTACCGAATATATATGGAAAACCGCATAGACAGAAAGGAAGATGAGTCTTTATATCGGCCAAAAGTCCATAGCGAAAGAATAAGGGCGCTTTACCACTCAAGCAAGCGACGGGAAAGCAGCCCATGACTGTTCTTCTCAACCAGGCAATACGGGATTTCGCCGCAAGTTATGGCACTAATAGTCCTCTCACGGAAGAACCAATTCTCGAAAAAGTAGACCAGACACAATAAAATTCATTAGACAGGGTGGAAATATTGGGTAAAATAAGCCCCTGCATGCTGTCTTTTGGATATATTAGGCTTATTCTTTTATTCAACAAAAAGTCCTACTTCTCTTAATCAGTGAGTTCAGGGTTCAAGTCCCTGGTCGGTCACAAGAGGCAGCCTGCTCAGCAGGCTGCCTTTATTTTAGATTCAACCTGATTTACTTTATCAAAATATAATTAGCCTGTTTGGCATGATCTTTCACTATTGTTCTAAACAACCCTAGCTGAACGTTTTAACATCGATTTTAGTAAGGAAGGAGTCTGTATGGCAAAAATACTTGTGACAGGTGGAGCAGGATTTATTGGGTCTCATGCCGTAGACCTGTTCCTTGCAAAAGGATATGAAGTCGTCGTTTTGGATGACCTTTCCACAGGAAGAATCTCCAATTTGAATCCAGAGGCAAAGTTTTATCAACTTGATATCCGCAGTCTCGAGATCCGTGACGTGTTCGCTGCAGAAAAGCCCGATTATATTAGTCATCATGCCGCGCAAATGAATGTGCGTCGCTCGGTCGCGCAACCGTTGTTCGATGCAGATGTCAATATTCTTGGTTCCATCAATTTAATCGAATGTGCCCGAGAGTTTAATGTAAAGCATTTTATTTACATCTCTTCGGGAGGCGCTGCCTATGGTGAGCCTGAACGACTTCCCTGCGATAAAGGACATCCGATCAATCCAATCTGTCAATATGGGGCCAGCAAACATACCGTTGAGTATTATCTCTATATGTATTATGTGAACTATGGTTTGAACTACACGGTATTGCGTTATCCAAATGTTTTTGGTCCTCGACAGAATCCGGAAGGGGAGGCGGGAGTAGTAGCAATCTTTACAGGAAAGATGCTGGCGAGCGAACCTGTGACTGTCAACGGTGATGGACAGCAAACGCGGGATTTTGTTTATGTGGGCGATTGCGCGTATGCCAACTATCTGGCAGTGACCATAGATCATCAACTAGGAATCTATAATTTAGGATGGAGTCGTCCAACTTCGATCAATGATATTTTCTTTGCATTGGCCAACGCCACAGGATACCCTGACCCGATTCAGCACGGCCCCGCCAAATTGGGCGAAACGCGGCATATTTATCTGGCTGCCAAAAAAGCGGCCAGGGAACTGGGTTGGACTCCTACAGTGACCCTTGAACAAGGTTTGGAGAAAACAGTTGCTTATTTGAGAGATTCAGAGCAAGTTTTATGAATCCAACTGGGAATTATGTTGAATAACATTCGTCTCTATTTGGATCGCCAGGCATCTTCCCCTTTCCGATATTTTCTGGAACAGACCCTGTTGTTTCTGTTCGGATGGATACCTACTCTCATTGGAGTGGGAGTGCGAGGTTTGTTTTACCGGCTGATCCTGCACATGAATGGTCTGGCTGCGATTGAGAGCCGCGTCCGCTTGAGGTTTGCAGATCACATCAAACTCGGTCAGGGTGTTTACCTAGATGAAGGTGTCTATCTGCATGCTTGTCCTCAAGGAATTGAGATTGGGTCTCGGACTATCGTCATGCATGGGGCCATTTTGCATGTCTATAATTTTCGGGACATGCCGCACTCAGGTATCAAAATTGGGAGCGATAGTTTGATAGGGGAGTATTCCGTCATCCGCGGTCAGGGCGGTGTGCAGATCGGAGATCGCGTCTATACATCGCCTTTTACACAGATCATCGCGGTCAATCACGTTTTTGACGATCCGAATCGTCCCTTCATCGAGCAGGGGATCACCGCGGAAGGAATTATTATCGAAGATGACGTTTGGCTGGGTGCGGGCGTCATCATCACCGATGGTGTGAGAGTAGGGAAAGGAGCGGTCGTCGCGGCCGGAGCCGTTGTCACAAAAGATGTGCCGCCTCATACCGTCGTTGGAGGCGTTCCCGCCAAACCAATCAAGACAATTGATGGAAGTAGTAGCAAGCCTGATCGAATAATTTATCACTCACTTAAGGATGGCAATCCATGACGGTTTTGTCCATTGTGATTCCTGCATACAACGAAGAAAAAGGGATTGCTGAAATCGCTGCGCGCGTCCTTTCCATTGAACCTGCTTTAAAAAAGGTTGGAGTGGAACAATTGGAACTTCTCGTAGTAGATGATGGCTCAAAGGATCGAACAGCCGAGGTTGCAGCAGGCATCCAAGGCGTAAGCCTGATTCGCCATCTACAAAATAAGGGATATGGTGCAGCGCTCAAGACAGGCTTTTCCAAAGCCAGCGGTGAATTGATTGGTTTCCTGGATGCAGATGGTACGTATCCTCCTGAATATTTTCCACAATTATGCCAGGTCGCATTGAACGGAACTGATCTGGTCATTGGCTCGCGCATGGCTGGTGAAGATAGTAAGATGCCTTTCACACGGAGGGTAGGGAATCTTTTCTTCGCAAATTTACTTACTTTATTAGGCCGCCAAAAGGTGACCGATAGTGCCAGCGGAATGCGCGTGTTCAAGCGGGAAATTCTTGAGCATATTTATCCTTTGCCAGATGGATTAAATCTGACGCCAGTAATGAGTACGCGTGCAGTCCATGAAGGTATCAATATTAAGGAAATTCCAATCCCTTACAGTGAACGTGTGGGTCGCTCGAAATTAAGCGTTATCCGTGATGGGCGCATCTTCATGCAAAGCATGCTTTGGACTGCGCTCTCTTACAATCCGGTCAGGATACTGGGTTTATTGGGCTTAGGAGGATTAGGAATCGCAAGTATTGTCTTTTTGTGGATTCTTTATGTAAGGCTTCACGGCGTCACTACACTGAATCCATGGGGAGTTGCGGCGTTGTTCCTCGCTTTGATATCCACAGTCACAGGTGTAAACCTCTTTGCTCTGGGGATTACATTCAATTATCTGGTTGCGCTATTTTATAAAAACCCCATCCGACAGGGGCTATTTGGCAAGCCTATTTTTAAGACACCTTTGGATAAACAATTTGGCTGGATGGGTCTTCTCGCCATCCTTGCTGGACTAACCATTATGGTGGTAGCCCTTGCGCTTGGCATACGAGGCTGGGAGATCGGACGCTTGTGGTTTTATATGGTAGGAAGCGCTTTGATCTTCCTGGTTGGCGTACAACTGGTTGTCTATTGGTTGTTATTAAGAATTCTGGAAGAGTTGAGTCAAAGAGAAGCGCTTACAAAACAGGATATAGGGCGAAGTAAACTGTGAGCAACAAATATATTTTTTGGTTAATCACTCTCGCGATAGTAGTGATAGCTGGGTTTTTTCTCTGGCCCTACTTTACGCGAGTGGATTTGCCAAATGCGAACATGTCCTCGTTTGGTTCGGAGACAGTTCGTGCGCGCGTAACAGAAATTATCGAGGATGGCGAAATTGATCTGGGAGGGACTGTCCAACACTATCAGATTGCGCGTGTGGAATTGCTGGAGGGAGAGTATCGGGGCATCATCATGGAAATGGATTATGGGAAGCGGCAATTGCTTTCGAATGCGGTCTATCTGCAGACCGGCGAGACCATTTTAGTGACGGTTGGCTCACGCCCCGATGGAGTGTTGACTGTCTATTTTGTGGACTTTGTGCGTGTTAACTCGCTCCTGTGGCTCACTGCAATTTTTGTTGCTGTTATCCTTATCATCAGCCGCTGGAAGGGATTGCGTTCACTTCTCAGCCTGGGATTTAGTTTACTGGTCATTATTGGCTATATCATTCCGCACATTCTGGCTGGCGAAGATCCATTGTGGGTGAGCATTATCGGCTCAGTCATTCTTCTGGGAGTGACGCTTTATCTGACTTATGGTTGGAATCTCAAAACGCATGCAGCTGTGGTCAGCATGATCTTTGTTTTGCTCATTACGGGGACTCTCGCCGGACTCTTCGTCTTTTTCACAAGATTAACCGGTTCAGGAGATGAGAATGCATTGTTCCTGATCCAAATGCTCAATACACAGATCAACCTGCGCGGGCTGTTGCTAGGTGGGATGATCATCGGAGCGTTGGGCGTTCTGGATGATCTCGTTACGACCCAGGCCTCAGCCGTCTTCGAGTTGCACCATGCGAACGAATCTCTAGGATTCCGTGC
>Ga0114129_10009053_pt1 | contig 14191 bp, 10 predicted proteins | sample RhiMetdeltSRZDD1_FD_80071 | JGI IMG/M metagenome (GOLD analysis project Ga0114129, IMG submission 80071) | Populus rhizosphere microbial communities from Tennessee, USA - Rhizosphere MetaG P. deltoides SRZDD1 (version 2) (version 2) | ecosystem: Host-associated > Plants > Roots > Rhizosphere >... | reverse complement strand
GGACTGGTACCACAACCTGACCGCCGCCGGTGACGGCATCCTCGAACGCGGAACCGAGACCTACAAGGTGACCGTCCGCGAGTTGACCGGCGCCGAACGCGACCGCGTCTACGCCGAGCAGGCGCGGCGCTACCCGGGCTTTGCCGAATACGAACGCCAAACTGCTGGAATCCGCACCATTCCCGTGCTCGAACTCAGGCGGGCGTAGCCCACACCCTCTGCGGCGGCGCCGACCAGGAATGCCGCCAACGACACGGTGGGCGCCGGCGGGACCATGGTCAGCAGCACGCGTCGCCGGTGGCGCAGCATTAGGACGCTGAGAGCCAGCCTCCATCGACTCACCTTGTGTGGTGCTCGGCGTCCCACCCGGGCTGGTCACAGCCGGGATGGCCCGCCAGCCCAACGCCGAACCGACCAGGGTTTGCGCTGGTCATCGGGTTGTTGGAGCCCTCCGCCGGAATCGAACCAGTGACCCCATCCTTGCCATGGCGCCGATCGTGTGGCCGGCTGGTCGCCGCCACAGCACCATGACCAACCCGGCGGCGACCAGCGCCACCAACGCCGCGGCCTTGATCGTGGTTGCGACGCCGCTGGTGAACGCCTCGCGGGCAGCGTCGATGACCCGCGCACGCACCTCGGGGGACAGGCTGGACAGGATGCGCTGGGCCAGCTTGGAGTCGACCAGCGCGTCGCGCAGGGTGGTGAGCTGCTGGTCGGAGAGGCCGGCGGCCCGCGCCTCGTCCACGGCCGTGTCGGTCGTGAACAGCTTGGTGGCGGCGGTGAACAGGGCGACACCGAGGGCGCTGCCGAGCATCGAGCTCATCTTGAAGACCCCCGAGGCCATCCCGGCCAAGGGCTCGGGGATGCCGCTGGCCTGGCCGACCCCGGCGTCGGTCACCGGGGTCGACATGAGCCCGACGCCGATCCCGAACAGCAGCAGCGCGCCGGTCACGACGGGATGGTTCCAATCCGGGACCAGGAACCCCAGCAGGACCGAGGCCAGGGCCATGACGGCCAGGCCGATCACGATGGGCGGCCCTGCGTCGGTTCGACGCTCTAGGCGAACACCGACCGGGAGGAACCCAAGCAGGGTGACCGTCAAGGGCAGCAGCACCAGTCCGGCCGCGACCGGGTCGTAGCCGCGGGCGTCCTGCAAATAGAGGGCGAGCAGGAAGGTGGTGCCGCTGAACGTGAGGTTCATGGCAAGGTTGGCGGTCAGGGCGGCGTCGAAGGGACGGCGTCGGACAGGGCCAGGTCGACCAGCGGGTTGGCGACCCGCCGCTCGACCAGCACGAACAGCACGCCGAGGACGACCGCGGCCGCGAACAGGGGGAGCACGAGCGGGTCGCCGAAGCCGCTGGTCTGCCCGGCCGTGAGCGCGTACAGCAGCGCGAAGGCGGCCCCGCCGGAGGTGGCCACGCCGGCCAGGTCGACGCCGGGCGGGGCGTTCTCGTCGCGAGACTCGGCGGTGGCCGCCCGGACCACCAGCAGGGTCACCGCGGCGATGGGAAGGTTGACCCAGAAGATCCAGCGCCAGCCGATGGTCTGGGTTAGCAGGCCGCCGAACGCTGGCCCGGCGGCCTGCCCACCCCAGGCGACCGCTGACCACACGCCGAGCGCCCGCGGCCGCTCCGACCGAGGGAACTGTGGTGGGATGAGCGCCAGGGTCATGGGGAGGATCAGCGCCGCGCCGACGCCCATGACCGCCCGCCCGATGATGAGGACCGCGGGGCTTGGGGCACCGGCGGCAACCACCGACGCGAGGGCGAAGACGACCGTGCCCGTGACGAGCACGCGCCGACGGCCGAGCAGGTCCCCGAGCCTGCCGCCGGCGATCACCAGCGATCCGGTGAAGACGGTGAACGCGATGTTGGCCCACAGCAGGGTGGTCAGGCTGGCCCTGAACTCCTTGGCGATCGTGGGCAGGGCGACGGGCAGGTCGGATGCGGAGAACCACACCAGCGCCGCCGCGGTGCAGATTCCGGCCAGCGAGGTCCAACGCCGCGGCGACGAGACGATATCGGCTCGTACCACCACAGCTCCTCCGCCCTATGTCGGGCCGGGGCGACGATCCCGTCGGCCCAGGCGGGTCCCCCGCGGGTCCTCGACCCCCATCAGGAACACCTCTGCGTCGGGGAAGGGAGCTGGCGCAGGCTGTCCCGGGTGAGGTCGGCCAGGGTCGGGTAGCCGTCGACGGCCATGATCAGGTCGGCCTCGGCGAGGATCGTCCGGAGGACATGGACCACGCCGTCCTCGCCGCCGAGGGCAAGACCCCAGGCGTAGGGGCGGCCGACCCCGACGGCGGTGGCCCCAAGGGCGAGGGCCTTGACCACATCGGCGCCGGAGCGGACGCCGGAGTCGAACAGCACCGGGGTGTCACCGGCGGCGTCGACGACGTCGGCCAGGCAATCGAGGGCGGGCAGGCCGCCGTTGGCCTGGCGGCCGCCGTGGTTGGAGCAGTAGATGCCGTCGACGCCGCCATCGATGGCGCGGCGGGCGTCGTCGGGGTGCATGATGCCCTTGAGGATCAGCGGGAGCTTGGTCAGCGACCGCAGCCAGGGCAGGTCGTCCCAGGTCAGCGGATTCCCGAAGACCTTGGCCCACAACATGACCGCGCTCCGGGGGTCCTCCGCGGGTGGCTTGTCCAACCGGGAACGGAACACGGGGTCGGAGAAGTAGTTCGCCAGGCAGAGACCGCGCAGCTGGGGAAAGTTGGCGGTGGACAGGTCATGGGGGCGCCACCCGGTGATCCAGGTGTCGAGCGTGACGACGATGCCGCTGCAGCCGGCCGCCTCGGCGCGATGGACGAGGCTGGCGGCGAGGTCGCGGTCGGTCGGGGTGTAGAGCTGGAAGAAGCCGGGCGTGGTCCCGAAGGCCGGCGCGGCCTCCTCCAAGGGGTCCGCCATCAGCGTCGAGGTGATCATGGGAACCCCGGTGCGCGCGGCGGCGCGGGCGGCGGCGAGGTCACCGTGCCCGTCCTGGGCGCAGATCCCGATCACGCCCACCGGGGACATGAACAGCGGTGCGGGCCACCGCGTGCCGAACAACTCGACCGACAGGTCCCGTTGCTTGGCGCCCACGAGCATCCGCGGCGCCAGCCCCCAGCGGCCGAAGGCGTCGACGTTGGCGCGTTGGGTCGCCTCGTCGCCCGCTCCGCCAGCCACGTAGGACACGACCGAGGGCGGCATCGCCTCTGCCGCCCGGCGTTCCAGCTCAGCGTACGACATCGGCAGGGTGGGGATCCGGCCGGTCAGCCCGGCGTTGTAGATCTCGTTCTGGAAGTCGCCGAACCCCGGCTGCGGCCTGTTCACCGGACAGATCCCTCCTCCTGAATGACCACGTTCACTGGTGCAGGTGGTCGTTGATGAACTTGGCCGACTTCTCGACGGCGACCTTCGACTCCGGCAGGCCGTACTGCGGGAAGACGTGCCACATCCCCTCGTACACGTCCAGCTTCACCGACTGGCCCGCGGCCTCCAGCGCCTGGTAGAAGCGGACGCTGGAACTGAGGAGCATTTCCTTGGTGCCGACGACGATCAACGCGGGGGAGAATCCCTTGGACAGGTCCGCGTACAGCGGGCTGACGCGAGGGTCGTCGAGCGCGACGTCGCCTGCATATGCCTTGGAGCCGGTGACCAGGAGCGTCGAGTAGGTCAGGACCGGGTCGTCCGGATCGAGGGTCACGGTTGTATCGTCCCTGCTGCTCAAGTCGGTGTTCGGTGACCAGAACACGGCTGCGGCAGGCAGGCCCTTGCCCTGGTCGCGCAAGTTGAGAACGGTCGATGCCGTCAGCCCACCACCCGCGGACTCGCCGTAGATGGCGATGTCCCGCATGGCATAGCCCGCCCCGATCAACGCATCGAACACCGAGACGATCTGCTGCTGGATCTCTTCGAAGTGTGCGCGCGGCGCAGGGGTGTAGTTGACCGAAACCAGCCGCAGGCCCGTCGCGTTGGCCATGGGCACGGCGACAGGGAAGGTCGAGCGGGCGCTGAACAGGCTGTACCCGCCACCGTGGACGAACACCAGCACCTTGCCGTTGTCCTCCCAGCCGTGCGGACGGGTGTCTTCGACGCCGACCCCGCCCATCTCCAGTTCGGTGACGGTCGCGTGGCTCGCGGCGAGGGACTTCTCGACCTTGTCCTGGTTGTGTGCTTCAGCGACCTCGTAGACCTTCTCCCAGCCGGCCAGATCATCCGGCGCAGGGAACTGGATCGTGTACGCCTTGGCCTCGATCAACGCCTTCAAGGCCACTTGGGCCTCTGCGGAGATCGTCGGCGGGACGTAGATCTGCTTGTCCTGTATCACGCTGCTCTCCTCCTTCTCGGCTACTCGTCGCGGGCTGGATGGACACCAATCGCAGACCAGGTCTGGTGACGGTGGCTATCGCGCGACGGGTTGCGGGGGCTGGTTGACGCCGCGACCGTCCTGCACGAGGTTGCCGTGGGGTGCTTGACGATGCGGCCGTCCTGGACGACCAGGTTGATGTTGGCGGCGTCGGCGAGCAGGTCGATGTCGTCCAATGGATCGCCCGCGGCCACGACCAGGTCGGCCCGCCTGCCCGGCTCCAGGGTGCCGAGCTGGTCGCCGAGCCCACACACCTGGGCGGCGGTGGCGGTCCCGGCCACGATCGCGTCCATCGGCGACAGTCCGGCGTTGACCAGGTGCGCCAACTCGACCAGGTTCTGGCCATGGCGGATCCCGAGCCCGGCATCGGTCCCGGTCGCGATCCGGACCCCGGCCTTGACGGCCATGCGCACCGCCTCGCTCGCCGCCTCCCGCCAACGAACCGCCTTCTGGTAGGCCTGCTGGCCCATCACGGCCGGGTCGCCGAGCTCGTTCAGCACCGTCAGGGTCGGGACCATAAAGGTCCCCCGCTCGGCCATGCGTTCGGCGATCTCGGGGGTCAGCCCACAGCCGTGCTCGATGCTGTGGATCCCGGCGTCCACGGCGTTGGCGATGCCCTGGGTGCCGATGGCGTGCGCGGCCACCCTGCGGCCCCGGCTGGTCGCCGCCGCCACCACCGCCTCCAGCTCGGCCAGCGAAAACCCCACGTCATCGGGTCCATCGGCCGGGGTCGAGACGCCGCCGGTGGCCGCGACCTTGAGCACCTGGGCGCCGTCGCGCATCAGCTGCCGGGCCTGCTTGGCGGCCTCGTCGGGGTCATCGGCCACCGCCAGGCGCATATCCAGCAGCTGGAACAGTTCGGTCAGCTCGACCCCGGCCGGCAGCGGGATGTCGCCATGGCCCCCGGTCGAGCTGAGCATCGCGATGGCGTTCAACAGCCTCGGCGCCGGGGTTGCCCCGGTGGTGGCCAGCATGGCCAGCTTCGGGCCCAGGAACCCCAGATCCCGAACCGTGGTGATCCCCGCCTCCACCGTGGCCCGCATGCTCCCGGCGATCTGCAACACCCGCACCGGCGGCGGCTGCCGCATCAGCCTCGCGACGTTGAGGCCGCCGCCGGGCACCGCGAAATGCACGCGGGTGTCGATGAAGCCCGGCAACAGCGTGCCCGCCAGCGCCACCCGCTGGCCGTGGTCTGGCAGTTGCGGTGCCTGGGCCATCGGGCCGACCCAGGAGATCATCCCGTTGGCGTCGACCAGGACCCCGGCGTCGGCCATCGGGGCTCCCCCCCGTCCATCGACCAGTTGGCCCGCCGAGACCAGCAACGGCTTGTCCTGCATATTGATCAGTCCTTTCTGTTGAGACCGCCCCGACCGCGACGTCGTCGCCGCGCAGTCACCCGACTCGGCATCCGCGCAGCGGTGTGAAGACCGGAGGGTGGGTGGTGAACCGGGCCCGGCGAGTCAGAGGCCGCCGATGCCCTTCCCGATCACCGTCACGCCGATCACCAAGAGGAGCAGGCTCATCACCGCGTTGTTATGGGCTTCCAGCCAGTGCCGCAGCTCGTCCAGTGGTCGACGCATGCGCTCCTTCGCCAGGGCATACCCGACCACCGGCGCCGCCACGGTGCTGGCACCGATCACCGTGAACACCGCGACCGCGACCGCGTTCTGACCACCCGATAGCGCGGCCGCGCCGATCGTGGCGCCCGCGGTGGCGCAGATCACCAGGTTCTTCGGGTTGACCGCGGAGAGGACGAATCCCAGCCCGGCGGCCTTCCCCAACGTGAAGGAGTCGATCGCCGACATCCACTTGGGCATGGTCACGGGCTGACCCGGGCGGGGGCGGCCGCGCCACTGACGGGCCGCCAACAGCAGCAGCAGCACGCCCAGGCCGATCTTCACCCATGACCCCGCCGTCGACGGCCCGGAGGACTCGTCCAGTCCCACGGTCGAGGCGACGAAGACGAAGACCACCGTCGCCACCACGATCCCGACAACCCACCCGACAAGGAGTCCGAGGCTGGTCAGCCCCGCCCGCCGGGTAAGGAGCATCACGATCGCAGCGATGATCGGCAGGGGACTGATCGCCACCCCGATCGCCAGAGGAAGCAGCTCACCGATCACCCGGCCCACCGGGCCACCCCCGATTGGGATGACGACTCGCCATGACGAGCCGGTACGGCGCTGCGTGGCCGCCTACGCCGCATGGGTCGCTGGACGGCGGCGGGGTCCACGAGTTGGGTCATAGTGTGGAGGTCTCCTCTCCCTGTCGGCTTCGCCAAGGGCTAGATGCGAAACGCGATACGACAACGCTAGGAGGGCAGGAGCCCGACCACATTGGGGGATCCACCGACGCCGGTACGTATCTCTGGGCGCGCCGGCCGCCTACGTAGCCTGTTGGGGGAGGCTTTCGCGGACGGCCCAGCCGGCCACCTGCGTGCGCGAGCAGAACCCAAGCTTGGTGAGGATGTTCTGGACGTGGGTCTCCGCCGTCCGCTCCGACAGGTACAGCCCCTCGGCGATCTGCCGGTTCGACAGGCCCTCGGCGACCAGCCCGGTCACCTCGCGTTCGCGCGGCGTCAGCATGGTCCCCTTCGGCACGCCCACCGGGGCCGCCGCCGCGGTGCCCGGCCGCCGCCGCGGGCGCACCCCGAGCTCGGCCAGCAAGGCCGTCACCCGACCCGCGAGCACGGCCATGCCGAGCCGCTCACACGCCTCCAGGGCGCTGGTCAGGAGCTCGACGGCACGCTTGCGATCCCCCGGCCGGCCCCGCCCGACCAGCATCCGGGCGTAGGCCTGCTGCGCGTGCGCCAGCCACGGCCGCGCCCCCATGCGCTGCGTGCACGCGATGGCGTCCTCGAAGTGCCCGGCCGCGTCGTCGTCGTGGCCGAGCAACGTGGCCAGGATGCCGACCGGCCGCGACACCGGCCCCACGCTGACCTCGGAGGCGGCCAGGGCCACCAGCCCGGCGTAGGGCGCAAGCTGCCGGTAGAGGACCAGGGCGCGGTCGCGGTCGCGGTCACCCAGGACCTCGGCGGCTTCGGCGAGCAGGGTCAGCGCGAACAGCCACTCACTGTCCTTGGGGAACGCGGCGAACTCGCCGGTGGCGAGTTGCTCGAAGAGGGCTCTGGCCTCGTCGAGGCGGCCGAGGTCGCACAGCGTCGTCAGCAGCATGCAGCGAAGCGACCGGTACCCGGGATAGTCGAGGGGCGCCCGCCGGAGGTCGTCCTCCAGCTCGGCCAGCCGCCCCTGCTCCCGCCGCAGGCCGAACAGTGCGAACAGGTGCGAGGCTTCCGCGTCCCAGGCCTGCGCCTGCCGGCCCGCCTCCAGCGTCTTCGCGATGAGCCGGTCGGCTTCTTCGAAGCGGCCGTCCTGCAGCGCCAGGATCGTGACCACCATGCCCGCATACCATTGGTGGCACGGTTGTCGCAGCTCGCCCGCAAGCCGGCTGTGCAGCTCCGCCTGGTCCCGCGCCTCCCACACCTGTCCGCTGGCCATGAAGGCGAGGAACCGGAAGAACAACGCCTCCATGCGCCGCTCGCGGTCCTCGACCTGCTCGGTCAGACGGTCCAGCTCCTCCGCGAAGGCGAACCGCTGGTCGAGGCCGTCCGGCCCCAGGAAGGTGCTCGCAAGCTGGCCCAACAGCGCGTAGATGAGCGTCTCGGGGTCGCCGATCCGCCGGGCCATCGCCACCGCCTCGCGGCCGAGCGCCGCCCTCGGCGCCATCGCCGGCTGGTCCCGCAGGGCCCCCGCCAGCCGGCTCAGCAGCAGCACGCGCAGCACACTGTCCTCCGCGCCGAGCGCCTCCAGGGCCTGCTTCAACAGCGGGATCACCTGCCGGTCGATCCCCGCCCGCGCCCACGGGATCCGTCCGGCGTAGGCGAAGGCGGCCCGGGCCAGCAGCTCGGGCAGGTCCAGTCGGGTGGCGATCCCGGCGGCCTCCAGGAGGGTCTCCCTGGATGCGGGGCCGTCACCGGATCGGCTCTCCGCGTCGCCCAGCAGGAGCAGCACCTGGCACCGCAGCTCCTCGTCTGGCGACTCCCGAAGTGCCTGAAGCGCCATGCGGAACAGGCGAACGGCCTCCTCGTAGGCGAGGAGGGCCACCGCGCGCCTCCCGGCGGCGACGGCGTGGTCGACGGCCTTGCGGCCATCGCCGGCCGGTGCCGCCTCGAAGAAGTGGTAGGCGAGCTCCGCCAGGTGGGGCTCCGGGTCGCGGGCGTACATCGCCTCCAGGTCCTCACCGACCTCGCGGTGCAGGCGGATCCGGTGGGCGGGCGTGAGCTCCTCGTAGCGCGTGTCGCGGATGAGCGAGTGGGCGAACCGGAAGGTGCCCGGGGCGTTCCGGACGTCGCCGATGACGCCCGCCGCGACGGCGTCGCGGACGGAGTCCAGCAGGTCCTGCGCGGAACGGCCGGTGATGCGCCTCAGCGCCTCCACCGCGAAGTCCCGGCCGATCACCGAGCCAACGGTCAGGATCCGCCTGCAGTCCTCCGGCAGGCGGTGCAGCCGGCGACCGATGACCTCGCGGACCCCCTCGGGGATCGGCCATGGTCGGCAGTCCGACGCGCTCCGTGGCCAGCCCTCCGAGGCCAGGGCGCGAACCACCTCACCGATGAACAGCGGATTGCCCTCGGTCTCGCGGTGGATCGCCGCGACCAGCTCCGCGGGAGGCGTGCGGCCCGTGATCGCTTCGATGAGCCGGCCTGCGTCGGGCCGGCTCAGCCCCGCCAGCGAGATGCGCGTGGTCCCCTGAGCTCGGGCCAGCTCCGACAGCGACGCCGCCAGCGGGTGGTCCCTGGTGACCTCCACGTCCCGGAAGGTCGCCAGCACCAGCATCCGGCTGCCGCTGGCCTCGCCGACCACGAACTGCAGCAGCAGTAGCGAGGGCGCGTCGGCGGCGTGGAGGTCCTCCAGTACCAGCAGCAGCGGCCGGTCCTCCGAGGTCCTGCGCAGGAACCCGCTCAGCGCGTCGAACAGCCGGAACCGGGCCGTCCCGGGCGATGCGGGAGAAGGCTCGGACAGATCGGGCAGACGCTCCCGCAGCTCGGGCAGCATCTGCGCGAGATCCGCGCCTCCCCCGGCAACCCGCTCCCTCAGGGCCTCGGGGTCGAGTTCCCGAAGCAGCCCCCGGAGCGACTGGCTCCAGGGCCAATACGCCGGGGCGCCTCCCGCCTCCCAGCACCGTCCCCACAGCACCAGGGCACCCTCCGCCTTCGCCCTGGTAGAGAACTCATCGGCGAGCCTGGTCTTGCCGATCCCGGGCTCTCCCCCGAGCGCGAAGAACCTGCCCCGACCGGAGGTCGCATCGCCGAGACCGGCGAGGAGAGCCTCCGTCTCCGGCTCGCGGCCCACAAAGGCCTGCCCGCCCTCCTTGGCGACCGAAAGCCCCCTGGGAGGCGGGTCGTCGGCGGCAACCGGACGTAGAGTCTGCAAGTCTTGCCTCCGGGAGCAGGGCCCAGCAACGTCGCGAGATGAGCTGACCGAGCGCTACTTCGGGGTTGACATCTGGTGGTCGGTCACGGGGTCCATCGCGACATGTTCGGTTGCTCGCCCGACGACGCGCTGGCCCGGGAGCGTTGTCATCGGTGGCGTCGTCGCTGAAGACGGACGCGTGGGCCTGGCCGTCGCCGCCAGCTTGGCGCTGTGCTCCATGGTCCACCATGCCTTTCCAGGCCGATCAGCCATCGTGTGCGCCTGCCTATCCCCAAACGTAGCCCGTGTGCGGTCGTGGGTGTTCACCGCCAGCGGCCGTCTGCTCTTGGAGCCGGCTGGAATCGTGTGGTACCTGCTACTGCAAGGATGGCCGGACAGGCAATGGCGTCCGCGACCGGACAGGACCAGAACCCGACCCGGAGGACACCGCCCGAAGGCCATCACCACCTCCACGCGCATCGATGGACGACACGAGAGCTGCCTGAGCAGCGGTAGGATCCGGCGGTATGGACACCGATCAGATCCTGGACAGCGTCGAGCTGATGGCCGGCGTGGACCGGGACGGCGCCCGGCTGGCTGTCGATGCCACCTTGCTCACCCTGGCTGAGCGGGTCGGCCGGGCGGCCGCCGCCGGGCTCGCCGGAGGGGTGCCCGGCGAGCTGGAGGCGGCGCTGACCGCCGGGCCGGACGCTGGCGAGCCTTTCGACGCCGAGGAGTTCGCCCGCCGCACCGCCGCTCGGGCGAGGGTCGACCCGCGGCGGGGTCGTGAGTATGCGACGGCGGTGCTGGCCACCCTCCGCGAGGACGTGGCCGGGATCCAGGAGCTTCGCGACCGGCTGCCGGCCGACTACCGGCCGCTGTTCGGCTAGGCGGCGGCGTCCCCGGTCAGCACCATGGTGCCGGGACAGCCGGCCGTCATTCCGCAATCACGATGGGATCGCGGGGCCGAGGCCTGTGTCACGCATGCGGTCCCAACCAGGATGCCCAGGACGAACCGCCACCCTCGAGGGCTCGCAGGGCACGGCGTGCCTGGCCGGTGTCCAGCCGCTGGGGAGGGTCCTTGGCCAGCAGCCCCTCGATGACCGGGCCGAGCGGGCCGGCGTGCAGGAACGGCGCCGGCGGCTCGGACACGACGGCGGTGAGGGTGGCCGACGGGCAGCCCTTGGCGAACGGGGATCGGCCCTCGACCGCGGTGTACAGCGTCGCCCCGAGCGAGAAGAGGTCGGACGCCGGCTCGACCTCGCCGTGGACCTGCTCGGGTGCCATGTACGCCGGGCTTCCCGACACCCTGCCGTTGCCGCCGCCCGAGCCGCCGTCGGTGGTCGCGGCAATGCCGAAATCGGTCAGGACGACACGTGCGCCGCCGCAGAGCTGGACGTTGCCCGGCTTGACGTCGCGGTGGACGACCCTCGCCCGGTGGGTCGCCTCCAGCACCTCCAGCAGCCCCAGGCCGAGGCGAGTCGCCTGGGCAACCGGCAGGGGTCCGTGGTCGCGCAGGGTCGCCTCCAGCGTCCGGCCACCCAGTGCCTCCATGACGATCCAGGATTCGCCCGCCTCCTGGACCAGGTCGTAGATCTGCACCGTCCCAGGGTGGTCGACCCGGGCGGTCAGCCGCGCCTCGTCTCGCAGGCGCGCCCGCGCCGCCAGCCGCTCCTCGTCGCCGGCCACACCGGTGAGGACCAGCCGCTTGACCGCGACGGGACGGCGCAACCTCCGGTCGTTGGCGAGCCAGACCGTCCCCATGCCACCTCGGCCCAGCAGCCGTTGCAGCCGGTAGCGGCCGGCCACCACCCACCCGGCCAGCCCGGGGAGGCATGGCTCGCCGCACGGAGCCGGCACCGGAAGGGTCCCCGCGCCGGCGGCGTTCCACCGGCGGCGGACCGTCGCGGTGTGATGGGCGACGGGCCCGGTTCGCAAGGCCACCATCGCTCGAGCATCACGCCAGGCCGGTCCGATGTCGTCGCGGCCAGCGGCCGTCGCCGCTCCCGGCCAGCCGCAATCTCGCGCTACCGGCTAGCGGGTATGTCGGCGGGCCCGGGCCAGCCGCTGGGATGCAGCCATGGCGGCTACCAGGTACCGCGAAAGGCCAGGTGGCCAGGAGCCAGGACGGGGGCTGGCGGCGACGACAGCCGGGGACGCGACCGCGATGCTGGCGTGAAGACGCACAGCGACCCTCAGGAGGCCGACATGGAGCGCACTGACTGGCTGGAGAAGGGGTTCGACGCCGCCCAGGCCCAGTTCCTCATGGTGACGGCGATCACCCATCACCGCGTCAGCTCGCCCCTGTGGGGCAAGGACGAGGTGCGGAAGCTCCACGTCGAGCTCGAGGAGATCGCCTCGGCCGCGGCCGAGATCGAGACGCCGGAGCCGCCCGCGAGTCCGCGCCCCAGCAGCCCCTTCTCCTCCGGCCGCCCCTTCTCCTGGCGCTCACCGCCGGCGGAACCGCCAGCGTCGTCGACGCTCCTCGTGTCAAGACTTCAGGCCTACTGGAAGGAGGCCTCCGATGAGCAATCGAGACTTCGAGGTCATGCTCCGGTGCCTGATGAACCTCACCCTATGACGACGATAACCAGCAACCACGAGGATGCCGCCGGCGGATCCCCGGTCGGGGGGCGGCCTGCCGAGGGACCGGCCTGGCCTGGACGGTGGCGGGCGCTCACAGTCGGGCAGGTCGCGGCGTTCATGACCCTGCTGGACGTCAGCATCGTGAATGTGGCCCTGCCCTCGATCGAGCGCGATCTGGGGGCGTCGGCGGCCCGCGCCCAGTGGGTGGTGTCGGGCTATGCCCTTGCCTTCGCCCTGGCCCTGGTGCCGGCCGGCCGGCTGGGTGACGCCCTCGGCCGGCGCCAGATGTTCCTGTTCGCCCTGACGGCGTTCGTGGGGACCAGCGCCCTCTCCGGGGCCGCCCCGACGACCGAGCTGCTGATCGCTGCCCGGCTGCTGCAGGGCGTCGCCGGGGGCATGCTGCTGCCCCAGAACTCCGGGCTGATCCAGGAGCTGTTCAGCGGCGCCGAGCGGGGCCGGGCGTTCGGGTTCCTGGGCGGCACCGTGGGGCTGGCCACGGCGGCCGGCCCGGTGATCGGGGGGCTGATCCTGGCCGCGTTCGCCGGTCCGGACGGCTGGCGCTGGATCTTCTACGTCAACCTGCCCATCGGCCTGATCGCCCTGGCCCTGGCCGCCCGCCTGCTGCCGAAGGCGGCCAGGACAACCTGGCGCGGCCTCCAACTGGACCTGGTTGGGGCGCTGCTGCTCGGCGGCGGCGTGCTGTGCCTGCTGCTGCCGCTGGTGGACGCCACCGACGGCGGCCTGACCCGTATGTGGCCGCTGTTCGGCCTGGCCGTGGTCCTGGTCGCCGGCTTTGTCTGGTGGGAGGCCAGGACGGTGCGCCAGGGTGGCCAGCCGCTGCTCGACCCGCGGCTGACCCACACCTCCGGTTACATGCCCGGGCTGGCCATCGGGCTGGTGTATTTCATCGGGTTCACCGGCATCTGGCTGGTGCTGGCCCTGTACCTCCAGGACGGGCTCGGCTACTCCCCGCTGCGGTCGGGGCTGACCGTGACCCCGTTCGCGCTCGGGGTGGCGGCCTCGGCGGTGGTCGCCGGCCGGCTGGTGGTCCGGGTGGGGCGCTGGCTGACGGTGTCGGGGCTGACCATGACCGTGGTCGGGCTGGCGGCGACCGCGCTGGTGCTGCGCCAGGTCGGGGGTGACCGGGCGGGGTGGGCGGCCGCCGGCCCGCTGCTGCTGGCCGGGCTGGGCGGCGGCATGGTGACCTCCCCGAACATCACCCTGACCTTGGAGTCGGTGCCGGTGCCGATGGCCGGCGCGGCCGGTGGCGCCCTCCAGACCGCCCAGCGGATCGGCGCCGCCATCGGCACCGCGCTGCTGGTCTCGTTCTTCTACCGGATGCTCACGGGCAGCGGCCACAACTGGCCGACGGCGGTGTCCGACGCCCTGCTGTGCGCCTGCGGGCTGATGGTGCTGGCCCTGGTGCTGGCCGTTGCCGAGCTGTGGCACCGGCACACCCGCCACGACCAGCCGGCGACCACCCACCCCTCAGGCCGATGAGATTCCAGCTGGCCGGTATGCATGCCGGCACCCCGACCTGCAATGCTGAGCCCATGCGCTGCCTGATCGTCGACGACAGCTTCCGGTTCGTTGCCGCCGCCCGCGGGCTGCTGGAACGCCAGGGCATGACCGTGGTCGGGGCGGCCTCCACCAGCGCCGAGGCCCTTCAGCAGGTCCAACAGCTACGACCGGATGTGACCTTGGTCGACCTCGACCTGGGCGGTGAGAGCGGCCTGGAGCTGGCCCGGCGCCTCCGGGACCAGGATGGCCCGGTCCCGGTGATCTTGATCTCGACCCACGCCGAGCAGGACTACGCCGAGCTGATCGCGGCCAGCCCGGCCATCGGG
>Ga0114129_10009051_pt1 | contig 14192 bp, 12 predicted proteins | sample RhiMetdeltSRZDD1_FD_80071 | JGI IMG/M metagenome (GOLD analysis project Ga0114129, IMG submission 80071) | Populus rhizosphere microbial communities from Tennessee, USA - Rhizosphere MetaG P. deltoides SRZDD1 (version 2) (version 2) | ecosystem: Host-associated > Plants > Roots > Rhizosphere >... | reverse complement strand
CTTCAGCTGGAGGCTCCCACTCCCCGGCCAGAGCGTGACGTGGTCGCTCACCGGCACGAACATCCTGAACAACAAGCGCGCGACGTTCGTCGGAACGCCGGAAATAGGGCGGCTGTTAATGACACGGCTGCAATACGCATTCTGAACGGCAGCTATCAGCTATCAGCCATCAGCCATCAGCTACCTCATGGCTGATGGCTGATAGCTGAAAGCTGATAGCTCATTGCTGCATCCCCTTCTCGACCCGGATCGCCGGCCCATCGTTGGTCACCGCGGCAACGCCGCGCACGCGCCAGAGAATACGTTGGAGTCGTTCCGGCAGGCGCTCGCAGCGGGCGCCGAGTGCATCGAGCTCGACGTGCACCTATCGGCCGACGGCGTCGCGGTGATCATGCACGATCCCACGCTTGACCGCACCACCGATAGCACCGGTGCCATCGCCGAGCTTCCCATGGCGCGCATTCGAACGGCGGATGGCGGCGCCCGTTTTACGCCCGACGGACGAAGTTTTCCCTATCGCGGAACCGGTCTCCATGTGCCCACGCTGGAGGAAGTCCTCCGCGAGCTCGATCAGGTGCCGCTACTCATCGAGATCAAGACGAGGCGTGCGTCCCTCGAGACTCGGCGGCTGATCGAGCAATACCACGCGGAATCGCGGTGCGTGATCGAATCGTTCGACCGCCGTGCGATCGACCCGTTCAGAGGCTCCCGGATCGCGATTGGCGCATCGAGCTCGGACGTGACACGTCTCTTGCCACGCGCTCTGACGCGCCGGCGCGCACGATCACTGCCGTACGCGGTGATGTGTGTTCCGCCGTGGTTCCGCGGGATTCCTGTGCCTATCGAGTCATTGGTTCGCGTGGCCCGACCCGCGGGATGCCTGGTTCACGTCTGGACGATCAACGATCCGTCGGTGGCGAGGCGGCTGTGGAACGTCGGCGTTCGCGGGATCGTGTCGGACGATCCAGGCCTCATGCGACGGGTGCGAGACGCCGTCGCCTAACGCGGCGCCGGTCCGATCGTAAACGCGAATGCCCCGCTCGCGATGTGGCCGTCCCTGGCCATCGTGCGCCAGCTGACCGCGTAATTCCCGGTCGCCATCCTTCCCTTCACCGACGCGATCACGACCGCGGAGTCACCGCCCGTGAGGGGTGCGAGCGCGACGGCCGTGCTGTTCGGTCCGGTCACTTTCACGGTCGTGACCTTGAGCTCGGGCGCCTGAGAGAACCACAGGCGAATCGCTTCCGGGGCGGCCACCACGGTCGTGTTGGCCGCAGGTGCGGATTTGAGCAGGTGAAGATGAAACGCGGTTCGCCAGCCAGTCATCGCGACAATGCCGACAACCGCTGCAGTAACACGGACGAGGCGCATCAGGAGTCGTTGGGGTTCAGTCGATCGGAAAATAATCGACGGTCACGGCGAGCGACATCCGAGTCAGCGCTGACGCACTACGTCACCCGGCCGCGCGAGGATGATGCTGCCCTGGAAAGACTCGGCCTCGATCCGCGCTGATCCGTCCCCGAAGGCGAAGTTCGCGCGCCGCCTCGGACCCGACGAAACATCGGCCGCCGCGTACGGAAGCTCGAACCGGCTCGAGAACGTGCCCTGGTACGTCACCGCGGCGATCGTCGCGTTCGCCCGCTCCGGAATCGAGACGACAATGGTCCCGGTGTGCGTTCCGAATCGATAGCGCCCACGGTCGCGAATCGTACCCTCGTACGTCACTCGGCCATTCACTGTCTCCGCGTCCACGTCCGACGACTCGATCCCGTCGAGCACGATCGAGCCGTTCACCGTTTCCACCGCGATGTCGCCGCTCACGTTTCGCAGCGTCAGTCCCTTGTTGACGCCGTTCACCTCGATTTTGCCGGTCGCGTCCTGAACGGTCACCGAGCCCTCGACCGACTTGAGTGAGATGACGCCATCGCCGCCCCGAAGCGTCACATCACCCTGGACCGTCGTCGCGCTCACCGAGCCTCGTACACCCTCGACGCCGATGTCGGTGTACGTGCCGCTGATGTCGAGCGATGCCCGGGCCGGAACCGTGATCTCGTAGTCCAGGGGTGATGGAACACCCGATCGGCTGACCGTCGAGATCGCGAGTGCGGCCCCCTTGCCCTCGATCCGGACCTCATCGCGACGACTCTCGCCCGCGACGACGCGAACCGCATTGCGGTCCCACGCGCGCACCTTGATCGACCCCGCAAAATTCTGGATCTGCACGTGCGCGTTAGGCTGCACGGCGATCGTGGTGTCGGTCTCCTGCGCGCAGGCGGCGATGGGGGTGACCGTCGTGAGCAGCATAACGAGCGTCGCCCGCGCATCGCGCAGCGACCGTCGAAGATGGGTCATGAGCGTGCGGTCGTGATCTCCAGCGCTCGGCGCAGGAGCCTGAGCTTCCGCTGCATCGTCGCGGCGAGATACTGGTTCAGATACGCGCTGCCCGGATCGCGACGAAGCGCGCTGTCCGCCTGCGCAATGGCGAGATCGATGGTCCGCAGGTTCTCCTCGATCACGCGCATCGTCTCGGGGCGCAGCGTCGATCGTCCGGCCTGCAGCGCACGCTCGAGATCGGCCGCTGCGTCGCGATAGGACGCGACCGCAAGGGCCGACGCTCCCGCGGCCGCGGACGCCGTCGCGCCTGGCCGCAGGGAGTCGCTCACGGACGCGACTCGCGCATCGGTGGGTGCCCGGTTCGTTGCGACCATCCACGTGACTCCGCCTGCGATCATGGCGACGATCGCAGCCGCCGCCGCGAGCCGCGCCAGCGAGAGCGTCACGACCCGCCGCTGGCCGCGTCGCGGTGCGCTGCGAGCGAGGTCCGCCTCGATCGAGCTCCACAGGTCGCGCGTGGGCGCGCGGTATCGCAGGTGTCGTGCTCGCGCTACCACGCGTTCCAGCTCGTCGCGCGTCGCTCGGCACGCGGCACACGTCGCGAGGTGCGTGTCGAGTGCGTTTCGTGTGGCGGCGTCGAGCTCGCCGTCGACGTACTCCGACAGTCGATCAATCCAGGGATCGGTCATGCGCATCATGCGATAACGTTAGGCGTCCAGGTATTTCCGCAACACCATGCGGACCCGGTGGAGTTGAGACTTCGACGTTCCTTGCGCGATACCCAGCATGGCCGCGATCTCGTCGTGCTTGTACCCCTCGATGTCGTGGAGCACGAAGATCTGTCGCATTCCGGGGGGAAGGCGCTCGAGGGCAGCTTCGAAATCGACGCCAAGGTCGGGAGGCCGATCGGGCGCCGACAGCGCCTCGACCAATTCCGCGTCATCGACGTGGCGCTTGTGTCGAATGGCCACCACCTCGCGGCGCGAGAGCATCACGTTCACGGCGAGCCGGAAGAGCCATGTTCCGAACGCGGAGTCACCCCGGAACTGGCCAAGTCGCTCCCAGGCACGTACGAACACATCCTGCGTCGCGTCGTCGGCCTCCTCCACTCCGAGCATGCGGATAGCCGTGCTATGAATGCGCGCAACGTGCCTTCGATATACGCGTTCGAAGGCACGCACGTCTCCAGCCGCGGCGGCAGCCACATCCGACGCGTCCTCTCCTGCCGCCTCGCCTTCAGAGCTACTCGAGCGTTCGACCGATCCCGCGTCCGAGACCGTCCCCCGCGGTCGACCCATGTGTGGTTATAGGATAGAACCGTGAGACGGATGGTTGCATCCTAGGGAATCGGGAACCGCGATCCGAAGCTGATAGCTGATGACCGTCATCCCGTGCGCGTGAGCCAGCGCGCTACTGCTTCCTGCATACACCGATCACCCGACCAGGCGCACACGATCGGCGCGCTTCCGCGGATCTGCGACGCAAGCACCGGCGGCGCGAACAGCACGATCACCGCTTCCCTGCGCTGGCGCGTCGCCTCCTCGCACGCGGCGGCGACTCTCTCGAGAGTTTCGCGCCGGTATGCGACATCGTGACGCCCACCTCGCAGCTCGCCAAACAGGGCGACGTACACGGGTACTTCGCTCCCGATCGTGGGCTGCTCCACAACCGTCGCCCCCACCTGAGCCGCGTCGAGCGCCTGAGCGAATGCCGTTCTCGCATGCATGGTCGGGCACGCGTCGTCGTCATCGACCACCACGATCTCGACCGCTTTGCCAAGCCTCGGCGGCGCACCGCGAACCATCGTGATGACGCGTTCCGAGAGATGGAGCGCCCACGCGACGTCCGACCCGCTGACGCGCCGAAAGTCCGTCTGCGGCGCCGCCCATTGCGCCCACTTGAGCCGACGGCGGCGCGATTGCTCGATCCGGTCCTCGTACAGCGGCCCGTCGCGAACACATCGTTCGAGCGTGTTGACGAGCGCGTCCAGGTGGGACGGGCCTAGCAGAACATCGCACCCAGCGTCGAGGGCGCGCATGGCGACATCGGCCTCGTCCTCCGGCGACATCGGCCCTCGAGCCTGGAGAACGTCGCTCGCAACCAGTCCCTCGAAGCCGTACTTCTCACGAAGCAGGTAGCGAAGGATCACCGTGGAGAATGTCGCGGGGGACTCACTCGCGTCGAGCGATGGATAGCTGACGTGCGCCACCAGCATCGACGCCACACGGGAGCTTATGGCGGCGCGAAACGGCTTGAACTCGTTCTCGAACAGCAGGCTTCGCGGCACGTCGACCGGCGGCACGGTCATGCCATTCGTTTCCCCGACCCTGCCACCTCCCGGGAAGTACTTCGCGCAGGCCAGCATACCCTCGTGCTGGCACGCCTCGATCCAATAGGCGGCGATCGCTCCGACCTCGTCCGCAGTTCCGGATATCCCATCGATGGCGGTCCGGACGTTCGCAGGGTTCATTCGGAGATCGCACATCGGTGCGAAGCCCCAGTTCACTCCGAGCGGCCGCGCCTCGCGTGCGGTGAGCTTCGCGGCACGCTGCACGAGATTGCCGTCGTTCAGGGCGGCAATCGCGGCGAGCGGAGGCAGCCCGGTCGTGCCGCCGAACTGCTGGCCCGCACCGCGCTCCAGCTCGGCACCAATGAGGAGCGGGATCTTCGACGCCTGGCGCAGGTCCTTGATGAGCGCGCGAACTTCCGCCTCCGGACCGCCATGCAACACGAATCCGCCGACCCCCAGCTCCAACGCACGAGCGATGCGCGCCCGCTCGCGAGCGAAGCCCGTCGTCGTGTCCCAGCGAATCGCAGGGACGAGCAGCTCAGCGACGTTCCTCATGGGCGCGTAATCTGACTCGACTACGAGCCCGAGGCTACCAGGACCCGATTTCTTCTTTCCAGCAGCCCCGGCGCAATTCTTTCTTCGGCCGATTCACATACTGTTCAGCCGTCCACCCCGATCCTCGCCGCGTTCTACCTGACTCGAAATGCCTCCATCGTTCGCCGCGTTTCACCCGCAAGTCGTCCATTTCGTCATCGGCATCCTCATCGTCGGTGTGGCGTTCCGCGTCGTGGCGATGACCGGGAAGCTCAAGTGGACTGGCCCTGCTGCGACCGCGTTGCTCGTAATCGGCGGCGTGGCGGCGTACGTGGCAGCGAAGTCAGGAACGGCCGCGCATGGTCCTGTGGAGCGGATTCCTGGGGCGCGCGAGGCCGTCCAGGAGCACGAGGAGTGGGGAGAACGCACTCGCAACGTGTTCGTCGGGGTGGCCTGTCTCGAGCTCGTGGCGCTCGCGCTCAGCGGTGGTGCTGCACGCACGGTGAGAGCCGTGTCCGCACTCGCTGGTCTCGCGGGTGTCGGCGTGCTCTACGAGGCCGCCGAGCATGGCGGAGAGCTCGTCTACGCGTACGCCGGCGGCGTGGGCATTCGGAGCGGTAACCCCGAAGACGTCGGGCGATTGCTCGTCGCGGGCCTGTACAACGAGGCGCAGGTGTCGCGAAAGGCTGGCAAGGGCGAGGACGCGAACCGGTTGATTCGCATGCTGGTCGAGCGGAATCCAGCCGATACCACCACACGCCTCATGTGGGCGGAATCGCTGCTCCTGGATCGAAAGGACCCGTCGGCAGCGTTGGCCGCGCTGGACTCGATCTCCGTACGCCCCGACGACGCTCGCATGCGGCCACGCCGTGACATGCTCGCCGCGGACGCCCTACGTCAGGCCGGCCATGCGGATAGTGCGCGCGTCGTCCTTCAGGCTCTCGCCAAGCAGTTCCCGGCAAACGTGCGAGTGAAGGCGAAGCTGGATTCGTTGAAGTAGCGGGAGACGGGAGACGGGAAACGGGAAGCGTGAACCCTCGGGATGCCTCGCCTAACGCGACTGGCATCCCGAGGGTTCTACGCTTCCCGTTTCCCGTCTCCCGCTTCCCGTCTGCCTGCTACTGGACTAGCTCCGCAAATCCTCGGTGCTTCGTTCGGACGACAGTGGCCGAAGCCTTCGACGCTCGCTCCACCGCGCAGCTCGAGTACTGGATCTCGGAGTTACCGTTGACCGACGTGTTGTCCGCCGTATACGTGTTACCGGCGAACGCGGAACCGGTGATCTTGTTGCCGTTACCAGTCGACTTGATGTCGTTTTTCGCGACCACGATGCCGGTGAACGTGAACCCACCGGCCATCTCGATATTGCCGTTCACGAGCAGCACGCCCTGGCCAACTGAGTTCGACTGAACCTTGAGATCGCCATCGACGTAGACGATCGGGAAGTAGTCGCCACAAGCGGTGCTGCGGCTCGGATCACCCCAGTTAGTCGTGGTGCTGTAGACGCACTTGCCGCCGGATACTAGCGGCGCCGTGGCGTAGTTGCCGGCGCCCAGCTTGATGTCGGCGTTTTGCGTGAGCATGTCCCACGTCTGATCGCCAAACTTGATATACGTGTTGGGGTCACCCGCCGCGGCAGTCTGGCTCTTGGGGGCTGGGATGCCGTCAATGCGGTTCCCCGGGTTCTTGCCCTCGGGACACGTGCCGCTGCACACGATGGTCGTGTCAGGCGCTGCCACGCCGGGCACGCCACCCGACGCCGCCGCACAGATTCCGGACGTGCTCCACGACGCCGGGACCTCATCGCGGCCGTCGACTCTCGAGCTACCCTGCACTTCGACCTTTCCGCGCACCGTGAGCGCACCCAGGATGTTGAAGCTGGGGTATGCCAGCCGATACACAGCGTTGACGCGGTGATGCGACGCAAGCGCGCCTGCCGTGCCACCAGCGAATCCGTCCGACGTCACCCAGAACGTGTAGTCGTCGAGCCGCGTCATGCGGCGTACGGCGTATCCGCCGCCGGTGATCTGGAGTGTGTCCGGGGCGAGTGTCGCGCCGTTCGCCATCGAGAGGTTGAGCTGCTTGATCCACCCCTGGATAGGCTGCGTCACGCCCGCTTCTGCAGCCGTGTACGCACGCTGATCGACCAGCGAGTTGCGCCCGATGCGGTATTCCTGCGTCGACGTGAAGAACGCGCCGGCAATCAGCGCGCCGATCACGACGATCGCAATCATTGCGACGGCGAGCGCGAAACCTTCTCGGCGCTTCGATGTGGACGACATACGATGCTCCGTGATGGAGTAGGTGCGTGCGTGAAGACGATCAGTTGCGATTGCGTAGCATGACGGACACGGCGAGCGAGTCCTTGTACTGCTGGTTCAAACCACCCTGAATGCCCGCAGCTTTTACGTTCGACGACGTGCGCGCACGTGCGATCAGGTCGACGCGCGCGATCTTCGACCGGCTCGCCGAGTCGGCGCCCGACGCGATCTCGTTGCCGTCGACATCGTAGTACCGGAAGCCCAGGCCCGTCGCCGTGCCGGAGCCACTTGCGTACGCGTCGTATGGTCCGCTCACCGGCGCGAGATCGTCGTACTTCGAGAGGCCCGCGTTATAGTCGGAGTATCCGAGATACCACTGGCCATCGCTCTCCAGGTACAGCTTGTAGCGCACCAGTTTCATGATCCGCACCGGCGCGCCGACGCCGATATACTGGCTCAGTGGCCCGCCCGTGACGGGATCGCTCGCGTCCGAGCTCTTGAGCTCCAGAATGAACCGGTCCTTTCCTGCGTCCGCGATCGTCACGTACTTGGTCAAGCAGACCGTCTTGTCGGGTACCACGTCGACCAGCGTGAACTTCTGCCAGCGATCGTCCGCGTTCCCGAGCGTGACGCTGTCATTGTAGATGTAGACCGTATAAGCGGATTTCGGTTTGTTCTTCGGGTCTGGCACGCCATAGCCGTACCAGCTCGTTATGCTCTGGCCGCTCGCCAGCGCTTCCGGTGGCATCGCCACCTTCGCGCCATTGACCACCTGGCACACGACGCCGGTTCCCACGTTTACCATGACCTCCATGGACGAGTCGCTCGCGACGAGGATGTCGGCGCCGACGGACGAAAGGCTTCTCAAGTCGACCGGCAGCACCGTCGTCGCATTTCGCAGCTGACCGCGTTGCGTCAGGATCTGATTCACACCCTGATAGAACCGTTGCTGCCGCATGATCACGCGCATGAGCACGCCCGACACGATGCCGAGCAGGATGAGCGAGACCATGATCTCGACGAGCGTCATGCCGCTCCGGCGGCGGCGCGGCGCTTCCTGGGTGCGCATCAATCGGGGCATTGGACCACCGTCAGGTAGGAGAGCGTCCGCGCAGGCCTGTGGCCTGCCTGGTACTGTACCTGCTCGGTCACCCATTTCGTGCGGCCGCTATCGGCGACGGTCCAGCTCACGGTCACGCCACGTCTCGTCTGCGACCCGTCCACCAGCTGCGCGCACCGACGAGCGGACAGCGAGTCCGCGACCTTCGTCGTGAGCGATGCGGCAATCGTCTGCGTGTTGCCGGCACCCATCTGGATCGCGACATAGCTCGCGGTGCCTGCGAGTCCCATGACGCCGATCGACATCACGACGATCGCGATGATCATCTCGATCAGCGTGAAGCCTCGGCGCGGGCGCCGGCGGGGTCGAAGTCGTCGCATTCGTTGGATCATCGCTGCACCATTCCGGTTGACGTGACCACCACCGAGTCGTCGGGAACGCCCGCGCGACTCAGGCGGATGATGGTTTTGGCGGTGCCAAGCGTGGCGAAACCGCGAGAGGTGAAGTCGACGATGAACGGATCGCCGATGTCCGCGGTGTTGCTGACACTGACCTTGTAGAGCGTATCCAGCGGCACCCGCGACATCAGGGTGTCGGTACGCCAACTCACCGTCACTCGGTTCGAGGCGATTCGAAAGCGCACAGTCTCACCCTTCTGAATCGCCGCCTGTCGCGCGGTGGCGAGACCCGCCGCGATCCGCATCCGCGCCGACTGCATGTGGCGCTTGCCGTTCGCGGTGGCGAACCGCGGAATGGCAACGAGCGAGAGCAGCGAGATCATGACGATCACGATCAGCATCTCCGGCAGCGTGAAGCCGCGTCGGACCGGTGACCACGTTAGGTATGACGGCGAGCGTGACACCATGGAATCGGAAGGCATTGGGAAGTCCCGCACCGGGCGTGATGGCGTGATCACAGATGAGAGGCCGCGTGCGCCGACGGAACGCTTGCTTCCGCTCGCTCGCGCGCAGCCTCGAACAACTGACTGAAAGACGACTCACGCTCGATCTATGGAACAGCAACCAACTCGTTCGAGTGCACTCGATACCACCGTCCGAGGTTCGACCGCCGTGCGCCACGCGGACGTCGGGATGTGCGCGATCGCACGTCGGTTGCGGGCGGCGTGTGACGGGCGACACATCGACCGATTCGAGCAGACGAACGGTCCGAAAAGCGGAGTGGCCCGGCGGACAGAATGTCCGCCGGGCCACTCCGAAATCGGCCGCCTAACGAAGCGCGGTCGACGCTGCGTTGCCGTCTATTGGCAGGTCGCCGCCGCCGTCGGCTTCGTGTCCCAGTACACGCGGGTGCCGAAGTTGTCCGGCCCCTGGCGTGCGATTGCCGCGTTCACGTTCTCACTGTTCGCCGAGATTTCGGTCGTCGAGTAGTAGAACCGACGCGGTATGTACTGCACGATCGCAGCCGGACCGGCAACCAGCGTATTCGGCTGACAGGTCCGCCGCCACTCCGCCCACGCCTGGCCACCATCGGTGAACAGCGCAATCCACCTCTGGACCGCGATCTGCTTGAGCCCCTCGGTGCCGCCCTTGTACGCCACGCCGGGCTGCGCGAGGAACGCCGATACTGCGGCCGCACTGGTCACGCCCCACTGGTTGAGCGACGCCGTGATGGCGCCGTCGTAGAAGCCCTTGGCCTGCCCCGCCGTCAGGCCGGCGATGCCGCGCTCCGCCGCCTCTGCCCTGATGAACTGAAGCTCGGCGTAGGTGAGCACGTTCTGCGGGAACGAGGCGCCGCCACCGCCGAAGGTGCCGTACGCCGTGACGCCAGGGAAGAACACGGCGCCGATGCGCGAGGACGTGTTGAACCACGTCGCCGCCTGGGTCGCCAGCAGCCCGTTAGGCATCCCCGCGAACTTCGTCGGATCGGCCACGGTCGGCTGGGCGTAGATCGGAATCCGCGGATCACTGTTCGCCAGCATCGCGTTCATGAGCGTCCGCGAAAGGCGGTGGTCGTCGCGCGTCTTGAAGTTGTCCGACCAGCTGTTGTTGAACACGCCGTCGCCCGGCCAGCGCATGACGGCGTTGTCCGAGTTGGAGCGGAACACGCCGCCCGGCCCGTTCAACGCCTTCTGCAGCTCCGACGCCGCCGTTGCCGGGTCGACATTGACGAGCCGCAGCGCCATGCGTGCATGCAATGTGTTCGCGAACCGCTGCCATGACGCGGGCGACCCGCCATAGATCGGGTCGGCGCTGCCTAACGTCACAGCCCCCGGATTGCCGAGGTCCGTCGCGACCTTCGTGAGGGCGGCCATCATCCCGGCATAGATGTCCTTCTGGGTATCGTACTTCGGCAGCAGGATCCCCTCCTCCGCGTCACCTTTGAGGGCCTCGGAGTACGGCGCATCGCCGAATGTGTCGGTGATGTACTCGAAGATGAGCTGCTGGAACGCCAGGGCCGGCCCCGAGATCGCGGGCCGTTTGTCCGCCTCGCCAGACGCGACGACCTTCTGCAGGTCTTCGAGCTCGGCCGTGTACGGGCCGTTGAAGTAGCCAGACGTCGAGCTTGCGTCCAGCCGGCGATACTGATCCTCGTCGGGGTACTGTGTCTGTGCCAGGTGCTGCGTGACGAGCGCGGCAGCGCGGCCGTTGTACGCCCATCCGAGGAATCGACCAACGCCGGTGACGACCGCGTTCGTGAACACCGCGCCGGCCGGCGCGATCGTCGGGCTATTGGGGTTCTCGTTCACCTTCGTGATGTCGTCGGCATTGCAACCAGCCACGCCGGCGATGAGCACGATACCGGAGAGAACCCGGAGAGTAGTCTGAGTAGTCATTGGTAGTGTGGTCTCCCGGTCGGTTACGGCGTGATGCGCAGGTTGAGCCCGAAGCTCCGCGCATTCGGGAGCGGTGCGAACTCCATCCCCTGGAAGTTGCCCGTGGTGTACGAGAACTCCGGATCGATGTTCGGCACGTTCGCTTTCGTGAACAGATTGCGACCGATGAAGGCCAGGTTGATCGCGCGCGAGTTGAGCCGCGCGGCCCAATCGGCCGGCAGGTCGTACCCGAATCTCAGCTCACGCAGCTTCACGTAGCTGTTCTTGTAGATGAAATCTTCGTGAAGCTGGAACAGGCCGTGGAAGTACTCCTCCGACGTGACCGTCGTGGTATTTGGCTGGCCCGTCTTGGCATCGATGCCCTTGACCGTGATGCCAGGGTTGTCGAAGTCCACCTCGCGGCCGCGCATCGTGCTCGCAAACACACCGGCGTACTGCCCGAACATGTTGCTGATCGAGAAGATGTCGCCGCCGGTACGGATATCGACGAGCGCACTCAACACGAACCGCTTGAACGAGAAGGTGTTGGCCCAGCCGCTGGTCCAATCCGGCTGGATGTTGCCCATCACGCGTCGCGTGCCGGGCTGCAGGAGACCGCCGCTCGTGATCAGCTGACCCGTGGCGCTGTCGCGTTTGAGCGGAATGCCGCGAATCACACCATACGGCTCGTTGACGCGCGCTTCGACCGTCGCATTCCACGCGCTGCCGATCGTCACCGTCTGCAGGCTTCCGGACAGCTCGACGACGCGTCCACGGTTCCGCGCCCACGTTAGGCTCGTGTTCCACTCGAAGCCATTCGCGAGGCGAACCGGCGTGGCGCCAAGCAACACTTCGGCGCCCTTGTTCTGGATCTCACCGGCGTTGATCGCCACGGAGTTGAAGCCGGACGTCGGCGACACGGTGAGGTTGAGGATCTGGTTGCGCGTGGATTTCGTGTAATACGTCGCGTCGAAGCTGACGCGCCCGTTGAGGAAGCCGAGCTCGAGCCCCAGTTCGTTCGACGTCGTGATCTCGGGCTTGAGGTTCGAGTTCGCGATCGTGTTGCCGAGACTGAACAGCGGAAGGGCGGCGAACTTGTTGGACGAGCCCGAGTACGTGGTGCGGAGCTGATAGGGATCGGCATCCGTTCCGACGCGTGCGATCGAGCCACGCAGCTTCGCGAACGAGAGCGTGCGTGACCGGAGCGCCGGGATTGCTTCCGTCAGCACGAACGACAGGTTGCCCGACGGATAGACATAAGAGTTGTTCCCTTCCGGCAGCGTCGACGAAACGTCGTTGCGGACCGTGCCCTCGAGTGTGACCCATCCGCCGTACGTCGCGGACGCCGAACCGAACACGCTGTTGACGCGACGGCGGGTCTCGGTCTGGCCGAGCGTCGGTGTGATGGCAGCGTTCGACACATTGTAGATCAGGGGCACCGAGATGCCTGACGTCGACTGACTGGTCGAGTTGAACGTTTCCGCTCGGCGGTTGAGTCCGAACGTGCCGTTCATGTCGATCTTCGACGTCAGTTGGCGGTTGGCCGTAACCAGGAAGTCGAGGTTCGTCTCGTTGCGGTAGTCGTTCGTGAACCCGAACGCGCCGGCGTACGACGGGTCGGAGTAGTTCAGATTCCCCGCCGCGAACTCCTGGCCGATGCTGAGGCGATACAGATCGGAGCCGGCGCGCATCGTGGCGTTGAGCCATGGGAGGATGTCGTAGCGCAGGGAGCCGACGCCGATGAACCGGTCGCGCTCATCGGACTCCGGATTCTCGAACTGGAGCCAGTACGGGTTGTTGTGGTAGTTGTAGTTCCAGTTGTACAGGTTGCCGTTCTCGTCGAACCGCTTCGCCTTGAGCTGCGACATGTCGACCTGGCGGCCGAACCAGATGAACTGCTCGAGGATGCCCGTGTTGTAGCCGACGCCCGGGCGGTTGCGCGCGTCGTTGTTGATGTACTGCAGCGTCGCGTCCGCGCTGAGCTTCGGCGTCACCTGCATCGTGCCGGAGAGGAGGCCCGAGAGCTTCTGGAACTTGTTGTTCGGGATGTAGCCCTGCACGTTCTCGGCGCCTAACGACAGACGGGCGTTCGCCCGGTCGGTGCCGCCGCGGAACGCCAGATTGCCGCCCATCGTGTGGCCGCCGGCGAAGAAGTCCTTCACGTTGTCCGGATGCGCGACCCACGGCTGGGCCTTGCCGGAGAACTGGTCGATCGGGCGGCCGTCCAGCTTCGGACCCCAGCTCTCGTCCGCGCCGTCGTTGATGCCCGAGCCGGCGCCGTCGACGAATTGAAACTCACCACCGAAGCCCTGTCCGAACTGATTCTGATAGTCGGGAAGGACGGACGGCGAATCCCACGAATAGCTCGTCGAGAGCTCGGTGGAGATGCGGTTGGCCGAGGCGCGTCCTTTCTTCGTCGTGATGACGATGACGCCCGTCGACGCGCGGGATCCGTAGAGCGCTGCCGCGTTAGGCCCCTTGAGCACCGAGATCGACTCGACGTCGTCGGGGTTGATGTCGTTGATCGCGCTGCCGAAGTCGGTGCCGCCGTTCGGGCTGCCACCACGGCTCGCGTTCGAGACGGGCACGCCATCGACGACGAACAACGGATTGTTGTTCCCGAGAATCGAGTTGGCGCCGCGAATCGTGAGCTTGGTCGAGCCACCCTGCGTGCCGGACCCCGTCACGTTCAGTCCCGACACCTTGCCGGCGAGCTGGTTGACGATGCTCTGGTCATGCGTGCGGTTCAGCTCTGCCTGGTCGACCTGCTGCATCGCCGTGCCGAGCTGACTCTTTTCGCGCGTGATGCCCATCGCCGTGACGACGACGCCTTCGAGCTGCGTCGGCGACGACGCGAGGATGAAGTCCTTCGTGATGGTCGGGACGCCGAGATTGACCGAGGCGCTCACCGGCTGGAAGCCGATGCGGCGCGCCGTGAGT
>Ga0114129_10009050_pt1 | contig 14192 bp, 7 predicted proteins | sample RhiMetdeltSRZDD1_FD_80071 | JGI IMG/M metagenome (GOLD analysis project Ga0114129, IMG submission 80071) | Populus rhizosphere microbial communities from Tennessee, USA - Rhizosphere MetaG P. deltoides SRZDD1 (version 2) (version 2) | ecosystem: Host-associated > Plants > Roots > Rhizosphere >... | reverse complement strand
GCAATTTGGATCCGACGCGACATGGCAGCAGCTCTCCCGCGGTTTCGGCTTGACTTCGGCGGCGCGCACGGCGCAACCTGCCGGCCATAGTATCAATGGTCTGACCTTCGGAATCAATGGTCGGACCGCAGGAGCCGCCCTCATGTCGCACCGCGCCCGCTGGATCACGGTTGCGCTCGGCGTTCCGTTCGTCATCGCCGCCGCGGCCGTGCGGCTCGCGCCGTCGATCGCGCGCGCGGCGGAAGCCGTGGAGGTCACGCAGGAAGTCGTCCGGCTGCGCGCGCAGGACGGCGCGGGACTCTACGCCGCCTACCTCACGCCGCGCGGGAAGACGCCGAAGACGGCGATCGTGTTCATGCATCCGCGCGGCGGCAACGTCACGCACTTCGCGCTCGCCCCGCTCGCCAAGAACGGCTTCGCGACGCTGGGCATGGGGTCGCGAGACATGAACCGCACCGGCATCCACGAGGAGCTGCTGCTCGACGTCGCGGCCGGCCTCACGTTCGTGAAGAGCCGCGGCGCCGAGCGCGTGATCCTCGCCGGCCACAGCGGCGGCGGCTCGCTGATGGCGTTCTACCAGTCGCAGGCCGAAGCCGCGCCGGGGACGCGGGTCAAGGAGACGCCCGCCGGCGATCCGCCCGATCTCAACCGGTTCGATCTCCCGCGCGCCGACGGTCTCATCACGCTGAACGCCGCGGAAGGCGAAGGGCTGCACTTCACGCACCACCTCGACGCGTCGCTGGTCGACGAGAGCGATCCGTTCTCCTACGATCCATCGCTGGACATCTACAACCCGGCGAACGGCTTCCGCGTGCCGCCCGAGACGACGAAGTACGCGCCCGACTTCGTCGAGAAGGTGCGCAAGGCGCAGCAGGCGCGCGGCCAGCGGCTGGTCGAGATCGCGCGCGCGAAGGTCCGCGAGCAGAACCGCTACCGCGCGATGATGGCGTCGCCGTCCTACAAGCAGTCGCCGCCCGCCGAGCAGCTGATGATCGAGCGGCGCGCCGAGTTCGATGCGCCGATGGTGATCTACCGCACGCGCGCCGAACCGCGCTACTACGACCTGTCGCTCGACGCGAGCGACCGGGTCTGGGGCCACATGACGGGGCCGGTCAAGGACGGCTTCCGCCGCAGCGATCTGCGCAACTATCGGTACGAGGACACGCTGTCGATCGGCATCACGGCGCGCGAGTTCCTCAGCACGCTGTCGCTCGTGTCGAACGCGCAGCTCTATCCGAACCTCGGCAAGATCACCGTGCCGGTGCTCGTGACCAACTCGTCGGCCGACTCGGGGATTCTGCCAAATGAAGCGGAGAACACGTTCAAGGCGGTGAAGAGCGCCGACAAGGAGAGGGTGTGGATCGTCGGCGGCGAGCACGGCTTCGAGCCGCACGGCCCGAAAGCCGGCAAAGGCGATCAGCAGCAGCAGGAGATCGACGCCATCACGAAGTGGGCGGTCAAGCGATTTCCACCGCAGTAACCTGATCAACTTTCAACTTTCAACTTGCAACGTTCAACTTGCAGGCCACACGTTCAAGTTGCGAGCTCGAAGTTGAAAGTTTGTCGAGTGGAGGTGCCATGCGACGCGTGGGATTGACGATGCTTGCGGCGGCGGTCGGGCTCGTCCTGGCCGGCGGCCGCGCCGCAGCCCAGGGGACGACCGGATCGATTTCGGGCTTCGTCACCGACGAAACGACGGCGGCGCTGCCCGGCGCGACGGTGACGATCCGGCAGACCGAAACGGATCAGAAGCGGGTCGTGGTCACCGATTCGGGCGGGCGGTATCGCGCGCCCGGGCTGTCGCCGGGCAAGTACGAGATCACCGTCGAACTGCAGGGATTCCGGACCGCGCAGCACTCGAACCTCACGCTGTCGGTGGGCCAGGATCAGGTCGTCAACATCCAGATGCAGCTCGGCGGCCTCGACGAGCGCGTCGTCGTCACCGGCGAAGCGGCGCTCGTGTCGACGCACCAGTCGTCGGTGTCGGCGCTCGTCGACGAGAAGCAGATTCGCGAGCTGCCGCTGAACGGACGCGACTTCAGCCAGCTGACGCTCCTGCAGCCGGGCGTCATCGCGTCACCGAGCACGCAGCGGCAGGTCGATCGCGGGATGGGGACGCAGGTGTCGATCGCCGGCGCGCGGCCGAACCAGATCAGCTATCAGCTCGACGGCACCGACGCGAACACGCAGGGCAACGGCTCGCCGGGCAGCGCCGCGGGCGGCCTCCTCGGCGTCGAGACGGTGCGCGAGTTCCAGGTGCTCGTGAACAACTACAGCGCCGAGTACGGGCGCAGCACGGGCGGCATCGTGACGGCAGTGACGCGCTCGGGGACCAACCAGTTCAAGGGGACGGTGTTCGAGTTCAATCGCGACAGCAAGTTCGATTCGAAGACGTACTTCGACGAGGCCGCCGGCTTCGACCTTCCGCCGCTGAAGCGCAACCAGTTCGGCGGCTATCTCGGCGGCCCGATCGCGAAGGATCGCACGTTCTTCTTCGGGAGCTACGAAGGCCTGCGGCAGGATCGCGGCCTGACGACGATCGCGACGGTGCCGAGCCGTGCGACGCGGGCGAGGACCGACATCAATCCCGCGACGCGGCCGTACCTGCTGCTGTACCCCGAGCCGAACGGGGCGGAGACCGGTGCGACCGGGATCTACTCGGTGCAGGTCACCGAACCGACGAACGAGAACTACGCGATCGGCAAGATCGATCACACACTGTCGGCGATGCACTCGGTGTCGGCGCGCTACTCGTGGGACAAGGCGCAGGTGCAGCAGGACCAGGCGATTCCGTACTGGACCACCGATACCCGCACCAAGACCCAGTCGTTCGTCACCGAGCACAAGTGGGTGGCCAGGTCGAACGTGCTGAACGTCGCGAAGATCGCGTGGAACCGCGCGTACGAGGCGACCGACAACATCGAGAAGCGGTCGTTCGATCCGAGCCTGTTCTTCGTGCCGGGCACGCGCTTCGGGTCGATGTCGGTGTCGGGCATCAACGGCCTCGGCCCGGACAGCAACACGCCGACGTTCGTCGACCTGAAGAGCCTGCAGGTGATCGACAACCTCACGTGGTCGCACGCGAGCCACGCGGTGAAGACCGGCTTCAGCCTGACGCACTACATGAACGATCAGGACTCATCATTCGATTTCGGCGGCAACTACAACTTCACGTCGCTCGAGAACTTCATTCAGAACCGTCCGGGCACGTACGAAGGGCAGGGGCCCGGATCGACGACGGCGCGGCGGTGGCGGCAGAACCTGATCGGGATCTACGTTCAGGACGACTGGTCGGCGCGGCGCAACCTCACGCTGAACCTGGGCGTTCGCTACGAGTTCATCACCGTGCCGAAAGAGCTCGACGGCCGCATGGCGAGCATGCCGAACCTCCAGGGCAACGCGACGGTCGCCGGCGGACCGATCTTCGAGAACCCGTCGCACAGCAACGTCGCGCCGCGCGTCGGCTTCGCGTGGGACGTCACCGGCGACGGCAAGAACGCCGTGCACGGCGGCGCCGGCTATTTCTTCGAGCCGATTCTGAGCAACGTGTACCGCGCGTACGGCAACCGCACGCCGCCGTTCTACAACCTGATCAACCCGGCCAACCCGACGTTCCCGAACGCGCCGGCCGTCGGCACGCAGCCGCTGCTGCGGCTCGATCTGGTGCAGTTCGATCTGAAGAACCCGTACCGGCTCCAGTACAACATCATGTATCAGCGCGAGGTGGTGGCGCGGACGGTCGCCTCGATCGGGTTCGTCGGGTCGCGCGGCTACCATCAGATCCGCAACGTCGAGTACAACCAGGCGGTCCCGCAGATTCTGCCGGACGGCCGCTACTTCTTCCCGACGGGCGGCACGCGGCGCAACCCGAACTTCGGCTCGATGCGGCTCCGCATCACCGACGGCAAGTCCTGGTACAAGGGGCTCGTCGTCGGCGCGAACCGGCGCTTCGGCAGCGGCCTCGCGATGCAGGCGTCCTACACGCTGGGCAGGTCCGAGGACCTCGGATCGCAGGCGGTCGGCAGCGGCGACTTCGCGAACAGCTTCCAGCCGCGCTACGCGTTCGATCCGTACGACAACAAGGGGCTCTCGGATTTCGACATCCGGCACAACTTCGTCTTCAACTACACGTGGGAGCTGCCGTTCGGCAAGGCGCTGACCGGCGTCGCGAAAGCGCTCGCCGACGGCTGGCAGCTGTCGGGCATCGTCACTGCGCGCTCGGGGATTCCGTTCACGCCGGTGCTCGGGTTCGACCGGGCGCGCGCGCTGCCGCGCTCGGGCGGCGCGGGCCAGCGGCCCAGTCTGGTGGCGGGCTGCTCGTCGAATCCGGTGCTCGGCGGGCCGGATCGCTATTTCGACGTGAGCTGCTTCTCGCTGCCCGACGCGGGGTTCTTCGGCGATCTGCCGCGCAACTCGGTGATCGGGCCGAACTTCCGCTCGTGGGACATGGCGCTGTTCAAGAACTTCGCGATGCGTGAAGGCCGCCGCATCCAGCTGCGGGGCGAGGTGTTCAACATCACCAACCGCGCGAACTTCGCGCTGCCCAATACGACGGTGTTCAACGCGGCCGGCCGCGTCGCCAACGCCGGTCAGATCACGGAGATCGTCGGCACGGCCAGGCAGGCCCAGTTGGGGGTGAAGATCGAGTTCTGACTCAGAAGACTATCTTTGCGCCGAGCTGCAGCTGCCGCGACGACGTGACCGTCCGCGTGATGCGGCCCGCCGTCGCCAGCGGCGCCTCGTTTTCCGCGATCGCGGCGAACACGGTCCGATCCGGCGTCGCGAAGTTCGCGTGGTTGAGGACGTTGAACACTTCGACCCGCAGCTGCAGCGATCCGCCGCTCCCGAGGAATCCGAGTCGGGTGTTCTTCACGAGCGACACGTTCGCCATCGCGTAGTTCGGACCGGTGAGGACGTTGCGTCCCGCGTTGCCGAGAAATCCCGCCGGCTGCAGCACGAATGCCGACGTGTCGAAGTACTTGTCGGGTTCGCCGAGCACCAGGTCGTCGAGCTTCACGCCCGGTTTGAGATTCGGCCGATCCTCGCCCGACGTGTTGCCGGTGCGCGCCCAGTTGGTGGAGCCGAGCGACGGCGTGAACGGCACGCCGCTTCTGAGCGTGACGATCCCGTTGATCTGCCAGCCGCCCAGGATCGGGTGGCTCGGGCGTCCCGGGAGATCCCAGACGAAATTGCCCGTGAAGACGTGACGCACGTCGAAGTCGGCGCGCGCCCAGTCGACGTCGCGATCGTACGGATCCTGCGGGTAGACCGACGCGTTGTTGACGTCGGCGTTCAGCTGCGCCTGCAGGTTGTCCAGCGTCCGGCCGAAGGTGTACGACGCCTGCAGCTGATAGCCGTGGCTGAACCGCTTCTGCGCGCTGAGCTGCAGCGCGTTGTACGACGAATGGCCGCCGTTGGTGCGGTAGTCGATCGCACCCCACGCGGGATTGCGCCGCGGCGCGTTGAGGGGAAAGAACTTCGTCCCGTCGGAGAGGATCTGCGGCACCGTGGGATTCGCCTCGACGGCGCTCATCAGGTTGTACGCGCGCGATCCCGCATAGCCGACGGTGACGACGGTCTGAGCGCCCACCTCGCGCTGGACGTTGACGTTGAAGGTCGCGCCGTACGGCTGCTTGATGTTGTAGTCGATCGTCCGTGCCGTGCGCGCGATCGTGCCGCCCGTCAGCGACGCCGGCCGCGGGAACGCCGGGTTGTTGATCGTCGTCGTCGCCGCGAACGGCGGCGAGAACGCGGCGATCCCGAACGCGCTGTTGAACGGGCCGTCGGTGTCGTGATACAGCCCGGCGCCGCCGCGAATGGCGGTGCGGCCGTCGCCCGCCAGATCGTACGCGAAGCCGACGCGCGGCGCGACGTTCTTCGTCGAGGGGTTCTTCGCGAACGGTGCGCCGACGGTGAAGTCGACGTCCCTGATGATGTCGCGCAGCGTCGTGTCGAGCCCGTTCCTCTCCGCCGGCAGGGTATAGAGCTCGTAGCGCAGGCCGAGATTCAGCGTGAGCCGATCGGTCGGCCGGAAATCGTCCTGCGCGTAGACGCCGAAGAGCGTGTTCGGCCTGACGCGCTCGAGCTGCGCGCCAGGCAGGACGCCCTGGAACCGCGTCGGCGTCCCGGCAATCAGGCGCGCGACCGACGGGAACGTGTAGCTGCCGCGGATGTTCGTCGCCGTCAGCTTGTTCGTCCGCAGGTGCTCGACGAGCACGCCGGTCTTGAACAGGTGGCGGCCCTTCGAGTACGACACGTCGTCGCTGAACGTCCAGTAGAAGCTGTTGTTGCTCGACGGGTTCGTCGTCGTGCCGCCGATGCTCGTCAGGCCGGTCACGCTGATGACGCCCATCTGGTCCTGTCCCGACACGAACGCGAGATCGCCGTGCGGGATGACCGGCAGCTGCTCGAAGCGCAGGCGGCTGTGCGAGAAGCGCGACGTGTTGAGCAGCGCGGACGTGAGGATCCGCTTGTACTCCACCGTGCTCGCCTCGTTGCGCGACTCCGAGTCCGTGCCGAAGCCCGGGAACCCGGCGACGATCGTCTGGTTTGCGCCGTCGAAGGTGTAGCGCGCGAAGACCGAATCCCTGTCGCTGATCACGTAATCCAGGCGGCCCTGGACGAAGTTCTCGCGCGTCGGCTGGTTGATCTCGAACGTGTACAGCGCGACGCCCTGGCTTGCCGGTCCCACGTCGCCGCCGTTCGGGAGGGGATAGAGATCCAGATACGGCTTCACGGCGGGGTTGATCGCGGCGAGCGCACCCGACCGCGCGGCGACGCTCGGGACGAAGGTCGGCTGCGTCACGCCGAGATCCTCCTGCAGCCGCTCGACGCCGCCGAAGAAGAAGACGCGGTTCCTGCGGATCGGGCCGCCGACGCTCGCGCCGAACTGGTTGCGGCGGAAGTCGGGCGGCGTCGCGCCGCGGTCGAAGAAGTTGCGCGCGTCCATCGAGCTGTCGCGGAAGAACTCGAACCCCGATCCGTGCACTCTGTTCGTCCCGCTCTTGGTGACGAGGCTGATGACGCCGCCCATGGCGCGCCCGTAGTCGGCCGCGTAGGCGTTGGTCGCCACGCGGAACTCCTGGATCGTCTCCACGCCGAGCGTGGTCTCGGCGGCGGAGACGGTCGCGGTGCCGGCGTAGCCGCGGAGGTTCGCGCCGTCGAGCAGGTAGCTGTTCGATCGGAAGCTCATGCCGTTCACGTTGATCTTCGTCCCGCGATTCGACGAGGCCGTGCTGTCCTTCTCGGAAAAGCTCGCCACGCCCGGCTGCAGCAGTGCGAGGTCGATGTAGTTGCGCCCGTTCAGCGGCAGCTGCTCGATCGTCTTCCCGGTGACCACCGCCGACAGAGCGGCGCTGCGCGTGTCGACGAGCGCCGCGGCGCCGACAACGTTGATCGTCTCCGCCGCCGCGCCGACCTTCATCGTCAGGTTCAGGCCCGCCTGCTGGCCGACCGTCAGCGTCACGCGGTCGACGACCGTCCCGAAGCCCTGGAGCGTCGCGCGCGTCTCGTAGTCGCCCGGCGGCAGACCGGGGATCGTGTAGCGGCCGTTGCCGTCGGTGACGGCCGAGCGGCTGAGACCCGTGTCGACGTTCCTGACGACGATATCGACGCCGGGGAGGACGCCGCCGGTCTCGTCTTTGATCGTTCCTGAAATGGTGGCGGCGGTGATCTGCGCGGCGGCTGTCGACGCGGCGGTCATGAGCAGTGTGAGTGCCAGAACGAGATGAACAGCGTTCCGCATGCCTCCTCCGATGCAGACGGGGGTGAACACGCGCTCACCATAACGAGGCGATTCCGCGAAATCAACGGCCAATTGGTCTTACCATTGCGACGTCGACGAGGCGATCCAAGACGGCGAAGGAAAACGCCGTGAGCAGCGCGGACGGCAGGGCGACTTGGCCGCATGTTGTTGACCGAGTCCCGGTTCCGCGATACCCTGACGGGGCACACATGCTCAGGCTGCGGTCGTCAGTTCGCCGGCTGATTGCGATCTGGCTGCTGTGTCGCGCGGCGACGCTGAGTGCGGCGCCCGTCGCGTTCTTCGTCGCTTCAGCCGGTGCGACCGAGCTCAGGTGCATGTGCGTGCACGGCGGCGCGCATGCCTGCCCGATGCACCACGGGAGCTCGGCACGCTCGAAGATCTGCGAGCTGCAGAACCCCGACCACTCGACTGCTCGAGTTATCACGTGGATTCTCGGGTCGACCGCCGGATTCACGCCTGCGGTCTATCATCCGAGCGAGCCCACTGACGTCGTCGGACTGGCCATCGTTCCTCCGTCGAAACCGTCGACCCGACCCGTTCCGCCAGATCTTCCTCCACCTCGCAGCTAGTACCCGCGCTTCACGGCACCGTCGCGTCACCGGGCGTCGCTCGCGTGAAGACACATGTCTCACGCGGAACGTTCGCACGTGGTGCCGTTTGTTTACCAGTCGGTAATTTTTCTGGAGGGAGTCGATGCGGCGTTCCACGCTCGTCGTGGCGATCTCGGTATTCGTCTTTTCATATGCATCGGTCATCGGCGCGAGCGCCGAGCAGAGTGCGCAACCCGGCCGGTCGACCGGCAGTGTCGAAGGCCGTGTCCTCGATCCACAGGGCCTCGGCGTTCCAGGGATCACAGTTGTCTTGCAGGGTCCCACGCTGTCCAGCCAGCGGACCGTTGTCACTGAAGCCGCTTCCGGTCGGTTTCGTTTCGAGAACCTGCCTGCGGGGGTGTATGACCTGAGCGCGGGAGGCGTCGGCATGTACGAACCGACGCGAGTGTCCGTGCCGGTGAACGGTGATGCCACCGCGAGGATCGACTTCCGGCTCGCTCTGCGTGTGTCGGAAGAAGTCACGGTGACCGAAGCGCGCGAGGGCCATCTCAAGCGAGACACACCGGCGACGGTCGACACGGTCGATCGCGCGGCGATCGCCGAATTGAAGCCCACCCATCCGAGCCAGGTGATGGCGCTGGTTCCCGGCGCCTGGGTCAATACGACGAGCGGCGAAGGGCACATGACGGCGATTCGGCAGCCGCTCACGACCAATCCTGTTTACCTGTACCTCGAGGACGGCGTACCGATCCGGTCGACGGGATTCTTCAACCACAACGCGCTGTACGAGGTGGACATCCCGAACGCCGACGGGATTGAGGTCACCAAAGGGCCGGGTTCGGCGCTCTACGGGAGCGACGCGGTGGCGGGCGTGGTGAACGTATTGACGCGCCCGGCGCTGGGCCCACCGCAGGTGGCAGCCGAGACTGAGGCAGGCGGGTGGGGCTGGCGGCGGATCGTGGCGGGGGCGAGCGTCAGCCGGGGCTTCAACGGCCTCCGGGCAGACCTCAATCTCACGCGGTCGTCCGGGTGGCGCGACTCCACCGGCTACAGCCGCGAGAGCATCAAAGTGCGATGGGACCGCGCGACCGTCGGCGGCGCGTGGAGAACGGCGATCGCGTTCAACCATATCGACCAGCAGACCGCCGGAAGCTCCACGCTGTCGGAAATCGATTACCTCTTCGCCCCGACTCGGAATCTGACACCGATCTCCTTCCGAAAGGTCAAGGCGCTGCGGGTGTCCATGGGCTATGACCGGGCATTTCAACAGACCGCGCTCAGCGTCATCCCGTATTTCCGGTACAACGACATGGACCTGCTGCCGAACTGGTCGCTGACCTACGACCCGACGGTGTACGACACCCGGAACAGGTCGTACGGCGTGCTGGCGAAGGCGCACCATGCCTTCCGGCCGTGGCGCACCGACGTCGTGGGCGGGTTCGACCTCGACGTGAGCCCCGGCGGCCAAATCGAAAACCAGATCCGGCCGGGAACGACCACGATCGACGGCCGGCGGATTTTCACGTCGTACACGGAGGCGGCACGCATTTACGACTACGACGTCACCTTTGTCGGCCTGGCACCGTACGCGCAGGTCGAGATCTCTCCGACGAGCCGCCTGCGCACGACCGCCGGCGTCCGGTTCGATCGCATGCGCTACGACTATCACGACAACCTGACGACACTCGCAACGTCGCGCTACTTGCGTCCGGCCGATGCACTGCGCAGCTATTCGAGCGTGAGCCCGAAGCTCGGCGTCGTCTATCAGGTCACCGACGCCGTGAACGCCTTCGCGTCGTATCGGCGCGCGTTTCGGGCGCCCTCGCAGGGCCAGTTGTTCCGTCAGGGCTCCACGCGCGACACGATCGATCTGCAGCCGGTCAAGGGCGACAATCTCGAGGCCGGCGTTCGGGCGCGCGCGTCCCGTGCGGTCAGCTTCGAGGCATCACTGTACGACTTGACGATGCACGACGATATCATCTCGTTTGCCGACCCGCTGGACGGCCTGACGCACGTGGTCAACGCCGGCCGGACGACGCATCGGGGCGTCGAGCTCGGACTGAAGCTGACTGCCGCCAGCTGGCTGCGTGGGGCCGTTAACTTCGCCCATGCGCGGCACACGTACGATGACTGGCTCATCGACCCGGCGAATAAGATCGATTACAGCGGCAAGGAAATGGAGATTGCGCCTCGCAACATGGGCGCGTTCGTCGTCACGCTGCAGCCGCGGACGCGAACGTCCCTGTCGGCCGAAGTCATGCGTCTGGGCCGCTATTGGCTCGACGCAGCCGACACCCAGCGATACAGCGGACACGTGCTGGCGAACCTGCGCGGACGGCTCGCGCTGACGCGTGAGCTGGGACTGTTTGCGCGGGTCACGAACCTCACCGATCGCCGGTATGCGGAAACGTCGTCGTACACGATCCAGCGCGGGCGCGAGCTCGCGCCTGGCGCGCCGCGGACCGGCTACGTCGGAGTGAGTGTGGAGTGGAGCCGATGAAAGCTGAAGCGGTCTTCGTTGGGGCGGTCGCGATCGTGGTGCTCGCGAGCGGAGTCGCCGCTCGATCCGGGCAACATGCCGGTCACGCGGAACACGAGAGCGCGCCGCGGCCCCGTCTGGACAATCCCGGGCATCGCGGACCGAAGGCGGGCGCATCATCGACGCCGACTCCGGCGTTCGATGCAGCGGGACGGCTGTGGATCGCCTGGGTTGACGACAAGCACGTCTTCGTCTCCTCGTCTGCAGATCGAGGGCGCTCGTTCGCGGCCGGGACCCAGGTCACCCGAGAGCCAGAGGACATCGATGCCAACGGCGAGAGCCGGCCGAAGATCGCGATCGGCACGCGCGGCGACGTCTACGTTTCGTGGACGCGGCTCGGCGCCGAGCCCTTCACGGGCGACATACGCTTCGCGCGGTCGACAGATAGCGGGAAGACGTTTTCCGCGCCTGTCACGGTAAACGACGACAAGCTGGCGACCGGCCATCGGTTCGACAGCCTGCACGTGAACGGGTCGGGCGACGTCTACCTGGCGTGGATCGACAAGCGTGATCTCGTATCGGCGGTTTCCCGTGGTCGTGAGTACCACGGCGCTGCGCTGTACTACGCGCGCAGCACCGATCGCGGGCAGACGTTTTCGCCGAATCACAAGATCAAGGACTCCGTCTGTGAATGCTGCCGGCTCGCGATCGATTTCGACGGCTTGGAGCCCGTAGTGTTCTGGCGCGATGTGATCGACGGCACGGTACGCGACCACGGGATTTTGAGGTTCGTCGAGCCCGAGCTCCCGGGTCCGCCGCGCCGCGTCACCCACGACGGCTGGACCATCGATGCCTGTCCGCATCACGGCCCGTCGTTGTCCATCGCCGAGGGGACCTATCATCTCGCGTGGTTCACCGGCGTCGGGCCCGAAGGCAGCGGCGTCTTCTACGCGCGATCGACCGACCAGGGCAGGACGCTCTCGAATCCGATCCGCGTCACGCCTGCGGAAACGATTCAATCGGGCCACGCGATCGTTCTGAGCCGGGGCCGTGACGTGTTCCTGGCATGGAAAGAGTTCCGGAAGCCGGTCGGCATGACGCTCCAGGCAATGCGCTCGAAGGACAGTGGGGAGACCTGGTCGAGCCCGGTGACGGTCGCGCAAACCCGCGGAGCATCCGATCACCCGTTGCTCCTGACGAACGGACCGGCCGTTTACGTGTCGTGGTTCACGGCCGACGAAGGGTATCGCCTGATGCCGGTGCCGCATATCGCGGCGTCGCACAGCCGATGAGATTTCTACGACCGCATCTCGCTTCGTGCGCGCTGGCGTGGCTGTGTTGCCAGGCGACGGGCCTGGCCGCGCTCGCGTCATTCGAGCGCCCCGCTGCCGATCGCGTCGGTGGTGAAACGAAGACGTGTCACATGGCGCCCGCCGGCGGCACCTGTCCCATGCGCAACGCCACGTCTGGGTCGTGTCCTATGCAGCCCGAGACCGACGGACATCGCCGGACATGCGTGATCTGCCGCACTCACACGCCGAACGCCGCGGTCGCGACGCTGCTGATCGTACCCGGCATCCTGACCGACCGCTGCGTGCTCGCCGTTGACGACGCCGTCGGTCTCCTGCTTCCAACTCGCGATCGCATAGAGACGCGCCTCGCATCTCACGACACACCTCCGCCGCGCTCGTAGCCGGTCCCCACGCCGACAAGTCCCGCTCGGGATCGCAACCCGCGGAGGAGGAGACCATGTCCATGGGCGTCATTGGTGTTGCCTGCCGTCGTGGTGTCGGCGCGCTCGCGATATTCATGAGTGACGGTTGCGGCGGCTCCCCGATCGCGAGTCCGACCGGTTCCGCGCCAGCGGCCGCGAAACTCGTGGTCATCGGCGGCACAGAACGTGACGCGAACCTCCATCAGGTGCCGACCCCAACGGCCGGCTGTCAGACCGTCGTCGCGGTTCCATCGTGGGACGACATGAGGTGCCCATGATCGCTGAGTGAGCCTCGACCATGACGGTCATCGTATCGCTGGTGATCGCGGCACTTGCCGTGCTCGTTTGGGCCGTCATGACCCTGCTGTGGATCGTCTGGTCGACCAGCCGCGTGCTGCAGGCGCTCGACGAGCCGATGGAATGGGTCGAGATTCGAAGGCCACCGGCGCCGGCGCCCCGCCTTCACACCTCCGAGGAGCCATAAACGGTGGCGCGCGCGGTCCCGTCCGGGATTAATCTACGCGCATGGCCCACTCACGCCGCCGCTTTCTGAAGAGCGCCGCCGGCCTGGCCGGCGCAGCCGTGTTGCCGACCGCGTCCGTCGAAGCCGCTGCGGCTCAGACCGCCGCCCAGAAGCCAGGCACGTCCGCCGCGCCGCCCGCGGCCGAACAGGATCCGGCCGGCGACGTCGAGCGGCTCACGACGGATCGCTGCGGCGCCGACTGCATGGTCGACGTCGTCAAGACGCTGGGCATCGAGTTCATCTGCTCGAACCCCGGCTCGAGCTTCCGCGCGCTGCAGGAATCGTTCATCAACTACGGCGGCAACGCGTCGCCGGAGTGGATCACCTGCTGCCACGAGGAGTCGTCTGTCGCCATGGCGCACGGCTACGCGAAGATCGCGGGCAAGCCGCTCGCGGTCGCGGCGCACGGCACGGTCGGTCTCCAGCACGCGGCGATGGCGCTCTACAACGCGTACTGCGACCGCGTGCCGGTCGTCGTCATCGTCGGCAACACGCTCGATGCGACGTCGCGGCGTCCCGGTGTGGAGTGGGCGCACAGCGTGCAGGATGCGGCGGCGCTGGTGCGCGACTTCATCAAGTGGGACGACACGCCGGTGTCGCTGGCGCACTTCGCCGAGTCGGCGGTCCGCGCGTACAAGCTGGCGATGACGCCGCCGATGGGGCCGGTGCTGCTCGTGGCCGACAGCGAGCTGCAGGAGGCGCCGGTCGCGAACGACTTCACGCTGAAAATTCCGCGGCTGGGTCTCGCGGCGCCGCCGCAGGGCGACCACGCCGCGGTCGCCGAGACGGCGCGGTTGCTGGTTGCGGCCGAGAGTCCCGTGATCGTGGCCGATCGCGCCGCGCGGACGCCGGCGGGCGTCGCGCGGCTCGTCGAGCTCGCGGAGCTGCTGCAGGCGGCGGTCGTCGATCAGGGCGGCCGGATGAATTTCCCGTCGCGCCATCCGCTCAACCAGTCGTCGCGCGCGCGCGCGGTCATCGCGGACGCCGACGTGATCCTCGGCCTGGAGCTCACCGACTTCTGGGGGACCGTCAACGCGTTCCGCGATCAGCTGCACCGGACCGAGCGGCGCGTCGCGAAGCCGACCTCGAAGCTGGTGAGCCTTTCCGCGCGCAACCTGTCGATCAAGGCGAACTACCAGGAGTTCCAGCGCTTCGCGGAG
>Ga0114129_10009049_pt1 | contig 14193 bp, 10 predicted proteins | sample RhiMetdeltSRZDD1_FD_80071 | JGI IMG/M metagenome (GOLD analysis project Ga0114129, IMG submission 80071) | Populus rhizosphere microbial communities from Tennessee, USA - Rhizosphere MetaG P. deltoides SRZDD1 (version 2) (version 2) | ecosystem: Host-associated > Plants > Roots > Rhizosphere >... | reverse complement strand
TTTGCCAGCAGGCCGTAGCGATAGAAGCGCTCGATGTCGTTTCCCTTGAACGTGCTTCCGTCTCCCCAGATGTTGACCTCGTCATCCTTCATCGCTACGACGAGCATCGTGCCGGTGACGGCGCGGCCGATCGGCGTCGTGTTGAAGTAGGGGACGCCCGCAGTGGAGATGTGGAAGGCGCCGCTTTGCAGCGCCGCAAGCCCCTCAGAGACCAGCTGCGCGCGGCAGTCGATCAGCCGCGCCTTCTCGGCGCCGTACTCGAGCGCGCGCTGGGGAATCGTGTCGTAGTTGGTCTCGTCCGGCTGCCCGAGGTTCGCGGTGTAGGCGTAGGGAATCGCCCGCTTGCTTCGCATCCAGTGCAGCGCCGCGCTCGTATCGAGACCGCCGGAAAAGGCGATGCCGACCTTCTGGCCGGCAGGAACTCTCTGGAGAATGATGGCCACGGTCAGCCAATGATACGTGCTGGACGGTGAATGCCGAATTTCCCCACGACGTCAGGGGAGGCGCGTCCAAGCCGTTCTGCGCTATCATCGCGCCGCAACCGGGGCAACCAGCAGAACTGAAGCGGAGAAACGGATATGCGAATTCGATTCAACCGCGTGAGCGGTGCCGCGGCGGGCGCCGTGGTCATTGCGGTCCTCGCTCTGGCCGTGATTCAAACCACCGGTCAGGCGACCCGGACGCCCAGGACTTCGGATGGCAAGCCCAATCTGAACGGTATTTGGCAGGTAACGAATACCGCGAATTGGGACTTACTGGCGCACACGGTCCGTCCAGCGGTTGCGCAGCCCGGTGTGTACCCCAACCATCCGGTTCTCGCGGCGCCCGTGGTCGCCCTTGGCGCTGCGGGTCTCGTGCCCCCTGGTCCAGGCGTCGTGGAAGGCAATGAGATCCCCTATAAGCCGGAAGCGGCGGCGCTGAAGCGCGATAATGCCGAGCATTGGCTGGATCGCGATCCTGAGGTCCGGTGTTACATGCCCGGCATCCCGCGCGCGATGTACATGCCGTACCCGTTCCAGATTACACAAGGCACGAACAAGATCCAGATGGTGTTCGCATTTGCCAATGCGAGTCGCACCATTTACCTCGGTGGCGCTCCGGACCCGCCGGCCGACAAATGGATGGGGCATTCGGTGGGGCGCTGGGAAGGCAACACGCTGGTCGTTGATGTGACCGACCTCAACGACCGCACCTGGCTCTCACGTTCGGGAGATTTCCATAGCGACGCGCTGCATCTTGTGGAGCGCTTCACGCCGATGACACCCGATGCGCTGCGGTACGAAGTCACCGTCGAAGATCCGAACGTGTTCACGCGACCCTGGAAAATGAGCATGGTCCTGTATCGCCAGCTCGAGGACAACGCGCTTCTGATGGATTACCGGTGCATCGAGCTGGTGGAAGAGACGTTCCTCGGCCATCTCCGAAAAAACCAGCTCGTGAAGCGTTGGGAGGGAGACACGATCGTCCTCGACGTGACGCGCAGAACCCCGCCCGGAGACAAGCGATATGAACGGTGACACGAGTCCTCGCCCACATGACGTGGAGGTGCTGGAGATGAGAACCAAACGTCAGCCTCTTACATTCCTCGGTGCGTTGGCGGCCGCGGTGACTATCGCCGTGGCGCTGGAAGGTGTCATCGTTGCCAATCAGGCGTCGGGCCAGAGCGGCACCCGGCCGCGGACTGCCGCGCAAGCCCCTCCGTCGCGTCCGACCGCACCGACGCCCGCGGTTCGCACCACCGCGAAGACTCCGCGGACACCGTGGGGTGCACCGGACCTGCAAGGCGTCTGGAACACCAACACCCTCGTTCCGTTGGAGCGTCCCAGAGAGTTCGGTGCACGTGCCTTCATGACACAAGAGGAGCATGCCAAAGCGCTCGCGGATCTGCAGCAGCGCAACCAGCGTCCAGGCCGCGACAGCCGCACGGTAGGCGGCAAGCCTGCCGTCGGCACGGAGAAAGACGTCGCCCGCGCCTACAACGAGTTCTGGTTCGGAGACAAGCCGACGAAGCTCAGCATGCGTACGTCGATGATTACCGATCCGGAGGACGGAAGAATCCCCCCGTACACTCCTGAAGCCACCAAGCGCATTGCCGACAAGCGCGAGTTCCTGGCGGCACTGCTGCAGGGAACATCGGGCGGAAGACCCGGGCCGATCTCACCGAGGAGAGCCGAACGCTCACCCGACTACAACCTGGATCGCATCAATCGCTCGGATAACACCGAGGACCGCGGCGGTCCGGAGCGCTGCTTCGGCAGCGAGCTGCCGGTGACGATGGGCACCGGAACGTTCGGCGGCGTCATGCAACTCGTCCAGGCTCCTGATTCCGTGTCGATCTATTACGACGTCGGCCAGGGGTCGGGATTCGCGTGGGTCATTCCGATCACGAACCGGCCGCATCTGCCGAAGAACATCCAGCTCTATCGCGGCGACGCGATTGGCCGCTGGGAAGGGGACACGCTGGTCGTCGATGTCACGAACTTCAGCGACGAGTCGGACTTCCGCGGCTCGCGCGAGAACCTCCACCTGATCCAGCGTTTCAGGCGCGTCGATGCCAATACGCTGTCGGTCGAGTTCACGGCGGAGGATCCGACAACGTGGACCAGACCGTGGACCGCGGCCCAGGAGCTGGAAAAGGCGGACGAAAAGACAACGCTGGTGCTCGAGGGAGGGTGCCACGAAGGTAATTACGGCCTCCTTGGCATGATGCTCAACACACGCGCGGCGGAGAAAGCGTTCGCCGAAGGGAAGGGACCCGATCCGGCGACGCAGGACAATGCCACGGGTGGCGGCGCGGAAAACTGACGCGTGCTCGGGGGAGTACGTCCGCCAACTTATAGAGAACGCGCGCACTTGACGATGGCAATCGTAGGGGTGTACGTTGCGCGCGTCCTTCGGGCGGAGGCGACACTATGCGAAGCGGGCTCAAAGCCTCGACCGTCCTTCTTGGCACGTGCGGCGCGATTGCGTTGCTTTCTCTTGCCGTGATCGCCGGGCAGGCGCCCGTGCCGCGATCGACGGCCGCGGCTCAGGTCAAGCGGCAGTCGAACGGCAGGCCTGATTTCAGTGGAATCTGGCAGGCCAACAACACGGCGAACTGGGATCTGGTGACGCACGAAGCGCAGCCCGCACGGGTCATGCAGCCTGGCGTGCACGCGCTCGCGCCGGTTCCTGCCGCGCCGGTGCTCGCGCTCGGAGCGGTCGGCGGCGTACCTCCTGGCATGGGCGTCGTCGAAGGCGACGTAATTCCGTATACGCCGGCGGCGCTCCAGAAGAAGAAGGAGAACTACGAGCACTGGCTCGATCGCGATCCTGAGATCAAATGCTATCAGCCGGGTGTGCCGCGAGCGATGTACATGCCCTACCCGTTTCAGATTCTGCAGGGCACCAACAAGATCATGATGGTGTTTGAGTACGCGAACGCCCAGCGCACGATTCATCTCGATCAGGTGGAACCGTACCCCAACGATTCCTGGATGGGTCATTCAGTCGGCCACTGGGAAGGCGACACACTCGTCGTCGATGTCAGCAGCCAGATCGACAAGACATGGTTCGACCGCGCGGGCGATTTCCACAGCGATGCCCTTCGCGTGGTAGAGCGCTACACGCCGATGACCCCCGACGCGATCCGGTACGAGGCGACGATGACCGATCCCGCTGTGTTCACGCGGCCGTGGAAGATCTCCATGCCGCTGTACCGTCGTCTCGAGCCCAACGTACAGCTGATGGACTACCGGTGCGTCGAGATGGTCGAGGAGCTGCTGTACGGCAATCTTCGCAAGCAGCCGCTCGTACGGAAATGGGAGGGACAGACGATGACCGTGAGCGTGGAGCGCAGGATTCCACCCCCGGACATCCTCTACGAACGGTAGCGTGGCAGCCCGGTGCATGTGCGGCATCGGGCGGATGAAACAGTCGTTACTAGCGAGGTGAGTCTCCATGCGTGCAAAGTTGACACTGGTGTTCGGGGGTGCGTGTCTCCTGATCGTGGCCGCCTCCATGCCGGCGCGGGCGCATCATGCGTTCGCGGCCGAGTTCGACGCGAATAAGCCGGTGAAGTTCGATAAGGCTGTGGTCACCAAGATGGAGTGGACGAATCCGCACGTGTGGATTCACGTGAACGTCTCGATGCCCGACGGCAGCACCGAGCCGTGGGCGATCGAGGCCGGGACGCCGAACGTGTTGTTCCGCCGGGGCTTCACCAAGGAGGCGTTGCTGCCAGGAACCGTCATTCGGGTCGAGGGCTATCGCGCGAAGGACGGCTCGCACCGCGCCAACGGGCGCGACCTCACGCTCCCTGACGGCCGCACCCTGTTCCTCGGATCGTCCGGGACGGGCGCGCCGGCCGAGTTGAAGGTTCCGCAATAGGCGCCGAGTCCAAAAGGACCCGGTCTCCGCTGTGGAGGGCGGGCCCTTTCTGGACCCGCCGCGCCGCGGCAACCGCATTGCGATGCGCATCGATCCAGCCATGGCGGTAGCAACGACGACGCGCACCCTCTCGGACCCGGTCATCGGACCGATCCCCATCGCCCCTGCGGCCTCGGCATCCCATTCTTCATTCCAGCTGTCGCCGCCAGTTGCGTGCGCGCTTCCGCTCGCATTCACGCTTGCGCTTGCCGCTTTCCTGTTGTTGCCACAGGTCAGGCAGCAGCCGCGCTTCATGTGGTCGTTCGCGGGTGCCGCCGCGACGCTGCTGATCTGGAATGCCGCGCTCTCCGTCACGCGTCTCAGCCGTCGCACGCTCACGCTGGAGGTGGTACTTCGCCGGCAGCATTACGTCCAGGCGTGTGCCCAGGGATCGGTCCTGATCTACTGGGGATGGCATTGGCCGCCGGTGTACGAATTCGCGTATCTCATCGCCGCGCAGCTGTTGTTCGCGTACGCATTCGATATGCTGCTGTCGTGGTCGCGCCGCGATAGCTACACGCTGGGATTCGGACCGTTCCCGGTTATTTTCAGCATCAATTTGTTTCTCTGGTTCACGCAGGAGTGGTTCTTCCTGCAATTCCTGATGGTCGCCGTTGGATTCGCTGCGAAGGAGCTGTTGCGGTGGGAGAAGTACGGCCGCCGGTCGCACATCTTCAACCCCTCGTCATTTCCGCTCGCGGTGTTTTCGATCGCTCTGCTTGTCACGGGGGCCAGCGACATCACGTGGGGTAGACAGATCGCGACGACGCAGTTCTACCCTCCGAACATGTATCTGATGCTGTTTCTGATCGGGTTGCCCGGGCAGTTCTTCTTCGGCGTGACATCGATGACGATGTCGGCCGTCGTGACGACGTACCTGATTGGCGTCGCTTATCACGCCCTGACTGGTGTGTACTTCTTCTACGATTCGTACATTCCGATCGCGGTGTTTCTCGGGATGCATCTCCTTTTCACGGATCCCTCGACATCTCCCCGCACCGAGCTGGGGCGCGTGATCTTCGGGATGCTCTACGGCGTCAGCACCGTATTGCTGTACGAGGTGCTCGGGCGGGCGGGCCTGCCGACGTTCTATGACAAGCTGCTGCAGGTGCCGGTGCTGAACCTGTCGATCAAGGTGATTGACCGCGCGGCGCAATCCGACCTGCTTCGCCGTCTTGACCCCGCAGCTATCGGGGGATGGCTCATGCCACGCCAGCGCCACCTCGCGTACATGACCGTGTGGCTCGTGATCTTTTCCGGAATGACTGTCGCCAGCGGCGTCGGCGATACGCACGAGGGCCAATGGCTCCCGTTCTGGCAGCGGGCGTGTGAATCGGAACGCCCTGACGCCTGCGTGTATCTCGCGCAGCGGGAGGCGGCCTTTTGTGATCAAGGCTCCGGCTGGGCATGCAATGAATATGGCCTGCTCCAGAGAGAACGCGACGTTGGGGGGCCCGGCGCGCTTGCGACGCTGAGCCGCGGGTGCGACCTCGGCTTCGGCGCCGCGTGCGTCAACGTCGACCGCGTGCGGCAAGGCGCCATGAGGCTGGTCACGACCCGCCCGCGACTCGACGACTATCCGGTTATTCTTCGTGGAAGCAAGGGGGTGATCACCGATCGCTCGCCGGCGGCGCTGTACGCGGAGGCCTGCCGCCAGGGGTGGCCGGATACGTGCGGACGCGGGACCGCATCTGCCACCCGCTGACGAGGTCACGTCATGTCGTTACACGGTCTGATGCAATGGTTGGCGGATACCGAGTGGAGCATCGGGCTCCACGAATCCCGGTAAGCGTACTCGATCATCGAATCGGTTCACGTATGGACACTCTGCCTGTTTGTCGGCTTTGCCGTGGTCCTCGACCTGCGGCTCATCGGGGTGACGCTGAAACGCGTGCCGGTCTCGCAGATCACGACGCGCATCCTGCCATGGACGAAGGCGGCGTTCGTGGTGATGGTCATCAGCGGCGTGCTGCTGTACTACGCGATTCCGCTGAGGACGTACCACAATATCTTCTTCCGGATGAAAGTCGTCCTGCTCATTCTCGCAGGTCTGAACGCGTGGGCGTTTCACGCCGGGCCGGTATATCGCCGGCTGGCGGAATGGGACGAGGCGCCGGTAAGCCCCCGCACCGCGAGGGTTGCGGGCGCGTTCTCGCTCGTGCTCTGGGCGGCCATCATCTTCTCCGGCCGGATGATCGCGTACAACTGGTTCGATTGTGAGAGCCCGACGTCGCGATCGGTCTTCATAGACAAGATGGCCGGTTGTGTGCGGTCCGACGAGGTACGGTGATGCTGCTTCCCTATTTCCAGCGGCTCGAAAGCAGTTCGATCGGTCAGGCGATCCGCGATTCGCTGTGGCTGTTTCCCACCATCGAAGCGTTCCACCTGCTGGCGCTTGCCGTGATTGGTGGCGCGGTGCTGCTCGTCGACTTCCGGCTCCTGGGGCTCGGTCTCAAGCGCCAGCCGCTGGCGGTCCTCGCGCACGACGCGCAGCCATTCCTGATTGGCAGCCTGCTGATCATGATCGCGTCGGGTGTGCCACTGTTCCTCTCCGAAGCGATCAAGTGCTACTACAGCTTCGCGTTCTGGACGAAGATGACCGCCCTGGCCCTCACGATTCTCTTCACGTTTACCGTCCGCCGCCGCGTGACGCTGGCGGATGAGGCGCGCGTCGGGCCGTTCTGGAGCCGGGCGGTGGGTCTCACGTCGATTCTGTTGTGGTCAACGGTCGGTTGGGGTGGCCGCTGGATCGGATTCTCGTAACCGCCGTGCGATCAGCCGCTCGACGTCTTCCTTTCCCTTCGCAATCAACCGCTGGTTCTCTTCGTATGAGAGAGCCGCACCGTGCCGCTCCGGCGGGTAGAGCTTCTGCTGGTAGACCGGATAGGCGTCGGTCCGCAGATGGGCCAGCATGTGATGTCCGATGCGTGAGCGGCGCTCGTGCCGCAGCGCGGAGATGTCGATTGGCCCGGTGACGATCCGTTCGCCTGGCCCTGGCGTCGCCTCGGTGAGGACGCGGCCATCGAAGTCGACGATCTGGCTGCCTCCCGGCCACGAGTACGGCGGGTAGTTACGCAGACTGGCGCCCTGGTTTGCCGCCACCACGTACGCCATGTTCTCGAGCGCGCGGCAGCGATTCACCACGCCCCACCAGTTCAGCGGCTCGGTCGCCCCCCACGGATCCATGTACGCGGATACACGGATGAGCACCTCCGCACCGTTCGCCGCGAGCTGACGCAATGCCTCCGGAAAGAGCCAGTCGTAGCAGATCGCGCACCCGAGCCGCCCGATGGGTGTGTCCGCGACAGGAAACAGTGGTTCGTCGTAGCCCTCGAGATCGTGAGGGCTGGTGTGCACCTCATATGGAATCCACGTGTTCACCTTGCGGTACTTGTAGAGGATTCCCTCAGGACCGATCAGGCACGTCGTGTTGAAAACACGTCCCGACCATTTCGGGTCGGCTTCGAGCATCGACCCGCTCTGGATGTAGACGTCGTGCTCGCGTGCCTTCTCGATCAGTCGCTCGGTGTGCTCGTTGGGGATCGGCACCGCGAGCTTCTCGAGGAGCTCGCGGACCGACACGAAGACCGGGGCGCAATGCGCGAACTCGGGAAACACGATCAGCCGCACCGGCAGAAATGGAGCGCTGCCCGCGACCGCCGAGTCGATCATCGAGATCATGCGATCTGTGTTGTGCTGCATCTGCCGCCGATCGATCGGGTTCGGCAGGTCGGTCTGGCAGGCCGCCGCGCTGTATCGGATGTGAGACATCATCGCTCCGTGGGGCGCACGCTCAGCGCCGGAAACGATCGGCCGACGAGGCGCGTATGGAATCGATCCAGATCGGCATCGTGCGGGTAACGCACAGGCCATGCGTATGGGTATCGAGGCATCGCGCGGAAGGGGATTGGCGTCACGACGTCAGGGCTCGCCGAGTAGAGATCCATCTCCTTGCTGTAGCCCGCGCTGTAGAGGAGAAACGTGCGGCGCATACCCGCCGGCACTGGTCCGAGGCGCGACGCATCAAACGACAGCGCGATCTCATCGCCCGGGCGCGAGATGACGAACCGGTCGTCGTGCGTCCGCAGGAGCGCGGCAACGTCCCCTTCGCGCGTATAGCGTCCCGGCATCACCTTCCAGGGGCTGGTCGAGCTGACCCGGCGATAGTCGTACCCGTACGGTTCGCGTCCGTCGGCCGACCCCTCCTCCGAGAATCCGCGCCAATGCAGGTCCGTCGTAATGGCAGGCACGGCTGTCGTCTGCGCCGCAGCGGTGATCACGTCGGCGACCGCGATGCGATCCCAGTAGATACGCATCGACGTCAGAAGGCGGAGGTCCTGGGCCGCGTAGTCGGTGACATCGAGCACCAGCGTCTGCGGCCGCCCGATCGGCACGCCGACGTCCGCGTTCACTGTTCTCCATCGGCCGCCCGCGTCGCGCACCTGCAGAATCGGCGGAGTCAGGGTCAGGCCGGCCTGCGAGGCCGCGACGTTGTCGGTGGAGAAGGCGTAGTCGGTCCACCCGGTGAGCAGCAACACCATTCGATCATCGTTGGCCGCCGATGACGGCACACGCATCGAGAGCGTGTGTTCCCTGGCGTAGCCGCGGATTCGTTCGAGCGGAAAGCCGCCGGCATACCGGCGATCGACGTCCGCAAGGTCCGGCAGCAGATCGCGGCCGCTGTCATCGACCGCACTCGCGAGCGGGCGCACGTGGCGCACGGCGTAAAGCCTGGAGGATCCCGTCCTGACACGCATCCCTTCGTCCGGAAATACCTCGACGTCCGCAGGATGCGTCACCGCGAGCAGCTTCAAATCATCGACGAAGAGGACCTCCTCGAGCTCGTTGGTCACGCGCAGCTCGTAGCGGCCGTTGCGCTCGCGCAGTTGACGATCGGTGATCCGTACGTACTCATCGGGATCGGGCACGTTGCGCACACCTGGCGATTCGAGGTATCCCATCTCGCCACCGCCCATGAAATCAGTGACGAACGTGAACCGCTCACCGTCCCACGTGTAGAGGAACGGACAAGACGAAGGCTTGCGATCGAGCTCCTGGATTGCGATCCGCTGACCCGCCGCACCCGATGGCGTCACGGTCTGCAGGATGCCGGATGGCCAGAGCACGCGAACGACGTCTGCCGCGTCGCGCGGCCCGAGCCCGAACAGCGCGTCGGCGGGCGCAAGCGCCGGGGTCGACGCTGTCGTTTCGATGCGACCGTACAGGCTGCCCGCGCGCACTTCGATCTCCGCGCCGAGACCTCCATGATTCGACGGCCGGCCGGTCAGGGCGACCCGCAGCGTCCTGCCCGCGTTGCCGCCGTCGTTGCGCCAGACCCGGACCTGGCCGTTGTGCAGATGCGCAACGATGTCCGTATCGCCGTCCAGGTCGAGATCGCCCGCCGCAAGTCCAGTCACGAGATCCCCGGGACGTGGCGTCTGCCGCAGCGCGGAGGAGAACGCTCCGCTCTGATCGCTCCAGCCTCGACCCGTGCTGCGAAACAGGTGAGGACCGGAGGCGGCAACAGTCATCAGGTCCTGCAGGCCGTCGTTGTCGTAGTCGAGCATCAGCGCGGCGTTGGCGGCATCGGAACCCGCAAGCGGGACGGCGGCGCGGAAGCGTCCACGGCCGTCGCTCAACACCCAGGTCCCGGGACCAGATTGACGGGCAAGAAAGACATCGGTAAAGCCGTCCTTGTTGACGTCGCCGGCGGCGGCGGCGGTGACGTCGCCCGCCTCAGTGAAGCCCACATCGCGCGCGACGTCCTGGAACGTGCCGTTGCGCATGTTTCGAAACACCTGGGGCGCCGCGCTGGGCCGGATGGTGATCAGATCGACGTCGCGGCGGTTGTCGAAGTCAGTGGGCAGGACCGCGACGACCGCCGACGACCGCGCGACGCCCGCGTCTCGAGCCACATCGATCCAGGTGCCGTTGCCGTTATTGCGAAAGAGATGATTGGCAGACGCTGGAAAGGCGAGCGCGCCGACGAACAGGTCGAGATCGCCGTCGTGGTCGACATCGACGAGCGTCGCGGCCCTCGAAGGCCCGGCGGCTGAAAAGCTTCGCGGAGTTCTGTCGCGGAACAGGCCGGGCGATTCCTGCATGAACAGGCGCGGACCCGTGCTCGTGAGGAGCACCAGGTCGGGGCGGTCATCGTTGTTCACGTCGGCCGCGACCGCACCCATGCTGGCAGCCGGCATTCCCGACAGGCCCATGTCCGCGGTTGCATCAAGGAGGCGCCCTCTGTCGTTGCGGAGGACGGTAAGCCCGGGACCCGCGGCAATCACATCGAGATCACCGTCCGCATCAACGTCGGCGAGCGTCACACCGCCCGCAAGAGGCAGCGGGGGCAGCGCATCCGCGGTGCGTTCGCCGCCCGTGCGGATGTCGATCGCGTCGGATGCATCGACAAAGGTGACGCGGGGGGAAGAGACATCGACGAGATCCGGTTCCGCGCCCGTCGATGCGATCGCTTCCGCATATCGGCCCTGTTCCAGGTACGTTTGCGAGAGCGTCACCGCATAAGGTGCGTTGCGCAGTTGTTCGAACTGACGCATTGCGCGCGCGCTTTCCGCGCGATCGCCGGCGCGGTTCAGGGCAAGGGCGAGATTGTAGGCGGCGGTTGCGTTGTACGGCTCGTCGGCGAGCACAGCGCGGCACAGCGCGGCGGCCTCGGCGTACCGCCCCTGTTCGAGGTGGATCATCGCCAGGTTCAGTTTCGCGCCGACATCCGACGTGTCGAATGCGAGCACGCGTGTGAACGCGTCCGCCGCGGCCTGTGGCTGGTTCTCGGCGCGGGCGATGAGACCGAGGAGATAAAGCGGCTGCGGTGCTTCAGGATAGTCCCGGCGCGCTTCCGCGGCCTCCTTCGCCGCATCCTGGGGCTGCCCGGCGTAGAAGAGCGCAATCGCCAGGTTGATGCGCGCAAGCCGCAACGCCGGGCTGGTGGTCAACGCCTCGCGAAACGCCGCCACCGCCTCTCCGTACGAGGACTGCTCCATGAGCGCGACACCGCGGTTGTTGGCGCGATAGGCCGCCTCGCGTGTTTGCGCAGCCGATGGCGACTGTGTCGCCTGCGGCGGCGCTCCATTGCGGCACCCGGCGCACAGTGCCGCGACCAGCAACCAGAACGCGGGCGCTCGGGCCGTCATCGTCGTCCTTGCGTGTTCAGGATCACGCCGCGGCCTTCCTGAATCGTGACCGCGCGGTTGGCGTCAACCGCCGGCACAGTCTCCACGCGCCCGCCGGGCCACGTCACTCGAAGCCCCGAGACCCGCGCGGCGGTCCCGAGGCCGAAGGTGACGGGCAGCTCGCTCTGCGAGCAATAGCTGGATCCGGTTTTCACCAGCGTCCAGGGCCCTGGCTTGCCGTCGATGAATGCCTGGATGCGCGCGCCGACGGCAGCGCGGTTCGACGGCCCGCCAACGAGAGACACACGAAGCCAGCGGTTCTGGTTGCCGCCGTCGTTTCGAAGCAGGCGTGCCGGGCCGTTGTTGGTCGTGACGAGCAGATCGAGATCTCCGTCGCCGTCGTAGTCGGCGTAGGCGGCTCCTCGCGCGACCATCGGCCGCTGGAAATCCGGGCCGACACGACGGCCGGCGTCTTCGAACGTCCGCGGGCCGGCGTTCCGATACAGGTCCGGCGCCTGGGCGTACGTCACGTTGGGCTGCACACGCCCGATGTCGTCTGCCACGTGCCCGTTCGCGGCGAAGATATCAGGCCGGCCGTCGAGGTCGTAGTCGAAAAAGAACAGCCCGAAGGTGAGCTTGAGCAGCGAGCTCCGTCCGATCACCGTCGCGGGCGCCCGGTCGATGAACAGCCCGTGCGCGTCGCTCGTGTAGAGCGCCATCATCTCGTTCGAGAAGTTGCCGATCGCGAGGTCCTGGGTGCCCGAGCCGTCGTAGTCGGCGGCATCGACCCCCATGCCCGCGCGCGCGATCCCTCCCTCGTCAAAGGAGACGCCGGCAGTGAGCCCGACGTCGACGAACCTGCCGGCCCGTGTATTGCGGTACAGCCGGTTCGGCTGCCGGTCGTTCGCGACAAACAGATCGATCCATCCGTCGTTGTCGTAATCCATCAGCGCGACGCCGAGCGCCTTCGCGGTCGGATCATGGAGGCCCGCTGCGCGCGTCACGTTCTGGAACGTTCCGCCGCCCGTGTTGCGGAACAAGCTCGCGCTCTGGCCGCGGTACGACTCCGGGGTGCAGTACGACTTCCGCGTGCCGTCCAGCGTGCAGAAGAGATCCTTGTCGATCGACCACTCGACGTAATGAGCGACGAACAGATCGACGAATCCGTCGCGGTCGTAATCGAACCAGGCGGCGCTGGTGGAGAAGCCCGGGTCGGCGACGCCCGCCCGATCGGTCACGTCCTCGAACCGCCCGTGCCCGACGTTGTGAAAGAGACGATTGCGCCCGAGCGCGGTCACGTATAAATCGGCGCGGCCGTCGTTGTCGAAGTCCGCGCTTGACACGCCGAGTCCGTACAGCTCGACCTGCAATCCCGCGTCGCGGGTGATGTCCGCAAACGTGCCGTCTCCACGATTCCGATACAACGCGGGATACGACGGCGGCCCGCTCTGGCCCGGCCACTTCATGGAGTTGACGAGGAAAATATCCTGCAATCCGTCGCCGTCGGCATCGAGGAACGCCGCGCCGGCGCCCATCGTTTCGGGAAGATACTTCCGTCCAAACGCGCCGTTGGTGTGCCGGAACCGGATCCCCGCCGCCGCCGTGACGTCAGTGAATCCGACCTGCGGACGCGCCGTCCCCGCGCCTTGCGCAACCGGATCCGACGCGGCGCACAGCGCCATGATCAGAGCTGCACCCTGCGAACTCAGGCGTGTCACCGCGTCGCGCTCGTCCGTGACGATGGCACGGACCGATGTTCGTGAATCTGCTGCCGCTCGTTGTTGTCGTCGGCGTTCAGCAGGCGATAGTTGCCGGTGATCGTCTGCGACGCCTCATCCGCCTTGAACCGCTCGTAGAGGATCCGCTCGCGGGCGCGCCCGGACTCGTCTCCCAGGCCCTGATAGCACAGCATCAGGTTGTAGTGGGCCTGCAGGTCTTCGGGATCGATGGCGATCACCTTCCGGAACTCCGCGGCCGCGTCGCGGTATCGCCCCTGCAAAAAGAGGATGCGTCCCGCCTGGTTGAGCACGACGCGGTCACGAGGATAGGCCGCCGCGGCGCGGCGAAGGTGTGTGAGCGCCTCGTCGTACCGGCCAAGGGTCTTCAGCGCAAAGCCCAGGAAGAAATGTGTTTTCGCCAACGAGGGATCGATCGCCAATGCCTTCCGCAGGAAGACTTCGGCGCGCTCCATGTCGCCCTCCTGGACCATCGCGCGGCCGATGTTCACCCATCCGTCCGCGTAACCTGGCTCGATCTCGGTGACTTTGGCGAACGCGGCTTCGGCGCCCTTGATGTCGCCCTGCAACAGGAGCCCGATGCCGTAGTCGTTCCATCGCTCGCGCGCGTCGCTGCCGTCCAAGGCCTCGTCCGGCGGCGGTGCGGTATTCCGCGGCAGCACGTGAAGCGTGGCCGATGCCGTCGCCATGTCGACGATCGGGAGTTGCGGGATCGTCTTCATCGCGCCTGACACGCCCGATGTATCTCCCGTGAAGACCCATCGGCCATCGTCATAACCCGCGGCCCATTGAGGGGCCGGGTCGGCTGGATCACGAACTCCCGCGTACGACCACTGCGTGGTCCACCATGCGAATTTCCGGTAGCGAAGCCGTGCCGTGATGGTGATGGTGTCGCCTGCGTCGGGCGGGATATCGAGTCG
>Ga0114129_10009047_pt1 | contig 14194 bp, 7 predicted proteins | sample RhiMetdeltSRZDD1_FD_80071 | JGI IMG/M metagenome (GOLD analysis project Ga0114129, IMG submission 80071) | Populus rhizosphere microbial communities from Tennessee, USA - Rhizosphere MetaG P. deltoides SRZDD1 (version 2) (version 2) | ecosystem: Host-associated > Plants > Roots > Rhizosphere >... | reverse complement strand
TCTATTCGTCCGTCGTCCGCAGGGTGGCGCTCCATTCGCCGTACCGATCGCGCGAGATTTCGACCTCCCACGGCCGGCAACAGACCGGACAGTCCTGTACGAAAGCCTGCCGGCTTCCGGCACTGTCATCAATGTCCAGCTCCACCTCTTCGCCGCAGTAGGGACAACTTAGTAGTAACGGTTCCGTCATCTGGGGTGTTCTAGGAGACGATCCCGAGGGCTCGTTACGCTTTCGTTCCCACAATCACCCTCTCTGGTGTGGGAGTGGGATGGGCGCTCACGCGCGAGAAGCCGGCGCCGGTGAGCATGTGTTCCAGCTCGTCCAGGGAGTAGGCATCGCCTCCGGGCGTCCCGGCCAGCATCGTCAGACCAAACTGCGCGGCAAAGGCCGGGGACACCTTGTCGGCGTTCGGCACAAATTCAAGTATTACCGCCCGGCCGCCCGGCTTCAGAGCGGCCGCCACTTTCCGGAGGAACTCGACGTTCGTGGGGACGTCGAAGTGATGGAGAAAATTGGTGATGAGCGCCACGTCGAAGCCGGTCCCGAAGTCGACCCCGAAGGCGTCTCCGGCTAGCGTCCTGTATCGTTCGCGAACGCCGAACCGCGTCGCGTTCGCAGTTGCCACCTCCAGCACGGACGGCCAGTCCACCGCCACGATCTCCACTTCCGGATTCCGTTGCGCCAGCACGATCCCGAAAATGCCGTGCCCGGCGGCGATGTCGAGTACACGCATCTTGCCGGTCAGATTGAGGGTGTCGGCAATGGCCAGAGCGTTCGGCATCATCATGGGAAGCATCGCCTGTGCGAAGGTGACCCACATCGGGTTTTCCTCGGAGACCGTGTTGTTCGCCGAGGGTGGAATCGTTCCGCGCCGCGTGGTATCGGTCAGGTGGTCGAAATTCCGCACGACTTCACCGGAGGACAGAAATTCCAGGGTGCCGCCCAGGTACGCGGGCGAGCCCTTGCTGAGATAGGCCGCGCTCACCGGAGTCAACGCGAAAGCCTCGCCGCGCTTGTCCAGGAATCCCAACGTAGTCAGGTAATGGCATAGGATCCGGATGCCCCGCGGAGCCGCCTTGCAGCGCGTGGCAAGCTGGTCCACGAACGACGGAGCATCCCCGATCGCAGTGAAGAGGTCGAGGTCGATCGCGGTCTTCAGTGCGGCGCTCCGCTGGTAGGCAAACGCGGTTTCGAAGAATAGATCGGCCGATGGCATGGTCTGGACGGGTGTTGACACGCTTTCCTCCCTGGACTGCGATCCCTTGAACTGGTGAACAAGCAACAGCACGCTAGATAAAAAGCATATCGAGGAGAGGTCGTCCGAACAAGTGCATAACAAACCCAACCGAGCGGAGAGATAAGGCCAGTAGTATCGAGCCGGCCCTTGCTATGTCCCCTGAGTGTTCACTGACTGACCTGCTCCGCCTTACCCCTCTGCAGCTCGCGATCCTCCGGTAGCGCGCGCAAACCGCGCTCGATGGCCGCGCGCGCCCCCGCCACATCTCCTCCCTCACGCAGCACCCGGGCTTCAAGGAGATAGCTCTGCGCCAGCCTTGGGTTCCAGCGCTGCGCCTCGCGACAACGTTCCACCGCAGCCAACGGGCGCCCAAGACCCAGCTCCAGGCTCGCCGCCACCAGCGCTGACGAGGCGCGCACGGTGGAATCAGGACTGCTCTCCGCGTGGGCGAGGGCGGCCTCCGCTCCGGGGATGTTGCCCTCGCGCTTGCGCTCTTCGGCCAGCATGGCCCAAGCGATGCCGCAATCCGGATCGAGCTCCACCGCCCGCTCGAGTTCCCGAATCGCGTCGGCCGATTGATGCGAGGCCGACAGCGTGCGTGCCACCTTGACCCGCTCCTTAGCCTCCGCGCGGCGATCCGCCGCCTCGATCTCCTTCCGCAAACTCTGCGCCAGCTCCGGTAACCCCGCCCCGTCGGCGCCGCGGGCCACCACCGCCGCGCGTTCCCCCAGCCCATGATCCATCAGGAACCGCGCCCGCGACGCGTACCACTCTTCGGGGGTCCAGGATCCATAGAGTGCTCCATCGGGCATCCGCTCGACGAAGGGGATCGCCGCCAGCACGCGAGGATCTCCGTTCTGAGTCGTGCGTCCCACGCGAACCATATCGCGCGGGGCGCGGTACTCGACGATGGGACGGTCGTCGCGATTGCGAGGCACCGCGCGCAGGCTCGTTGCCATGGCAGAGAGAGGGCCCGCGTAGTAAGCGGAGATTTCGAGGGGCGAGCGGATCTTGGCTTCCGCGAGTACGCGCGCGGCCGCGGGGCTCTGCAGCCGCTCGAGCGCCAGCCGCGATTTTGCCGGAGCGGCCACGAGGAGCAGATCGACCCCACGCCAGATCGAGAATACGCGCCCCTCCGGGAACACGTCGGAGAAGGAGGCCAGGAGGGAGGCGAAGGTCTCGGGCGATAGTTCGTAAACCTGGAGCCACTGGCAAAACACTCCATCCGGCTCGAGTTGATCGCGCACACGACGGTAAAAATCCACGGTGAAGAGGTTGTTGACTCCGGCCATCCACGGATTCGAGGGCTCGGAGACGACGATCCCGTAGCGCCGTCCCGAGTGCTCGAGATGCGTCCGCGCATCGCCCAAGATCAAGGTCACACGCGGGTCGTCGAGAGGGCTCAGCCCCGGCGCTTGGAAGAAGCGGGAGGCCTCGACCACTCCCGGCTCCAGCTCGACCACGTCGGTGGGCCCGGCGCCGCCGGCGAGGACGGCCGAGGCGGTGGTGCCCGACCCCAGGCCGATGACGAGAGCGTGTGCGCCGGAATCGGCCAGGGCGGCGGGCAAGAGTCCCAAGAGCACCTGGGTCTCCATGTCACCCGTGCTCGCATCGATCTTCCCGCCCACGCGGAGCCAGCGATTCTGACCTTGGTGGTCGCTTCCCACCAGAACCGAGCCGTTTATCCCCTCGCGATAGTAGAGGACCCGCTCGTAACGACTCACCTGACGGACCGGGGACTCGTCTCCGCCTGCACGCCGCGCAGCTTGGCCGATGTTAAGCGCCTGGGCCGGGCGATAGATTCCGGTGGACATGAGAGCTGGGTCCCAGCGCGGCGCCGAACCGGCCAGGATCGCGACCGTCGCGAGCGCGACCCCCGCCGGTGCTGTGCGCCTCACCCAGGACTGTTCACGTCGGCCGAGACAGAGCGCGCCCAGCCCGATAGCAAGCGAGAGCCACATCGCGGCCAGATGCGTCCCTTGCACGCCCCACATGGGTATCGCGAAGAAGCCGGCGAGGAGCGAGCCCGCGATGGTACCTACCGTGTTCACCGCGTAGGCAACTCCGGCGGTATGGCCGCCGTCGCGAACCTGCAAGAGGCGTGTGGCCACCGGGAAGGCGGCCCCCAAGATCGCGCAGGGAACGAGCAACAGCACGGCCATGAGGCCCACTTCGGAGAGAAGGAGCGAGCCCCATCGAGCTCCGGCGCGTTCCGCCACCTGCCACATCCAGTCGGGAAGGTGGGAGAAGCTTTGCAGCATGAGCGCGGCGGCCACCGCGAGAGCGATCTGAAGATAGCCCCAGGCGCGGTACGATGTTCCTCGCCTCAGGAAGCGCCCCACGACGGAACTCCCAAGCGCCAAGCCCAGCAGGTAGATGCCGAGCACCGCAGAAAAGGAGTAGACGCTAGAGCCGAAGATGAGGCTGAAGAGTCGCACCCAGACGATCTGAAACACGAGCGCCGACAGTCCAGAGAGAGCAAAGAGGACCGTGAAGATGCGGCGCGCGGCCGGGTTCGGAGCCGATCCTGGCTCCGCGTTCGGGCCCTTTAGCTTCGATAGCGCGACGGAGGGCGCCTTCGTCCCCGCCCTCGCGGCGATCCCCGCTACCATCACATTGAGCGCAGCCGCCACCCACGTCGTACCCCGGAGGCCGATCACCGGCATGAGAAGGAAACCGGCTGCCACCGATCCCGCCACGGCGCCGAAGGTATTGATGGCGTAGAGCCGCGCGAGCAGCGGTCCGATCCAGTTACGTTCGAAGTGACCCACGAGCACCGGCAACGTGGCTCCCATGAGGGCGGCGGGCGGCACAAGGATCACAAACATGAGGAGGAAGCGGGCGAGCGCGAAGGCGGCTCCCTCTCCGCCGAGTGAGCGGTAGAGGATTCCTACGAAGGGTTCGAGGCCGCGCAGGATGGGGATCGAGGCGGTGCCCAGCACCGCCACCCCAAGTTCCAGCCAAGCATAGGTACGGGCGCCGTTGCCGCGGTGCGCGAGCGGCACGCCCAGAAGGCGCGCCCCGATCGCGAGCCCGGCGAGAAACGCGGCCACGACCGTAGCCACGGCGTGGAGCGAGTTTCCGAGAGTGTAGGAAAGCTGCTTGGACCAGACCACTTCGTAGAGCAGGGCGGCGACCCCGGAGGAGAAGAAGCAGACCATGGCCCATAGGGGGAGCCGGTTCCTGCCGGTACCGCCGGGAGGGCTCGGCCCTTCGGAGGGCGAGGAACGTGGCCGGTGACGGGGCGTCATGCGGGTACTGATGATACTCGCCCTAGAACGGGATTTTTAGTTCTTCGAAAACAGCGCGGCAGCAAACGATTCGGCGTCGTACAACGTCACCTCTGAAAGCAACAAATTGATTGTTCTCCAGAACTTTCACCGAGCCGATGATAGCGGATTTCAATGTCCGTCGAAACAGAAGCCTCCTGGGCCGCATGATTGGTTCGTGATCGCCTGAACCTGGGCGTTCCTCTACAATGTATCGGATCATGGGCACGAGCAACGCTATCCGCGTGGTCCTCATCGCCCTGTGCTTTTCGTTACCGGCGTCTTATGCCTTGAACGCTGACCTGCACGAAAGAACTCCCACACCCGACCCAATGGCCGGTTTGCCGCCAGATTCCTCTCGGCTCGAGGCCATTCAGTTGGGTGAAGGGGACGAGCCGAGCATTTCTCCGGATGGTCGTCGAATCGCGTACGTGTGGGGGCCGACCATTTGCCTGTACGAACTCGACACCGGGACGACCCACCAGGTCTGCCGAAACCACAATCCTCATGGGGTTACATGGAACCCTTCTGGAACGAAGCTGGCGTTTCAGGGCGATGATTCGGTGGTGGCCCACGGGAAGTTCTGGATCTGGTTCGTCAATCCCAACGGAAGCGATTTGCGGAGAATCAGTGAAGGGCCCGAGGACGAGCATCCTCTCTGGTCGCCTGATGGAAAACACCTCGTTTGGTCACGAGCGCGACGGTTGTGGCAGGCGGATAGCTCCGGTTCCGACGGCCACTTCCTTACCAGGCAACCGCCACCCTACGTTCGAGAATACGCGCGCGCCTGGACGGAGGATGGACTCCATCTCTTGTTTATGAGAGGGAGCGAAATGGGCGAGGAGTTTCGCTTGTGGCAGGTCGGACGGGATACCACCGACGAGGCGCCGGACCTCACCACGACGCCGGTAAGTCGGTCTCAGTTGGGTGTTACGCAGGATGGGCGCCTGCTCTACCGCAGGGCGGGGACCAGCAGCACGAATGAGATCGAATTCCTGGAGCGCGGCGCCAACGGAAGGGCACGACGCTGCTACGTCACGAATTCCGACGTATACCTTATCTCACTTGCGCCCGATCGGTCCTTCGCGGTGTTCACGTATGGGGACGAGGAGGATGGGGAGATTCTTTGGCTCCTGCGATGGCGTCCTGAGGGCGGCCGTTAATTCTTCGAAAACAACGCGGCGGCGAACGATTCGGCATCGAACGGAAACAAGTCTTCTATCGTCTCCCCCACTCCCAAAAATCGCACCGGAAGCTTCAGCTCCTCCGCGATCGCGATCCCGCGCCTGGCCGTGGTTTCGAGTTCGTAAAAGTAGAGTCCCCGGTTTGCACTGGATTAACCTTTTTGATTTCTATGAGCGTCTCACATGCGCATGATCGCCTGAAATCCTTGCCGAGTTTTCGACGCAGCTTGTACGGTTAAACACCGTAGTCCCCCTCGCATGTAAGAGGATCCATCCCATGTTCGTGCTTGCGGCAATTAGGTCTCGAGCCGTTCTATTCTTTGTTGTCATCGTGGGCGCTCTAGGCATTACCTCCCCCATCAACGCCCTTCCTCGCGATCCCGCGGTGAGCCGCACCCAAATCGCCTTTGTCGAGGCGAGTCAATTGTGGGTCATGCCGCGAAGCGGAGGCCTGGCCACTCGCGTGTCCGATCTGCCAGGTCGTAAGTTCACACCTCGATTCAGTCCGGACGGCCAGAGGATCGCGTTCAGCAGCAATGAAGCGCAGGGGGAGATCAATCTCTACACGATGGCCCTGAATGGGGGCTTTCCGAAGCGGATTACCTTCATCCCATCCCACCAGAACCTTAGTCAGTGGACCTCGGACAACCGGTTGGTGTTTCACACCAACTCCCTCTCGTTCAGCCCCATCGAGATGCAGCTCTTCACCGTGCCCGAGTCGGGCGGGCTACCCATGCTGCTGCCGGTTGCCTACGGCTCGGACGGAGTGATCGATGACAGTGGCGAGTGGCTCGCCTACACGCCGAAGTGGCAGATCTCACTCATTTCAAACTGGAGAGGCTATCGGGGCGGCTCCGCTCCGGATATTTGGCTGGTGAATCTGCGCACCCATGCATCCCGCCGCATCACCGACTGGGAGGGCAGCGACTTTCGCCCGATGTGGCATGGAACAACACTCTATTACTTGTCGGATAAGGGTTCCGAAAATCGCCTGAACCTCTGGGCGTACGAGATGCCTTCAGGAACCCACCACCAAGTGACTCACTTCGAAGATTACGATGTCCGAAACGCCTCCATAGGCCCCGACGCGATCGTATTCGAGCTCGGGCCGGAGCTCCGGATACTCGACCTGACCACCGGAACAACAACCCCGGTGCAAACTGAAATTCCCCAGTCCCCCTCGCTCCAGCGTGAAGTTGACGCCGGCGGGTTCATCACGAACCGCCAGGTGTTAAACGGCGGAAAGCAGGTGCTTATCGAGGCCCGGGGTGACTTGTGGCTCGCTAGCGTGGGCCCCAATGCACCTCCGGCCCGAAATCTGACTTCCACCAGCGGTGCGTTCGAGCGGGAAGCGTCCATCAGTCCCGATGGGAAGAGGGTCGCCTTCTGGTCCGACGCAACCGGCGAGTATCAACTCTACATTCGTGAACTTGCCGGGTCCGCACAAACAAAGCCGCTCACCCATTTCGCGAACGGCTTCCGCTACCGCCCGGTCTGGAGTCCCGATTCGCGACGCTTGGCCTTCGCGGATCAGCGCGGCGCGCTTGTCGTTTTCGACGTGGCCCACCGTCGGATGACGCCCGCCGACACCGATCCGTGGGCCGAACCGACCGAGTTGGCCTGGTCGGCGGATTCCAAGTGGCTGGCCTACATTCGGACCGGCTCGAATCGTTTGACCACAATCTGGCGCTACGACCCGGCCAACGGCAAGCGACAGCGACTCACCGCCGAAGGGTTCAACGCCACCACACCTGTGTTCGTTCCCAATGGCGATCGGGTGTTCTTTATCAGCTATCGCAACTTCTCCAACCCGAATGTCGATTGGATCCAGCAGCGCATCACGCACCGCGGCACGGCGACGCTGATGACCGTCCCCTTACACAACCTTTCCCTCAACTCCGAGTCGTTCGAACGTGCTGGCGTGCGCCTCAACACCACTCCCGGTTCCATCACGGCCCTTGGCGCCACGCAGGATGGCGATCCGATCTACACGCTGTCGGACTTCACTGGAAAAGTAACCGTACGGCGCTACGACATGGGTAAACAAGAAGAGGTCGAGGTCAAGGGCGAGACCGGATTCGTCCTCTCCCCCGATGGCCACTCTATCCTCCTCGATCGCGAGGGCAAAGCGTTCGTGTATGCGATGGGAGACTCCGCGGAGTCGGCGCTCAACACTACCGGCATGGTGGCGCATATCGATTTTCGCCAGGAATGGCGGGAGATCTATCAGGATACCTGGCGCTATTACCGCGACTTCTTTTACGCCCCCAGGGTCGGACTCAGGGATTGGGACCTCGTCCGAACGCGCTACCTGGCCATGATCGAGCGCTGTCTCACCCGAAACGAAGTGAACGTCGTCCTCGGCGAGATGATCGGGCAATCGAGCGTCGGCCACGCGTACGTCGCTCAAAGCGGCGATGTCGGAGCCCCTCCTCTCCCTTCGACCGTGGGGATGCTCGGTGCCGACTTCGCGCTCGAGCGCGGCGCCTTTCGTATCACCCGAATCTATGAGGGGGCGCCGTGGGATGACCGCTCGCGCTCTCCGCTCCGAGAGGCAGCCGTCGGGGACTTTCTTCTTGCCGTGAACGGCAAACCGATTGACACAGGAAACGATCCACGCGCCGCGTTCGTCGGGTTGGCGGGAAAGCAGGTCCAGGTCACCATCGGACCGCATCCTCAGAAGGATTCGAGCTCACGCGAGATCACGATCAAGCCAATATCGAGCGAGAACGATCAGAGGCGCCGCGCCTGGATCGAAGCAAATCGCAAACACATCGCCCAAGAAAGCAACGGTCGTATCGGCTATATCCACGCGCCTGATTACAGCACGTCGGGCTTCAATGAGTTCGAATCACAGTTCTCGGGGCAGACCGACAAGGACGCCCTCATCATCGACGCGCGGTGGAGTTCGGGTGGATGGGTGGGAGCCATCTTGGCGGAAAACCTGGCCCGGCCGCCGCTCCTCTTTCAGGCCATTCGCGGTTCCGATGAGGTCTGGCCCGCGCAACGGTGGGGTGCTCACTTCGGTCCAAAGGCACTCATCGTCAACTACATAACCGTTTCGGCGGGCGAATCTTTCGCCTACTCCTTCCGCAAGCTCGGTCTCGGACCGCTGATCGGCTCGCGCACCTGGGGCGGCTCCACGGGGCTCAATACGGTCCCCTCACTCATCGATGGCGGCTACGTAAACGTGCCCAATGCTCCGTTCTACGACGAGACCGGTTGGATTTGGGAAGGACATGGCCTCGATCCCGACGTGCCGATTGAGCCCGATCCAGCAGCGATGGTCACCGAGGGCGACGCGCAACTCGAAGCCGCCATCAAAGCCATGCTCAAAGCGTTAGAGTCGAAGCCGTATCACCCCCCGGCGAAACCCCACTAACCGGTTGACCTCCTGGGTTTCTCGTCCTAGCATGCGGAGGTCAATCCTTCGGTGTTCGGGAAGCCGGTGAAACTCCGGCACGGACCCGCCACTGTAAGCGGCGACGACAACCGCAGCGTCGAGTGACCTGGGGCTACTCCAGAGTCAGCCAGACGCACACCCACTGGATCCTCGATCCGGGAAGGGGCGGTTGAAGGACGACCCGCAAGTCAGGAGACCGGCCGAAGGCGAGTCAGTCACAGTACCTTCGAGTGGTGAGGTCGATTGACGATGCCCCTGCATCCCGTCATTTCGCGTGCGCCAACCGTGCACGCCTACCCCAAGTTCCTGGCGGTACCTCTCCTTGTCGAAGGCCAACCTGCTACTCAGGGAGGTTTTCGTCATGTCGCGTATTTTCCCTAGGTTCTTCGTTCTCCTTCTTTGCATTGAAGCACTGGCATGCTTGGCAACATCTTCGGCGCTGGCCGGAGATGACCTCATCGTGCTCAATGGAATCGACAACACGCTTTCGAGCATCGATCTTACGAAGGGAGAAACATCCCTCGGTCTGACCAATTTTGCCGGCTTCCCCAACCACGCCATCGTGGCCAAGGACCGGCTCTACGTGGTCTCTTCGAGCTCGAATCAGGTCATCCTTTTCAATAAGACAACTCTCGCTCCCCTCGACACCCTCTTCACGGGCGCCGGGACAAACCCGTTCGCGGTGGCAGTCGACACCAAGGACAACGTTTACGTATCCCTTCTCCTGACCAATCAAGTCGTACGTTTCGATGCCTTTGGCAATGAAACCGCGCGTGTGGCGGTAGGCCAGTCTCCGGAAGGAATACTGATCGTCGGGGGGCGGCTCTTCGTCGCCAACAGCGGATTTCGATTTTCCGACTACGGGTACGATCCCGGATCCGTAAGCATCCTGAAGCTGGAGAGCCTGGCTTCGGTCGGAACGGTGGCGGTGGGGACGAATCCGCAATGGATGGCCGCGGACGGCAACCACGTTCACGTGGTGTGCACCGGGAATTATTTCTCCGTGTTTGGCGAGGTCCACGTTTTTGACGCGAAGACACTCCTTCCCTTGACCACGATTCCCGTCGGAGGAAGTCCAGGCTACATTGCGTTGGGAGACGGCCGAGGCTTCCTGTCCGATTACTTCAGCGGCGTGTTCAGCTATGACCTCGCCAGTGGCTCCGTCATCCACGGCTCCGGGAATCCCCTCAGTCTGGGCACCACCGGGTACTCCGGCCTCACGCTGGATGGAAAAGGCAACCTCTTCGTCGCTCTGTTCGAAGACGATTCTGTAGCCAGAATTCGACTCAGCGACGAATCCGTGACCGGCGCCTTCCCGACCGGCGACGGTCCTAGCAATCTCGTTCTACGACACGACAACATGGTGGCGAGCCAAAACCGGCGCGTCATCTTGCCTCGCCCCGAGGACGTGGGCTTGAGCCGGATTTCGTTTGCCGTTCGTCCGCAAAGGAATCCCGCGCGAGGCGCTGTCCAGTTGTCCTTCCCCGGCGATGACGGAACGGCCATCCAGGTCGCGTTGTTCGATCCCGCGGGCCGTCGAATCCGACTGACTTCAGCGAGCCGTCTCGATTTGTCCGGCGTGTCCGCCGGAGTGTATTTCCTCGAAGCCGTACAGAGCGGCCGGAGAGCTACCAGCCGGCTTGTGGTCTTGCCGTGACACTCGCGTCCCCGCGCGTTCTTGTCTTCTTGCTGATCTTCACCGGAGGGGCGGGCAAGGTCACTGCCGGCCTGGTTTGGGGTCCTGAGGAATGCCTCACTACGAACACGACCGTGAGCGAGACTGGACTCAATCATGGCGCATTGGCCGTCGATTCCCAGTTCCAGCTGACCGCGGCCTGGGCGGAGCAAGATGGTCCCAACAACAATTTCCGGATCTACACCCGGATGAGACACAAGAACGGAACGTGGGACCCTCAGGCCCTCGCCGTTGATTACGACACGAGCTATGCGGGAGTGGGGCTGGGGGCTAAGTTCCCAGCCCTGGTCACGCTGCATGGTGACACGTTGCTCATGGTCTGGCACGACTACCGGGTCGCCGGGATCAACAACCTCGAGCTCTTCACGAAGGTGCGGCGTCCCGGAATGCCATGGGGCGGTGCGGCCACGGAGGTGCGGCTCACCACCAGCAATCATCCGGAATCGGGTGGAGACAACTCCTACTTGCCGAACCTGGCCCTTGATCCATCGGGCACGGCCCACGTGGCGTGGTACGACTACCGATACGACGGGAGCAATGCGGAGATTCTTTTCAAGTCGCGGGCTGGAGGAGCGTGGAACGTCGCTCCCGGCGATGGGCCGGATCAAAACGTATCCACCAATGCGGGCGACTCCAATTTCCCCGCCCTCAAGGCCGGGCCTGACGGAACCTTGCATCTCCTCTGGCGCGACAACACCGACGGATCGTTTCGCATTTATTACCGACGGAAACCACCCGGCCAGCCCTGGACTCCGCCCATCATTCTTTCGCCTTCTGGCACGGCGGCCGATGGCGCAGCCCTCGCGGTGGCTTCCGATGGAACCGTGATTGCGGCCTGGGCGGATGCGCGCTCGGGGAGCAAGGCCATTTACGTCGCCGAGCGAACTCCCGCGGGAACGTGGGGACCCTCGAGGCGCGCATCCCCCGCCGCCGGCGCAGAAGAACCGGACATTGCGCTCGACGCTTCCAACCGCCGTTACCTCGTCTGGCAAGACGCCCGGATTTCCGCCTTCAATCGGGAGATCTTCTTCCAATCCGTTCCCACCGGGGCAGACTGGGATTCCACCGGTAGCTTGGATACGCAATTAAGCGCGGGATCGGGAAAGTCGTCCCGGCCCACCCTGCTCGTGGATGCAACGTATCGTGTGCACGTCTTGTGGCAGGATGCGCGTCACGGCGCTACCGAAATGTACTATTGCTCGGCCACCAATCCCGCCGTGGCGGTTGTGGACTCCCCGTCCCCACGCCTTCTCCGGGCCTGGCCTAATCCCTTTGGCAGCGTGTTGCACGTCCAGGATCTGCCACTATCGACGCGTCAGATCAGAATTCTGGATGTTTCCGGTTCGAGCACGCGGTCCATCCCGGTCGATGGTGGGCAAGCGATTTGGGACGGGCGGCGCGACGATGGTTCCCTGGCTGTCCCCGGGGTCTATTTCATCCTGCTGGAAACAGCCGAATTTCTAGGAGAACGGCGCATCGTGAAGGTCGTGCGAACGCAATGAGATTCTTTCTGACATTCGTCCTGATGACGTTCTTGTTGGGATGTGGAGATGAAAGCTCGAACAATACTGTCTGTCCTGGTTCGAATGTCCAGGGTCCGGCACTCGCTTCCGGCCAACCGCATCTCTTGATCGCCAATGGCTTGGGCGAAGAATGGATGGCGGCCCGAATCGACTCCGCGGGGCTCATTGCCCTCCCGAAGCGTGGTCTCACCGGAGAATCTCCCAACGACATGGATGTGAGCGGCGATCTCCTCTACATCGTCAACTCCGGCGACAACACGATCTCGATCATCGATCTAAAAACAGGGAAAGTCATCGATTGCATCAGCCTCGGTTCGGGCGCCAACCCCTGGGAATTCTTCTTGGATCCTTCGGATTCGACTCGAGCATGGGTCACCACGTTCGTGGCCGGAGATCTTTTGGAGCTGGACCTGAAGGCGAGGAGCATTCTCCGACGGAAGCATGTGGGACCGGCCATGGAAGGACTCTTCGTGACCGAATCCGAGGTAGCGGTCACGTTGACCGGTTTTCTGGGCACTGAAGGCACCTTCGAAAACGGTACCGTCGTAACGTTTCAGAAGAATTCATTGGAGGAAACGCATCGTCATTCCGTCCCCCCCAATCCCCAATTCATCTTCAAAGGAGCCGATGGCCGGTTTCACGTCGTGTGCACGGGTAATTACGACGTGAGCCCGACCGGCGTTCCGGGACAGATCGTCCGCATCGAGCCGGACTGGTCCGCGGTGCTCGACACACTCGTGGTCGGCGGTTCTCCAGCCCGAGCAGCGCTGGCCCCCGACGGCACCGCCTTCCTCGCCGCGTTTTACGGTGGCATCATGACCTACGATACGGTCACATTCAGTTCGGGGGCGTCTGTCCTGACCGACCCTGGGTTCAGCGCGATCCTAGCCAGGGGAAACACGGTGTATGCGGCCAACTTCAGCCTGGATGCGGTGGTGGTCATCCAGCTGCCAAGCCGTGCCATAACGGAGTTATTGGTGGGTGACGGCCCAGGCGCCCTCGCTCTTTACCCCTGACCCGTGCCGCGCACCATTTCACGCGGTCGGTGAGACTCCGCTTGTTGTAACTCCAGTTTTGTTTACTTTGAACGTTTTGGGTCGCCCTTTCGTCTAAGTTCTGATCCTCCCCCCCAGCCGTCTGGATTAGAAGAATGCTCTCCTTGATAGCTGCCGCCCTCCTGATGGCTGGGGGTCCTCCCGCCGTGCTGCCCGACTCTGTCCATATCGGCGGGTCTGCGCCCTCCCTGCGGGCTGCCCCCACGGAAGGGCACATTCATATCGATGGCCGGCTTGAGGAAGCTGACTGGGCCAAGGCCCCCGTCGCCGATCGATTCACGCAACGGGATCCAAACGAGGGCCAGCCCGGTTCCGAGCGCCTAGAAGTGCGCGTGCTGATCGGGAGTGACGCTCTCTACGTCGGCGCCCGGCTTTACGATCATGAACCCGGTCAGATCCGGGAACGATTGGTGCGCCGGGATGAGGATCTCGCCTCGGATCGGTTCACGGTCTATCTCGACTCCGACCACGACCGGCTGACCGCCTACCGTTTCGATGTCAATCCGGCCGGGTCGTACGGCGACGCGGCCATCGACGTCCAGGGGAGATCCGACCGGTCCTGGGACCCTGTCTGGCACGTCAAAACGAGCATCGATTCGCTGGGGTGGAGCGCGGAAATGGAGATTCCGCTGTCCCAGCTCCGCTTTCGCAGGGCAACCAATGCCACCTGGGGTCTCCAACTCGAACGGTGGATCGATCGCAAGCAGGAGCTCGATCAGTTCGCATTCGTACCCAAGCGTGAGCACGCCGATGTGAGCCGCTATGGAGAGCTCGTCGACCTCGGCGATCTGCGCCGGCATCAGCATTTCGAATTCCTGCCCTATGC
>Ga0114129_10009045_pt1 | contig 14195 bp, 14 predicted proteins | sample RhiMetdeltSRZDD1_FD_80071 | JGI IMG/M metagenome (GOLD analysis project Ga0114129, IMG submission 80071) | Populus rhizosphere microbial communities from Tennessee, USA - Rhizosphere MetaG P. deltoides SRZDD1 (version 2) (version 2) | ecosystem: Host-associated > Plants > Roots > Rhizosphere >... | reverse complement strand
GGTCGCGCTGACGTAGCCGAAGCTGAGATCTGGCGGCGGGCTACCGTCGGCGGTCACCGCGATCGATGTGCTGCCCGACGCTTCGTCCGGCGGGCCGACGGTCGTCGCGACTGGTTCGGTCGGCGGCGCCGGCGGTTCTGCTTGCTGGCCGCTGGCGAAGTGTGGCTGGGGCTGGTCGGTGGCCCACGCGCAGAAACCAGCGTGCACTCGATGAATATTGGCCACGGCGGCGGCCAGATGCGCCAGGATCGGTTCGGCTATCGCGGCGACCTGCTCGGCGTCCATGGCGTTCAACTGCCGCAGCAGGCTCGCGACACGGCGGTCGATCCCGTCCGCCGTGGCGAGGGTCTTGTCGGGTGATGGTGGGAGTTGCCATGACATACGCCGCGCGGATCCGCGGCGGTTGGGTCGGCTCACAATGCCATTCCTTTCGGGAGAAAGTGTTGTGGGCAACGAAAAGTGCCGCCCCGGCCGGTGGCCGGGGCAGCACGTGGAGACGAGTAGCGGTATGGGCTGGATCTGTTGGTTCAGGTGGCTTGGAGGTGGACCAGTCCGTGGCGGCGCAGCTGCGCGAGGGTCTGCTGCACGCTGTTCACGGTGGTGCGAGCCCGTTTGGCGACGGCGGCCAACGTGGCGGCCGGGAACCAGAACAAGGTGTCCAGCACGTCGGCGGCCAGCCGCGGCAGCGGAACGTCGATCGGTAGCCGCCGCGCAGCGTCGGTGAGCGTCCAGCGCACACGGCCGACGACCGGCCGGTCGCCTTGGGCCACGGCGGCGGCCCGCTGAGCGGTGAGCGCCGCCTGGCAGGGCCAGGGCGTGTTGTGGCAGTGCAGCTGGCGGCAGCGGCCGGTGGCGCCGGGTTGATGAGCGGCCAGGACCCGCTGAGCGTCAGCAAGCAGCAGGCGGTCGACGGTGAAGTTGAGGGCCACGACGGCCGGTGGTGTGGTCACGACCAGCACCCCTTTCGATAGGACTGCGTCGATCAATCCGTGGCTGGCGAAGAAGATCAAGTCGCGGAGGCGCGGCGCGGGACCGTGCCGCCGCATGCATGGGGGATTCACGCGATGCCGGAGGCTTAGAGGCGTTCCGGGAGCGTGGCCGGGCGGCCGCCCGGATGCGCGGCTTTGTCGCCGTGCACTGGGGCGGCCGTCGCCTGTGCACGGGTCAGTTCGTCGGCGGCGTGTGGACGAAGGCCACGTTGCCGCTGGACACCTCGGTGATATCGCCGGCGGTGACCAGCTTGTGGCAGACGTTGACCACCGCCCCGTCGGAGGCGTCGATGGCCTTACCGATCGCGCGTGGCGTCAGCGTGACGCCGGGATGGCCCAGGAAGTACCTGCGGACTTCCGCATACAGCTGGCCCTTGCCGCGCTTGGGCTTGTCGCTCTTGTTGTAGCGGCGGCGAGGCCCACTCGCGGCGGCGGCGCTGTCGTGTTCGGCGTCGGCTGGCAGCTGCTTAGCAGGCCGTTCAGTCGGCGCTTGTGCCGTCTGCTGCGCTTCCTCGTCGTCGGGAACGTCTGGTGCCTCGTCGGGCGTGTCCGGCGCACTGTCCGCCTCGCCGTCGCCCGCCTCGCTGCCGTCAGCTTCGTGCCGGACGTCGTCGTCGCCTAGGTCGGCACTGTCGCCTAGGTCGGCACTGTCGTCAGGGTCGTCGTTGCGGGAGCCCGTGTCTTGGGCTTCGCCGTCACGGTCGGCGCTGCCGGTCGGCGGCGCGGGCTGCCCGGCGGGTTCAGTTGCGCTGCTGTCATCGGCGTGCAGGTCGCTGGTTGGCTCCGGGTCGGCTACCGCAGGGGCCAGCTCGGGGTTGGACTCGATGCCGTCCCCAGACCGCTGGGCGACGGCGACCCAGCTCAGGTCGTGCTGGCGCTGCACCACTCCGGTGGTGGCGAGTTTGCGCAGCTGGGCGGTCACCGTCGAGTAGCCCAGGCTGGTGACCTCGGCGATGCGCTGGGCGGTGGCCGGTCCGCAGGCCGCGACGGCGTCAACGATCCTGGCCTGGCTGGGGGTGAGTGTTTCGTTCATCGGCGGGATTCCTCCGTTGTTGTGCGGGCGGCCCGCAATCGAGCGGACCGCCAGCGGTGAATGGTGTGCGGTGCAAGCCGGAGTCGATGGACGCTCGAAATCGGGCCGGTATCAAGTCATTGCGGCGGGGTTAGCGGCGCCGCCGGTCACGGTCGCGCAGCTTCGGCCGGACCGGAACCTGCACCATGTCCGCGCCGTTGATGCGGTAGGCGGCCACACCGTCGGTGGTGTCTTTGGCCTCATACATGGCCAAGTCCGCCTGCCGGAGCAGGACAGCGTCGGACAGGCCGACGCGGTGCACGGTCACCCCGATCGACATCTGGACCGGGTTCAGGTCCAGCGTTCCCAGGCGCATCGGCTGCTGGCCGACCGCGCGGCGAATCGCTTGGGCTGCGGTGATCGCGGTGTCGAGATCGCCGGGTCCGCAGCCGGCGAACTCGTCGCCGTGCAGGCGGGCAAACGTCCACTCGGGACGTAGAACGGTCCGCATGCGGTGGGCGACCTCGCCCAGCACCCGGTCGCCGGTCCCGTGGCCGTGGTTGTCGTTGATCTCCTTGAATCGGTCGAGATCACCGAGCAGCACCCACACCGGCCGGTCCCCGGACAGCAGGTCGTGCAGATGGGCGAGGAGGCCGTCGCGGTTGGACAGGCCGGTGAGCGGATCGTGGAGGGCGGCATAGCGGGCTCGCCGGAGTTCGGTGTGCAGGTCGGCGGCCTGCCGGTGCCGCCACAGTGTGTGGGCGGCCACAACAACGGCGATGCCGCCGACGGCCCATGCCTTCGTGCTGCGCGACAATGATGGAGCTCCTCTCTAGCAGGAGCACCGGGGACGGCGGAGGCCCTAATCTGCGCCGCCCCCGGGCTTACGGGTATGAAAAGACCGCGCCGCCTGGCCGAACGGATGCTGTCGGCGGCGGGCACGGCCCTGGGAACCATCCACGCTCGAACTGCGGAGGTAGATCAAGTCGCTGGCTGGTGGATGGCCCTGCTCGGCTGGTTAGGGCAGGACTGTGACGGTGTCGCGGATGAGCGCGACGAGGTCGTCGTAGCTGCGGCAGGCGAACGCGCGGCGCACGAACATGGCCGCGTCCTGGCGTCCGGCTTCGACCCGGATCAGGTGACGCACCCGGCCCAGCAGCCGGTCGGCGGCGTCGGCGCTGTGCAGAGGTTGCGGCAGGCGTACCACGATCGTCGGGTGCCGAGGCGCGACCGACGGCCGCGCTCTGGCAGCGGTGGGTGTGGGATGAGGCACGTAGACCTCCTCGAAAGTGCGAGTGGACCATCGCCACCGGCCCATGTCCTGCTTCCGTCGGGAAGGGGCCGATTGTCTGGTCAGGCGTTACGAGTCAGCTGATCGAGTACGTCGGCAGCGGCCGTGAAAAGAGCCGACAGCAATGTGGCGAGGTGTTCGGTCGCAGTGTCGGCGTCGTCGGCTGCCTGCAGCGCGAGCATGCCGATGGGGACGGCGATGTCGGCGGCGATGTGCGCCAGCATCGGCAGAATCGCGGCGGTGTCTTCACCGCTGCCCGCGCGCAGGGCATGCGACAGTGCAGCCGACGCGGCGGCCGCGCGGGCCGCCGCGTGCTCCACGATCGCCCGCCCGCTGTCGCAGGAGGCGCGGATCGGTGTCCACAGTGCGGTGAAGCCGCCATTCAGCAACGCCGCGACCTGCTCGACATCGAAGTGTTGGAACAGCGGGGCTACGGACTCGTCGACCAGCGCGGGATCGCCGATCACGACCGCGAATCCTGGTGTGACCAGGTAACAGGTGTCGGGTGTGGCCAGCAGCGGAGTGATCGACACCTCGGCAGCCAAGGCATCGAGGCAACCGCGTACCGACATCAGCGACCGCCGGGCCAGCTGCGGCACCCGGTGGGCGAACTGCTGCTGCGACAGCACCTGCGAATGATGTCCAGGCTCGGGCATGGTGGTGGCTCCTGGCGGGTCGCAACGATGGACCACGACCACACCGCGAATCGGGGCCTGGTTCAAGCCGTCGGCCGCAGCCGGCGGGACCAGAGCAGCATGGGATCTCGCTGGCGGCCGTCAGAACCTCGGCTGGGGCCGGCCGAGCGCGAGCATCTTCTGATGCCGGCCCAGCATCGCCGCCAGGTAGCCGACGCAGCTGGGATAGGCGAGGACCTCGTCGGTGCGCAACCGGCCGGCCGCGGCGCTGATCCGCGCAGTACGCCGCGGTGCGAGGATCGCTACGGCGGCCCGCGGTGTTAGCCCCAGCGCGGCGACCTGTTCGGCGGCCTGGTGGTGTACGAACACGAAGCTGGCCGTCGCCCAGTACCCCGAAGCGCCGGCGGGATCGGTGACATCGATCGGCAGGCCGACGGCGGCGATCGCGTCCGTCAGGGGCTGCCCGGCAGCGGGGTCGGGGCAGATCAGCAGGGGCGGTTCAGCGCACCGCCGGGCCTCCCGGTCAGCGTTCCGAGTACGCCCCGCAGCTCCCGGGCCAGCGACACTCGCTCGGCCTCGGGCAGCTGCGGCCGCGACGGGTGCCCCAGCGCCACGACCTGGCCGCGCATGCCGGTGTCCACCAGCTGCAGCGTCCCATATGCGGGCAGCCAGACACCGAATCCCTGCAGCCCCGGCCCGTACGGGAAAAGCTGGTAGGACAGCGCCAGCAGCACCTCGGGCAGCGAGTACTGCTGCCACTGGGCACCGAGCGGCTGCACGACGAACACCGGCCGGTCGCCGGGGTCGCCCAGGGCGTAGATCAGCGCCCGACAGTCCGGTTCAGCACCAGCCCGCGCAGCTGCTCGACGACGTTGTCTAGATCGAAAGCGGGGTCAGGGAACACGCGAAACTCCTGAGAAAGACAAGGCGCGGCCAGCCACGAGGGCGCGCCGCTCGCGAACGGTTGGGGTGGCGAGGAAACGGCCGGAGAACGCCGGTGGTCGGGATCTACTCGACGTCGTCGACGGTCAAAATGTGGGCGAGTGACTCGGCGGGATGAAACACACCGCCGATGCGTGACCAGCCGCGGCCGCACACATCGCAGTCCCACGCCTGGCCGAACCCCGGAGCGCCATACGTGCCGGCGAACCGGAGAGTCTGCGCTGTCACGCAGTCGTGCATGTCATCGGGCGCCGGTGCCGCGTCCACCTGTCTCACCGGCCCAGCGGCGCGCCGTTGGCGGCCATGAAGGGCACCGCATCGATGGCGCCGTTCGGGCTCCGGTCGCCATGGAGGTGCACCTCGAAATGCAGGTGCGGTCCGGAGGAGTGGCCGGAGGAGCCGACCAGCCCGATGGACTGCCCCACTGCAACACGCTGTCCTACATGGACATATGGTTGGGTGAGCATGTGGCAGTAGCGGGTGATGATGCCGCCGCCGTTATCGATGTCGACGAAGTGGCCGCAGCCGAGGGTTTGGGTCGGTGAACCGTCGCGGTCGCAGCCCCACCAGGCAGGTGAGATGTCACAGCGGACCCGGATGACAGTGCCGGCGCTGGCGGCCACGATGGTGGTGCCGCGGGCGGCACCGAGGTCGACGCCGTCATGGCTCGGGCGTTCGGCGGTGCGAAACCCCGACACGATGCTCGCGTGGACAGGCTGCACCCAGCCAGAGGTTCCGGCCACAGCACAGCCGTCGACGGCGATGCCTTGCCGGGCAAGGATCTCGGCGACGACAGCTTGGGCGATGGGAGCGTGTTCGGCGGAGGCGTCGGGGTAGGCCGAACGCTGGACCGCCTGTGCCGCTTGGGTCAGCGGCATGTTCTGCCAGCCGGGAACACGCAGGAGCTTGGTGTAGAAGCGCCGTGCGGCGGTGGCCGGATCCATCAGTTCGGCCGGTGTTCCCCAGCCGGCTGACGGGCGTTGCTGGAACAGTCCGACGCTGTCGTGGTCGGTGCCGGTGCCGTCGTGGGGCAGGGCCAGAGAGGCCGGCACGGCCGGGTTGGCGAGGTTTCGCAGGCCGGATTCCTGCAGCGCCACGGCGATGGCGATCGTTTGCGCGGCGCTGCCAGTGTTCATCTGCACCCCAGTGCGCACGATGGTATCGGCGTGCTGCACCTGTGTGGACGTGAGCGAGCCGATGCCGGCCGAGCTGCTGGGGCTGCCGGTAGTGGCGGCCGTTGGCGTGCAGCTACCGACAGCGGCGGTGGCCAGACCGTTGAGCAGACCGGCGCCAGCCAGGACCGCCGCCACGACGCCGCAAAGGATGACCTTCAATTTCTTGTCACCAGACATGACTTACCTCCATAGTGGATTCCGTGCACGCGGCTGGGTATGTCTCGAACGGGGCTAGCCGCCGAACGAGGGCAGCCGACCGCCGTGTGCGCGCAGTACAGCCGAGAAGTCGGCCCGTCTCGCTGGTTCCCCCGTGTCAGCGAGACGGGCCGGTTCGTGCCGGTGGGGGCTACGGCTGCGAGGCGGGAGCGTAGCGGAGCAGGCCGGAGCCCGACAGGTTGTCGCAGGCCTCGCCGAATACGGTCGCCGCGGTCGCCGCGTAGCGGTCCTGGCTGCCGCTGATGCTGGCCAACCCGGCAATGTGCAGCAGGTCTGGCTGCCCGCTGGCGAGGTCGCCGAGGCCGATCAGGGTGATCACAGTGGCGTAGCGGGCTCCGGTGGCAAGCCACGTCGCGACCCCGGCCGGATGGTCGGCCAGAGCGGCGGGCAGGCGGCGCAGGTCGGTGCGATAGCCCAGCCGCGCGGCGAGCACGGTCACCAGGTCGAGCAGTTGTGCTGCGTCGCCGGTCAGCGTCACCTGCTCGCTGACGGCGGCGTCCGGGCTGACCGTCGCGGCGCTCATCGCCGACCTGCCAGGTAGTAGCCCAGCAGCGCGTCGATCGCCGCGAACGGGTTGTTGTACGACCCCAGCGCGGCTCGCTGGCCGACCCGCATATCGTCGGGATCGTGCAGGGCGCTGGTGTCCAGATGCGGGCCGCGCAGCACCACCCGACCGATGATCTTCCCGGCGAGCTGAGGCCGGCCGATGGCCTCGGCAACCAAGGCGGGGCAGACGATCAGATCAGTCGGGTCGGTCGCCTCCGGCACACGGACGGCGATCAGCTGCAGCGGCCCGGCCGTCGCGTGGTCCAATCGCCACTCGACCGTAGCGACCGGCCGTGGTCGCAGGGTGGCCTCGACGCTGACGACAACGGTGCCGCGCTCGGCACTACGCAGCGCCTTGCGGGCTTTCTGGTGGTAGTCCAGCCGTTCGTCGAAGGTGTGCCACAGGCGAGGCAGGATCGGCAAGTCCGGGTCGTCGCCGGTGCCGGTCGGCGCGATCAGCACACCGTCGCCGGTGATCAGCCCGTCGCCGAACAGGACCGTGTCGATGAAGTAGGGAACGTAGTCGGAAAGCCCAGCCTGGTGGGCGGTCAGGCCCGGGCCGTAGTCGCCGAGCGGGAACCGGGCCGGGGTGACCCGTTCGGCGCTGCGCATCGCGCGGATGCGCTGTTGGTGGGTGAAGCGGCGGATGACGTCGGGGATATCGGCGTCGTCGTCCCAGCCGGACAGGAACGAGCGCAGGTCGCGGGCCTTCGGTGTGCCGGTGACCGCTGTCGTCCAATGCTGGTGCTGTTCGATGGCCAGGTCGACGGCGGCGCTGCCGGCCGTGGTGTGGCCGAGCAGGTCGAGCGGACCTGAACCGTCGGCGGTCTCAGTGAACGGGTCGTACCCGTCGGCGGTGATCGCGTCAAGCAGTTGCCGGCCAAGGCGGGCGCCCTCGGCGTAGGGGGCCACAGCGGCCAGCACCCGCAGACGGGCATCGGCCGGTGACAGCATCGGGCCGGGCAGGCACACCAGGACCTTCTGGCTGGTGGGCAGGTTGCGGTGAAGCAAAGACATGATCGCGTGTCCCTTCTTCTGGAGGGCATGACGAACGGCCGCTCCGGCACAGCCGGGCGGCCACAAGGAATCGGAAGACAAAGAGTCCGGACCCTTGTCCGGGAAGGAAGTTGCGAACCGGCACCCGCCGGCCTGGGCGGCAAGACGTCAGTCCAGGAAGGCCTGCCCGGACGCGCTGACGGTGTCCGGGCCGCGCGGCACGGATATGGGTGTGGAAGGGTGACGGTGGTGCGCCGCCGACCGCCATGTCATCCGACGGCGCACCAACCCTCCCTTGGTGCGGGGAGGTCTTTAAGACAGGCTCAGCGCGATCAGCCACTGGCTGCTGGGCAGCTCCTGCAGGACACGGTGGACGCCGCCCAGGTGCACCAGCTGCGCGCGGGCCGTCAGCCCGTCCGGGCTTGCGAGCTTGCCGCGCGGGTTGATGAACGCGTCGCCGCAGATGCGGCGCAGCGCGCTGGCCCGCCCGTACGTTTCGGCTCCGGCCTGGAACAGGTCCAGGTCGAGCAGATCGAGCGGGAGCTCGCCGCCGCACTCGTTGTGGGCGGTCATCGCCACGACCTGAGACTGTTTGGTGAAGTCGTCCCACGCGGTGGCGCGGGTGTACTTCTCCGGCGCGGCCTCGTGGCGGGCCAGGAACGACGGCCACGGCTTGGCCGCCTGCGCACCTTCGACCGCCAGCCGCCACGCGTCGTAGCGCAGCATCGCCTCGTACCAGGCGATCTCTTTGGTGCGGTGCAGATCCAGCCGGCCCAGACGGCCGCCGGCCGCGGTGTCAGCGGCACCGCGACGGCTGCGCACATCGATCAGGTCAGTCTTGAACATCCGGCTGGCTCGTCCGAGCCGGCCGTCGGCCACCGTGTACACGCTGGCGTGTACCGGCATGCCCGAATATCCGGGCACCGATGGAACGTCTTTCCTGCCGTCGGGCAGGCATACGACGATCTGGCGGATCGTGGTCTGACCGTCGGGGGTCGTCGGCTGCAGCATGGGGCATGCTCCTTTCTGCCTACAACGCAGGCAGTGGCAAGGGATCGTGAGGTCCCGGCCGCTGGGAGGTGCGGGATGACCGCGAGGCGGGTTCGCCGGCCGACCGGCCACAAGGGCGGGTGGGCGAGGGTGAGTCGCGACGCGTCCCGAACATCCGGGGACGGGGTGGTGCCATCAGGCGTTCGTCGATACGAACAGCAGCGACCGTAGGCAGCCGCGCTGACAGGCCCGATCCGCTCACATGCCCGCTGAGCTGCACTGTCAGCGAAACCCCGGATCGTCGCCGGAGGCTGTCAGCACATCGGCGGTTTCTGCCGCTGACAGCGGCGGCAGTTCAGCCAGCCGCAGCCGTCCCCTCTGTGGTGCACCGATCGGCAGCAGACCCGCTTCGGCGGGTTCCTCGTCATGCAGGCCGGTGACGACCAGCAGATCGCCGACATGCGGCGCGAGAACCAGATGCAGGGCCCGCTCGTGGGTGCGATGCGCGGCCCAGACCACGATCGGACGGCGCAATCCGACCTCGGCCGCGGACCGGTAGTCGTCCAGGCGGGCGATCAGCGCCGACGCCCGCTGCCGGCCGGTCTCGTACTCGAGGAAGAACCCGACCGTGCGCTGACCGGCCGTCCACTGGCCGTAGGCGTCCGGGTGCACGTCGGGAAACGCGGCGGCCGCCTGGCGTTCGGACTGCCACAAGGCCAGCGCGTGCCCGGAGTGGTGGCGGGTGTGGGCGTGCAGGCGGATGAAGAACTCGTTGATCCCGAGCAGGTGAGCCAGGCGGGGGCTGGCGGCGATCGCGGCGTTGCGCTGCGCCAGCAGCGACGGTCGTGGCGACGCGAGGCCGAGTCGGGCGTGGGCGTAGCGGGCACCGTTGAGGCCGAGGGTCCAGCCGACGGTCGTGGCCCGGTTGCCGACGTGGCGGGCGAAGCGAGCGGTGAAGCCGAGTTCCCGCAGCGCTGCCAGGCGTAGCTGCGCGGCCCGCCGGGATCCGAACAGGGCGGTGGTGATCTGGCTGCTGGTCAGCGCCTGGTGGTGGTGCAGCCACATGAGCAGGATTTCATCGCGTTCGGTGAGCCGGTGGATGACGTCAAACAGTTCACGGGCCGGCGAGTGGGCAGGCATGCGGGGGCTCCTGACAGGTGGGGACGAGGGCTACAGCCCGGCGCCGCTTGAGGACGGCGGACGAGGGCCGCAGGCGGGCAGGCAGACGAGGATCAGGTGTCATATTGGAGGGCCACCGAGCCCCACGAGAGGAAGCCCGGTAGGGAGTTGCATTCGGTGGCGGCGGGATCCGGGCAGGCCGCGGGCCTGCCCGCCGCCGTTTCGGGTTTCGTCGAGTCGACCAGGGGTTTGGAAACCCCTTCCGCAAGGGGTTTGGAAACCCCTTGCGCATCGATGTTCATGCCCGCCTTCTAGGCTCAGGTGGCGGTCGGCTGGCGGGCATCGCGGGCGGCCCGCTTGGCCTGATCGGCTTTCATCGCCCGCTTGGCGCTCTTGCGCAGGGCCGAGTCCGGCTGCGGCGGATGCGCGGCCGCGACGGCCTGGCGGATCGCCGTCGACTCGCCGACGGGCGGGGGCATCGGCTGGGTGGTCATCGTGAACGCGCGGGTTTCCTGCCCGCCGATCAGCAGCCGCGCCGCCACATGCCGTACATCCAAATGCGCCAGGTCATGCGCATCAAGTTCCGGCTCGGTGTGCTCAGCCAGGACCTTCGCGTCCCGCGGAGACACGTTGAAAAACAGCTTCGAGCGTGCGTTCGCGGCGATCGCCGACAGCACATCGGCAGGCAGCTGGTCCAGATGCTGATGCGCGAGAACCATCGACAGCCGGTAGCCGCGCGCTTCGGCGAGCATGTCAGACACCGAATTGGGCAGATTGAGAAAATTCTGCGCTTCGTCGAGGTAGAGGGTCGCGTCGCGGCGGGTGTGTTCGGGCTGGGCGGCGCGGGCGGTGGCGGCCTGCCACACCCGGCCGACCAGCAGGCTGCCAAGCACGCGGGTGGTGTCCTCGCCCAGCTGGCCTTTGGGCAGGCGGCACAGCAGCAGCCCGCCGTCCAAGATCTCGCCCATGTCGAATGTGGAATTGGGGCTGCCGACGGTCTGCATCACGAACGGCCGCAGCAGGAACTGGCGCAGCCGCGACAGGACCGGTCCGATGACCTGCGCCCGCTGGGCCGGGTTCTGACCGTCGTACCAGGCCCAGAACCCGTGCAGGCCGGCCGGATCGTCGAGGTCGACGGTGAACCGGGCCCGGAACGCGTCGCTGTTGAGCAGCGGCGGAACCTCGGACAGGGTGGCGTTGGCGTGCCCGCGCAGGGTCAGCAGCGACACCCGCAGCGTGTCGTCGATCCGCGGCCCCCAGAACTTGGAGAAGATCTTGGCGAAGACGCTGGTGACGTTGTCGACCGCGAGATGTTCGTCGTCGCCTTCCAGGGGATTCCAGGCGGCGTGGCCGGGCTGGTCGGGGTCGATGATGACGACCCGGTCGGCGACGTCGGCGGGTAGCCGGTCGAGGATGTCGAGGATGAGATCGCCGCGCGGGTCGATGACCACCGCCCCGCGCCGGGCTTTCACGTCGGCGAGGACCATGTTGGCCAGCAGGGTGGATTTCCCGGCGCCGGTTTTGCCGGCGATGTGGATGTGCTGGCGGGCGTCTTCGACGGGCAGCGCGATGCGGTGCCCGCCGATCTGGGCCAGGCCGAGCAGGCGGGTGTTGCGGCCGCCGGTAGGCACGCTGACCGGTGCGGGTGCGGCCTTGGCGCGGGCCCGGTCCAGGCCGGGCACGGCCAGGTCGTCGGGAAGTTTGCCCAGGCCGGCGAGTTCGGGCAGGGCGGCGAGGAAGCCGCGGCGCAGCCGCCGCCCGCCGATGACCGCACCGGGGTGGTGCAGGCGGCGGCGGTGCAGGCTGTTGCGGCCGGTGTGGGCGGCGAACGCCGACGCGATCTGGTGCGCCCGACCTCGCAACCGCGGCGCGGCCTCGGCGGCGGTGGCGGCCGGGTCGCGGGGGACGACGGCGACCGCGTACCGGATCGCGGTCTCGAACAGCGGATCGGTCGCGGCCTTGTCGGTGACGGCCCGGATGTCGTGTTCGCGCATCGGGTCGCGCAGGACCGGCCGCCGCGCCCCGGCCGCAGTCGGTGCGCTGGTACGGGTGGGTGACAGCAGGTCCAGCAGCAGCGTGATCGGCAGCAGCGCGAGAGTCGTGGCTAGGCGCAGCGAACGGTCCGTGATCGGCGGGCTACCGCTGCCGCGCATGGCGCGCGGCACCGCCCGCAGGCGGCGGGCCCGGCGGGCGGTGGCCGGGCGGGCGAGGATCTGCACGATCGTCGTCTCACCCGTGCGGGTTTGCGCCCCGGCTGATAGCAGCGGCCGTAGCGGGTCGGTGTCGTAGGCGAACCGCAGCGGCAGCGCGTCGGGATAGCGGGGGGTCAGCTGCCCGCCCGACAGCAGGCTGCCGGCGGGAATGGGATCAGTGGCGGCCTGGGTGGTGACGGTGGCGCTGGGCCACGCGGCGGTGACCACTGCTTCGACCGCGTCGGGTGGGATGCTGCCGGGCACCCACAGGGCGATCGTCAGCTGCCGGCCGGTCCACAGGTATTCGAGGCAGATGTGGGCGGTGCCCCAGATCCGCCGCCGCCACGTAGCCGGGATCAGCAGCCCGGATAGCGATCGCCATAGGTCGGTGGCGCTGGCCGGGTCGACGTGCGGCGGTGGGGCGATCACGACGGTGTGGGCTCCGGCCGCGTGGTAGCGGTGGCGGCGGGCGGAGATCAGGTTGACACTGGCGATCCACGCCCCGGTCGTCAGTACGACGACAGCGGCGAGCAGGAATCGGTAGCCGACGAGCTGCGTCCACAGCGCCGACAGATGTGTGAGCGGGAAAGGATTGGCGGGCATGCGAATGGCCCTCCTCCACAAAGGAATCCCGCCGCACGCGCCGATCCGATGGTCGGTGTGCGCGGCTGGGTGGAAGGAAGACACGGACCGCGCGATGCGCGGCCGGACAACGGTCAGCGCCCGATGGCGCTCACACCGGTTGGCTCGACCCAAGGCCTGTCTGCGCCACGCGGGATTCGGTGGCCGACGCGATGGTGGTGAACATGGTGCGGCTGGCGCCGCAGACCAGGAGGGCTTGTCCGCGGCCGGCGGTCAGCAGGGCCCGGGCCTCACCTTTGGTGAGGCCGAACTTGTCGGCGACGATGTCGATGGCTTGCGGGGATTGCTGCAGCAGGATCTGGGTGGCCGCGTTCGACACGACGGCCATTCCCAGGTCGCTGGCCAGGAGGTCGGCGGCGTCCTGGGTGACGACGGTCAGTCCGGCGCCGCGTTTGCGGGCCGACTTGGCCATCTTGAGCAGGAATCGCGCCCCTGACCCTTCGTGCATCAGCAGCCACGCCTCATCGACGACGACCAGCCGCCGGGTCAGGGTTCCGTCTGGGTGGGGGGTGTCGATGAGGGTGTCGATCGCATCGAGGGCGAGGAGCATGCCGACCGGCCGGAGTTCGTCGGCGAGGTGGCGCAGCGACCACACGACCAGGTGCGAGTCGGGCTGGGTGGTGGTCGGCCCGCAGAACAGCGCCGAGTGGCTGCCGTGCGTCCATGGCGACAGTCGGTCCGCCAAGGCGGCCCAGGCCGGTTTCTTGCCGCCGGCCAGCACAGCGGCGAGGTCGGTCAGCAGCGGCGCGGGCCGGTCCCAACTGTTGGGGTTGGCGGTGATTGCGGCGTCGGCGTAGCAGGCGATGATGGCCTGATCGAGGATCGTGTACTCGTCGGCCGAAAGGCCCGTGTCGTGGCGGCCGGCGAGCATCAGGTCGATGAGGGTCTGCACGAACATGACCCGCTGATCGAGCGTGTTCGGCCCGCGGACACCGGGGGGCAGGTCGAGCGGGTTGAACCGTACCCCGGGCGCGCCCAGCGCGATGGTGGCGCCGCCGACCTGCCGGGCGAGGTCGGCGTATTCGTCGTCGGGGTCGACGACGGCGACCTGTACCCCTTGCGGCAGGCTGCGCAGGATCTCGACCTTGGTCAGGAAGGATTTCCCGGCGCCGGAGCGGGCCAGGACGATGGCGTTGTGGTTGTCGGCCGTCCACCGGTCCCACCAGGCGATCCCGGTGCCGGTGGTGGTCAGCCCGTACAGTTGGCCGCCGGTCTGGGGCGGGTCGCCGGGCAGCGGCGACGGCAGATCCGACGCGGCGAACGGGAACATGGCCGCGAGGGCGTCGGCGTCGAACAGCCGGGTCATGCCCAGCGCGTCCACACCGAGCGGCAAGGTCGATGTCCAGCCTTGCGGCTGGCGCCAGGTCGCCGGCCGCAGATCCAGCAGCATGCCCGCCGCGGTGGACAGGACCTGCGCGGACGCGTCGCGCAGCTCGTCTTCGGCCGTGGC
>Ga0114129_10009044_pt1 | contig 14195 bp, 9 predicted proteins | sample RhiMetdeltSRZDD1_FD_80071 | JGI IMG/M metagenome (GOLD analysis project Ga0114129, IMG submission 80071) | Populus rhizosphere microbial communities from Tennessee, USA - Rhizosphere MetaG P. deltoides SRZDD1 (version 2) (version 2) | ecosystem: Host-associated > Plants > Roots > Rhizosphere >... | reverse complement strand
TTGACTCAGGGGTCCGTTGGCCGCGCGGTCTTGGGCTTGGTGTAGCTGGCGCTGGCTCTTGGCGACGCTGCTGCGGAACTCGCTCCGGAGCCAGTTCGTGTCCGCGTCCACGGGGTAACGCCGGCCGCCACCTGTCGACGCAGCCACTCGTCCTCGAGCCGGCGCACTTCCTTGGACCGCAGCTCCCACTCGTAGCGGTTGTGTCGTCGGCACCGAAGTTGGATATTCTCGACGGTCGGCGGGCCGCCTTCGGCATAGGGACGCACGTGGTGGAACTCCAGCAAGGCTCGCTCCTGGCATCGATGCCCTCTGTCGCCCACGAACGCGCACTGGCCTTCGTCCCGGGCCCACACCGCACGCCGAACCTCGGCCGGGACGTGCCGTGACTCCGGCGCCGGAACGTCGGCGCGCTTGACCTTGGGTCGCGCGGAGCGTGACGACGCCGCGCATTTCCTCTTCTCCACGTCGGCGAGCAACAGCGTCAGCGCCCGATCGATGATCTGGGACTCGTCGCCCGAAGGGATCGCGTGGCGAAGCATCTCCTTGGCGCTTCTCAGTTTTGCGAGCGTGTCGCCGCTGATGGTCAGTTGGAGCTTGTAGCGGTCTGGCGAGAGCGCGTTGACAACGGCGGTGCGGACGGCGGCACGCGTCGCCAGGGGAGCTTCGACGGATGGCGAAGCGACCGGCGGTGCGCCGGCAGACAGCGGCACACCGGCGAGTGGCGAGACATCGTGGAGTGCGGCGGAAGCGCTGAGTAGTGGCGGGTCGGTCACGGGCGCCGTGCTGGAGATCGTGACCGGCTTCGGCAGCTTCCGAATCGACGTGGCCACGTCCGGCGCCGGTGACAACCGGGCCACGATCTTCTCGACCTCGGACTTGTGCCGGCCGCGGGCCAATTCGAGAACGGCCACGTGGTTGTCGATGGTCAGATGCGGCGCAAGGAGCTTCACGGTAGTGAGGTTCACCGTACCTTCGGCGAGGAGCCTCAGGATGACGGGAAACCGTTGTGCGGCGCGGGCGGCGTCGATGCGGCGGTATGCCTCGGACTCGGAGAGCCCCAGCGCGTCAAAGCAGTACGCGAACATCGAGCCGTAGCCTGACTTGAGGTGCAGGCCTCGGCGGTCGACCTCCGCGAGGTGTGCGATGAGCTCGGCGGTCGTGGCGCGCGCCTGGGCAACCAGGCTCTTCACGTGGTCGAGCAGCGCGCCGTCGGTAAGAGTGCGTGCGGCGTCGATGTGAGTATTCATGAGGTATGAGTATCACGCCGATGGCCAGACTGGGACCAATTGACGAGTTGTAGGAATGAACTAACAAACTCTTAATCAAGGCGGCGGTTGGTGGTGTGGCCGTTGCGGTGGGGACGGTGGGCGTGGGTCGGCGAGGGCCGGTCGAGCGCGGCGCGCGGGCCGGTCTCGGGTGGTCGGGTCTCGGGTGGGCACGTCGGCTGGGCGCCTCGGCTGGGCGCCTGGGGTGGGCGCCTGGGGTGGGCGCCTGGGGTGGGCGCATCGGCTGGGTGCATCGCAGTGGGCGACTCGGAGTGGGCGACTCGGAGTGGGGCGGAGGCGAGGCGACCAGCGGACGGGCCACTCGCTCCGGAACCAGTCGGCCCGCCTACGCCCGGAACACCGCGATCAGCTTCTCCAGCTCGCGCGCCTGCTCGGCCAGGCCGACGGAGGCATGCGACAGCTCCTCCACCGTCTTGAGGTTGCTGCGGGCCACGGCGGCGATCCTCTCCATCGCCGCCACCACCTCCGTGCTGCGCGTCCGCTGGTCGCGGCTGGCGCCCGAGACCTGCTGCGTCATCCGGCTCATGTTCTCGGCGGCGCCGACGATGAGCCGGCTCTCGTCCGCCTGGTCGAGGGTGGCGTCCTTCACCTGGGACGCGATGCGGTTCATGTTGACGACGGCGTCGCGCACGCGCCGGCCGCCGGTGGCCTGATCGCGGGTGGCCGCCGCCACCTCCACCATCACGCGGTTGATGCTTTCCATCGCCGTGCGGATCGCCTTGGAGCCCGTGGCCTGCTCGCGCACGGCGGAGGCCACCTGCTCGGTGGACGCGCCCATGTCCCCCATCGTGCGCAGCACCTCGGCGGAGGCCTCCGACTGCTGCGCCGTCGAGGAAGCGATCTGCGCCATGAGCTCGCTCGAGCGCTGGACGGAATCGAGGATCCGGCGCAGCGCGGCCGCCGCCTTGTCCGCGCGGCCGATACCCTCGCGCGTCTCGAGGGCGCCGGCCTTGGCCGTCTCCACGGCGTCCCGCGTCGACGATTGCACCTCGCGCACGAGGGCGCCGATCTCCTTGGCCGCCTCCACCGAGCGCTCGGCCAGCTTGCGCACCTCGTCGGCGACCACGGCGAAGCCGCGGCCGGCCTCGCCCGCCCGCGCCGCCTCGATGGCGGCGTTCAGAGCCAGGAGGTTCGTCTGGTCGGCGATCTCCTCGATGACCTCGAGCATCTTGCCGATCTGCCGCGAGCGCTGGCCGAGCTCGTCGATGACGCGGGAGGTGTTCTCCATCCTCTCGGAGATCTGGCTCATGTCGTCGATGAGGGCGGCCACCACGCGGTCGCCGCTGCGTGCCTCCTCGCTGGCCTCGCGGCTGATGCGGTCGGCTTCCTCCGCGATCTTGGCCACCTGCTTGACCGCCCCCGCCATGTCGCCGACGCGCTCGCCCGCGCGCTGCGCGGCCTGGCTCAGCGACTCGGCGTTGCGCATGACGGAGCCGATGAACACCGCCATCTCCTCGACGGTGCTGGTGGTGCCGCTGACGTTCTTGGCCAGGGTCTCCAGGCTCCGGGCCACGTTGTCGGAAGAGGACGTCATCTCCTCGATGGTGACCGCGGTCTCGGAGACGACGCCGGCCAGCGTCTGGCTGAGCTGCGCCATCTGCGCGGTGGACGCGCTCATCTGGGTGATCGATGCCGACGTCTCGTCGACGTGCAGGGCGAGGCGCCCGGCGCCGTCGGCGATGGTCTCGATGGAGGCGGCGATCTCTCCCATCGAGCCGGCGGTGCGGTCGGCGATCTCGACCTGGCGCTGGGCGCCCTCCGTGATCTGCCGGGAGTTGCTGGAGACGCGGCCGGCGGAGGCGGCGACCTGGGCGGAGGCCCCGCGGATGCGCTCGACGATCTCGCGGAGCTGGCGCACCATGACGTGAAGGCTGCGCGACAGCCGGCCGATCTCGTCGTCCGATCCGCTCTCGATTTCGGCGCCGATGTCGAGGCCGCCCTCCGCGACGCGTTCGGCGAGGCCGGCGAAGCGGGACAGGCGCCGGCCCACGTGATTGCTCACCATCACCGTGAGGAGCAGGGCCAGCCCGAGCACGATGAGGCCGATGACGATGGCGGTGAGCCGGTTCTTGCGGCTGGCTTCCACCAGCCGGCTGGTGGTGAAGCCGGCGACGAGCACGCCGCGCTCGCCGCTGGTGGACGCGACGGGGGCCAGGACCACGACGCGCGTCCGGTCGGCGCGCTCCTCGATCGTCGCCGTCGGGGCCACGGCCAGATCCGCCGGGACCTTCTCCGGGTACAGGGCGACGAAGCGCGCGCCGTTCGCACGCAACAGCAGCAGGAACTCCAGGTCCGGATCCTCGCGCGCGCCGTCGAAGACCTGGGCCGCGCTCGTCTCGTCGCCGAAGTCGAAGGCGGCGGCCACGTCGTGGGCGAGGAGCTGGGTCAGCGACCGGCTCTTGGCCACGAGCGCGGCGTGGCCGTCCTCGTACTGGCGGGCGGGGAAGTAGAGCACGTAGAAGAGGACGACGGCGGACAGCAGAGGGGCGAACGCTCCGACGAGCTTGGCGCGGATCGAGAGATCGTCGATCCGCTTCAGGTGCCCTCCCGGGCCGAGCCGGTCATCGGATGACGTCCGAGAGCTGCAGGAGCTTGGGGTCGAGGTTCATGCCCACCGCCTGGGCGGAGGCGATGTTGACGAGGATGCGCGGCGTCGTGCCGTGAAGGACGACGGCGACGGCGAGGCCGCCCTCGACCTGCGCGCGATCGGCGCCGACGGTGATCGCCTTCGCTTCCACGGAAGCGGCGCGGATGGCGTCGCGCTCCTTCACGAGGCCGGTGACGACGCAGACGACGTCGACACCGGCCGTCTTCATCCACTCCGCGAGGTGCTCCGGATCCTTGTACGCGTGCCGGCTGGTGCGCAGCGGCAGGCCCTGCACCGGGTGGCCGGCCATGGCTTCGAAGGCGGCGGCGAGGGCCACGGCCGCCTCGGACGACGCCTTGTCCGACTCCTTGAACACCACGCCGATGTCGACGGACGGGCCCACGCGCGTCTTGAGCGCGCGGTCGTAGGCGAGCATCTTCGCGAGGATGGCGGCCTGCAGCGTCGGCGGGATCGACGGATCGGCGCCCGCCGGCCACGACGAGGCGAGGATGAAGGCGGTAAGGAACGCACGTGTCGCCACCGCCCCGGCACGCCGCGTCATGGAAAAATTCTAGCGTAATCACCGCGTCCGCTTCTCGGCCGCGGTCGTGGCCGAAGATCGACTTGTCGAAACCGCCGCCGGAGCCCCCAACTCGAGGTCTACGAGCCCGATGCGGCGACGCGGTGGGCCGGCCAGGGTGGCACCCGTCTTGCTGCCAACGCCCCCTGCGCCGCGCCCTGCGCGCCGGGCGTGTCTTCAGTGAGGAGGCCGTGAATGTCCGAGCATGGGACTCCACTTCGCCGTTTGGTTGCCGTCCTTTGCGCCATCGGCATCGCCCTGCCGCCGGCGGCCACGTTCGCCGCCCCCAAGCCCGCGCAGGAAATCGACTCCTACATGGACATGTCGCTGGAGTCGCTCCTGCACCTCGACGTCACGTCTGTCACAGGCGCGGCCGTCCCCTGGTTCCGCAACCCGGCCGCGGTGTACACGCTGTCCAGCGAAGACATCCGGCGCACCGGGCATCAGAGCCTGGCCGAGGTCCTGCGCGTGGTGCCGGGCATGCAGGTCGCCCGCCTCGACTCGCGCCAGTGGGCGGTCACCGCGCGGGGGTTCAACGGCCAGTTCGCGAAGAACCTCCTCGTGCTCACCGACAGCCGGCTCGTCTACGATCCGAGCTTCTCCGGAGTCTTCTGGGACGTGCAGGATCTCATCCTCGAGGACGTCGAACGCATCGAGGTGATCCGCGGTCCCGGCGCCACGCTCTGGGGTGCCAACGCCGTGAACGGCGTCATCAACATCACCACCAAACACGCGAAGGACACGCAAGGCCTCTATCTCACCCTGGGCGGCGGAACGGAGGAGCGCGGCTTCGGGGCCGCGCGCTACGGCGGCAAGCTCGGCGAGACGTCCTACTTCCGCGTGTGGGGCAAGTATCTCAACCGTGACGGCAGCTCGCAGTTGGGGACAGGCCGCCAGCCGGACCGTTGGGAGCTGCCGCACGGCGGCTTCCGCGTGGACCTGCAGCCCTCGTTGCGGGCGCGGGTGACACTGAGCGGCGACGCCTACAGCACGGAACGGCTGGGCGAATCGACACGGGTGCCGGTGATGGGCTACCCGGCGAGCGCGACCGCGCCGCTCCCGGCCATGGAGGTCGTGGGCGACGGCGAAGCCCGCGGCGCCCACCTCCTCGCGCGCTTCGAACAGGACACCGCGGGCGGCGGCAACTGGTCCGCGCAGACGTACTACGAGCGCCAGCACCGCCGTGTCTTCGCCGGCATCCAGCTCGATCGCGACGTCGTGGACGTCGACCTGCGCCACCGGCACAAGCTCGGCGCGCGCCACGAGCTGATGGCCGGCCTCGGCTGGCACTACGTCGACGACCGCTCGGAGCGCGGCCAGCTCGTGGGCACCGTGCCCGAGGGGCGGCGCTTCCACACCGTTTCCGGGTTCCTCCAGGACACGATCACCCTGCGGCCGGAGCGCCTCAGCGTGATGGTGGGCTCGAAGTTCGAGCACAACGACTTTACCGGCGTCGAGTACCAGCCCAGCGCACGCCTGTCGTGGACTCCGAACGACCGCCACACGTTCTGGGCCGCCCTCTCGCGGCCGGTGCGCACGCCGGCGCGTGCCGATCTCGACGTCGACCTCGTCTACGGCTATCTCGATCCCGGCCTGCTCACGACGGGACGGCCGACGGGGCGCTTCCTGCCGCTCAAGATCGCGGGCAACGCCGACCTGGAGTCGGAGAGCCTGCTCGCGTACGAGGCCGGCTATCGCGTTCAGCTCGGGAGCTCGTTCGCGGTGGACGTGGCCGGATTCCTGAACCAGTACCGCGACCTCATCAACTTCCCGCGCACGCCGGTCTTCTCGGGAACGGACTTCCGTTTGCAGGCCTCGAACGGCGGTGACGGGCGCGGTTACGGCGGCGAGGTCGTGCTCAACTGGCGGCCGTCATCGCGCTTCCGCACGATGGGCAGCTACAGCTACACGGTGGCCACCAACGAGGTGGACACTCCGCCGACGTTCGCGCGCCACAGCGGCAACGTACGTTCGTATCTCAGCGTCACTCGCCAGCTCGAGGTCAACGCCGCCGCGTACTACACCGGCAAGTCTGGCGCCCCGCCCGAGGGCTTCGACGAGCACCTGCGCGCGGACCTCGGTGTGACGTTCCGGCCGTCGTCACGCCTGGAGCTGGCGGTCTGGGGCCAGGACCTGCTGAAGGAGCGGCACGCGGAGGCCGACAGCCCGTTCATCCAGTTCGCCCGCTCGGAGATCGAGCGCGGCGTCTATGCGCAAGTGACGTTCCGCACCAAGTAGCATTCGATCCGAGGTCGAGGCACCGTCTACGGCCGTATACTTCCCGCTCGGCGGGAGGTGTTCATGGCCATGGCCCCGGATTTCATCGAGTCGGTTCGCGCGCTCGGACGTGAGTTCGCTGCTCGGGCGGCCACTCACGATGCCGACGATTCCTTCGTCAACGAGAACTACACGGCGCTGAAGGCGAAGTCGTTCTTCGCGGCTGGCGTCCCTGCGGAGCTGGGCGGCGGCGGTGCCTCGCACGCCGAGCTGTGCGCGGCCATCCGCGAGCTCGCGCGGCACTGCAGCTCCACGGGTCTGGCCGTCTCCATGCACACGCATCTCGTGGCCACGCTCGCCTACATCTGGCGCAGCGGAAACACGGCGCCGGAGAAGATGCTGCGGCGCGTGGCGTCGGAGGGTCTCGTGCTCGTCTCGACCGGCGGCTCCGACTGGCTGCCCGGCTCGGGGACTCTCGAGAAGGTCGACGGCGGCTACCGGATGACGGGCCGGAAGATCTTCGGCAGCGGCGTGCCGGCGGGGGATGTCCTGATGACGACGGGAGTCTTCCAGGACCCGAAGGACGGCGCTACGGTCTTCCACTTCCCGGTGCCGCTCAAGGCGGAGGGCGTCAAGGTTCTCGACACCTGGCGCGTCCTCGGCATGCGGGGCACCGGCTCGAACGACATCCAGCTCGACAGCGTGTTCATTCCGGACGCGGCGATGACGGGTGTACGGCGGCCGTCGGGCCGCTGGCATCCGTTCATGCACACCGCCTGCCTGGTGGCGTTGCCCGTCTTCTATTCGGCCTACCTGGGTACGGCCGAGGCCGCGCGCGACGCCGCCATCGAGATGGCGCGCCGCAAGAAGAACGATGGGCAGGTGGCCGACCTCGTCGGCGAGATGGAGAACCTCATCGTGACCGCGCAACTCGCGCACGGCAGCATGGTGGATCTCGCGGCCACGGTGAAGCCGGGGCCGGAGACGACGGGCGCGGTGCTCTGCCGCCGGACGATCTTCGTCAACGCCGTCCTGCGGGCGGTGGAGAAAGCGATGGAAACGGCGGGGGGCGGCGCCTTCTATCGCTCGGCGCCCCTCGAGCGCCTGTTCCGCGACATCCAGGGCGCGCGTTATCACCCTGTGCAGGAGAAGCCGCAGGTGCGGTACGTCGGCCGGCTGCTGCTCGGTCTCGACATCGACGGTCAAGCCGGCTGAGGCGGACGGGCCGGCGTGCGTTGAGACCGGCGTAGCTCGATCGGGCACTGGCCGGTAGGCATTCGAGCACGGCGCGCGTGCCCACAATGCCCAGCCCCCTTCCCGCCGTTCGAGCCTGGTGGCCGCGCGGTGGCGGCGCTATCGTTCCCGACAACCGTTACCGCATTCAATAAGGAAAAGGGGAGGAACGCCATGGCGTCGACCGCCAGGATTTCGTGTGCCGCCTTGTTCGTACCCGCCGCGACGGCGGCCGTACTCACCCTGGCCGCGCCGAGCCAGGCCCAGGTCGGGAGTGGATGGAGCAGCGTCAGCATGAGCCGCAGCCTTCAGAAGGTCGGCGACGTCTACTACAGCAACAGCAGCGGCGTGGAGACCTTCCGTCTCAACACGTCCACGTCGTCGCGCTGCGAGATCAAGATCAACAACAGCTGGACGTCGGGCAGCCATCAGTTCGAGGGCTACGTGCGGGTGACGGGCACCCCGCGGTCGTCCGGGAACTCCATCCAGCAGATCCTGGAGTCGACCACCGGCCAGGGCGACGCCAGCCAGGTCCGCTGGTACAGCGCGAGCAACGGCACGTTCAAGGCCCAACCGTCCGGCATCACGATGGGCACGAACGTCTACGGCGTCTATCAGCGCATCAACTGCATCCACTATCGCAGCACCGGCAAGATCGAGCTGTGGCTGAACGGCTCGAAGAAATCGACACACAACGATTTCGGCTCGGGCAGCTACTACTTCAAGTACGGGATCTACATCGCCGGCAGCAGCGGCAAGCCGCAGTCGCAGTGGAAGTCGATCCGCGTCTGGCAGAAGTAGCGGCGGCGGCGCGCGCACGCGCGCTTCGGAACCTCAGCGTGGGCAGGACATCGCGGCGGCGGTGACGGCGGGCGCGAAGCCCATGCCCGCCGCCGTCTGGATATCGACGCAGCTCCCGGCGCGGTCCTGCATCTGCGCGCGCACGATGCCGCGCACGTGCCAGGCCTCGGCGTTGCCGGCATCGAGGGCGATCGAGCGGTTCAACTGGTCGAGGGCCTCGCCCAGCCGGCGCTTGTTGAACGAGATGACACCGCAGTTGAAGAGGCTGTCCGCCGCGCGGTAGCCGATCTCCGCGGCGCGGGTGTAGTAGACGAGGGCCTCGTCGACCCGGCCTTCGTCGCGCAGCGCCGAGGCCAGGTTGTGGATGGCCGCCCGGTGTTGGGACGTCAGCGGCTGATCCTTGTCGAGAACGGCCAGCTCGCGCCACATCGCGATCGCTTCGTCGACACGTCCCGCCGCCTGCAAGTGGACCGCGCAGTTGTTCTTCACCGCGGGAAGCCGAGGCTTCGCTTGCAGCAGGCCGGTGCACAGACGCACGGCCTCGTCGACATGTCCGCTGTTCGCCAGGATCATCGCCAGCAGGTCGACGGCGGTGGCGGCATGGGGGTTCACGACGAGCGCGTGCCGCAGCAGGGCCACCGCCTCCTGGTCCTGGCCCCGGCGGTGCAGCTGGGCGGCGATCTGGGCCATCGCCTCGAAGTTGTCGGGGTTGTGCTCGAGCGATCGCTCGAAGTGCTGCCGGGCCTCGTCATGCCGCCCTTGTGTCTCCAGGCTGAGGCCCAGGGTCAGCCAGGCGAGCCATGCCGTCGGGTTCTTCTCGACGGTGTCTCGCCAGACGTGCTCTTCGGACTCGTAGATCCGGTTCTGGCGGATCGTGAGCAGGCACCACGCCGCCAGCGGCACGACCAACGCGAGCACGGCCCGCGGGTGCACGCGCTCGAGGCCGCGCGCGAGGAGCTCCGTGATCGGAGCCAGGACCGCGATGATCGCGAGGTACTGGAAGTGATCGGCCACGAGCGAGAAGCGCATGAAGTAGATGTCGGCGAAGCCGAGCACCGGGAAGAGGGCGATGAGATAGAAGCCGGCGGCGGCGAGGGTGAGGCGCGCCCAGGGTCGTGCTCGAAGCCGCCAGAGTGCGGCGAAGGCCGCCGCCAGCGCCGCCGTCGGCACGAACTGAATAGGTTGCGTGAACGGGATCGGCCAGCGCGGGTAGACGAAGGTCAGGTCGAAGGGGAAGAGCGCCTTGTACAGGTAGAACCACCAGGTCAAGCCGGCGGAGGCCAGGCGCGAGACCAGGCCGTCGCTGCGGACCGCCTCGGCGGGCAGCAACACCGTGCGCTCGTACCAGAGCACGCCGTTGAGCCCGAGCACGAGCGCGATCAAGAAGAAGGGGCTCACGAGCTGGACGTCCCGCGGGCGGAGGCGGCGGCGTTTCCACCAGAGGTAGCCGAGGATCACGAACGGCCAGGTGACTGTCGTCGCCTTGGCGAGGAGCGACAGCAGGAAGAGGGCGATGGAGAGAATGTAGAGGCCCCGCCGCGGCCGTTCTACGTAGTGGATCCACGCCAGGAGCGACGCGAAGGCCAGCGCGGCGGCGAGCGTCGTCTTCACCTGGAAGAGCCAGGCGACGGCCTCCACGTTCACGGGATGGACGACGAAGGCCAGCGCGGCCACGAGCCCCCAGCGGAATCCGAGCGCGCGCAGCACCTGCCAGATCAGCCCGGCGGTGATCGCGTGGAGCACGATGTTGCAGACGTGATAGCCGGCGGGGTTCTCGCCGAAGGCGCGCCACGCCAGCCAGAAGAAGGAGTACGACAGCGGCCAGTAGTCGGCCGCTTCGCGCGTCAGCCAGATCTCCCAGAAGCGCCCGGGTTCGCGGATAAGGGGGTTGTTGATGACGAAGACGTTGTCGTCCCAGACGAAGCCGCCGTGGATGACGTTGCCGTACGTCAGCAGCGACGCGCCGAGCAGCAGCAGGTAGCCGGCGGCGGTGGCGCGGGCCCCGGTCTCGAGCGGCACACTGCCGGTTCTCTGGTCGCTGGTTCTTCCCATATATCGAGGACGGGGTGCCGTCAGACTACGCGCGTTCGGGAGAGCCGATCAAGTTTCGCGGGCGGCCATATCCGGGCGCCAGCTCCCGGCAATAGTCTTCAGGACAGGGTTGCCTCGCGTACCATGGGTGCGCAGGGAGAGCAGGGGTTTGATGAAACACGTGCCGGCCGTGCTGCTACCGATCGCTCTCGTAGTGATGGCCGCATCCGCGTTGCTCTCGGCCGACCGGGATTCGAGCGCGGAAAAGGCGCGCGCCAAGCTGCGTGCCGGCCGTCCTTTTGAAGCTCTTCTCCTGCTCGATACCTCCTTCTCGAATGAGCCCGCGTTGGTGCTCGCCCTGGCCCGGCTCGAAGCATGCGATTGGGCCCTGGCCGAGCTCGCGACGTGGCAGCGCCGCTGTGGCGACGATCCGGCCTCGGAACACTGTCCGGCTTTCCGGAAGGTCGAGCCGGAGATCGTGGCCGCGTGCCCGCGTCGCCCCGCCGCCGGCACCGAGCCGGCCGCCGATGGTGCGGTCCTCGCGCGGCTGAAAGCCCCGCGGCTCGTGCCCTTCGAGGAGAGGCCCGTTCCCGTGGAACAGCAGTGGACCGGCGACCGGCCGTCGGAGCCACCGTCGGCGAACGCCTATCCGGCGTTGACCGCTCGTGCGATCGCGGCTCTGTCGCCGGGCGGTCCGCGCCTGTTCGCAGTCTCGGTATCGCAAGACGTCGACCCGCGGGGCGAGGTGTCGAGGGGAGGTTACTGGGTGCACCTTTCCGCGGACAGTGGCCGCACCTGGCGCGGCCCGTACTATCTCGGCTTCGCCGCGCAGTTCCCGTACGTCGTCGTGCCTGCGAGCCATGTTCAGCCCTTCGAAGGCGATCGGTTCAACCTCGAGGTGGAACGCCGCGAGGTCGATGAATCGACGATCACGTTCCCGCCGGTCATGCTCCGCGCGAAGAGTGTCGAGAAGAACCTCTACCTCTCGATCGATGTGGCGGCGATCGAGCGAGACTCCGATGGTGACGGGTTGACGGATCTCCTCGAGGAGAAGCTGGCCCTCGACCCGCTGCTGTCGGACACCGATTCCGACGGCCTTGCGGATGCTGTCGATCCGCTTCCGCTGCAGGCACGCTCGGAGGAAGAGCATTCCGAGCGGGGCAGTCTTCTCGCGGCGGTGCTGCCGCATCTCTTTGGAGGTCCGCCGCCCATCCAGCAGAGCGCGGCCTCGGGCGCGGAGACATCCGCCATGTCACCCCAACATCGCCCGTTCGCGTCGGTCCGGACGCTGTTCGTGAGCGGCGGGGACGGCCTCCTGCCGCACGATGCCGGCGTTCGCGCGGTGGCGTTTCCGCCGGCCGCATTGGAGGAGTACCGACGGAAGTTCGGCGCAACGTATCCGATGGCTTTGCCCGACATCGCGTTCGATCGGGACGGGCAGCGTGCGCTGATCCGCTACAACTTCCGCTGGCGCGGGGGCTCGCTGCTGGCGGTGCGGAAGAAGGGGCGCTGGACGATCGACTCTCGCCGCATGTCGATGTGGATCACCTAGCGGCTCCGCGCGTCATCTGTAACGTTTGATGTCACTGGCTCCGGAGCCAGTTGTTTCAAGCTTTGCTTGAGGTTGCCGAGAGCAGGGCACTCCAAGCGGCCAGCGCCGCGTCCTGCGGCTCGCGGTTCCAGGGGGCGCCGACGGTGCGCTTCCCCTCGGCGAGGAAGGCGGCGATGGCGGCGGGCGTGTGATGCCGCGCGAGCGCCTCGCGTACGTCCACGGCCTGGCGCCGCACGACGGCGAGGCCGTGGGCCGCGCACGCCTCGGCGAACACCGCGCGCCACAACTCGCCTTCGGCGCCGTGGATCATCGGGTGCGCCCCGATGATGCGCTCGAAGGCCGGGAGCTTCATCTGCTTGCCCAGCACGACCGCCCGGCTCGCGCCGACCACGTGCCCGGCGAGGGCGTCTTGCGCTTGCCGCACGGCGGCGACGCGGCGCGTGGCCACGAATTGTTCCTGGTCGCGCGAGCGTTCGGCCGCCAGATGGTACAGCTCGCCTTCGAGGACGTCGCAGGCCACGACGCGGGCGCGCGTCTCGACGGCCGCGCCCTCCTCCGTGCCTGTGACACGCACCAGCCATGTCCAGCCTGTGTGGGGGACCAAGCCGATCGCGGTCGACGGCACGGCGCGCTACTCCTCGGCGTCGATCGCTGCGGGCAGGCGTCCGAACCCGTCCGGCGACTCCGCCGCGAGATACGCCGTCACCGCATAGGCGGCTACGGCCTGACGCAGCGCCGCGCGATCGATGCTGTCGAGGGTGTCGGCGGTCGAGTGGTGGTAGCGGAAGTAGAGGCTGCCGTCCTGGGCGAGATTCAGCAGGGGGACACCGAGTGTGGCCAGAGGCCCGATGTCGGCGCCGCCGCGCGCGCGGTTGTCGTAATAGAGGATGTCCAGATCGGCGAGCCCCGCGGCCAGGGCGCGAACGGCGGGGACACGCTCGGAGGCCACGCGCGAGCTCAAGCCGTAGACGCGCCCGGCGCCGTGGTCCGCCTCGATGGCGACGGCGTGGCGCTCGATCTCGGGCGCGTGCGTGACCGCGTAGTTGAACGCGCCGGACAGGCCGAACTCCTCGTTCGCGAACAGCACCACGCGCAGCGTGCGGCGCGGCGGATCGGGCAGACCCGCGACCAGCCGGGCGGCGCTGATCACGATGGCCACGCCCGCGCCGTCGTCCTGGGCGCCGGTGGCGAGATCCCAGGAGTCGAGATGCGCGCCCAGCAGGACGAGCTCCGGCGTGCGGCCCGGGATCTCGCCGATGACGTTGTACGAGGTGGCCTCACCCACGCGGCGCGCGGTCGACGTCAACCGAAGGCGGATCGTGGCGCCGGCATCGATGCCCGCCTCCAGCGTGTCGGCGTCGGCGTTGCTGATCGCGACGGCGGGGATCTTCGGCACGCCCTCCTTGTAGCCCATGGCGCCGGTGTGGGCGGTGTCGGCATCCGAGCCCACCGAGCGGATGACGACCGCGGCCGCGCCCAGCTTGGCCGCCTCGGCGGCGCCGCGCGTGCGGATGGGGACGGTCCAGGCGTAGCCCGAGCCGTCCTTCAGCTCCGACAGCCGTGCGCTCAAGAACACGATGCGCCCCGCGACCTGCGCGCGCGGGAGGGCCTTGAGGTCCGCCAGCGACGGGACGCGAACGACGTCGGCTTCGAGCGGCTGGCCGTCCGTTCCCACGCTGCCGCCCAGCGACGTCGCGGTGAGGGGTCGCGCACCGCCGCCCAGACGTTCGACGCGGAGCGTCCCGCGATCCCAGTGCGGCACCGTCACCGCCTCCTTCACGACGTTCTTGAAGCCGAGCGCGGTCAGACGCTCGACGGCCCACGCGACGGCCTTGGCGTCCCCGGGGCTGCCGGCGAGGCGCGGCCCCACGTCCGTGGTGAGCGAGCGGACGACGTCGTACGCGGTCT
>Ga0114129_10009042_pt1 | contig 14197 bp, 12 predicted proteins | sample RhiMetdeltSRZDD1_FD_80071 | JGI IMG/M metagenome (GOLD analysis project Ga0114129, IMG submission 80071) | Populus rhizosphere microbial communities from Tennessee, USA - Rhizosphere MetaG P. deltoides SRZDD1 (version 2) (version 2) | ecosystem: Host-associated > Plants > Roots > Rhizosphere >... | reverse complement strand
TTCTGGCTCAACTGGCGGCTCACCGCCGGAACCCTCTTCGTGCTGCTGGCCTTCGGCGGCGGGATGGCGTTCGCCTTCGCCAAGCTGCGCCCGATCTTCCGGGAGCGCAGCAAGCTCCAGGCGGCGGTCAGCGGCCGGCTCACCGAGTCGTTCGGCGGGATCCGGATCGTCAAGTCATACGTGGCCGAGCGGCGCGAGGACTACGCATTCACCAGGGGGATTCACGCGCTGTTCCGGAACGTCGCCACCACGATGCGGGGCGTCGGAGCCGTGACCGCGTTCTCGACGGTGGTGGTCGGCGCCGTCGGCGCCCTGATGGTCTGGGTCGGCGGCCGGAGCATCATCGCGGGGACGATGACGCTCGGTGATTTCGTGATGTACATCTTCTTCACCGGGCTGATGGCGGCGCCCTTGATCCAGATGGCCTCCATCGGGACCCAGATCACCGAAGCCTTTGCCGGGCTCGACCGGATCCGCGAGATCCGGCAGATGCCGACCGAAGACGACGAGGACGCGACCCGCAACCCGGTGGACTCGGTGCTGGGCGAGGTGGCCTTCGAGGACGTGACGTTCGAATACAGCGCCGGGGTTCAGGTGCTCAAGCACATCTCCTTCGAGGCGCCGGCCGGCTCCACCACGGCGCTGGTGGGCTCGAGCGGCTCCGGCAAGAGCACCCTGATGAGCCTGGTCATGGCATTCAACCGGCCCATCGCGGGACGCGTCGTCCTCGACGGCAGGGATCTGGCAACACTCCGGCTGCGGGATTACCGGAGCCGGCTCGGCATCGTGCTCCAGGACAATTTCCTGTTCGACGGCACCATCGCGGACAACATCCGGTTCAGCCGTCCCGGCGCCACCATGGAGGATGTCCGTCGGGTCAGCCGGATCGCGCACTGCGACGAATTCATCGAGGCGTTCGAAAAGCAGTATGACACCATCGTGGGCGAGCGGGGCGTGCGGCTCTCCGGGGGCCAGCGGCAGCGGGTCGCCATCGCACGGGCGATTCTGGCGGATCCGGCGGTGCTGCTGCTCGACGAGGCGACTTCCAGTCTCGACAGCGAGAGCGAAGCGCTGATCCAGGACGGATTGCGCGCGCTCCGGGCGGGGCGCACCACCTTCGTGATCGCCCACCGGCTGTCCACGATCATGAGCGCGGATCAGATTCTCGTGCTCGAGGCGGGCGAAATCGTGGAGCGGGGCACCCACGCCGAGCTGCTGGCGCAGGATGGCCGGTACCGGCAGCTCTACGACAAGCAGTTCCGGCTGGAGCGCAACCGGTTCATCAATCCGGGAGAAGACTTCACCCCGGAGCCGGAACGGCCGGCGGTCGCGGGGAGCGGCGCGCGGCCGGGCGGGGATTAGCGGAAAGGGGAGATGGGCGTTGGGAGCTGGGGGTTGGAGACGTGCCCCCAATCCCCAGCTCCCAACTCCCACCCTCCTGAAAGGCCCTAGGGCTTCTTTGGCGGCTCCGGCATCGCCGGCAGATCGCTGTTCCAGATGTCATCCACCATCATCCAGTTGTCGCCCACCTTGCGCCAGTGCACCAGGTATTTCCCGGTATCGGTAATCGGTGCGGTGGCGCCGGGAGGAGTGAGGGTGATCCGGTAGGTCCCGCGCTCGACGGCCAGCGAGCCATTGGCGTCCACGGCCTCCGTAGTCAGCGCGAGGGTGGCGCCCGCCATCATTCCCATCGACCCTGCGATCGCCTGACGGCCGGACGCGACCGCCATGTTGGGCGCCATCACCCTGCCATCCTCGGTGTAGAAGGCCGCAACCGAGTCGCCATGACCGGCGTTGAAGTGCGTCACGAACCGGGCATTGGATGCCTCGATCGCGGTCTTTGCCGCGGCAGCTTCCGCGCTCATCCGCTGCGCGGCCTGCTCGGCGGTTTCCGCCGCGGGCTGGCATCCGGCAACCATCGCGCAGGTCCCGAGCGCGGCCAACAGACTTCTCGTGCGTCGCATGCGTCCTCCTGGAGGGTGTAGGTCAGACTTCAATCGGCAGCTTCCGAATCCGCTTCCCGGTCGCCGCAAAAACCGCATTCGCCACCGCCGGCGCGATCGGCGGAGTGCCGGGCTCACCGACGCCGCCCGGCGCCATCGCGCTGGGCACCAGGTGCACGTCGATCACCGGCATTTCCCGCATGGTGAGAATCGGGTAATCGATGAATCCGCTCTGCTTCACCCGTCCCCCGCTGATCCTGATTCTGCCCTTGAGCGCCGCGGTCAGGCCGTAGACGATCCCGCCTTCCATCTGCGCGACGACGGTATCGGGATTCACGACTTGCCCGCAATCCAGCGCGCACACGACCCGGTGCACCCGCACCACCCCGGCGTCGACCGAGATCTCGGCGACCTGCGCCACGTAACTCCCGAACGATTCATGCAGCGCCACGCCCCGGAATCTTCCGGCCGCCGCGGGGGCGTCCCAGCCGGACCGCTCCGCGACGAGGTCCAGGACGCCAAGGGCACGAGACTGGCCCCGGAGAAGCCCGCGACGGAACTGCACCGGATCGGCCTTCGCCGCGCCGGCCAGCTCGTCGATGAAGCACTCGACCGCGAACGCCGTGTGCGAATGCGCCACCGAGCGCCAGAATCCCACCGGAACGCCCAGATCGGCCTGGGTGAAGCGTACCTCCAGGTTGGGAATTGCGTAAGGAATCTCGGCCGCGCCTTCGATGGCGTTGCGGTCGATGCCTCCCTTGAGCGGCCCGCCCAGGTGGGCCATGAAGTCGGGTATCCATCCGGGAATGAACTTCGCGATGATCGAAGGACTGATGACGTGATGACTCCACCCTACCGGGGAGCCGTCCGCTGCGAGACCGGCGCGCAGCTGGTGTCGCGCCGCCGGGCGATAGTGATCGTGGCGGGTGTCGTCTTCACGGGTCCAGATCACCTTCACCGGCGCGCCGACCGCCTTCGAAACCCGGCATGCCTCGGCGACGAAGTCGGTTTCGGCACGGCGTCCGAATCCTCCACCCAGGTGGGTCGTGTGCACCGTCACCCGGCTCAGCGGCACGCCGCACACCCGGGCGGCCACACCCCTGGTTCCGACGCCAAGCAGTCGGGGCCCGGCCTGGAACTGGGTCGGGGCCCAGAGCGTCACCGAATCCGCCCGGACATCGGCGGTGCAGTTCATCGGCTCCATGGTGCCGTGGGCGAGATACGGCACTTCGAAGACCGCCTCCAGGGTACGCTCGGCGGCAGGCGCGAAATCTCCTCCGAGGCCTGTGGTCCGGGCCACCTTTCCCGGCCCTCGGCCGAGGGCTTCGAGCTGCGCGCTCACCCCGGCATCATCCAGGGTCGCGAGCGCGCCCTCGTCCCATTCGAGGCTGAGCGCGTCCCGGCCGGCGCGGGCAGCCGCATACCCATCCGCGACGACGGCGACGGCTTCCTCGATTCGGACCACGTCCCGCACTCCGGGAACCGCGCGTGCCGCCGTCGCCTCGAACGAGCGCAGCGTGCCACCGAACACCGGACAGCGGGCGACGACCGCGACGAGCACCCCTTCCGGCATCGCATCGATGCCGAATCCGGTGCGCCCGGTCACCTGATCCTGCAGATCGAGACGAGGCATCGGCTTCCCGATGATCCGGAAGTCGGCGGGCTCCTTGAGCCTGACGGTCGCGGGCACCGGAACGGAAGCCGCCCTGGCGGCCACGACGCCATAGCGCACCCGGCGCCCGTCGGGAGCGACCACGGAGCCGTTCTCGGTGGTGCACTGCGCCGGAGGCACGCCCCACGACGCGGCGGCGGCGGTCACCAGCATGCTGCGGGCCCGGGCCGCCGCTTCGCGGAGCGGACGCCATGCCGCCCGCACGCTGGTGCTGCCGCCGGTCAGCTGCATCCCCTCCATGAGGGGGTTGTCATAGGCCTGATTGGCGGGAGCGAAACGGTAGCGGACAGTGGACCAGTCGGCGTCGAGCTCCTCCGCGACGAGCATCGGCAGAGCAGTCGAAACCCCCTGCCCCATCTCGGAGCGATCCACGACGACGGTGACGGTGTCGTCGCTGCCGATCCTGATCCACGCGTCGGGCGCGAACGAGGCGGTGCCCGGCTCGGGAGCGGCTTCGCTGCCGCAGCCGTCGAGCGAGACGGCGAGGGTCAGCCCCGCCCCGGCCGCAAGCCCGGCACGGACGAAGTCGCGCCGGCTGAGCTCCCGGGTCACGACGGCACGGCTGCGATCGGCGTGAGCAGGTCTCCTGCCGCGCGGTGAATCGCGCGCCGGATTCGCTGGTAGGTGCCGCAGCGGCAGAGGTTCTCCGACATTGCCTCGTCGATGTCGGCATCGGTCGGCTTGGGAGTGGTGGAGAGCAGATACGCCGCGCGCATGATCTGCCCCGGCTGGCAGTAGCCGCACTGGGGAACCTGCTCGGCGATCCAGGCCTCCTGGAGGCGATGCGTTCCATCGACAGAGAGCCCTTCGATGGTCAGAATCGTCTTGCCTTCCACCGTGGAGACCGGGACCACGCAGGATTTCTGTGCGACGGCGTCGATGTGCACGGTGCAGGCGCCGCACTGGCCGATGCCGCAGCCGAACTTGGTCCCGGTGAGGCGCAGCGAATCACGGAGAACCCACAGGAGAGGCGTCTCGGCCGGGACATCCACGCTGACGTCCTTGCCGTTGAGGGTGAATCGCGGCATGACGCATTCCTCCAAGGAGGGTCAGGGCGAGACGGTCAGCGGATGTCGGTCGGGATCGATGAGGGAAAAGGTGACCTTGTCCGCGACCTGGTCCGTCACCACCACGTAGCGGGAAGCGAGCGACACGTCGGGCACCCGGATCCGGAGCAGCGCTCCCGTCGCCAGATCACCCACCACCACCACCCGGGTGGTTCCCGGCGCGGGCGACGAGAAGGACACCTGCTCGCCGTTCGCCGCGGTGACGTTTTCGACCTCACCGCCGGTGATGGTCATCAGCAGGGCGCCGGCCATGGGACCGCCCTGGAAATAGGTGACCGTCAAGTCGCCGGCCCGGGAGGGGGGCGCGCTCTCCTCACCGCACCCGACGGCGAGGCTCAGAACTAGAGCGAATCCGCCCAGGAAACGCCGGGTCATGGCTTCCTCCCGGGCCGGGCCAGCAGCAGCGAAGGTGGTGCGGCCTGCCCCAGACTCCGGTACAACGCGAGCAGATCGCCCACGTCGAAGGCGCCGTTGCGATTCCCCAGCTCATCGAGATAGGCGCGCTGCGCCGGCGTCAGAGTCGGAGTGCCAAGCAGATCGCTGGTTGCGCTGGCCGGGGCGATGACCACCTCGGGGACAAACCGGGCTTCGAGATCATATCCCTTGCGCATCACGAGGTCGAGCGACCGCCCGGTGGAGACGGTATCGCCCCGCCAGCCGACGAAGATGAAGCCCGGCGCCGGCGTCGCGGTCAGCCGCACCGGAACGGCCTCCTGCAGGTAGATGCCTTGCACCAGATCTCCCTGCAAGCTCGGGGTGACAGTTCCACCGCCGGTGGTCGCGAGCCGAAGCCGATGCTCCACCGAGAAGCTGGCCGAGAGGGTATCCGGCCTGGCGGGATTGCTGATGATGACCTGGTCCCTCGGTCCGCCCCCATCCCAGCCGAGGAAGGTGAGCCGGGTCTTTCCCGCCGCGATCAGCTGGACCGGATCGGCGCTGATGTGCAGGGCATCGCCGCCGGGGATCACTTCCTCGTAGCGATCCCAGATCACCCCTTCGACCCGGATCTGCCCGCCGTTCCGTCCCCGGACAACGCTGGGCATCCGGCGGGTAAAGCGGAAGCTCATGGCCGTCCCGGGCAGCTGCTCGATGCGATCCACGACGAAGGCGAGGTAGTCACCGAAATTGTCCCGGGCACTCGGATTGGACAGGAGCGAGAGCCGGGTATTGCCGGATAGGCCGGGATACGCGTCTCCCCGATCGCCCCGGTTCCGGCTGCCAGGCACCCGAAGCTGATTCAGCCCGTCGGCCTGCAGCAGGGCCACCCCGTGAATCGTTCCGGTGTTCACGGCGTTCTGGGGGAGACCCTGATTGAGCTGGGCCTGGTCGATGAGCCAGAACAGCAGGCCGGGCGACTTGGCGCAGAATCCGAATACCGGGCAGGTCGACGCCAGCGCGGGATTCATATGGGCGGTGTCACTCAGCACCGCCTGACGATTCTCGACCAGCAGGTATTCCTGCGGATTTGCGGTGCGGGCGTAGAAAATGGTGTCGCTCAGCAGCCGGGCGCCGGTGGTGACGGTCCGGCTGGTGCCGAGGGTGTCGACGGTGGCCCAGCCCAGGGTCGTGAGCGACCAGGCATCATAGGAGGCGGGGCTGTAGGGGCGGGAATAATTCCCCGATCCCATCAGACCCCAGCCCCCAATTCCCTCGGTGCTCGCCCGGGTATCGTAGAGATCGGGCAACCCGAACGCGTGCCCGGTTTCGTGCGCGATGGTTCCCACCGCCATGATGCTGGCGGGGTCGCAGGCGGTGATCCCGCCGATTTCGGACTGAATGGTGTAGTCGTTGACCCGGATGAATTGTCCGGCCAGCGGCAGTCCGTTCGCGCCGCGACGGAGGGTTCGGGTCACATAGGGCTGGGAGTTCCATCCGGCGATCACGTAGCGATGGCTCCAGATGCCGGGCGAGGGCGGGGCGTTGGAGCGACACTCTCCGCCGAGCTCGGGCTGGAGAAAGGTCACGAAATCCACGACGCCGTCGTCGTCGCCGCTGTTGGGGAGGCCGTCGGGACCGTCGTTGTCGAACGGCGCCCAGAGATCCTCCGCTCCGGGACGATTCGACACCGAATCGAGCGCGGCGACCAGCATCGCACCCATCCGGTTTGCCGGCCGGCTGGGGCAGGACGTCACTCCGCCGATCGTGAGGCCGTTGCAGCCGTCGGTATAGAAGGCGGCCACGCTGTCCATCCGCACCGGCGCAAACACGACCCCATCGAGAGAAATGCGGTGGTGGGAGAGCTCCTCGTAGTAGGTCGTCACCGTATAGGGCCGGTCTCCCGGGTTACGGCTGAAGAGAATGCGCTGGTAATCGGCCACCGGATAGGGAACCGCCACGTCCTTGTAAGCGATCGGAATTACCGGAATGTGGAATGCTCCGGTCACCGCGGTAGCCACCCCGCCGGCCATGAGGATCGAGGGGGTGAAAAACCGGCCGCCGCGAACCGAATTCAGGACCGAGAGATTGCCGTTTCGAAGCAGCTCCAGCCGCCGGGTCCGCACCTCGGCGGCTCTTCGGCGCCAGGCGGCGTTGGGACCCCAATCGGTCGGCTCCCGCAGCACCGGAACCCGGGCCGACGCCTGGGCGCCCGCCTCGAAGGCACACGCCAGCGTGAGAGATGTGAGAACCAGCAGTGAGCGGCGCATCAGGAAAGTGTGCAGGAATCTACACGGGAGGACCTCCTCCCCAGCGTCTTGCCGGCAAGGAGACGTGCCAGCGGCTCCCGACCGCACGCCGGAAGCCTCAACGCTTGTCCAGACGACTTCGCTCCATTAGTTTAAACCGTTCTCCCGTATAGGGATGGAGGCTTTACTTCACTTCTGCTGACGCGAGGTCACGTGGCGACTCCAATCCTCCAGACCGACGTCGCGCTTTTCGAGAAGTGCAGGCTCTTCACTCGGGCAGACGAGGTGAAGGCGGCAGGGCTCTATCCGTACTTCCGGCCGATCTCCGAATCCGAGGATACCGTCGTCGTCATCGAGGGGCTGAAGCGCATCATGCTGGGGTCCAACAACTACCTCGGCCTGACCCATCACCCCAAAGTGCTCGAGGCGGCCAGCCGGGCGCTGCACGTCTACGGATCAGGATGCACCGGAAGCCGTTTCCTGAACGGCACCCTGGATCTCCATCTCCAGCTCGAATCAGCGCTGGCCGAGTTTCTCGGCAAAGAGGATTGCATCGTTTTTTCCACCGGATACAACGCGAATCTGGGTCTCATCTCCGGGCTGGTGGGGCGGCGCGACGTGGTGTTCCTCGACAAGCTGGATCATGCCTCGATCGTGGACGGCGCCAAGATGTCCGACGGCGATACCGTCCGGTTCAATCACGGCGATCTCGCGGGCCTGGAACGAAAGCTGGAGCAGCATCCCGGCGCCGGAAAGATGGTCATCGTCGACGGGGTCTACTCGATGGAAGGCGACATCGCCGATATACCCGGGCTGCTCAAGGTCTGCCGGCGGCATGGCGCCGCGCTGGCGGTGGATGACGCCCACTCGATCGGCGTGCTGGGCCCCCGGGGAGACGGCACTGCCGCGCACTTCGGCATGGTGGACGAGGTGGACATCATCGCCGGCACCTTCTCCAAGTCGCTGGCCTCGATCGGCGGCTTCGTGGCCGCGAGCGAGAGCGTCATTCACTACCTCAAGCACCACAGCCGTCCCCTGATCTTCACCGCGTCGCTGCCGCCGTCGAACACCGCCGGCGTGCTGGCCGCGCTCGAGGTGCTGGCGTCCGACACCGAGCGACGAGAGAATCTCTGGGTCAACACCCGACGGCTTCAGGAAGGCTTCCGAAGCGTGGGGTTCGACACCGGCCCGTCGGAAACGCCGATCGTGCCGATCCTGATCGGGCCCCTGGATCGCACCCTGGTGATGTGGCGAAAGGTGTTCGACGCCGGGATCTTCACCAACCCGGTGGTACCGCCGGCGGTGCCGCCGTCCCAGTGCCGCCTGCGCACCAGTGTGATGGCGACCCATACCGCCGACCAGATCGATTACTGCGTCGAGACGATCGGGCGTATCGGCAAGGAGCTGGGGGTTATCTGAGCGGACCGGTCACGGTCCGCCTCGTCCAGACCCGCCAGGACCTCCGCCGCTTCATCGATTTTCCTTACCGGCTGCACGCGCGGGACCCGATCTGGGTCCCGCCGTTGCGTCGGGATGTCGCGGCCATGCTGGATCGCGGCAAGAACCCCTTCTTCGAGCATGCGGAGGCCGACTACTTCCTCGCCGAGCGAAACGGCGAGACGGTCGGGCGTATCGCAGCCATCGCGAACCGGGCCCACAACGACGCCCACCACGACCGGGTCGGCTTCTTCGGTTTCTTCGAGTCGATCGACGACCAGCAGGTCGCCGACGCGCTGCTGGACACCGCCGCCGCCTGGCTCCGCGCCCGCGGCTTCGACACCATGCGAGGGCCGGCGTCGTTCTCCACCAACGACGAATCGGGCCTGCTGATCGACGGCTTCGACACGCCGCCGGTCCTGATGATGCCGCATAACCCGCCGTATTACCTCGGCCTGCTCGAGCGCGCGGGGTTCACCACGGCAAAGAATCTGCTGGTCTACCATCACGGCAGACCGAACGGCGAGCTGATTCCGGTGCCGGAGCGGCTCACGCGCGCCACTCAGCTGATCACCGAGCGTCTCGGCATCACCATCCGGCCGCTCCGCATGAAGGAATTCAAGGCCGAGGTGGACCGGGTGAAGGCGCTGTACAACAAGGCCTGGGAGCACAACTGGGGCTTCGTGCCCATGACCGATCACGAGATCGATCATCTCGCCGCGCAGTTCAAGCCGGTGGTCCTGCCCGACCTGGTGCCTTTCGTCGAGAAGGACGGCAAGGTGATCGCCTTTGCCCTCGCGCTGCCGGACCTCAACGTGGTGCTGGCCTCCAACCGGTCGGGCCGGCTCTTTCCGGTCATCCTGAAGCTGCTCTGGAAGCTCAAGACCAACCGGCTCCATCGGCTCCGGATCACCCTCCTCGGCGTCCTGCCCGAGTATCGCGGGAAGGGCATCGACGCGGTCCTGTACCACTGGATCTGGACCAGAGGGGGAATGCTGAATTACAGCTGGGGCGAAGCGGGCTGGATCCTGGAGGACAATCCGGCGATGAATGCCGGCCTGGTCAAGATGGGCTTCACCGTCTACAAAACTTACCGGCTCCTCGACCGGCCGCTATGAAAGCCCTGGTCACGGGCGCCACGGGCTTCGTCGGCCGGCACCTGATCGATGCGCTTCTTGCCGCCGGAGACTCGGTGACCGCACTGGTGCGGAGCCCCGCCAAGGCCGAGGGACTGGCCAGTCGCGGGGTCCGAATCGCTCCCGGCGATCTGGGGAGCATGAACGCCCTTCGCTCCGCGGTGCACGATCAGGAAGTGATCTACCATGTCGCGGGTCTGATCGCAGCGCGGAACGAAGCGGAGTTCCTGGCCGTGAACCGGGATGGGACCGCGCGGCTGCTCGGGGCGGCGTCGGACGCCGGACGGCCGCGCATCGTACTGGTGTCGTCGCTGGCCGCCGGCGGCCCGACGGAGCGGGGAGCGCGCCTCACCGGCGACGAGGAGCCTCGGCCGGTCACGGCGTACGGCCGAAGCAAGCTCGCCGGCGAGAGGGTGCTCCGCCGCGGCGACTTGCCCTGGACCATCGTCCGGCCTCCCACGGTCTACGGCCCCCACGATACCGAGATGCTGAGGGTCTTTCGGGCCGCGAAACTCGGGATCACGCCGGTCTTCGGCGATGGGTGCCAAGAGCTGTCGCTGGTGTACGGACCCGACCTGGGGAGGGCCCTGGCTGCCGTGGGGCATGCCCCGGCCACCACGGGGAACGTCTACTACGCATGCCATCCCGAGGTGCTCACCAGCCGAGCGGTGGTCCAAACGATCGGCGCCGCGATGGGAAAGACTGTCCGAGTGCTCCCTCTGCCCCGCTGGACGGCGCACGGTGCCCTTGCGGTGACCGCAGCATTCGCCCGGCTGAGTCGGCGTCCTACGCTGCTGACACCCGACAAAGCCAATGAATTCTTCGCGCCGGCCTGGACCTGCGATCCCACGCCACTGATGACCGCCACCGGGTGGCGGGCGGAGTTCGATCTTACCGCCGGGGCACGAGCGACCGTTGCCTGGTACCGTGCCTCGAGAAAGTTGTGAGGCTTCGCCCGGTCGACCGGATCCTGCTCGGCTATGTCGCGGTGACGTCGGTAGTCGCCGGGGTGCGGCTGTCCTCCACGCCGGCCGCAGGGTGGGTCCTCCTCGCAAACGCGCTGGTCGTCCTGCTCATCGCGCTGGCGAGCCGGGCGGGCGAGGCATCATGGATCGGCGATCTCTACCCGGTCTGTATCCTGCTCGCGCTCTACGGCGCGCTCGATCTGCTGGCGGGATCCGGCGGTGTGACGACGCACGATGATGTGGTCCAGCAGTGGGAGACGGCGATCTTCGGCGGCCAGATCAGCCGGGAATGGTGGCAGCGCGCGCCAAGCAAGTTCTGGAGCACCCTGTTCCACGGCGCCTACTTCTCCTACTACCTGATCATTCCGGCCGGACCGCTCTGGTTCCTCTGGAAGGGAGACCGGCAGAATCTCCGGCGAGTGGTGCTCGCAGAGGTCACCACCTTCGTGGTCTGCTATCTGGTCTTCATCTTTTTTCCAGTCGCCGGCCCATACTATGAGTTCCCCCGGCCCTCGCCGGAGTTTCTCGACAACGGGGCGGCCCGGCTGGTCTACGCCACGCTTTCCAGAGGCAGCTCCTACGGGGCGGCATTTCCTTCCTCGCACGTGGCCGGGGTCATCGCAGCGATCATCGCGTGCACCTGGGGGTCTCGCGCTTTGGGAGCGGTGCTGGCGGTACCCGGGCTGCTGCTGACGGTGGGGGTGGTGTACTGCCAGATGCACTACGGGGTGGACGCGATTGCGGGCGTGGCGCTTGGAGTAGCTGGAGCGTTGACTGCGTCAACGGTCAACGGTCAACGGTCAAGGGGTGGTTAGCGGTTAGCGCTTAGCGGTTAGCGGTAAGCGGTTAGCGGTTAGCGGTTAGCGAAAAAGAACGAGGAGAGCCGCATCGCGGCCCTCCCCGCTCTTCGCTCTTCGCTGCTTACTGAACAGTAATTTTCCCGTGCATCCCCATCGCCATGTGCGGGGTGCAGGTGAACCGGTAGTCACCGACCGGCGCGCCCGCGAAGGAAACGCTCAGCGTGGCATTGGGATCCACCAGCAGCGCGCTGCTCAGCGGTGCGATCTGATCCTTGAGCTGCGGATCGATGACTTCCTTGGCGCCGGCCGGGATGCTGTCAGGCCAGAACGCCACGTTGTGAGGACCACCACTGACGTTGTGGAAGACGACCTGGTCGCCGACACGGACAGACAGCTCCGCCGGAACGAACTTGTAGGCGGTGCCTTCCATCACCATGTTGACGTCGTGGGTCGCGCCCGCCGGAGCGGGAGCCGGAGCCGCCGCCTGGGTGGTATCCGCCGCAGGGGTGTCCGCATCTTTGTCGCCGCAGGCCGCCATCAGGACGACCAGTCCGGCCACAGCCGCAATCTTGCTCATCGCCTCACTGCCTCCCCAACCCTGGTTGGAATTACGGTGATTGTTGATCATCCCCGCACCGGTTTTCAGTCCGATGCCCCTTGTGAACAACTTCACAATCTAATTCCCGATCGAGCGTAATGCCATTGGTCCAGGTCAGCCAGGTATCTTGAGTCATGACGGTATCCGTCCTCCCGACCGACACGCCTCCCCCCTGCCGGTCGATGGGATCTCAGTGTCAGAGCCTCCGGGTGATCCTCCGGGTCGCGACCCTCGATGCCGGCCCCAAATCGGGAGACCACGAGGCCACCTGGCTGATGGGCCACACCGGCAGAGTCACTTTTCTGTCCGACCTCTGGGAAGACGACGAGGACCTCTACGTCTCGGCCGAGCTCCATATTCCCTGCCGTTTCCTGAGCCAGGAGAACGGGAGCCAAGGGTGCCGCGCCTTTGGCTACACTAGGAAAGCCTCTGATTCGGCGCCGCATGTCCCGGCCCCGCGCCGGCTCGGTGGCGACCGCTTCCGCATCGTCGAGCGGGGCCGTCTCGCCTCCCGGGTGCTCAGGGCGCCGCCTCCGCCGCCACGCAGCCTCCCGGTCAGAATGGAGCCCAATCCCTGCGCCGGCGCCCCGTGTCGGACAGCGGACAATCAGCGCGGGGCGGCGTGCTGCAGGGACCTGCAGGTTGAAATCATGTGTACCACGCGCGAGCGTCGGCTCGAGGCACTGATCCGGGCACGGAAGAGGCCCTATTTGTGCAAGGTCGAACGGGAGGGCAAGTACTCGCTGAACGCGGAGATGATTTCCGCTTGTGGCTTTTTAGAGGGTGACGGCGTCTCCTGTGCATTACATGGCCGCTCCCGGGCCGACGGGCGGCCGGCCAAGCCGGAGCTCTGCTCCGACTGGCCGGAAGGGGGGGAAACCCTGCATCCGGGGTGTGTTTTTGGCCCTGCCTCTGGCCAATAGCTCCAAATTGTGCAACAATTCCGGTCTACTGGCGTCCTAACCTATCGGGAAAGGTACGCCAAAGCGAAGAAAGGCCGGGACTATGGAAGATTTGGAACGGCTCTACAAGACCCATTACGCGGCGGTCGTCCGGTTCCTGTACAGGAAAATCTGGGATGCCGACCGCGCTGAAGATTTGGCACAGGAAGTGTTCATTCGCGCGATGGCCCATCAGCCTGACAAGCCACGCGCATGGATTTTTGCCGTCGCAGCCAACCTGGCGCGAGACGAAGCCCGGGCGGCGATACGACGTCGCAAACATCTGGTGCTGCTGAAGGACGATCCGGTGCCCCTCTCGACGCCCGAGCCGTCGGCGGAGGAGGCGGTCGAGCACGACGAGCGATGGGCCCAGGTCACCGGTGCTCTTGCGGCGCTGACCGAGCGGGATCGTGAAGTGCTGTTGTTGTGGGATGCGGGGCTCAGCTATCCGGAAATCGCGGCGCAAACGGGGCTCGCAGTGGGGGCGGTCGGAACGACGCTTGCTCGAGCCCGGAAGCGGCTGACAGAGGCTTATGATAGAACTGAATACCAGGCGGATGCGGCACGTTCCTGATGAGGAACTCCATCCGTATCTAGATCAGGCGTTGAGTCGGTCCCAGTGCGTTGAAATCGAAACGCACCTGGCTCAGTGCGCACCGTGCCGGGACCGGCGCGATACCATCGCGGCCCTTCGGGACCGCACGACCGCCCTCCTGGGACAGCTCACGCCCCGGAATCTCATCATTCCCCCTCCTTTCGAGGCGTTGGCCGAGCGGCTGAGCCGCCGGCCGGTTACACCGCTCTGGCAGATCCGCCTCAAACGGGCGGGACTCTGGGCGGCGGGAGTGATGGCGGCGGTCGGAACCGGTTGGGTGGGGCGGAGTGTGCTGGATCCGCATCCGGACCAGTCCACTGCGGTCCAGGAGGGGTTGGCTCCTCTGGCGTCCGCCGTCGAGCTGGGCTCTGTCGCCGCTCCGATCAACGACCTCCCGGTTTCGGCCCCGTCCGCCGACC
>Ga0114129_10009041_pt1 | contig 14197 bp, 11 predicted proteins | sample RhiMetdeltSRZDD1_FD_80071 | JGI IMG/M metagenome (GOLD analysis project Ga0114129, IMG submission 80071) | Populus rhizosphere microbial communities from Tennessee, USA - Rhizosphere MetaG P. deltoides SRZDD1 (version 2) (version 2) | ecosystem: Host-associated > Plants > Roots > Rhizosphere >... | reverse complement strand
GGGATGCCGCTTTCGCCTTTGAAGATGGACACGACAAGGCGGTCCGCCGGCATCTTCCAGACGCCCGTCAGCAGCGTCCATGCGAACGGCAGCGCGTCCTTCTTGAAGTAATCGCCGAATGAGAAGTTGCCGAGCATCTCGAAGAACGTGTGATGGCGGAACGAAGGGCCGACGTTGTCGAGATCGTTGTGCTTCCCGCTGACGCGCATCACTTTCTGCGACGTGGTGGCGCGCGTGTAGTCCCGCTTCTCGCGGCCCAGGAAGAGATCCTTGAACTGGTTCATCCCGGCGTTGGTGAAGAGCAGCGTCGGATCGTCGGCCGGGACGAGCGGCGAACTGGGGACGACGCGATGGCCGTTCTTCCTGAAGTATTCGAGGAAGGACGACCGGATCTCGTTCGAGGTCATCTCCTCATTGTAGAACACCGGTCACGAACGGCTGGCCGTCGAGGAGGATGGTCGCCGTTCTGGGTCGTCCATCCACGAACGGGTCGGCGAATTCGATGATCACGATCGCCGATCGTATTTCGCCGGTCGACCGCGCGCGAAGGCGGGCCGTGAAGCTCGCCCAGTGTTCCGCCGTCTGGAGCATACCGAAGTCGATCGCCTCGAGCGTCGACGCGCCGTTCATGAGACGAAACGTGCCTCCCGCTCGCCGATCCGATGGCAACTGCCCCACGTCGATCGCAACCCGGACGTCGTCACCGGCCTCTGAATGGAACCGACCGACAAGCTCGTCCAAAACGCGCGGTCCGGTCGTCATCGGACGGCTTGGCATGTGACGGTCCCGTAAGACGACGCGGCCGCCGTGGTCGCCGGTGACTGCGCCGTCGCGCAGCGCGACGCGGCCGTTGACCAGCACATGACGAATTCCCTCCGAAAGCTGACCGGCGTCCTCGTAGGTCGCGTGGTCGATCACCCTCGCTGGATCGAACACGGTGACGTCTGCTGCCATACCCGGCGCGAGGAAGCCACGATCGATCATGCCGATCGTGGCGGCGGGCAGCGCGGTCATTTTTCGGATCGCGTCTTCCCAGGTCAGCGCTTTCGTTTCCCGGACGTAGTGTCCGAGCACGCGCGGAAACGTGCCCCAGGCCCGCGGATGTTGACGCGTGTCGGTCGATGCTCCGCAGTCGCACGCGATCGAAGTCGTCGGATGTTGAAGGATTCTCACCAGGTCCGGCTCGCTGCCAAACTTCAGAATGGCGGCGGTGTTGCCCTGTTCGAGGATTCGTAACACTGTTTCCCCGGCCGTCGTCTGCTGTTCGCGCATGATGTTGACGAGCTGCCGCTTTGTCGCCGGAAGAAAGACACCTTCCGGGCCGCCGAATCGAGCCTTCATCGCCTGCTCGGTTTCCGCAGCGATGCGCATGCGCTGCTCCGGATCCTTGAACCGCTCGAGCATCCGGTCGCGCCCGCCATCCTGCGCCCACGCGGGAATCATCAGCGCGCCCAGACCCGTCTGACCTGCGAGGTAAGGATAGGCGTCCGCGGCGGTGTAATGGCCGCGTTTGGTTGCCGCTTCCATCATCGCGAGCAGTGCGCTGGCGTTTCCCTGTTCGAGCCCCTGCGATTTCATGTGGGTGACGACCGGCACGAGCCCGGTCTTTTCGCCGATCGCGATCGTCTCGGCGACACCGGCCTTCGAGCTGTATTTCGATTCGGGCGTCAGGCGATCGTGGTTCGGGAAATTCGTCCGCCACCGTCCGGCCGGCTCGACCACGCGGATGACTTCCTCGAGCTGGGCGTAATAGGCGGGCTTGTAGTCGAGGCCGGCGGAAACGCCCCATGCGCCCGATTCGAGCCCCTTGACGACGATCGCGCGCATGCGCTCGATCTCGTCCCCCGACGCGCGGCGATCCGCCGGCCCCATGACCTGCGTCCAGGCGCTGTTGAAGCCGATATACGCGCCGATGTTGAGCGCGAGTCCAGCGGCGCTCGCGCGCGTGAGCTGCTGAGTCAGGTCCACGCCGCCCCCACCATCGGGGTTCAGGATTTCCGTCGTGACACCCTGCGTCAGCATGTTCTGGGCGGTCGGCAGCGCATCGACCGACGCGTGGCTGTGGATGTTGATGAAGCCGGGCGCAACGAACAGGCCCGTCGCGTCGATTTCCTCCGCTCCGCGCGCGTCGGCGAGATCGCCCACACGCGCGACGAACCCGTTCGCGATCCCGACGTCGGCGCGGTAACGGGGAAGTCCGGAGCCATCAACCACCGCGCCGCCTCGGACGATCAGATCGAACCGCGGCGCGGATTCCTGCGCGCCGCTTCCTACACTGCGCGCCGCACAAAGGACACCAAGGAGAACGAAGGACACAGAGAGCCGGGCGGTTCTACTACTCATCGTTGTGCCTCTTTGTGTCCTTTGTTCCCCTCTGTGTCCTTGTCCGTGTCAGCCTCGCGGAGAGCACATTCATGATTTTGTCTGTTTCGAAGCCCTGTCCCGCGAGGTAACGGTACAGGCGCTGAAACTCCTTATCGCCCTCGATTGCATCGCGACCGTGCAGACGCTTGTTGAGTGCGGCCTCGATCAACGCGTCGTCGTCTATCGAACCAAAGACCTCGTCAATCGCGCGCTTCGCAGTCGATTTGTCGATACCGGCTTTCTGGATCTGCAGTTGCACGCGGATCCTGCCTCGGCGGCGAACGCTGGTTTCCGTACGCGCGATCGCCTCCGCGACACGCGCGTCGTCGAGGGCGCGCTCGCCCAGGAGCCGCGCGACCGCGTCGTCGATGGCGTCAGGCTCGTGGCCTTTTCGCGCGAGCCGCTGACGGACCTGCCGTTCGGACAGCTCCCGCCGCGCCAGCATCTTCAGGCCGTCGAGGTACGCAGACATCTTTCGTGGAAGAACTCGAAGATTATAACGAGGATCGCGACCACGACGAAGAACGCAAAGACCGCGAGGAGCGCAAAGACAATTCATCTCTGCGGTCTTTGCGTCCTTTGCGTTCCACCGAGGGTATCAGCTGCCGAAGCGTGTGATCTCGGGAGCGCCGACCACCGTTTTGGCCATCTGGTCGCGGCTGTGATCCGCGGTCGTGGCAATCCCCTGGACTCTCAACTTGAACTCGTTGACGTTGCTCGCCCAGCGGAGGGCTTCCTCATAGCTCACGAGTCCCTGCTCGAACAGGCCGAAGATCGACTGGTCGAACGTCTGCATGCCGTACTGCGAGGTGCCGGCGCCGATTGCGCCGGGGATCAGATGGGTCTTGTCCTTGTCGACGATGCAGTCGCGGATGAAGGCGGTGCTGATCATCACCTCGACCGCCGGCGCGCGTCCGCGACCGTCGACCCTGGGCAGCAGGCGCTGCGAGATGACGGCTTTCAGCACGCTCGCCAGCTGCAGCCGGATCTGCTTCTGCTGGTGCGGCGGGAACACCGCGATGATGCGGTTGATCGTTTCGGTCGCGTCGAGTGTGTGCAGCGTGGAGAAGACGAGGTGACCTGTCTCCGCGGCGAGGAGGCCGGTTTCGATCGTCTCGAAGTCGCGCATCTCGCCGACCAGGATCACGTCCGGATCCTGTCGCAGGGCGCTGCGAAGCGCCTGCGCGAACGATCGGGTGTCGACGGCCACCTCGCGCTGGTTGACCATCGATTTGTTGTCGCGGTGCAGGAACTCGATCGGATCTTCCACCGTCATGACGTGCGCCGCGCGCGTCTGGTTGATGTGGTCGATCAGGGCGGCCAGCGTCGTACTCTTGCCGCTGCCGGTCGTGCCGGTCACCAGCACAAGGCCGCGCTCTTCCTCGGCGATTGTCGTGAGCACCGGCGGCAGGCCCAGCTCCAGCGCCGATCGGATCTGCATCGGGATGACGCGGAGCACCAGTCCCACGGTGCCGCGCTGTTGAAAGATGTTGCATCGGAAGCGTCCGAGGCCGGGGACGCTGTAGGCCAGATCGACTTCCTGGCTCTCTTTGAACTTCTGCCGTTGCGCGGTGGACATCACCGCGGCGCTCATCGCGACGACGTCCTCGTGGTCGAGCTTCTTCTCTTCGGTCGCGGGCTGCAATACTCCGCGCACCCGCATCATCGGGAGGCTGCCGACCTTCAGGTGCAGATCCGACGCTCCATTGTCGACGGCGATTTTCAGAAGGTCGTTAACGTGCATATTTGTGAAAGGTGATCCGTAGAGGCGGGGGCTAGTACCTAGCCCCTACGTCCGTCTCTGTCTTATCGGCCGATCTGAGCGAAGCTTCTTCCGGATAGACGTACGTCAGCCACCCATGGACGTCCGGAACCCTCCCGTTGATGACGTCGAAGAACGCGCGCTGCAGCGCCTCGGTGATTGGGCCGCGCCGGCCACTGCCGATGGCAATCTTGTCCACGGACCGGATTGGCGTGACTTCCGCCGCCGTTCCGACGACGAAGACCTCGTCGGCCACGTACAGCGATTCCCGCGGCAGCACCGTTTCCTGGACCGTGAACCCGTGATCGCGTGCCAGCGTCATGACCGAATCGCGCGTGATGCCACCGAGAATCGAGGAGGCGATCGGCGGCGTGTGAATCGTCTTGTCGCGGACCAGGAAGATGTTCTGCCCGCTGCCTTCGCTGATGTTGCCATAGACGTCCAACGCAATCGCCTCGCCGTACCCGTCGGTGATCGCCTCCATCTTGCTGAGGCCGGAGTTCGCGTAGTTCGCGGAGCTCTTGGCCGTTGCCGGCAGCGTGTTCGGTGCCATCCGCGCCCACGAGCTGATCTTCACGTCGCAGCCTGCCTCGAGCGCCTCCTGACCGAGGTAAGCGCCCCAGTCCCACAGCAGAATCGCGGCGTCGACGGGACAGGGAAACGGGTTCACGCCGAGCGCTTCGTAGCCGCGATAGACGATCGGCCGGATATAGCACGCCTTCATCTGGTTCGCGCGAATGGTGTCGAGCACGGCCTGCTGCCAGCCTGGCAGGTCGAGCGCGTACTCCATGCGGTAGATCTTCATGGAGTGCATCAGACGCTGCATGTGGGCGTCGAGCCTGAAGCAGGCGGAGCCGCGGGGCGTGGCGTAGCAGCGCGCGCCTTCGAACACGCCGCTGCCGTAGTGGATGACGTGCGACGCGATGTGGATCGTCGCGTCCTTCCACTCGACGAGGCGGCCGTTCATCCAGATCTTGCCGGTCCCCGGGAAACCCATGTCAGCTCCTGAGACGATCTTATCGTGTCCGCCACGAAAAGACGAAAGCACGAAACGCTGCGATTTTTCGCAATTTCGCGCGACCGCGGTTACTGCGCCTCGCCGCAGAACGGGCAGCGATCCGAGCGGGCGTGAAGCGGCTTGCGGCAGTGCCAGCAGAAGCGCGGCTGCGGCGCCTCTCGCGCCTTCAGCCGGCTGTGAATGTCCTGCGCGACGCCCTCGGTGGCGCTTTCCGGTGGCGCCGGCGCCCGCGGCGTCCGCCGCGGCGCATTCCCCCGTGCCGCCAGCACATCGTCCAGCAGCTCCCCGGCTCGCTGATAGCGGGCGTGGATCTCCGGCGCCATCGCCTTGAGGATGATGTCGCTGATCGATTTCGGGATCTTGGGGTTCTTGAGGCGCGGCGGCGTCAGCATCTCACCGGACATGAGGCGATCCAGATCGGCCGGCGACGGCGTGTCGTACGGAAGCTCGCCCGTGAGCATCTGATACATCGACACGCCCAGGGAATAGATGTCCGATGCAAAGACCGACTTGCCCTGGAACTGCTCCGGCGCCATGTAGGGGGGGCTGCCGATGACCGTCGTGCCGTGCGCGGCGATCTCGAGGAACCGCGACGTGCCGAAGTCGGCTACTTTCAGCAGGCCGCTGTCCGCGACGAGCACGTTCGACGGGCGGAGGTCGCGGTGCAGCACGCCCTGCCTGTGGGCGTGGTCGACCGCGTTGGAGATCTGACACGTGTAGTCCAGCGCGCGCGAGATCTCGAGGGCGCCGTCGCGCGCGATGATCGCCTCCAGCGTCTCGCCGGGCACGAACTCCATCACGATGAAGAAGACGTTTTCCTGCTTCTCGGCCGTGAGAATCGTGACGATGTTCGGGTGATTGAGCGTGGCGAGCAGCCGCGGCTCCCGCAGCAGCTCGCCGAAGTCGACGCTCTGCTTGTGCGGCACCTTGAGCGCGACCTTCTTGTCGATCCAGGTATCTTCCGCGAGGTAGACCGTTCCGAAGCCGCCGCTGCCAATCGTCTGGAGGATTTTGTATTTGCCGACGATCTGGCCACGAAAAAACATTCGCGGCGGAGTATAGCGCACACGTGAGTGCCGGGTGCTTGGTGCTGAGTGCTCGTGCCAAGTGAACTCACCGACCGCGCAATCGGAAAATGCGTGCGTCTCCTAGCCCATTTGGAGACGACGGACGCCCCGGGAACGACGAACCCACGCAAGGTCCGAACGGGCTCGACGTTCCCCAAACGAAAAACCTAGATTTGACGCTGCACTTGGCACACTCGGCACCGCACTCGGCACCTGGCACCCGGCACTAGCACTCAGCACCCAGCACGCAGCACTCAGCACCCGGACAGGTCCTTATAATCCCCACGTGCATCGCTTCTTTGCGCCGGCACTGGACTTGGGGGACGAGACCGTTGCGCTGCCGCGAGAAGAAGCGGAGCACCTGACACGCGTCCTGCGGCTTGGCGTCGGCGATACCGTCTCGGTCTTCGACGGACGCGGGCACGAATTCCTGGCACGGGTGGCGAGCGCCGTGCGGCGGGACGTCCGTGTCCAACTCGTGTCGCGCGTCGAACCGGCCGCGGAGGCAATGGTGGCCATCACCCTCGGCCAGGCGGTGCTCAAAGGCGACAAGATGGACGAGGTGATTCGCGACGCGGTGATGCTGGGCGTCGCCGCCGTGCAGCCGATCGTCACGAAGCGGACCGAGATGACCGTCGCGCGCGTGCGCGATACCCGTGTCGAACGCTGGAAGCGCGTCGCCCTCGCGTCGACCAAGCAGTCTCGCCGCGCCGTCGTCCCTGAGATTCGCACGCCGCTGACGCTCGAGGCCTATCTCAACGATCCACCCGCCGTCCTCAGGCTCATGCTCGTCGAACCAGCAGCCGGTACACCGGACACCGGCACCGAATCGCTATCCGCGCTGCACGGCCGGCGGGCGCCCGCCGATGCGGTCGTGATGATCGGTCCCGAGGGCGGCTGGACCGACGAGGAGCGTTCCGCGGCGCGCGGGTGCGGAGTCCGACTCGTCACGCTCGGACACCGCACGCTACGGGCGGACGCGGTTCCGGTCGCAGCGATCAGCGTGCTGCAATTTCTCTGGGGGGATCTCTAAATGGCAGGATTGCAGGATGGCAGGATTGCAAAATGGGTTTTGTTCAATTCTGCCATCCTGCCATCCTGCCATCCTGCCATTCAGATGTCACCGAACGGCGATCCTGAAGTCCTGCGTCTTCACGTCGCCGTCGCCGAGCGTCAGACGCAAGGCGCCGGCGCGATGCTCGTCGAGATACGCCGGCTCGAACCACTCGCCCTGCTCGGCGGGGTCGACCGTCGTGATGTAGTACTCGCCAGGCGGCAGCCCTCGTAACCGGTACTTGCCGGTTTGATCCGGCCGGGTCGTGGCGATCTGCCGTGCCTGGGGACGCCAGAGCAAGTGGTCGGTCGGGAAGGCCAGCACGGTGTAGTCCGGCATCGGCACGCCCGTGGTGGTCGTGATCGTGCCGCTGATCTCGTTGATCTTGTCGGTGAACACGATCGTCACGTTCGACAACGTCTGTCCACTGCGGACCTCGATCGGCGTGTCAGTGACGTCGCGATCGCCGGCGCTGACGGACTTCAGCGTCCACCCACGCAGGTTGCCGTTGGACCGGACGAGGTGCGTGCCTGCCGGCACGCCGCTGAGCGTGAAACGGCCGTCCTTGTCCACCCGCGCGTTCGGCTGCGGGCCAAAGGCAGACAGGTCAGTGGACGGTGCCGTAATCCTCACCTGCGTGAGGTCGGGCGCCGGCGTCTGGCCCGGCGCAAAGACCACGCTGCCGGTCAGGGTCGCACCCGCGGAAAGCATCACGCCCACGTTGTCGAGATCGCTGCCGTCGACGCTGAGGGGCTGCGCCGCGAACTGCGGCGTTTCGCTGTCGCCTGCGCGCGCTCGCAGGATGTAGCGGCCCGGCGGCACGTTGGCGATCGTGAAGGCGCCATCCCACTGGATGCGTCCGCCGTAGTTCTGGCCGATCTGCCCCCCGCGCCCGGATGCGTCCGGCATCAGATTCACATTGCCGGCGGTGACCGCCGAGCCGTCGGGATTTGCCACGTGGCCGCTGATCTTCGAAGTGCGCACGAGCTGCAGGTTGAAGCTGATCTCGAGCACTTCCTGGCTGACGCCGACGGTAACAGGCCGCGCCTGCTCGACCGCCGTGACGCCGGGATAGTACGTGGGCGCGTAGTTCATCTGCTCCTGATCGTCGCCGCCCGCGCCGCCGAAAAGCTGCGCGACGTTGCCGCCCACAAGTGCCGCGATGGCGGCGCCCCGTCCCGGACCGCCGGCGCGTCCGCCCAGCGGACCGCCGCCAGGGCCGCCTCGGCCGGCCGGTCCCACAGGGCCTCCGACGCCAGGGATGCGTGTGAGCGCGTTGACGTAGTAATCGCCGGGCATCAGCCCCCACACACGGTACTGCCCGCGATCGTCGGTCTGCGCGGTGCCGGCCTGCGTGAGCCGTCGGTCGCCCTGCTGATACTGATAGCGCATCACGCGGACCATCGCGCCGGGGACCGCCTCGCCGTCTTCGTCGAGGATCCGACCGGCAATGACGCCGCCGCGCGGCAGACTGAAATCCACGCTCTTCAACTGCTGGCCGTCGAGGAGCTGAAGGGGCGTCCCGGCCTGCAGCGGCCGGCGCTGGCCGTACGAGAGCGACACGAACCCGGACTTCGATACATTGAGCGTATAGCGGCCCGCCGGCAGGTCCGTAATCTCATAAGCGCCGGAGTCGTCCGTCAACATCCCCCGGCCGGCAGGCAGTTCCGCGGCGTTGATGAACACGCGCGCGCGTTTGACGGGCCGTCCTGTGTCCGCCGTGACCACACGGCCGCTGATTTTGCCGCTTGGAGCTGGAGTCGAGGACTGCGCCGGGGTGTCGCGCGCCGGCTGCTGCGGGCGGGGACCCTGACCCTGCGACTGTCCGGTCTGGGCCCCCACGTGGACGGCCGCAGCGACCAGGAGCGCCGAAATCGAGATGGCACGCGTCATCACGTCTTGTATTAGACCTGAACGTGCGGCGATCGGTTGACTGTCACGGTTTTTTCACGGCCAACCCCACCCAGCCGTCCTCTTCGCGCTCCCACACGATTCGGTCGTTCGGAGCTCCGCTGGCCAAGGCACGCACAACCTCGTCGCGCTCGCCGGACATCAGCCCGCTGACGATCAACGTCCCGCCATTCCTGACCGCTCCCAGCAGCTTCCCGGCGCTTTGAACCAGGAGAGTACCCGTCAGATTCGCCGTAACGACGTCGGCACTGGGAAGAGCGGCCCCGCGGAAGTCGTCAACGGTGAACGTGACGCGCTGCGCGGCCGGATTGACGCGGAGGTTTTCACGCGCCGCCTGTACCGCGTCCGGGTCGTGATCGATTCCCAGCGCGCGCGCTGCACCCAGTCGGTCCGCCGCAATGGCCAGCACGCCGGAGCCCGTGCCGACGTCGAGCACGATTCTGCCCGTGAGATCCAGCGTTTGCAGCGCTGCAAGACACAACCGCGTGGTGGCGTGATGGCCCGTGCCGAAGCCCATGGAGGGCGTAATGACAATCACGGAGGGGGGAGGGGCTAGGGGCTGGGGGCTAGCTGTCAGGTGCTCGCGACCAGGGGCCAGCGGCTCGGGGCTAGGAGAGACGATCAGACGACCCACAGTGACAGGCTGCAAATCGGCCTGCGACCGTCGGGCCCAGTCTTCGTCCGAAACGTCGATGGGCGAAACGTCGAACTCTGGAGCGAGTGCCGACTGCGCCTGGTCGCGGGCTGCCGCACAGGAGAAGAACACGCGGACCGAATCGTCGCGCTCTTCGATCGCCGTTGCGCAGAGGTCGTCGACCGCCGCACACAGGCGTCCTGGATCAGCCGCGCGAATTTCCAAAGCGGGATACGCCTTAAAATCACCAGATGACCTAATTACTCGATTACCCGATCCCGCGTTTATCCGAACATGTCCTTGACGCGATCGAACAGATTGCGCTCGTCCTGCTGATCCTCACGTGCGCGCGGCTCGAATGCCTCGGCGGGCAAGGCTTTCGCAAGCTGCTCGAGCAATTGTCGCTGCTCGCGCGACAGCTTCCGGGGCGTCAGCACCTGCACGGTGGCAAACAGGTCGCCGCGTCCGCGCCCGGAGACGTCCGGCATGCCCTTCCCTCGCAGTCGCAGCGTCGTGCCCGTCTGCGTCCCCTCCGGAATCTTGACGGTCTCTTTGCCGTCGAGCGTCCGCACGTGGATCTCGCCGCCGAGCGCGAGGGTCGTGAAGTTGACGGGAATCTCGCAGAAGAGATTGACGCCGTCGCGCCGAAAGAACTCGTGCTCCTGGACCTGAACGGCGACGAAGAGATCTCCCGGAGGACCGCCAGCCGATCCACCTTCGCCCTCGCCCTGCACACGCAGCTGTTGGCCGGTCGCGATGCCCGGCGGGATCTTCACCTTGATCTTGCGCTCGCGCGCGACCCGGCCCGCCCCGCGGCAGGTCTGGCACGGCTTCGTGATGATTCGTCCCGCGCCGCGGCACTGCGGGCAGGTGCGCGCGACCGTGAAGAACCCTTGCTGACTCCTGACCTGCCCCTGACCTCGGCACTGCGGACACGTCGTCGGGTTCGATCCCGGAGCCGCCCCCGTCCCGTGGCACGCCTCGCAGCTCTCCTGCCGCGGAATCTGAATCGTCGTTTCGACACCGTGCGCCGATTCCTCGAACGTGATCTCGAGGTCGTACCGCAGGTGTCCGCCGCGCTGCGGACCCCCACGGCGTCGGCCGCCGCCGAAGAGATCGCCGAAGCCGAAGATGTCGCCCAGGTTGCCGAGGATGTCCTCGAAGCCGGTAAACACGCTCGGATCGAAGCCGGCGCCGGCGGCGGACGTTACGCCCGCGTGGCCGAAGCGGTCGTACAACGAACGTTTCTCAGCGTCAGCCAGAACGGCGTACGCCTCGGCGGCTTCCTTGAATTTGTCTTCGGCTGTGTGGTCGCCCGGGTTCTTGTCCGGGTGAAACTTCATCGCGAGCTTCCGGTACGCGCTCTTGATTTCAGCATCGCTCGCGGTTTTCGGCACGCCAAGGACTTCGTAGTAATCGCGCTTGCTCACGCCTTCGCCACCTTCACCATCGCTGGCCTCAGGAGTCGATCGTTGATCGTGTATCCCTTGCGCAACTCGCCGATCACTTCACCTTCCCGGTGATCGGGGCTTGCCTCGTGCACCACTGCCTGGTGAACGTTGGGATCGAAGTCGGCGCCAAGCGCCTCGATCGGGCGCACGCCGTACTTGCCAAGCAGATCGTGAAGTTTGCCGTGAATCAGCTCCACGCCTTTGCGGTACGCAGGATCGCCGTCACCGCTGTCGACCGTGAGGGCGCGGTCGAAGTCGTCAACGATGAGCAACAGCTCGTGCAGCAAATCGACCACCGCCTGGTCGGCCTGCTCGCGGCGCTCGCGTTCGATGCGCTTGCGGTAGTTGTCGAACTCGGCGCTCTTCCGCATCCAGCGATCGCGATAGTCGTCGCGCTCGCGTTGCAGCTCAGCCGGATCCGGTGGCGCTTCCACCGGGTCGGTCACTGGATCGTCGGGCATTCTTTAGCTCTCGGCTGTCAGCTCTCGGCATTCAGCTCTGTGCTCTTAGCATCAGCTCCCGCTCGCGAAGCTGAAAGCTGATAGCTGAGAGCTGAAAGCTGATAGCTATCGATCATTTAGTTCGGATCGCGCAGCACGCGCGAGACCGCCTGCGCCGCGCCCTCGACGACGGCGATCGCGCGGGAGTAGCGCATGCGCGTCGGGCCGAGCACGCCCACGGTCCCGATGCCCGCGCCGCCGTCGTCGTACGTCGACAGAACGAGGCTGAAGGGACGCAAGCTTGGGTCGAGGTGCTCGGCGCCGATGACAACGGTCAGTCCGGGGCCGTCGATGTATTCGTTCAGCAATTGAAGGAGCTTCTGCTTTTCATCAATCATCTGCAGGAGCGCCTGCAAAGTGTTCACCGTAAGGCCCGTCGCGTCATCGAGCAGCGACGAGGTCCCCTCGACATAGATCAGCCGGTCGTCGGGCAGATCGGAGAACGTGGACGAGGCGAGCCGCATCGCGCGCGCCTGCAACGCATCGTAGAGCAGGCGTTCCTCGGCGATCCGCTCCAGCACGGCCTCGCGCGCGCGATGCAGCGGGAGCCCCGAGAATTCCCCGTTGAGGTAGTTCGCGGCGTGCCGTAGATCGTCGGCACCGAGCGGCTCTCCGAGGTCGATGACTTTCTGAATGACGTGCCCCCCGCTGGCGACAATTACGACGAGCACGCGTCCGCCGCCGAGGGGCACGAACTCCACACGGTCGAAGACCGCGGCTTCATGCGCCGGCCGGATGGCGAAACCCACGCTGCGCGACGACTGAGAGAGCACGTGCGAAACCTGCGGCAAGACGGAATCGAGGAGCCGATCGGGACTGTCGCGCCGCAGGCGCGCCTCGACGGCGTTGGCGGCCCGCGTCGGCCGTTTGGTTTCGAGCAGCAGATCCACATAGAAGCGATACCCTCGATCGGTCGGGATCCGCCCCGCCGAGGTATGCGGCTGCTGGACGTAGCCCTCTTCCTCGAGCCGGGACAGGATGTTGCGAACCGTGGCCGAGGACACGCCAAGCCCGGCGGCTGTCACGAGCAGTGACGAGGCGACCGGCTCGCCCGAGGTGATGTATTCGCGCACGAGCGCTGCGAGGACGCGGCGGGACCGATCAGGCGCTTCCATTAGCACTCTTATCCGGGGACTGCTAAAGATTATACAACAGTCTGTGCTCTGGTCCGTCCGGCTAAAGCCGGACACTACTGGGGTTATCGGACACGAGCCCGACCAGAGTTAGAGGAGTCCGGCGCGCGTCGCCAACTGACGGGCCGCCCTGCGCCCGTCGCGCGCGACTTCCACGCGATCGACGCGCACCGGCACGAAGTCATCGACCAGCAGCTCGCCATCGACGATGGTCGTCCGTACGTCGCTTCCCCGCGCGGCATACACCAGCGTCGAGTACGGATCAGGTCCCGGCGCCAGATGCGGCCGATCGCGGTCCACGACGATGACATCCGCCTTCTTGCCGACCTCGATCGATCCGATGTCGCGGTCGAGGCCGAGCGTGCGAGCGCCGGCGCGCGTCGCCATCCACAGAACGTCGCGCGCCGGGAGCACGCCGGGCTGCCGGCGCATCGCCTGGAGCACGGCAGCCAGTCGCATCTCCTCGAACATGTCGAGGCGGTTATTGCAGGCGGCGCCGTCGGCGCCAAGCGACACCGTGATACCGCGCGCCCGCATCTCAGGCACCGGCGAGATACCCGACCCGAGCTTCAGGTTCGATCCCGGGCAGTGCATGACCTTAATGTCGTGATCGGCCAGCAGCTGCTGATCGGCGTCGTCCACCCAGACGCAGTGGGCGGCGCACAGCTGGGGAGAGGCCAGCCGCACCGCCGACAGGTACTCGATGTTCGTTCGCGCGCCCGACCGCTCCTTCACGATGGCGATTTCATCCCGCGATTCGGACGCGTGCGTGTGCACGAGCGCGTGATGTTCCTCCGACAGGCTCGCCACGGCCTCGAGCAGCGCGCGCGAGCAGGACACCGCGAAGCGTGGCGCAAAGGCCGCGTGCAGGCGGCCGTGCCCGGCGCCGTGCCACCGCTGGCGAATCGCGAGGCTCTCGTCGATGGACCGACGCGTCTCCTCCTGGAGCCGCTTCGGCACCTGCGCGTCGAAGTCCATCATGCACTTGCCGATCGTGGCGCGCAGGCCGCTCTCGGCGACGGCTTCGAACACCACATCGGTGTCGTGGACGGTTTCCATCGTCAGCACCGCCGTTGTGCCGCTTGCGAGCAGCTCGGTCGTAGCCAGCCGGGTGGCCGCGCGAAGCGTGGCGGGGGAGTGCGCGGCTTCCATCGGCCAGACGCGCGTTCGCAGCCAGTCCATCAGTGGCAGGTCGTCGGCAAAGCCGCGGAACAGCGTCTGACAGAGGTGAATGTGCGTCTGGATGAAGCCAGGGAGGATGTAGCCTCCGGCCGCGTCGATCACCTTGTCGTGCCGCTCGTCG
>Ga0114129_10009040_pt1 | contig 14197 bp, 13 predicted proteins | sample RhiMetdeltSRZDD1_FD_80071 | JGI IMG/M metagenome (GOLD analysis project Ga0114129, IMG submission 80071) | Populus rhizosphere microbial communities from Tennessee, USA - Rhizosphere MetaG P. deltoides SRZDD1 (version 2) (version 2) | ecosystem: Host-associated > Plants > Roots > Rhizosphere >... | reverse complement strand
GTCTCCTCGACCGGCGCCGACGGGGCGCCGCGGCCCCCGACGATGACGTCCGTGCGCAGCACCGGGACCACGACCGCCCCCCGGCTGGGCACCACGTCCAGCACCCGCAGGTCGGTGGCGACGTTGAGCGCGCCCCGGAAGGGAGCGAGCAGCCGCTCGCGCTCGGCGCCGGTGAGGTCGGGACGGGCGCGGGCCAGCAGCAACGGGTCCTGCGACTCCAGCGCGCGGGCGTAGGCGGCGAGCGTGGCCTCCACCGCCTCGCGCACGTCGGGATCCGCGGCGGCGAGAGGACCGGCCGGCGGCGGTGTCGGCGCCACCGCCGCCGCCGCGCGCGGGGAGGGAGGCACGGTGGCCGGCACCGCCGCGGAGGCCGGCCGGCTCGGCGCTCGGTTGGTGAGCACGACGAGCAGGCCGATCACCAGCGCCGCGGCGGCGAGCACCAGCAGCAGCGGCGTGCCCCGGCGCGTGCGCCGCAGCGCGATCTCGGGCGGCGGCGAGGTGGCGCCGGTGAGGGGCCGCCTCGGCGTCTCGATCCGCCGCGGCGGCGAGACGGCCGGCCCCGAGGGCACGGCGGGCGGATGGGGGCGCGCCGCCGGCAGACGCGCCGAGGCGGGAGCGCGCACCAGCGATGGCGAGGGCGCCGCCGGCGGCGGCGGCGGGGCGGCCGCCGACGCGCGCGCAGCGGGCGCGGCGAGGGAGGCCGGCGCGGCGCCGGCGGCGCGCGGAGCGGGCGGCGCGGGAGACGTGGGCGCCGGCGCCGGTGGCTGCCGCGCCAGCCGGGCGCGGCGCACCTCCTGGATGGCGGCCTGCGCGCGGGCATGGTCTGGATCCTGGCGCAGCAGCGAGCGCAGCGCGGCGAGGCTCTCTTCCAGCCGGCCCTCCTTCAGCTTCCCGAGGGCCGCGCGCACCTGCGCGTTGCCCGCTCGCCGCCGGGCTCCTGCCCGATCCTGGTCGCCCAGCGCATGCTCGGTCTCGCGCAGCAGCGCGAGCAGGGCCGGGTCGTCGGGAGCCACCCGGAGCCCGCGCCGCAGCGCCAGCATCGCCTTGCGGTCCCAGCCCGCGCGGCGCGCGGCGCGCGCCGCCTCGGCGGCGCGCTGCGCCTGTCCGTGCGCGATCCGCGCCAGCTCCTGCTCCGCTTCCGCCTCGGCATCGCCCTGCGCCCGCCGGCGCTCCTTCACCCGGGCGAACAGCGCGAGGGCGCCGGCGTGGCCCGGCACGTGCTTGAGGACCGAGGCCACCAGCTTCTCGGCGGCCCCGGAGTCGCCGGCGTCCATCAGCGCCTGGGCCTGCCGGAGGCGCTCCTCCTGCTGTCCGCGCCGCCGCTGCCGCGCGCCGAGGCGGCGGGCGCGGTCCACGACCGCCTTCGCCTCCAGCGAGTCGGGTCGCAGGACGAGGGCCCGCGCGGCCAGGTCCGCGGCCTTCTGGGGCTGCGCGCGGGCCAGGCACTCCTCGGCCACGAGCAGCAGTTGGGCGGGCGTGGGCTCAGCGCTCATGGAGGGCGGCGGGGGTGAGAAGGGGTTGGGGCTCACGGCCCCTGGGCCCGGGGGAGACGGTGACCCGGAGCAGAACATGCACTCCCCCACCGACGGCGGGATCTTCTGCCCGCAGGAGGGACACGTCTGGGCAGGGTTGGCCACGGCCGCCCCCTCTAAGGCGAGGTCATCGACCCGAAGTCCGTGGGAGGGGCCCCGGGATCCCGCAGCGCGACCCGGTCGCCTTCGCGCAGACCCCTGTCGATCACGACGAAATCCTGGTTGGACGGGCCGGTGACCACGTCCTGGGCCTGCATCCGGCCGCGGCGGACGACGTAGCACACGCTGCGGCCCTCCCTCTCGAACACCGCCTGCAGGGGCACGTAGAGCGCGCGCGGCCGCTCTTCGACCTCGATCTCCACCTGCGCGGTCATCCCGGGGCGCAGGCGCGGCTCCGACCCGTCGATCAGGATCGTCACCCCGAAGAACTTCGCGCCCCGGCGCTCCTTCTCCTCCTGGGCCAGCGTCCCCACCAGCGTCACCACCCCGGTGAGCCTCAGGTCTGGATACGCCGGCACCCGCACCTTGACCCCCTGGTTGCGCTCGACCTTGTGGATGTCCGCCTCGCGCACCCGCGTCTCCACGACCATCTTCGAGATGTCGGGGAGGATGAGGAGGGGCTGGTTCGCCCACACCTGGTCGCCCACCTGCGGCTTGCGCTGCTCGGAGCCGAAGTACACGTCGCGATATACGACGATCCCCGCCACGTCCGCGCGGACCTCGGTGCGCGCGAGCTGCTGCTGGGCGAGCGCGAGCTTGCTCGCCGCCTCCTGGATGCGGCTGTCGGCGGCGGCCATGGCCGACTGCTTCTGCTGGAGGCGGTACGCGGCCGCCGACTCGAGCTGGCGCAGCGTCTCCTTGGCGAGGGTGGCATCGGAGCGGGCCTGCGACATCTCGAGGGGTCGCCCGAACCTCACGAGCGAGTCCCGCCGCCTTTGCGCGAGCGTCAGCTCGTCGCGGGAGCGGGCCACCGCCTGCTCGGCGCGCTCCAGCTCCTGCTTGGTGATGAAGCCCTCCGCGAGCAGCGGTCTCAGGTCCTCGAGCGCGCCGAGGGTCTTCTGCAGCTCCCGCTCCGCGTTGCCCACCGCCGCCGTCGCCTCCTCCTCGCGGAGCCGTCCCTTCCCCTCCTGCACGTCCTTCAGCTCGAGGTCGCTCCGCTCCACCTTCTGGCGAGCGACCGCGAGGTCCTCCTGGTTCTGGATCACCTGGAGCTTCGAATCCTCCCGCGCCTTGGCGAGGTCGGCCTGCGCCTGGGCGAGCTGGGCCTGGCTGCGGCGGATCTCCTCCTCGAAGGGCGCGGCGTCGAAGAGGATGAGCAGATCGCCCTTCTGCACGAGCTTGCCCTCGGGCGCCAGCGCGACGATCTTGGCCTGGTTGCTCTGGATGGCGGAGGCGTAGGTCATCGAGCGGAGGGCCTGCAGCGTCCCCGCTTCCACGATCGAGACGCGGAACACGCCGCCGCGCACCTCCGCCGTCGAGACCCCCGGCGGGTCGCCGCCGGTGAGCAGCATTGCGGGGACGGCCACGATCGCCGCCAGCGCGCTCACGCCGACCGCCACCCGCCCCGGCCGGCGCCGGGCGGCGGAGGCCGCCGCGACCAGGTTCTCCCGCGTCCACGCGTCGCGGCGCAGCCAGGCCCGGGCCTCGGTGGCCGCCGTCCGCGCCGCGCCCGTCACGCGCAGGCGCAACTGGACAAGGACGCGTGCGAAGCGCTCCCCGCCCAGGACGCCGGGAAAAGTGCTCACTTGAACTCCGTGTCCACGTCGAGGCCGCCGGTCACGCGCAGCAGCTCGATGCGGGCCACCTGGTAGCTGGTGAGGAGGCCGACGAGCGCGCTGCGGGCGAGCACGAGGCTGCCCTCCGCGTCGACCACGTCGAAGTTGGAGGCCAGGCCGCGCTGATAGCGCAGCGTGGCCAGGCGCCGCTGCTGCTCGGCCACCTCGACCCCCTTCTTCTGCAGCTCCACGCTCTTGCGGATGCGGTCCAGCTCCCGCAGCGCCCCCCGCACCTCGCTCTCGACCTGCAGCTCCTGCTGGCGCACGCTGCGGGTGCGCGCGGCGACCTCGATCTCGGCCACCGCCTTGCTCGCCCGGTCGGCGGAGCGCTCGACCGGGTACGACGCGCTGAAGTACACGTTGACGCGGCGGTCGGTGCCGAACGCGTTGAAGAAGGTCGTGCCGAGCCCGCCCTGGGTGAAGCCGAGGTTCAGGTCGAGCTGGGGAAGCATGTTCTGCCGGGCCAGCGACACCGTCCGCTGCGCGTCATCGACCTGGTCGCGGCCCTCCTCCAGCTCGAGCCGCCGGGCGCGCGCGCGGTCCAGCAGCACGGGAAGCGGCTCGGCGTCGTCGGCGAGCCGCTCGCCCAGCTCCACCGGCTGCGGCTCGAGCGGCTCCGTGGGGGAGAGGCCGAGCAGGACGCGGAACTGCTCGAGCGCGGTGTCGAGCGCGGCCCGCGAGCGCACCATCGCGTCCTCGGCCTGGGAGGCCTGCAGCTCCGCGCGGAACACGTCCAGCTTGCTCACGAGCCCCACCGCCAGCCGCGCCGCCGAGGCCCTCAGCAGGCTCTGGCTGCGCTTCAGGCTCTGCCGCGACACGCTGAGGAGCTGCCGCTGCTGGACGATCTGGTAGAAGCCGCGGGCCACGTCCACCGCCAGCCGCTGGCGGCCCAGCTCGTAGGAGCGCTCCTGCGCCTGCTGGGCGCGCCGGCTGTTGCGCAGGACGTAGTGGGCGGCGTTGGGCCCGAAGCCGCGCAGGAGCGGCTGGCGCAGGACGAACTGCATCCCCGTCGAACGGGTCAGACCGAGGTCGGCTTCCGGCGTCGAGCTCGTCAGCGCCGTCGCGCTCACCGACCCGCCCGTCCACGGCAGGCGCTGCGAGGCCTCCAGCCCGAAGCTGGACGAGCCCGACGCTCGCGAGTAGCTGGGCACGAGCTGGGGATAGAACTGCGCGCGGGCCGCGGAGTAATTGATCCGCGCCGACTGGACGCTGTCGACCGAGGTCAGCAGCCCGAAGTTCTTCTTGAGGGCGATGGCGACCGCCTCGGCGAGGCTGACCGTGGGCGTCCCGGGGGCAGGACCCACCGCCTCCTCCGCAACCGCCGCGGGCTCTTCCTCGGAGGAGGGAGGCTCCTGCGCCCCGGCAACCGTCAGGAGGAGACTCAGCGCGCCCGCGGACAACGCGACCCGCCCGATCCCCACGGAAGCCACAGATTATGCACCGCCGCCGGGCGCCGTCAAATCACGGTGTGAGCGTGATAACCTCGCCTTCTCGTCATCACGAGAGAGGTTCAACGCCATGAACAGCTTCCGGCGCCTCGGCGCCGTGCTCCTCATCCTGTGTCCGGGCGTGCTCGCGGCGGCCGAGAAGCCGCGGATCGACGTCCAGGAGCTGACGCTCCCCAACGGCATGCGGTTCCTCCTCTTCGAGCGCCACGAGTCGCCCACCGTGGCCGCGGGCTGGGTGGCTCACGTCGGGTCGGCGAACGAGCGCGAAGGGATCACCGGGATCAGCCACCTCTTCGAGCACATGATGTTCAAGGGGACCAGGACCATCGGGACCAGGGACATCCAGGCCGACCTGCGCATCATCGACGAGCAGGAGAAAGTACAGCAGGAGATGCGGGTCGAGATGGAGGTCATGCGCGAGAAGCTCCGCCGGGGCGAGATCGACGACCTGCAGAAGCCGGAGAGCTGGACCCCGCGCTACCGCGAGCTCCAGAAGCGCTTCGAGGAGCTGGTGGCGCAGCAGCGCGAGATCATCATCAAGGACCAGCTCGACCAGATCTACACGAAGAACGGCGGCGAGAGCCTCAACGCCTTCACCAACGAGGACATGACCGTCTACTTCATCCGGCTGCCGAGCAACCGCCTGGAGCTGTGGGCGTGGCTCGAGTCGGACCGGCTGCTGAACCCGGTCTTCCGCGAGTTCTACTCCGAGCGCGACGTGGTCTACGAGGAGCGGCGCATGCGCACCGAGTCGACCCCGCTCGGCAAGTACGACGAGGCCTTCAACGCGCTCTTCTGGGAGGCGCACCCGTACAAGTGGCCGGTGGTGGGGTGGCCGTCGGACATCCCGTCGATCAGCAAGGCGGAGGCCGACGACTACTTCGGCACTTACTACGCGCCGAACAACCTCACCGGCGTCGTGGTGGGCGACTTCAACGTCGCCGAGCTGCGGCCGCTGCTCGAGCGCTACTTCGGCCGCCTCCCCCACGGCCGGAAGGACCCGCCGCCGGTCGTCACCATGGAGCCGACGCAGCTCGGCGAGAAGCGCTTCAACGCGGAGGCGGAGACCTCGCCGACCGTGCGCATCCAGTGGCACGGGGTGCCGTTCGTCCACCGGGACTTCAGCGTGCTGGACGTGCTCACCGACGTGCTCTCCGGCCGGACCGGCCGGCTCTACAAGGGCCTGGTGGCCGGCAAGCAGCTCGCCAACGAGGTCTCGGCCGCGGTCGACTCCAAGAAGTACGCGGGCCTCATCGAGCTCGAAGCGGTGGTGAAGGACGGCAAGGAGCCCGCGGCGGTGGAGCAGGCCCTCTACGAGGAGATCGACAAGCTGAAGAACGAGCCGGTCCCCGCCGAAGAGCTGCAGAAGGTCAAGAACCAGGCGAAGGCCAACGCGTACCGGCGCCTGTCGTCTCCGTTCTTCATCGCCCTCCAGCTCCTCTCGTACGACGGCCTCGGCGACTGGCGCTACATCAACACCTACGCCGACCAGGTCGACGCGGTGACGGCGGCCGATCTGCAACGGGCCGCCGCCCGGTACTTCACCCGGGAGAACCGCACGGTGGGCGTGTTCCTCCGCAAGGAGGGCGCGGCCCCCGCAGACCCCGAGGTGGCCGCGCTCCCGCCCGAGGCCCAGGCGATGGTGAAGCAGAACCTCCAGCGGATCCTCGCCGAGACCGACGCCGCCAAGCTGCGCGAGGGCATCGCGCGGATGCAGGCCGCGGCCGGCCAGGCGCCCGCGGAGATGAAGGCCGCCGTCGAGCTGCTCGTGAAGCGCGCCCAGGAGCGCCTGGCCGCGCTCGAGGGCGGGAAGAAGTGACCGCCATGCGCTCGGGCCGGGTCGCTCTCGCCGCCGCCCTCTCCGCCGGGCTCGCGCTGAGTGGCGGCGCCCAGACCATCCCCGACCACCCCGAGAAGCTCACGTTCAAGCCCATCAGCTTCACGGTGCCCCGCGCCAGCGACTACCGGGTGCCGCTGAAGAACGGCATGGTCGCCTACGTCGCCGAGGACCGGACGCTGCCCCTGGTGAGCGTCTCGGTCCTGTTGCGCGTCGGGAGCCATCTCGAGCCCCCGGGCAAGGAGGGCCTGGCCGCGCTCACCGGGAGCCAGATCCGCCGGGGAGGCACCAAGAGCCTCACCGCCGAGCAGCTCGACGAGAAGCTGGACTTCCTGGCCGCCCAGGCCTCGACCGGCGTCGGCGACACCCAGGGCTCGGCCGGCCTGAACTCCCTCACGGACAACCTCGACGAATCGCTGCGGATCTTCGTGGAGATGCTGAAGGAGCCGCGTTTCCAGGAAGACCGGCTCGCGCTGGCCAAGGAGCAGATGCTCCAGGAGATGAAGAAGCGCAACGACGACTCGGCCGACATCGAGCGCCGGGAGTGGAACGTGCTGCTCTACGGGGAGCAGCACTTCACGAACCGCTTCCCCACGGCGGCGTCGATCTCGTCGATCACCCGCGACGACCTGGTGGCGTTCCACCGGAAATGGTTCCATCCCGCGAGCATGATCGCGGCGGTGTCGGGCGCGTTCGACCGGAGGGAGATGGTCCGCCGGCTCGAGGCGGCCTTCGCGGGCTGGCCGGCCGCGAAGCCGGTCGTGCCCCCCGTGCCTTCCCAGATCGCGACCGCCGCCCCCGGCCTCTACCGCATCGAGAAGGACGTGCCCCAGGGCCGCGTCTCCCTCGGGCTCCCGACCGTCAAGCGCGACGACCCCGACGTCTACGCGCTCGAGGTGATGAACGAGATCCTCGGCGGGAGCGGGTTCACCTCGCGCATCACCAAGACCGTCCGCTCGAACGAGGGGCTCGCCTACGCGGCCGGATCGGGCATCCGCTTCGGCGTCTACTACCCGGGAGCGTTCCGGGCCGCGTTCCAGTCCAAGAGCCGCACCGTGACCTACGCGCTCCAGCTCGTGCTCGAGGAGATCCGCAAGATGCGGGAGGGCCGGGTGACCGACGAGGAGCTGGACACCATCAAGCAGAACCTGATCGAGACGCTGCCGAGCACCTTCGCGTCCAAGGCGCAGACGGTGGCGGTCTTCGCCGCCGACGAGTTCACGGGCCGCGACCCGTCGTACTGGTCGCGCTACCGCGAGCGGATCGCGGCCGTCACCGCCGCCGACGTCCAGCGGGTGGCGCAGAAGCATCTCGATCCCTCGAGGCTCGTGATGCTCGTCGTGGGGAACCAGAAGGAGATCGACATCGGAGACGGCAAGCACGCGGTCAAGCTCGAGGACCTGGCCCCTCGACACCAGGTCGCGGTGCTCCCGCTGCGCGACCCGCTGACGATGAAGATGCCGTAAGAAGCAGTCAGCAATCGGCGATCAGCATTCAGCTCCCGCGGCTTTGCTTGGATGCATCAGTCCCCGTCGGTCGGGCCTCTTTCCGTGGCTGATTGCTGAATGCTGATTGCTGCCGCGTCAGCCCTTCTTGAATGCGGCGACGAATTCCTTGAGCATGAGCGGGTTGTTGCTCTTGATCTTCCCGGTCATGAAGTCGGTCACGCCGGGCGTGTGCTTGCCGTTCCACACGTCCAGGAACATCTGCTTGGAGGACTTGAAGAAGCAATCGGCGTCGCTCGGCGGCTTGCCCGCCTTGACCACGCATTTGTCCTTGTCGAGCGAGACCGTCCACTTCTCGTCCTCGTCGAGCGAGAAGTAGAACGTCCGCGGCTCATTGACCGAGCCCTTCTGGAACTTCTTCGGCAGTCCCTGGAAGATGTCTCCAATCTCTGACATGGCCGCCATGCTAGCAGGGCCGCGCGAAGGCTACAATCCGCGCTCAGCGGAAGGAGGAACCTCATGACGTGCGCGAAGTGCGGCCAGGCCCTCGCCCCCGGCGCGCGGTTCTGCGCGGCGTGCGGCACCCCCGCCGCGGGAGCGGCCGCGGGCGGACGGCCCAGGGAATTCCACGTGGTGGGCGACGTCATGCAGGCGGTGGTGGTGCCGCTGGCCGACGGCCAGGAGATGCAGGCCGAGCCGGGGGCGCTGCTCTACATGGCCGGCGGCGTGGACATGGAGAGCCGGATGAGCGGCGGCCTCCTCGGCGGCCTCCGCCGCCTGATGGCGGGCGAGAGCCTGTTCATGACGCGCTTCCGCGGGCGCGGCGAGGGCCAGGTCGCCTTCGCCGCTCCCTACCCCGGCAAGATCAAGCAGCTCGATCTCAGCGGCGCCCCCAACTGGCTGTGCCAGCGCGACTCGTTCCTGTGCGCCACCGACGGAGTGGACGTGGGCATCGCGTTCACCAAGCGGTTCGGCGCGGGGCTGTTCGGCGGCGAGGGCTTCATCCTCGAGAAGCTGACGGGCGCGGGCACCGTCTTCATCCATGCCGGCGGGAACCTGATCGAGTTCGACCTGCTGCCGGGGCAGTCCATGCGGGTGGACACCGGCTGCATCGTGGCCTTCGAGGAGACGGTCGCGTACGACATCCAGTTCGTGGGCGGGTTCAAGAACGCGCTGTTCGGGGGGGAGGGGCTCTTCCTCGCCACGCTCAGCGGGCCCGGCAAGACCATCCTCCAGACCCTGCCGTTCTCCCGGCTGGTGGGCCGCATCCTCGGTCTGACCAAGGAGGGCACGGGCGGCGTCTCCGGAGTCGGGGGCACGCTCCGCGACATCGGCAACATCCTGGGCGGCGACTAGCCGGCCGCGGTCGGCAGCTTGGCGATGAAGTCCTCCACCAGCTTGCGCTGGGCGTCCGGGGTCAGCGAAGACACCACGATCTTGCCGGCCGCCTCGACGGCCAGGTCGGCGATCTGGAGCCGCAGCTCCTGGAGAGCGGCGCGCGTCTCGCGCTCGATCTGGTCCTTCGCCTTCTGCATCAGGTGCTCGGCGTCGGCGCGGGCCTGGGCCAGCAGGTCCGCACGCAGCTGCTGGGCCTCGGCCATCGCCTGCTTGATCATCTCCTCGCGCTCGCGGCGCGCCTGCTGGAGGAGCTCCTTGTGTTGGGCGAGCAGGGCGTGCGCCTCGCTCTGGGCGCGCTGGGCGCCTTCCACCGCGTCCCGGACGCTCTTCTCCCTGTCCTCCACCGCCCGCAGCAGCGGGCCCCATCCGAAGCGCGCGAGCACGGCCGCGAAGAGGGCGAAGAGGACGATCGTCCAGATCGTGAGGCCGAGGTTGACGTCGGCGAGCCCTCCGCCGCCGCCCTCGGCGGCGGCGATGAGGGCCGGAAGCGTGGCGCCCATCGGCCCTACTTCAGGAGGACGAGCAGCATGGCCACGATGAGGGCGAAGAACGTGACGCCCTCGATGAGGCCGGCGGCCACGATCATGGCGCCGCGGATGTCGCCGGCGGCGTTGGGCTGGCGGGCGATCCCCTCCATGGCGGCGGCGGCGAGGCGGCCGATGCCGGCGGCGCCGCCCATGATGGTGAGGCCGGCGCCGATGCCGGCGGCGAAGTACGCGAGGGCCTGGGCGTTCATTACGCTCTCCTCCTGAAAGTGTCGCGGTTTCGGTTCGTGGTCGTCATCAGTGGGCGGGGTGCGCGAACATCCCGATGAAGATCGCGCTCAGCAGCGTGAAGATGTAGGCCTGGATCAGCGCCACCAGCAGCTCCAGCAGCATGATGAAGAGGGCGAGGGCCAGCGAGACCGGGATCACCGCGATGCCGAAGACGCCCCGGATGGCGGCCATCAGCGGGATGAGCATGAGCAGGACGGTGATGACCATGTGGCCGGCCAGCATGTTGGCGAAGAGCCGGACCATCAGCGCGAAGGGCTTGGTGAAGATCCCCAGGATCTCGACCGGGACCATGATCGGCAGCAACCACGCCGGCAGGCCGGGGGGCACGAGGTTCCTGAAGTGGCCGATGACGCCGAACTTGCGGATCCCCGCGTACTGCATGGCCAGGAACGCGACGATGGCCAGCCCGAGCGTCACCGCGATGTTGCCGGTGGGGGTCGCGGAGACGATCGTGAAGCGGCGGGTCGAAGGATCGTAGACCGGGAACGGCAGCAGCCCCAGCAGCGCCGCGATCAGGATGAAGAAGAAGAAGCTGCACAGCAGCGGCGTGTAGATCCGGCCGTCGTGGCCGATGTTCTTCTCCGCGATCTCGTCACGGATGAAGATCACCATCGTCTCCACCGCCGCCGCCAGCCCTCTGGGCACGCCACCCTTCTGGTAGCTGCGCAAGGCGAGCCGGCACATGAGGAGCACCAGACCCGCCGCGGCAATGAAGAAGACGAGGTGCTTGGTCGGCTCGAAGTGGAACGGGCCCAGGTCCACGTGGCGGAAGAGGACGCTGTCCGTCACGTGGTGCATGAGCACCTCGGCCGGGCTGTGGCCCTCGGCGGCCGGCGGCTCCGCCGCCGGCTCCACCGCGGCCAGCAGCCACAGGAGTCGGCTCACCGGTGGGCCGCCGGCGCGGCCGTCCGCGACACCACCGCCGTCTCCAGCGCGACGAACGCGACGAAGTGGCCGAGGAGCGAGATCACGAACGGCACGGCGGGCAGGACGCCGGAGCGGAGCACGACCGCGACCGCGACGAGGAGCACGGTCATGCGGACGAGCATCCCGCCGAGGATGGCCCGGAAGAACCAGACCGTGGGCCGCTCGCGGGACCACGACACCAGGCCGTAGGCGGCCAGCGTGTTGAGGACGGCCAGGGCCGCTCCCGTGGCGGCCGCGGCCCATCCGCCCGGGGCGAGCGGCCACAGCAGGGCGAGGGAGGCCCCCGCCACCGCCACGACCACCTGCGCGTACCTCGTGAAGCTCACTGCTTCACCCTCACCAACCGGTAGAAATGGTAGCCGGCCGTCAGGATGCCCACCACCGAGCCCGCCAGCACGAAGGCCGGCGTCGTGCCCAGCCGTCCGTCGAGCCAGTAGCCGATCCCGACGCCGCCGAGCACCGTGACCGCCAGCGTGGCCCCGATGCCGAGGTAGGGGCCCATCTCGCGGAGGGCGCGCGCCCAGGCACGGCTCTCCCCGTCCTTGTTCTCGGGGCTCACGTCAGGTTTCGGCGGACTCGAACCGAAAATCGGGGAAGGCTATCACACCCTAAATTGCCTTTCAAAGGCCCCGTCACCGCGTGCGGAGGACGGCGGGAGTGGTCTCGCGCAGGGTGGCGTCGGTGAGGTCCGGGGCGCTCGCGTCCTCCTCCTCGTGCCGCCAGCGCAGGATGTCGTACCGGTAGATGCGGTAGGCGGAGAGGACCAGCGACAGGATCACCGGCCCCGCGATGAGCCCCTTGGCGCCGAAGGCGTAGAGCCCGCCGAGCACGGACAGGAAGGCCAGGAGCGCGTGGATCTGCGCCGCTCCCTTCAGGATCATCGGCTTGATGATGTTGTCCATGGTGCTGATGATGAGCGCCCCGTAGAGGAGCATGCCGATGCCCTTGGCCGGCGAGACCCAGAAGAAGAGGTAGAGCCCGGTGGGAATCCACACCAGGGGCGTGCCGATGAGATGGATCATCGCCGCGAAGAACACGAAGACGCTCAGCAGCACGGGGGAGGGCACCCCGAACATCCAGAAGCCGACGAGGGACACCACCCCCTGGGCGACGGGCACGATCACCATCGAGAGCAGCACGCCCTTCACCGTCTTGGCCAGGTGGTCGATGATCTCCGTCTCCTGGCCGCGCGTCAGCGGCGACACCCCGCGCAGCACGTCGCGCAGTTGAGCGCCGTCCCGCAGCAGGAAGAACAGCATCATCACGAAGACGATCATGTCCATGACGCCGGCGATCAGGTGCACGAGCGCGAGCTGGAGGAAGCCGTTCACCGCCGCCGTGAGCCGGCTCAGGGCCTCCGAGGCCGCGGGCATGGCGCTGCCGCCGCCGGTGCTCTCCCGCACCCACGCCATCAGGAACGGGTAGCGCCCGGGCAGCGTCTCCCGCCACAGCTTCTCGAGCGCGGAGGGCTCCAGGTGCGGCCGCAGCCACTCGAAGGCGGCGGTCGCCTGCTGGGTGAGCATCACGCCGAAGAAGATGAGCGGAAGGAGCAGCACGACCGTGCACGCCAGCACGAGCAGGCCGGCGGCGGCCGAGCCCCCGATCCTCCGGCTGAGGTGGCGCTGGAGGGGCGCCAGGATCAGGGCCACCGAGCCCGCCACCGTGAACGTGAGCAGGAAGTGGCGGAAGACGAGGTACGCGAAGAGGAGGACGAGGAGGAGGCAGAGGGCCAGGGGGACCTGGATCCGCCAGTTCGAGAAGCGCTCCTTCACCGTCGCGGCCGGGAGGTGAGGCGCACGAGCCCCACGATGATGTTCGTGAGCTTGTCGGGGTCGACGGGCTTGGTGAGGTGGTAGTGAAAGCCGGCGTGGACGGAGGCCAGCCGCATGTCCCGGGTCTGGAACGCGGTGAGGGCCACCGCCGGCGTCCGGCCCCCGCGGGCGGGCGGGAGCGACCGCAGCTTCTTGAGGAACGCGTGGCCGTCCTCCCCCGGCATGGCGATGTCGGAGATGACGACGTCGGGCGGCCGCTCGCGGATGGCGGCCAGCGCGGCGTTGCCGTCGGGCACGCAGCGCAGCGAGGCGCCGCGGGCCTCCAGGGCGAGGCGGAGCGCCTCGCGGGCGTCGTCGTCGTCCTCGGCCAGCACGATGCTCACTCCGGCGAGTGGCTTCATCCCCAGCGCCGTCCTGGCTTCATTCTAAGCCGGCGCGCGCGGCGGGACGACCGGACGGTCAGGGCCGCGGCGTCGCCGCCGGCGGCGCCGGCGTCGGGGTGAGGGACGCGGGCGCGGGAGAAGACGCGGGCGTGGCCGGCGCGCCGGACGGAGCGGCGGCGGGAAGGGGCGGCGCGGCCTGGACGGCGCCCGCGCCCGGGAACTTGCCGGGCTGGACCTTCTCCGCGATCCGCGCCAGAGGCACGTGGATGAACTCGAGGAACGGCTTGGGGTAGAGGCCGATCCAGAAGCAGAACGCGACGAGGGGGACGAGGGTGGCCAGCTCGCGCGGGGAGAGGTCCTTCAGGTGGCGGTTCTCCTCGTGGGTCACCTTGCCCCAGAAGACGCGCTGGTACAGCCAGAGCAGGTAGGCGGCCCCCAGCACCACCCCCGACACCGCCCAATACGCCCACGCGCGGTTGGCCGAGTACGCCCCCTGCAGGATCATGAACTCCCCGATGAAGCCGTTCAGCAGGGGCAGGCCCATGGAGGCGAGGAACAGGATCAGGGTGAAGGTCGCGTAGACCGGCATCACGTGGGCCAGTCCCCCGAACTCGCCGATCGCCTTGGTGTGGCGTCGCTCGTAGAGGATGCCCACGATCAGGAACAGGCCGCCGGTGGAGAGCCCGTGGTTGATCATCTGGAGGACGCTCCCCTCGAGCCCCAGCGGGTTGAGCGCGAACATGCCCAGCATCACGAAGCCGAGGTGGCTCACCGACGAGTACGCGATGAGCTTCTTCATGTCCTGCTGGACGAGCGTGACCAGGGCCGCGTACACGATCCCGATGATCGACAGCATCACCACCCACGGCACGGCGTGCAGCGTCGCGTCCGGCAGGAGGGGCAG
>Ga0114129_10009039_pt1 | contig 14198 bp, 13 predicted proteins | sample RhiMetdeltSRZDD1_FD_80071 | JGI IMG/M metagenome (GOLD analysis project Ga0114129, IMG submission 80071) | Populus rhizosphere microbial communities from Tennessee, USA - Rhizosphere MetaG P. deltoides SRZDD1 (version 2) (version 2) | ecosystem: Host-associated > Plants > Roots > Rhizosphere >... | reverse complement strand
GGGCTTGACTTACGCCTTATTTCCGCCCACAATGCACCCGCATGAGGCCGATGGGCGCGCTCTGGATGGCCACGGAGCGGCCGCGGTGGTCCCTCGGCCTTAAATCATTCGGCGAAATGCCGGCTTCTCCTTAATTCGGACGGAAGGGAATATGAACCTGACGAAGAGGCAGAAGGAAATCCTCGATTTCATCCGCGAGTACCGGGACGAGAACGGAATCTCGCCGACGCAGCGGGAGATCCGGCTGCGTTTCCAGCTCTCCTCGTTCGGCACGGTCCAGAAGCACCTGAAGCGGCTCGAGGAGAAGGGCGCGCTCTCCCGCGAGTGGAACCGCAGCCGCGGCATCTCGCCGGCCGAGCCGAAATCCACTTCGCGGGAAGTCCCTCTCCTGGGCGCGGTCGCCGCGGGCCGGCCCATCGAGCCGTTTCCGGAGGAAGAGACGATCGAGGTTCCGGCGTCACTCCTCGGAAGAGGGGACCACTTCGTGCTGCGGGTTCGGGGCGACTCGATGATCGACGACGGCATCCGCGACGGCGATTACGTGGTCGTCGCGAAGCGGTCGACCGCTCAGAACGGGCAGACGGTCGTCGCGCTCGTCCGAGGCGAAGCGACGCTCAAACGCTATTACGCGGACGGAAACCGGGTGCGCCTGCAGCCGGCGAACGTCTCGATGAAGCCTTTGACGGTGGATGTGCGCGACATCACCGTCCAGGGGGTCGTGACGGGCCTGATTCGGAATTATGGGGCCTAGATCGTTTGGTAAAATCGGGCCTAGCCGGCGACGTACCCAAGTGGTTAAGGGAGAGGTCTGCAAAACCTTTATTCGGCGGTTCGAATCCGCCCGTCGCCTCCATCGAGAACCAGACCCGGAAATCGGGAATCGGTAGCTCGGTCATCGGCCTTCGTCCGGTGCCGGAATCTTTCGATTCCCGATTCCCGGTTTCCGATCCCCGTGCCCCCGAGCCGGAGTGGCGAAATTGGTAGACGCACGGGACTTAAAATCCCGAGGGCTGAAAGGCCCATGCCGGTTCGACTCCGGCCTCCGGCACCAGTAGAGACGAGGAAACGATGAGCGGGCTGGCCACGGAAACCCTTTCCGATTTCCAGAGGCGCATCGGCTACGAGTTTCGCGACGCGGGTCTCCTCGCGAGAGCGCTCACGCACAAGTCCTTCACCAACGAGGACCGCGAGGCGAAATCGCCCAACAACGAGCGGATGGAGTTTCTCGGGGACGCGGTCCTCGGGTTCGTCGTCGGCGAGCTCATCTATCGTTTCTTTCCGGACCTCCAGGAGGGTGCGCTCTCGAAGATCAAGGCGCACCTCGTCTCCGCAACCACCCTCGCGGCCAAGGGGCGGGACCTCGGTCTCGGCAGATTTCTGCGGATGGGCGCCGGGGAGGCGCGCTCGGGTGGAGCCGAGAAGCTCTCTTTGATCGCCGACGCCTTCGAAGCGGTGATCGCCGCGATCTACCTGGACGGCGGTCTCCCGGCGGCGGCGGACTTCGTCCGGCGCGTCTTCGGTCCCGAGGTCGCGGGCATCGACATCGGGGATCTCTCGTTCCACGACTACAAGACTGCGCTCCAGGAGACTGCCCAGGCCCTCGGACTGCCGCTCCCGGAGTACCGCGTGATCGACGAGTTCGGTCCCGACCACGAAAAGGCGTTCGTCGTGGAGCTTTCGTGGGACGGCGCCTCCTTTTCGTCCGGCCGCGGCTCCTCCAAGCGCGAAGCGCAGCGGAAAGCGGCGAAAGAAGCGCTGAAGAAGCTGGGAAGGCTTCCGGCTTAACGCCTTCGGAACGCCGCCGGGAGCCGGCGGTTCAGGGCGCCTGGGAAAGCCTCTCGAGAAACTTTTCCGGGGTCTCGAATCCCACGAGGCGCAGGTCCTGCCTCTCCGTACCCGCGCCGTCGACGAAGATCACCGTCGGAACTCCCAGGATCGCGTACTTTTCGGCGAGCGCGATCGACTCGGGCGACGACATCTTCGTCATGTCCGCCTTCAAGAGCGCCCGCCGGCCCAGGGCTTCCCGGACACGCTCGTCCGCGAACGTCTTCTTCTCGAGCTCCAGACACGGAAGGCACCATTCCGCGGAGAAGTCGATGATCGCGGGCCGACCGGCGCCCACGGCTTCCGGCGCGTAGGGCTGCCAGCCCTTGAGCTCGTGAGGCACGAAGAAGAACGCGATTCCGAGGAGGAGCGCCGCCGCGCCGGCGCGGACCGGCCACTTCAGATTCAGCCGGGAGACCAGGATCGCCACGGCGCCGATCACGAGAACCGCGGGGAGCAGCCACCGTCCGGCCGGCGGCGGCACCACGCTCCGGAGAAAGTACGCCGCCATCGCGAGCAGCACCCAGCCGAAGATTTTCTTGACGCCGTCCATCCACTCCCCGGCGCGGGGCAGGCGCGACAGCCTCCCCGAGTACGCGGCGAGAAAGAGGTAGGGCAGGCCCAGGCCGAGCGAGAGCGTGAAGAAGAAGAGGAAGCCCAGGAACGGATCCTGGCGGGCGGCGACGAACGCGAGCAGACCGACGATGAACCCGCCGATGCACGGCGCCGCAACGACCCCGACGAAGAGTCCCATCCCGAACGCCCCGGCGCCGCCCGCGCGGGCGCCGGCTCGGTTCATGAGCGACGACGGCATGCGGATCTCCCAGACGCCGAACATCGAGAGCGCCATCACGACGAGCGCGGCCGCGATCGCGCTCAACACCCACGGGTTCTGGAGCATCGAACCGAACAGGCGGCCGGAGAGGGCGGCGACGACCCCGAGCGCGGAGTACATCGTCGCCATGCCGAGCACGTAGAGCCCGGCGAGGCCGAACTGGCGTCCTTTCGATCCTTCCGCCTGGCCCCCGAAGTAACCCAGGGTCAGGGGAATGACCGGATAGACGCAGGGAGTCAGGTTGAGCGCCAGCCCGCCCACGAAGATGGAGAGCAGGACGAGCAGCATCCCGTGCCGCTCCAGCATGTCGCCAAAGTCGCGGGACGCTCCGGCGGCGGCGGAGCCTCGGCGCGGCGTTCCCTTCTTCGGCAGCGGCACGGCCGAGGCGGGTCCGGCGTTTCCGGCGCCGACGACCGCGGACGTCTCCGCCCGAAAGGAGACGGACGCGGGAGCGAGACAGCGCGTGTCGTTGCACGCCTGGTACTCGATCCGGCCCGAGATCGCGGCCGGCGGCCGGGAGGCGTCCCACAGGACCGGCACTTCGATCGCGAACGTTCCTTCGTAGACCGAGAGCGGAGACTCGGAGAAGCCGAACTTCTTCTGTATGCCGGCGGGATAGTGCGCCTCACCAAAGGTTACGCCGGCGACCGGCTCGAGCCTTGTCGCGGTCGCGATCAGGTAATCCTCGGTGGGCTTGTGGCTGTTCACGTGCCACCCGGGCGAGAGCGTCGCCTGGAGGCGCAGGACTGCCCCTCCGGGGGCATGGGTCTCGAAGCTCGGCGCAACGGTGACGATCGTCAAGGGAGCCGGGCTCTTCGATCCGCCCGACTGCGCCGCGGCGCACGCGGCGATCCCGAGGGCGGCCGTCGCCGCCGCGAGCCTGAACCGCCTCATGGAGTCTTGACGCGCTCCTCCAGCCGGTGGACGAGCTCGTTGACGCGGGAGATGTGGGGAGAGGTCGGATGTTCCTTCTGGAACTTGCGGAAGAGAGCGAGCGCTTCCGCCGGTCGGTTCTCGGCCAGCGGAATCTGGGCACGGAAGATCTCCACGCGCTCCCGGCGCACGCGGTCCTTCGTGGTCGTCAAGAGCCGCTCGACCGTCTGGCGGGACGCCGCGGGCTTTCCGAGGTCGAGTTGCGCTGCCGCGAGAAGCTCGAGCGCGTCTTCGCGCTGCGAGGCCGACGCCCCCGGGGCCGAGGCGGCACGCTGGAGCCGGGGCAGCGCAGCCTGCGGATCGGAACGGTAATAGAGCTCGTTGCCCGTGTCGAACGCTTCCTTCGCGGAGAGCTTCGCGACGTCCTGAGACTCGATCTGTCGCGCGAACTTCCGATAGCCCTCGACAGCCGCGTTCGCGTGCCGGAAGAAATCGCCCTGGTTGAAGAACCCGTTCATCAAGAAGACGAGGCGACCTTCCGGCGTCGCGATCAGGACGGCCGGCGCGTCCTCGATGTTGTAGCGCGCGCCCAGGTCCTTTCCCAGCGGCAATTCGAGCGAGACCTTGACCGGCACCATCGGGACGAGCAGGGCCTCGAAGTCGAAGGCGGGGTAGAGGAGTCCGTCCATCCGCTGACATTTGCCGCAGTCTTTCTTGACGAACTCGAAGAACACGAACTTGCCTTCGCGCGCCGCCCTCTGGATCGCGTCTTCCACGCTCGTCGCCCAGATCGCGTTGCCGGGACCCATCCCGGAGGGCGACACCATCTGCGGCGAGGAGTCCGACGGCGCCGTCGCGGCGCTCGCCGGGGGAACGGGGGCGGTTTTCTTTGAAGGGGTCGGAGCCGGCGCCTGCGGAACCGTCAGGGCCGCGAAAAGGACGACCGAAAGAAGAGAGCTCAAACGTACCTCCAGCGATGCTGTTGCGGAAACGGTCCCGCGGACTCCGGCATTCCCCGGGCGGGGTCGGAGAACATGGTGCCCAGGGACGGAATTGAACCGCCGACACAGGGATTTTCAGTCCCTTGCTCTACCAACTGAGCTACCTGGGCGCGGCGCCGAATCGGGGCGGGCGAGTGTAGCGGAAAGAGAGCAGTGCCGCAACGGCGGCGGGCCTACGTCGTTAAGATTGCGCGGTGATCCTGAAGGTCGCAAAGCTCGGCGCGAAAGAGCTGCGGGTGCGGTCTCGAGAAGTGGACGTCAAGACGGTCTCCCGCGGCGACTACGAGCCGTTTCTGGCCGATCTCGAGCACACGATGCGCGAGTACGAGGGAACCGGAATTGCCGCGCCGCAGGTTTTCACTCCGCTGCGGATCCTTCTGTACGAAGTGAATCCGGAGACGCGGAAGCGCAACGAGAAGAGCGTCCCGCTGACGGCTCTCTTCAACGCGACGTACGAGCCGGTCGGCCCGGAGACCGAGGAGGATTCCGAAGGGTGTCTCTCCGTCCCGTTTCTCTGGGGAGGCGTCGTCCCGCGGTACGAGATGATCCACGTGCGCGCCCTCGACCGTGCCGGCAAAAAGCTCGCGTTCGAAGCCTCCGGTTACCACGCTCGGGTGCTTCAGCACGAGATCGATCACCTGGATGGACTGGTCTATCTCGACCGGATGCCCGACATGAAGTCGCTCACCTACACCTTCAAGTTCGGCTGACCGAACGCACGTCTCCTCTCGGAATGACAGGGCAAGACGTCTTGTGAAAAATTTCACAAGAGCGCCGCCGTGTGCGAGAATCCCGCCGCCATGCCCACCACCGGCAAGGGCGAACCGCTACCCGCTTACGACACGAAAACCGCGGGGGGCGGCGCCGACTTCTTCACCACACGGCTCGAGACGATGGTCGCCTGGGCTCGCGCGAACTCCCTCTGGCCGCTTCCCTTCGCCACGGCGTGCTGCGGCATCGAGTTCATGTCGGTCATCTCGTCCCACTACGACCTCTCGCGCTTCGGGGCGGAGGTCGTGCGGTTCTCCCCGAGACAGGCGGATCTCCTGATCGTGGCGGGCACGGTCGTGGACAAGCTCGCGCCGACGCTCCGAAGGATCTACGACCAGATGCCCGAGCCAAAGTGGGTCATCTCGATGGGCGTCTGCGCGTCCTCCGGCGGCTTCTATCGCGCCTACCACGTCACGCAGGGGATCGACGAGATCGTGCCGGTGGACGTGTACGTTCCGGGCTGCCCGCCGACGCCCGAGGAGCTGATGTACGGGATCCTCGAGCTGCAACGCAAGATCCGCTCCGGAGAGATGTCGCGCGACGATCGCTCCGCCGCGGCGGCGGCGGCCCGTTGAGCTCGGTCGAGAGCGTCGCCCTGACACCCGTGGCGGAGAAGCTGCGCGAGCGCATCGCGCGCTCGCCGCTCGCCTCCCGCATAGCGGTCGTCGATCTCGACCTCCCGACGCTCGAGGTGTCGCCCGCCGACTGGCCGGCGGTCGCCCGCTTCCTGCGCGACGACCCGGAGTGCCGCTTCGATCTCTTCCTCGATCTCGCCGGCGTGGACAACGCGAAGCGGCATGGGCGTCCGAGCCGGTTCGAAGCCGTCTTTCACCTGCTTTCCCTGTCGCGCGACGAGCACCTCCGTGTCAAGGTCGTCCTGCCGGACGGAGCGTCTCCGAGTCTGCCCACGGTCTCCGAGGTCTGGCCGGCGGCAAACTGGTTCGAGCGCGAAGCGTTCGACCTCTTCGGCTTCGACTTTCCCGGCCATCCGAACCTGCGCCGGCTGCTATGCCACGACGCCTTCGTAGGCAACCCCCTCCGAAAGGACTACTCGCCCGGCCAGCGGTGGTTCTTCACGGAAGAAGACCTCCGGATGCCCGACTGGGCGCACACCGAGGAGCGGGCGGGCCACTTCGAGACGCAGACGATCTCGATCGGTCCGTCTCATCCCGCGACGCACGGGATCATCCACCTGATCGCGCGGCTGGACGGGGAGAAAATCGCGCGCGCCGAGACGCAGATCGGCTACATGCACCGCTGCTTCGAGAAGATGGCGGAGACGCACACCTGGAACCAGGCGATCCCGTTCTGCGACCGGTTGAACTACGTGTCCGCGATGATCAACGGCGTCGGCTACGTGCGCACGGTCGAGAAGATGCTCGGGATCGAGATCCCGGAACGGGGACAGCTCGTCCGCACGATCCTGTCGGAGTTCTCGCGGATCATGGACCACTGCGTGAACATCGGGACGAACCTCGTCGATATCGGCGCGCTCACGAATTTCTGGTACCTCTACCAGCCGCGCGAAGGCATCTACGGCCTGCTCGAGGCCTGCTGCGGCGCGCGCCTGACGGTGTCGTACGTGCGGGTCGGCGGGCTGGCGATCGACGTCCCGGAGGACTTCGTGCCGCGCTGCCGGGCGCTGCTCGAGTCGATTCCGAAATTCCTGGACGACGTCGACCGTCTCATCACGCGGAACCGGATCGTCCGGAACCGGTTCGCCGGCACCGGAGTCGTCACGCGGGACCAGGCCATCGCGTGGGGATTCACTGGGCCGCCACTGCGCGCGTCCGGCGTCGCCTACGACGTGCGGCGCTCGCGCCCCTACGATTTCTACGACCGCTTCGACTGGGACGTGCCGGTCGCGACGGACGGAGACAACTACGCGCGGTACCTCGTGCGGATGGAGGAAATGCGCCAGTCGCTGAAAATCATCCGGCAGGCGCTCGAGATTTTTCCGGCAGCGGGGCCGGTCAGCTCCGACGACTGGCACGTCGTGCTGCCGCCGAAGGACGCCGTGTACCACGACATGGAGTCGCTCATCTTCCACTTCAAGCTGATCATGGAGGGAATCCGCGTGCCGGTCGGGGAGCGATACGACTGGATCGAAGGCGCGAACGGAGAGCTCGGCTTCTACGCGATCTCCGACGGAGGCCGCGGGCCCTACCGGCTGAAGCATCGGCCTCCCTGTTTCCCCATGATGGCCGCCTACGAAAAGATCATCGTCGGCGGACCGATCTCGGACGCGATCGCGACCCTGGGAACGTTGAACATCATCGCCGGGGAGCTCGAGCGGTGAGCGGCGTCGTCGACGTCGGAGTCAAGCAGCCGCGGAAGCTCACGGTCCTGGAAAGGCTCTACATTCCCGAGATCGTGAAGGGCATGGGCGTCACGATCCGGCACCTCCTGCGCAACATCGCCCGGATCCGCAACCTCCCGACGATCCTGTACCCCGAAAGACGGCGCGACTACTCCGATCGCTTTCGGGGCAAGCACATCCTGACGACGCGGGCCGACGGCACGTTGAAATGCGTCGCCTGCTACATGTGCGCGGAAGCGTGTCCGGCCGAGTGCATCACGATCGTCGCCGGCGAGCATCCGAAAATCGCGTACGAGAAATATCCGGTCGTCTTCGACATCGACATGCTGCGCTGCGTGTTCTGCGGGTTCTGCGTGGATGCGTGCCCGAAGGACGCCCTCTGGATGACCGGCAACTACGAGATGGCGTTCTTCAACCGGGAAGAAGCCGTCTTCGGCATCGACAAGCTGATCGCGAAGCAGGGCCTCCCCGTGAAGGACGGCCTCGGGTACCGGCCCTATTACCCGGGAGACGGCACGCGGCCGCCGGGGGACGCGTCGAGCTCGCCCGTCATTCCCGGCGACGGAGAACGCGAGATCCTGCGCGAGAAGGGTCTCGACCTCCATCACACCGAGGGCCCGGGCCCCTTGAACGCGGCAAGTCTAGCGGCCGATCGACGCGGCCGGTAGAGAGCAAGCGGCCGCTGGGCACCGTCCTATGGCGAAAGCTAGATCCGCTCGACTCGCACCAGCGCGTTGTAGTCCGGTTCGCGAGATTCCGGATCGACCTCGGAAGGCGATAGGAGCGCCGTCCCCTCCGGCCAATGCAGCTCGAGGTTGCCCGGCTTGATCGGCGCGAGCTTCACGCGGCCGCGGAATTCTCCCGAATCGGACACGAGGCGGATTGCGGTCCCTTCCGCCAGCGACAGGCGGCCGGCGTCGGCGGCGCTCATCAGGACGTCGTCCCGCGCGGCGCCGGTCAGCGGGTCGCGCTCGCGCTGGACCATCGAGTTGAACTGCTTGCCGCGGCGCGTGGATACGAAGAACCGTCCCTCCTGCCGTCGGCGCGAAGGCAGCCGGACGACGGCGAAGTGCGCCTTTCCGTCGGGCGTGGCGAAGCGGCCGTCGGCGAAGAGCGTCTCGCCTCCCCACTGAATGGAGTCTCCGCGCCGGGCGAGCTTGTCGATCCCGGCGTAGAGCGGGATCGCACGGGCGATCTCCGCGCGAATCTCCGCGGTCGATCGGAAGCGGATCTTCTCGGCGTCCCGCGGGCGCACACGCGCGCAGATCTCTCCGAAGATCTCCCACTCCGGACGCGCGCTGCCGATCCGCCGGCCCGGGATCTCGGGCGAGAAGATGATCCGGCGCTCCGTGGAAGTCTCGGTCACGCCGCCCGGCGTCTCGTAGCGCGTCGCGGCCGGCAGGAGCAGCACCGTGTCGGAGGGCTCGACGAGCATCGCCGAGTTGACCACGATGTCCTGGTGAATCCTCAGGCGCGGACGCGCGAGAGAAAGGCGGTTGCGGGGCGCGCCCGACAGCGTCTCCAAAAAGTTGCCGCCCACAATCCAGAACACGTCGACGTCGCCCCTGGCCGAGGCTTCGACCTGGTCGTTCGCGGTCCGACCTTTCCCGCGCGGGACCGGAAATCCCCAGATCTCTTCCCATCGGGAGAGCGCGGCTTCGCCCGGCGATGGCGCGCAGCCGACTTCCGCTCCGCCCTGGACGCCCGAGTGCCCGCGGATCGGCATCAGTCCCCGCCCGGTGTGTCCCGGGATTCCCCGGGCGAGTCCGACGTTGACGAGGGCGCGGATCGTCTCGACGCCGTGCGCGTGCTGCGTCAGGCCCATGGACCAGACGAAGTGGACGTTGGGCCGCTCGATCAGGAGCCGCGCGAAATCGCGCATGCGTTGCTGCGGGGCGCCGCTCGACTCTTCCAACTGCTGCCAGCTCTCCTGCCGAACCGTCTCTGCTGCCGCCTCGAATCCGGTTGTGCGCCTGCGCACGAACTGCTCGTCCACGCCTCCCGGCTCTTCGAGTAGAGCCTTGAAAACGCCGTTCAGAAAGGCGAGGTCGCCTCCGGTGTCGACCTCGAACCAGTCGTCCGCGAGCTTCGTCCCGAAGAGCGCGCTCTCCAGAATCGAGGGGACCCAGTAGCGCTCCAGCCCCGGCTCGCGGTACGGGTTGACGACGGCGATCCGGACGCCGTTCTTCTTGGCGTAATGGAGGTACTTGGTGGTCACCGGCTGGTTGTTCGGGACGTTCGATCCGAAGAAGACGATCACGTCGGAGGCAAGCCAGTCGCGATAGCTCGTCGTGGACGCTCCGTGTCCCAGCATCTCCTTCATCGCGACGGTCGACGCCGCGTGGCAGAGCCGCGCCGAGTTGTCGACGTGGTTCGTCCCGAGGAACCGCGCCGCCTTCTGCGCGGCGTAGTAGGTCTCGTTCGGGATGCCGCGCGATGTCAGATAGAACGCGATCCGCTCCGGCGGCGCGGCCCGAAGGCGCTGCGCGGCGAGGTCGAGCGCGTCGTCCCAGGAGATCCGCCGGAAGCCGGGCTCGCCGCGCCGGCGAATCATCGGGTGCGGGAGGCGGCCGAGCTTGCGCAGCTCGTCCGAGGAGAGCGACGCGAGGGCGCCCGCGTTCGCGAGCCGCGCCGGATCGAGGGCGGGCATCGTGTTCAGGCTCATCAGCTCGAGACGCACCATGCACAGGTGCGTCCCTTCGATCGTCCAGTCGGAGAGGCCCGTCGTTCCGAGCGCGCAGCCGTCGCAGACGCCGCGCGTCAGGATCCTCCACGCGAACGGAAGCTCGCTCCGGTTTTCCCACGCGATCCGCGCCATCTCGCGGAAGTGGCGCGGCTTGGTCTCTCCGAGACCGGTCGGGGAGAGCGAGACCCAGCTCTCGCGGTTCCACGGCATCGGTCCGCGATTCTAAGAGAGGGACGTTATGCGCAGCAGGTTGCGTCGCAGCAGGCGACGGACGCGGGCTCGGGCACGACCGTCTCGACGTCTTCCAGCACCGTGTAGACCTCCCACCGGTTGCCGTCGGGATCGCTCACCCAGAACTTGTCCTGCCGCGCGTAGCAGCACGTCGTGTCCTTCTCGTCGAAGCTCGCGACTCCGCGAGCCGTCACGCGCTCTTTCCACGAGTCCACTTCTCCGGTCGAGCCGACGCGCAGACCGAGATGCGAGAGCGCTCCCTTGCCCTCGGGACGGCGGCCGGTCTCGTTCAGAGCGAGATGGATGGTGGGGGCGCTCGTGACGAACTTGACGTAGCCCGGCTTCTCCTTGTCCGGGGGGACCCCGAAGAACGCGGCGTAGAAGTCGCGCGCGCGGCGGACGTCCGAAACGTTCAGCGAGACGTGAATCGAGGGTTCCATCGGTGCCTCCTGGACCCGAAGGTCCTGTCAGATCTCCTTCGCGACGGTCTTTGCGAGCCGTTCGAGCGCGGCTTCGTTTCGGCTGTAGTACATCCAGCGCCCCCTCTTCTCGCGCCGGACGAGATCCGCCCGGCAAAGCGCGTCCATGTGGTGAGAAACGACGGACTGCGAGACGCCGAGCGCCTCCTCGAGGTCGCAGGCGCAAAGACCCTCCTCGTTCTTCCCGACGAGCGAACAGCACGACGCTCCGCGGGCCTTCAGGAGCTCGAGGATCTGCAGCCGATTCGGATCCGAAAGCGCCTTGAACGCCAGGACGCGCGCTTCCTCGGTTCTATAGTTCTTCATATTCACATTTATAGATCTATTGGCGTGGGATGTCAAGTCGGAGGTTTCGGAGAGGTGTTTGGGGGCTTAGCCCGGTCCGACCGTGGGCCGGTGGCCGTCGGTCTTGAAGACCGATTCGACGGTGTTCTCGATCTGGTCGTCGGGCAATCCCTTGTCCTTCAACTGGCCGGCCAGGATCGCCTCGTTCATGCAAACCCCGCACCCCGCCGCGTGTTTGCTCGTGAAGCAGGTCAGGAGCGTCTTGTGGCGGTGAATCATGCTCTCCTGACACTCGCAGAAGCAGTGCAGCCGATCGAGCGTCGCCGGGTACTTCCGGGCGATCTCGTACGCGGGCCGGGCTGCCGCCTCGTAAATCCGGGTGTCGGCGAAGAGGTTCGGCTCGAGAACCACGCCGCGCTCGACGCAGGCCGCGCAGGAGTTGGTCGGAGGCGGCGCCTTCTTCGCCGGAGTCTTGGGATCCACGGCGCCGGCGGAGGCCGCGGCGACGGCCAGGATCGTGGCGGCGGTCAGGAGACGAGCTTGCATGGGTCCTCCGGGCGAGCTAACCGGAGGACGAGAGGCTTTGTTCCCCTATTTCAGCTCTTCCATCATCTGGTCGAGGGATTCCCGGGGCGGCCGCACTTTCTCGTCCGCGATGACCGCCAGCGGCTGCTCCGGGAGCTGGAGCAGTGATAGAAAATCCTTCTTGGTCGGCTCGACGTAGATCAGGCCCGTCAGGAACTCCTGCTTCTGCTGTCCCTCGTGGAGCAGTCCGAGGGCCGCCATCGGGTCGGTGGCGTCGTAATCCTCCCGGAGCTTGCGCAGGCGGATGTGGGAACCGTCGTGGAGGGTGACGTCCTGCGTCGTGCCCGGGTCGTATTCGACCTGGATTTCTTCGAAGAACGGAACGAAACCGATCTCGTGGATCGCGATCTCGTGGTCCTTCGCCCACTTGTACGACTTCGTCGAGTCCTCGTGGTTGTTGAACGTCACGCAGGGCGAGATGACGTCCAGGAGCGCGGTCCCGCGGTGCGCGATGGCTCCCTTGATGAGCGCGAGGAGCTGCTTCATGTCTCCGGAGAACGATCGGGCGACGTAGCCGCAGCCGAGCTCGATCGCCAGCGCACACAGGTCCATCGCCGGGAGGTCGTTGACGACGCCGGTCTTCAACCTGGAGCCGAGGTCCGCGGTCGCGGAAAACTGACCCTTGGTCAACCCGTACACGCCGTTGTTCTCGACGATGTAGATCATCGGGACGTTGCGGCGAAGCAGATGCACGAACTGGCCGGCGCCGATCGAAGCCGTATCGCCGTCGCCGGAGACGCCGATGTAGAGGAGGTTGGGGTTGGCGAGAGCGGAACCGGTGGCGATCGACGGCATCCGTCCGTGCACCGCGTTGAATCCGTGTCCCTTGTCGACGAAATACGCCGTCGTCTTGGAGGAACAGCCGATGCCCGACATCTTCGCGACCTGGTGCGGGTCGACGCCCATCTCGTAGAACGCCTGAGTGATCTGCCGCGTGATGACGTCATGGCCGCAGCCGACGCAAAGCGTCGATTTCAGGCCGCCGTACTCCTTGACGGTCCGGCCCAGGCGGTTCGTCGGAGCGGCCTTCGGTTCGGCGACGGAGGACATCAGTGCTTCTCCCCGGCTTCGATACCCTCGACCACCGTTTCGGCGTCGAGGGGAAAGCCGTCGTAGTGCCGTATGGATCGGAGCTTCCCGCAGTCTTCGCGGACCTCGAGGGTCAGGAGCTCGTACATCTGGCGGTCCCGGTTCTGGTCGACGACGTAGACGCGCTCGTGCCGCGCGACGAACTCCGCGGCGTCCGGCGTGAACGGCAGCGCGCGCAGCCGGAGATAGTCGGTCTCCAGGCCGCGCTTGCGCAGGATCACGCGGGCTTCCTCGACCGCGAAGTCCGAGGAGCCGTAGGCGATCAGGCCGACGGGGGAGCCGGAGCCGTTCGAGACGATCGGCCGCGGCACGTGCGCCTTCGCCGTCTCGAACTTGCGGGCGAGGCGGTCCATGTTGTTCTTGTAGTCGTCGGGACGCTCCGAGTACGTCGCACGCTCGGTGTGCCCGGACCCCCGCGTGAAATAGGCCGCGAGGGGGTGATCCGTGATCCCCGGGAGCGTGCGCCACGGAATCCCGTCCCCGTCCACGTCCTTGTACCGCTCGAATGCGCCGAAGCGCTTCACGTGCCGGTCGATCTCCTCGTTCGTTCGCAGGACCTTGCCCCGGTCGAACGGTTTCTCCGGGTACGGGAAGGGGTCGCTCATCCAGTTGTTCATCCCGAGGTCGAGATCGCTCATCACGAAGACCGGGGTCTGGAAGCGCTCGGCCAGATTGAAGGCCTCCATTGCCATCTCGTAGCACTCGGCGACGTTGCCCGGGATCAGCAGGATGTGCCGCGCGTCGCCGTGCGACAGGTTGTACGTTGAGAAGATGTCACCCTGCATCGTCCGCGTGGGCAGGCCGGTCGAGGGGCCGACCCGCTGGACGTCGAAGACGACCGCGGGGATCTCGGCGTAGTAACCGAGCCCGGTGAACTCCGACATCAGCGAGATTCCCGGACCCGAGGTCGTCGTCATCGCGCGAGCGCCGGCCCACCCGGCGCCGAGCACCATGCCGATTGCGGCGAGCTCGTCTTCCGCCTGCACGATCGCGAACGTGGGCTTCCCGGTTTCGGGATCGACCCGGAAGCGCCGGCAGTAGTCCGTGAACGATTCCGCGAGTGCCGACGAGGGCGTGATCGGGTACCAAGTTACCACGGTAACACCCGCCATCACGCAGCCGATCGCGGCCGCGGCGTTGCCGTCGATGATGATCTTGCCGGCCGTCGCGTCCATCCGCTCGAGCCGCCACGGGATCTCGACCGGATGCTCTTTCGCCC
>Ga0114129_10009038_pt1 | contig 14199 bp, 14 predicted proteins | sample RhiMetdeltSRZDD1_FD_80071 | JGI IMG/M metagenome (GOLD analysis project Ga0114129, IMG submission 80071) | Populus rhizosphere microbial communities from Tennessee, USA - Rhizosphere MetaG P. deltoides SRZDD1 (version 2) (version 2) | ecosystem: Host-associated > Plants > Roots > Rhizosphere >... | reverse complement strand
TGGTGAACATCGTGGTGGACCTGCTCTATGGCTATCTGGATCCCCGAATCCGCCTCGCCTAGACCCGTCGCCGCGGGCCGTGCCTTCGGCATCGCGGGGATCGGCGCGGCGATCGTGCGCGAACCCGTCGCGCTCCTCGGACTCGCGATGGTCGTCGTCTACGTCGCGGTCGCGCTCACGGTGTCGTTCCTTCCGCTGCGCGACCCGCTGGCCATCTCGACCCAGCGGCTGGTCGGTCCGTCGCCGGAGTTCCCGCTGGGCACCGACGCGCTCGGCCGCGATCTGCTCAGCCGGATCCTCTTCGGAGCGCGCCTCTCGATCCGGGTCGCGGTCCTTTCGGTCGCGCTCGCGACCATCGTGGGCGGGACCCTTGGGCTCGTCTCCGGCTATCTCGGGGGATGGGCGGACCTCGCGATCGGTCGCGTGCTCGATGTGTTCTTCGCGTTCCCCGCGATCCTGCTCGCCCTCGGGATCGTCGCCGCCCTCGGGCCCGATCCGAACAACGTGATCGTCGCCATCGCCGTCGTCTACACACCGATCTTCGCGCGCGTCGTTCGCGGCCCGGCGCTCGCGATCAAGGCGCGCGAGTTCGTGGAGGCGGCCCGCGCCGTCGGCGCGACGAGCTCGCGCATCGTCATCCGCCACGTCTTGCCGAACCTCTTGTCGACGCTCGTCGTCCAGGTCAGCCTCGCGCTCTCGTGGGCGGTGCTCACCGAGGGAGCGCTGTCGTTCCTCGGGCTCTCCGCCCAACCCCCGGCGCCCTCGTGGGGCGTGATGCTGAGCGAGGGCCGGCAGTACCTCGAGTTCGCGACGCACCTCGCGGTGTTCCCGGGGCTCGCGATCATGATCGCGGTGCTGGGTTTCAATCTCCTCGGCGACGGCCTGCGCGACGCGCTCGACCCGCAGCGCGGATGAAGATCGTGCGCGCCACGCGGTCGCACGTCACCGCTCTGGCCGACCTGATGGCGCGCTCTCCGTTGCTTCGGCGCTACGGCGTCACTCGACACGGCGCGCGCGCGAGCCTTGCCGCGGGGCTGCGAGAACGCGACCTCGTGCTCATCGGGCTCGACGGCAGCGAGATCGTGGGTCTTGCGTGGGTGATCACGACACGGGCGCTCGACCGCGCGGCGTATCTGCGTTTGCTCCTCGTCGCTGAAGGGAGGCAATCGCACGGCGTCGGCGCCGCGCTGCTGGCGGACGCCGAGCGCCGGGCACGCGCCTCGGGCTGCCGGCACCTCGTCCTCCTTGTGACGACGACGAATCGTCGCGCGCGCGCGTTCTACGCCAGACACGGCTACCGCCACGTCGGGAATCTGCCCGGCTTCGTGCGTCCGGCGATCGGCGAATCGCTGTACGTGAAGAGCCTGGTCGTTGCTTGACCACCGTCCACTCGGGGACTAGCCTGACGCCGCCTTTCCGCAGCCTGGGGAGCGACAAGGGGGCGATGATGACCTTGTGTCCGCTGCGCGAGCACGGTCCACCGTAGCGACAGTCCCTATTCCGCCGCGCACGATGTGGGAGGTGTCGCGTGAGCAAGATCACGGTCACGGTCAATCGCACCGAGCACGAGTTGGACATCGAGCCGTCGCTGCTGCTGGTCGAGCTGCTTCGCGACAAGCTCAGGCTCACGGGCACGCACATCGGCTGTGACACGAGTCAGTGCGGCGCATGCACGATCCTCATCGACGGCAGCGCTGTGAAGTCCTGCACCCTGCTCGCGGTCCAAGCGGACGGCGCCGAGATCGTGACGGTCGAGGGTCTCGCGAAGGACGGCGAGCTCCATCCGATCCAGCGCGCGTTCAGCGCCGAGCACGCGCTGCAGTGCGGTTTCTGCACGCCGGGCCTGATGATCACGGCAGTCGACCTCCTGAGTCGCAAGTCCGCGCCCACCGACGCCGAGATCCGCCACGCGATAGAAGGGAACCTCTGCCGCTGCACCGGCTACCACAACGTCGTCAACGCCATCCGGTCGGCGGCGACCGAGATGGGCCGCGCCGCGATGCCGCGGACGACCGCCGCAGAGGTGAAACGATGACCGCCACCGCTCCGACCACGCATATCGGCAGTCGCGCGCCACGCAAAGAGGATCCCAAGCTCATCACCGGCCGCGGCACGTTCACCGACGACGTCACGTTGCCCGGGATGGTCTACGTCTCGCTGGTGCGCAGCCCGCATGCGCATGCCCGCATCCGGCGCATCGACGCGGCCGCGGCGCGCAAGGTGACCGGCGTCGTGGCGGTGCTGACGGGCAAAGATGCGGAGGCCGCGGGGGTCCTCCCGTGCTTCATCACCGTGCCGAGCATGAACAGCTCGAAGCACATGCCGATCGCCACCGACAAGGCGCGCTACGTCGGCGATGCGATCGCCGCCGTCGTCGCCGATACACGGCAGGCCGCGAAACGCGCCGCCGACACGGTGACCGTCGACTATGAGCCGCTCCCCGTCGTCGTCGACGCGACGAACGCGCTCGAGGCAGGTGCGCCGATCCTCCACGAAGAGCTCGGGACGAATCTCGTCTTCACCTATCCGGTCAAGGGCGGTGACATCGACAAGGCGTTCCGCGACGCCGAAGCGACGGTGAAGCTCCGCATCGTCAACCAGCGCCTCATCCCGAACGCGATAGAGCCGCGCTCGGTCGTCGCGAAGTTCGAGGCGGGTGAGCTGACCGTCTGGTCCACCACCCAGATCCCGCACTTCGTCCAGCTCATCGTCGCGCTCAACCTGGGCCTCTCGCAGAACAAGGTGCGAGTGATCGCGCCCGAGGTGGGCGGCGGGTTCGGCAGCAAGCTGCAGGTGTACGCCGAGGAGCTGCTTGTCGCGCACCTGGCCAAGACGCTCGGTCGACCCGTGAAGTGGACAGAGGACCGGCGCGAGGGCTACCTCGCCACGATCCACGGCCGCGACCTCGTTCAGGACGTGGAGCTCGGGGCGAAGCGCGACGGCACCGTGCTCGGGGTGCGCATCCGCACGGTGGCGAACATGGGCGCCTACCTGCAGGCGTTCGCGCCTGCGATCCCGACGATCCTCCACGCCTTCATCATCCCGGGTGCCTACCGCATCCCGGCCTTCGACTGCGAAGTCCGCGGCGCGTACACGAACACGACGCCGGTCGACGCCTATCGCGGCGCGGGACGGCCCGAGGCGACACTCGCCATCGAGCGCGCCATGGACCGCCTTGCGGACGAGATCGGCATGGATCCGGCCGAGGTCCGCCGCAAGAACTTCGTCCCGCCCGACGCCTTCCCGTTCACGACCATCAGCGGGATCACCTACGACAGCGGTGACTACGCTCCCGCGCTCGATCGCGCGCTCGTGATGTCCGATTACAAGACGTTCCCGGCGCGCCGCGCCGAGGCCAAGTCGCGTGGCAAGTACCGGGGGATCGGCCTCTCGAGCTATGTCGAGATCTGCGGCCTCGCGCCGTCCAAGGCGAACTCGGCCCTCGGCGTCGGCTGGGGTGGCTACGAGAGCGCGCGGATCCGCGTCCATCCGACGGGCGCGGTGCAGGTCTTCACCGGCACGTCTCCGCACGGCCAGGGGCACGAGACGTCCTGGGCCCAGATCGCGGCCGACGCGCTCGGCGTCAGCCCCGACGACATCGAGGTGCGCCACGGCGACACGTTCGAGTCGCCCGGGATGGGCGTCGGAACGTTCGGCAGCCGCAGCCTGGCGGTCGGCGGCGTCGCCGTCCACAACGCCGCGCAGAAGATCCGTGAGAAGGTGATCCAGATCGGTGCCCATCTGCTCGAGGCCTCGCCCGCGGACGTCGTCGTCCAGGGCGGCAAGGTCTTCGTGAAGGGCGTGCCCGAGAAGGCCAAGGCCTTCGGCGAGATCTCGATGGCGGCGTACCTCGCGTCGAATCTGCCGGAAGGCATGGAGCCCGGGCTCGAAGCGACGACGTACTACGACCCACCGAACTTCACCTTCCCGTTCGGCACGCACGTCGCCGAGGTGGAGGTGGACCCCGAGACCGGATCGGTCGAGCTGATCCGTTACTCAGCCTGCGACGATTGCGGCCGGCAGGTCAACCCGATGATCGTCGAGGGTCAGCTCCACGGCGGCATCACGCAGGGCATCGGTCAAGCGCTCTACGAGACCGCGGTGTACGACACGAACGGTCAGCTGCTCACGGGCAGCATGATGGAGTACCACGTGCCCACCGCCGCCGACGTTCCGGCGTTCGCGCTCGATCACACGGTGACGCTCACCAAGACGAATCCGCTCGGCGTCAAGGGGATCGGCGAGGCTGGGACGATCGGGTCGACGCCGGCGGTCGTGAACGCGGTCATCGATGCGCTCTCGCCGCTCGGCGTCACGCACCTCGATATGCCATTAACGGCCGAACGGGTCTGGCGAGCCATTCGCACGGCGGGGGAGGCACGACGATGATCACGCATCCGTTCACATACGAAACGCCGACATCGATCGAGGACGCGGTCACGGCCCTCGGTCGGTCACGCGACGCGAAGGTGATCGCCGGAGGACACAGTCTCGTTCCCCTGATGAAGCTCGGACTCGCCGAGCCCGGGCTCATCGTCGACATCGGCCGCATCGCCGGACTGCGCGAGATCAGGAGCGAGAACGGCGCCGTGACCATCGGCGCGCTCGCGACGCACCGAGCCATCGCCGAGAACGCCCAGGTCGCCTCGAGGCTCACCGCTCTCGCGGAGGCCGCGGCCGCCGTCGGCGACCTGCAGGTGCGCTCGCGCGGCACCATCGGCGGAAGCCTCGCCCACGCCGACCCGGCGGCCGACGAGCCCGCGCCGACCCTCGCGTTCGACGCGACGATCCGTGTCGTCGGTCCGAAAGGCCGCAGGGACATTCCGGCGCGCGAGTTCTTCAAAGGGACGTTCGAGACGGCGCTCGCCGCGAACGAGATCGTCGTCGAGGTCCGCTTCGCCGCACCCGCGGGCCGGGTCGGCAGCGCGTACGCGAAGTTCCCGCATCCCGCGTCCCGTTTCGCGATCGTGGGGGTCGCCGCGGTCGTCGCGATCACGGGCGATGGCACGATCGAGCGCGCCGCGATCGGCGTGACCGGCGCGGCCGCGGGTCCGTTCCGCGCGACCGCCGCCGAGCGTGCCCTCGCGGGGACCCGCGGCGATGCCGACGCGATCGCGGCCGCGGCGGAAAAGGCCGCCGAAGGCGTCACGACCTTATCGGATCTCACCGCATCGTCCGAGTTCCGTCAGCATCTCGTCGGCGTATACGCGCGACGAGCGCTCGAGCGCGCGTTGGAGCGCGCCCGGGGGTGACACGACCGCTCGACCGCTGATACCCGACCGGCACCAAAAACGGCGGCGGCTGCCGTTGGCATGGTGTGGGCCTTCGTCGCGCGATGGACCGACACGCGTCCGACACGGTGAATCACTCTGCCGGTGGGTCGCCGTGCGCCTCGCACACGATCAGCGTGTTGGGCTGATGACAACGAACGAGGCCCTGGACGCCATCGTCGCGCTTCGCTCCACCTGGGAGCGCAAGCGCGGCCGCGTGACGCTCGCCGATCTCGGCCTCGTGCTCCGACGCTGCGTCCGCAGCCGCGGCAACGCGGCGATGCTCCCCGAGCGCTGGCGGTCGTATCCCACGGTCAAGTCCGCCCGCCATGAGTGGGTCTTCGAGGCCTGACCCCGCGCTAGCGCGCCTGCTGTTTGCTACCCCACGGAGTCGCGCCTAGCATCCAGCCGCCTGCCCGAGGATGGGGAGCATACCGAGGGGGCCCATGCCGTTCGACGCGCATCCGCACCGCCCACCGACACGTACACCGTGTGCGGCCGCGCGCGCTCGCGCACGGAGGGGGAGGTCGCTGTGATCCCAGCAGCGTTCGAATACGAGGCGCCGACGGAGCTCGCGCAGGCGATCGAACGGCTCGCGAGGTCCGGTGGCGAGGCGAAGGTGCTCGCAGGCGGTCAGAGCCTCATACCACTGATGAAGTTCCGGCTCGCGCAACCGGCACGGATCATCGATCTGAATCGGATCGCCGGTCTGGCCTACGTGCGCGAGAACGGCGATCTGCGGATCGGCGCGCTGACACGTGAGGCCGACCTCGAGGACAGCACGGTCATCCGTGACCGCTATGCGATCGTGGCGGACACCGCGGCGGTGATCGCCGATCCGCTCGTGCGCAATCTCGCTACGGTGGGCGGCAACGTCGCCCATGCCGATCCCGCGAACGATCACCCCGCGACGCTGCTCGCGGTCCGCGCGACGGTCGTCGCACGCGGCGAGCGTGGCGAGCGCGTGATCGCGATCGACGACTTCTTCGTCGACACGTTCACGACGTCGCTCAGCCCGGATGAGATCGTCACCGAGATCCGCATTCCCCGAGCGCAGCCGCAAAGCGGAGGCGCCTACATCAAGCTCGAGCGGAAGGTAGGGGACTTCGCCATCGTGGGCGTGGCGGCCCACATCCAGCTCGACGAGAAGGGCAACGTCGCGGCGGTGGGGATCGGGCTGACGAACGTCGGGCCGACGGCCCTCCGCGCGCGCCGGGCCGAGGATGCGCTCCGCGGACGCACTCCGGACGACAAGGCCATCACCGCGGCGGCCGAGGCGGCCGCCGACGAAGCTCAGCCGGTGGCGGATCTGCGCGGACCGGTCGAGTACAAGCGTGACGTGGTACGCGTCCTCACGACCCGAGCGCTGCGGCGAGCGGTCATGCGTGCGAAGGGAGGCCAGAAGTAGATGCGTGTGCAGATGACGGTCAATGGCACAACGAAGGAAGCCGACGTCGAGCCGCGCCTGCTCCTGGTGCACCTCATCCGCGAGAACCTGGGGCTCACCGGCACGCACATCGGCTGCGACACCACGAGCTGCGGCGCCTGCACCGTGCTTCTCGACGGCCGTCCGGTGAAGTCGTGCACCGTCTTCGCGGTGCAGGCCGACGGACGCAGTGTCTCCACCGTCGAGGGCTTGGAGCAGGGTGGCGTCCTTCACGCGGTCCAGGAGGGCTTCACCAAGGAACATGGCCTCCAGTGCGGCTTCTGCACGCCCGGGATGATGATGACCTCGGTCGCGCTTCTCGAGCGCAACGCGGCGCCGACCGAGCTGCAGATCCGCCAGGCCATCTCCGGCAACCTGTGTCGCTGCACCGGCTACGTGAACATCGTGAAAGCGATCCAATACGCCGGGACCAAGCTGCGCGAGACCAAGGCCGAGAGGGAGCCGGCCGCGGCGGGGAGGGCATAGGGATGGCGGTCGAGATCGGCGGCATCGGCCACTCCGTCCAGCGCAAGGAGGACGCCAGGTTCATCCGGGGCAGAGGCAACTACGTCGACGACGTGAAGCTGCCGGGCATGGTGTACCTCGACATCGTGCGCAGTCCGTACGCGCATGCGCGCATCGTGAAGATCGACACGAGCAAGGCGCTCGCCATCCCGGGCGTGCTCGCGGTGATCACAGGCAAGGATCTCGTTCCGCTCAAGCTCGAGTGGATGCCGACCCTCATGGGCGACAAGCAGATGGTGCTGCCAACGGACACCGTGATGTACCAGGCACAGGAGGTCGCGGCCGTTGTCGCGACGGAGCGTTACATCGCCGCCGACGGAGTGGCCGCGGTCGAGGTCGAGTACGAACCGCTCCCGGTCGTGGTCGACCCCATCAAGGCGCTGCTTCCGGACGCGCCCGTGATCCGCGAAGACCGCGCGCAGAAGAACAACCAGATCTGGCACTGGGAGGCCGGCGACAAGGCCGGGACCGACAAGGCGTTCCGCGAGTCGGACGTCGTCGTCAAGCAGGACATCTACATCCCGCGCATCGTCGTGGCCTCGATCGAGACCTGCGGGATGGTCGCGCAGTTCGACAAGATCGACGGACAGCTCACGGTGTGGATGACCACCCAGGCGCCGCATGCGATCCGCACCGTCATCGCGCTCGTCGCCGGCCATCTCGGCCTGGCCGAGCACAAGATCCGCGTGATCTCACCGGACATCGGCGGCGGCTTCGGTGGCAAGGTGCCCGTCTATCCCGGCTATGTGCTCACGATCGGCGCGTCGGTGCTGACCGGGCTGCCGGTGAAGTGGATCGAGGATCGGTCCGAGAACATCCAGGCCGATTCCTTCGCGCGCGACTACCACATCACCGCCGAGCTCGCGGCGAAGAAGGACGGCACGATGCGGGCGCTGCGCGTCAAGACGGTCGCCGACCACGGCGCCTTCGACGCGGCGGCGAACCCGTCGAAGTTCCCCGCAGGTCTCTTCGGCATCGTCACCGGGTCCTACCCGTTCGAGAAGGCTTTCGTGGAGGTCGATGGGGTCTACACGAACAAGCCGCCGGGAGGCATCGCCTACCGCTGCTCGTTCCGCGTCACCGAGGCCGCGTTCGCGATCGAGCGGCTCGTCGACATCCTCGCTCTCGAGCTGAAGCGGGACCCGGCCGACCTACGGTTGCAGAACTTCATCCCGCCGCAGGCGTTCCCATTCATGTCGACGCTCGGCTGGGAGTACGACAGCGGCAACTACGCCGGCGCGCTGAAGCTGGCGATGGACAAGATCGGCTACGCCGCGCTCCGGAGGGAGCAGGCCGAGAAGCGCAAGCGCGGTGAGCTCATGGGCATCGGGATCTCGAGCTTCACCGAGATCGTCGGCGCCGGGCCGTCGAAGCACTTCGACATCCTCGGTCTCAAGATGTTCGGCTCCTGCGAGATCCGTGTGCATCCCACGGGCAAGGCGACGGTCCGCCTCGGCGTGAAGTCACAGGGGCAGGGTCACGAGACGACCTTCGGCCAGATCGTCGCGGAGGAGCTGGGTCTCCCGGTCGCCGACATCGAGGTCGAAGAGGGTGACACAGACACCGCGCCCTACGGCCTGGGCACGTATGCGAGCCGGAGCACACCCGTCGCGGGCGCGGCCACCGCGGTCGCCGCGCGCAAGATCCGCGAAAAGGGGAAGCTCATCGCCGCCCACCTCCTCGAGGCGAGTCCCGACGACATCGAGTGGAAGGATTACAAGTACCAGGTGAAGGGCGTCCCCGCGAAGTCCAAGACGATGGCCGAGGTCGCCTTCGCCGCCTACACGAACCACCCGCAGGGCGTCGAAGCCGGGCTCGAGGCGGTCGATTACTACGACCCGCCGAACCTCACCTTCCCATTCGGCAGCTACATCTGCGTCGTCGACATCGACAAGGGCACCGGCGAGGTCAAGGTGCGGCGGTTCTTCGCGGTCGACGACTGCGGCACGATCATCAATCCGATGATCGTCGAGGGCCAGATACACGGCGGCCTCACCATGGGTCTCGCGCCGGCGCTGTTCGAAGAGATCAACTACGACAAGGACGGGAACATCCAGGGCGGAACGTTCATGGACTACCTGCTTCCGACCGCGATGGAGACACCGAGCTGGGAGACGGCGAAGACGACGACGCCGTCGCCGCACCATCCCATCGGTGCGAAGGGTGTCGGGGAATCGGCCACCGTTGGGGCACCCGCTGCGATCGCGAACGCCGTCGTCGATGCCCTCGCGCACCTCGGCGTCAGGCACATCGACATCCCGATCACGCCGTGGAAGGTCCAGCGGATACTGAAGGAGAAGGGCGTCGCGGAGTGACGGCGAGGTAGCGCGGCAGCGTCATGCACTTCGAGGGCACGGCCGACATCGGCGCGCCGCGCGAGCGGGTGTGGGCGTTCGTGACCGACCCGGAGAAGGTGAGCCGGTGCGGCCCGGACGTGCAGAGCGTCGCTGTGAGCGACGCGACGCACTTCAAGGTCGTCGCGCGCGCGGGCGTTGGGCCCATACGCACGACCTTCACGCTCGACGTCGTCTTCACCGAGCTCCGTGCGCCCGAGCACGCCGCCGTGCGGGCGCGTGGGCAGGCGCCCGGGAGTGCGGTCGAGATGACGAACACCTTCGAGCTCGCGGACGCCGGCCCAGGACGGACCACGATGCGGTGGGCCAGTGACGTCACCGTGAGCGGCATGATCGCGAGCGTCGGCGCGCGCCTGATGCAGGGGGCCGCAGACAAGCTCACGCAACAGGTCTTCGCGTGCATCAAGGAGCAGCTGGAAGCGCCCGCCGCAGCGACCAGGTGATCGCGACGCCGGAGCCGAGACTGCCGTGGACAACGCCCGATCAGGTGCGCGACGCGCTCGAGCGCGAGCGGTACGTCGCCGATCGCGACCTCGCGGTCACGCTGTTCCTCTCCCTGCGGCTGGGCAAGCCCGTGTTCCTCGAAGGCGAGGCGGGTGTGGGCAAGACCGAAGTCGCGAAGGTCCTGGCGTCGGGGCTCGGACGTCGCCTCATCCGCCTCCAGTGTTACGAGGGTCTTGATCTCGCGTCAGCCGTGTACGAGTGGGACCACGCCCGGCAGATCCTCGAGATCCGCCTGGCCGAGGCGGAGGGGCGGGCGGCCGCGGCGCGCACACGCATCTACTCGGAGGAGTTCCTCATCAAGAGGCCACTCCTGGACGCGATCGACCCGACCGGCACGCCCGCGGTGTTGCTCATCGACGAGGTCGATCGTGCGGATGAGGAGTTCGAAGCCTATCTGCTCGAGCTCCTCTCGGACTTCCAGATCAGCGTTCCGGAGCTCGGGACATTCCGCGCGAGCTCGCCGCCGCCGGTCGTCATCACGTCGAACCGCACGCGCGAAGTGCACGACGCTCTCAAACGCCGCTGTCTTTATCAATGGATCGACTACCCCACACCGGAGCGAGAGCTCGCGATCCTCTCGCTCAGGCTTCCCGATGTGTCCGCGCGCCTCGCCCGCAGCGTGGTCGCCGTCGCACAGGCGCTGCGGCGCGAAGACCTCTTCAAGCGTCCGGGCGTCGCCGAGACCCTCGACTGGGCGCTGGCGCTCACCGCGCTCGGGACGGTCGAGCTCGATCTCGACTCTCTCGGCGGCACGCTCGGCGTCCTCCTCAAATACGAGGAGGACGTTCGGCGCGTGCGCGAGGAAGCGCTGCCGCGTCTCCTCGAGGAGGTGGCGGGTGCAGGCTAGCCTCGTCGCGTCCAACCTCCTTCAACTCCCGCGGCTTCTCCACCGTGTAGGTGTAGCGGTGGACGCGGAACGCGCACGGCTCCTGCTGCGCGGACTCGCGGAGATCGACATGGCGCACGAGAGCGACGTCCGGGCCGCGTGTCGCGCGATGCTCGTGACACACCCCGCCGATCGCGCCCGCTTCGACGAGGCCTTCGATCTCTTCTGGGCGCTCCTGCGCGGGTCGCGCGTGGTGCTTCCGGGCGAGGGTCATGCTCCACCGAAGGAGGACGACGCCTGGGCGGTCGCGTCCGACGCGCCCGCGTCGACCGGCGGACGCGAACGGACCGCGCGCACGCTCCGCGTCGTCGCGAGCCGCACGGAAGTGCTGCGCCGGCGGGACTTCGCGGTCATGACGGCGGACGAACGGCGTGCCGCCGCGCGCTTCCTCGAGGAGCTGGATTGGTCGCCGGGACTCCGCCCCAGCCGCCGCTTCTCACCGGCCAGGCGGGGCACGGACCTCGATACCCGCGCGACCCTACGTCGCAGCCTCGCCCGTTTCGGCGAGCCGATCGAGCTGATCCGACGCGGGCCGCGCACGAAACGCCGACCGCTCGTGCTGCTTCTCGACGTGTCGGGGTCGATGGAGGCCTACACCAGGCTCCTCCTTCACATGAGCCACTCCCTCGCGCGGGGCTGGGGCCGCGTCGAGGTCTTCACCTTCGGAACGCGGCTCACGCGCGTGACGCGCCAGCTGCGTCACCGGCGTCCGGACGTCGCCCTCGCGCGCGTCGGCCGCTCGGTGGCGGATTGGTCCGGTGGCACGCGCATCGGCGACGCGCTGCGCGAGTTCAACCGGCGCTGGTCGCGCCGCGTGCTTGGCCGAGGCGCCGTCGTGGTGCTGGTCACCGACGGCTGGGAGCGCGGCGATCCTCACCAGCTCGCGTCGGAAGCGCGTTCGCTCCAACGCGCGGCCTACCGCCTTGTCTGGCTCGATCCGCTCGCGGCCACGCCGGGCTACACACCACTGGCGTCGGGCGCGCGCGCGCTCGCCTTGGCCGCGGACGACCATCTCGCGGCGAACACGCTCGACGCGCTCGCGACGATCGCGAGGCTCCTCGCGCGGGCCGGTCACGGCCGACCGGTGCGGCGGCAGGCGCGCGATTGAACGAGCGCCTGCGGTTCTTTGCCGATGCGGCCGACCTCGTGACGCGCCGCGAGCCATTCGCGACGGCGACGATCGTGCGCGCCGACCGCCCGACCTCGGCCAAGCCCGGCGCGAAGGCGATCGTGACGACGGAGGGCACGCTGCACGGCTGGGTCGGCGGAAGCTGCGCCGCGCCGGTGGTGGTGCGTGAGTCGCTCGCCGCGCTCGCGGAGGGTGAGCCTCGTCTCATCGTGCTCTCCAACCGCGCGATGGCGTCGCGCGACGGGGTGCGACACTTCCCGATGACCTGCCACAGCGGCGGGGAGCTGGAGATCTACATCGAGCCGATCATGCCTCCCGAGCAGCTCGTCATCGTCGGTACGACGCCCGTCGCGCGCGCTCTCGTTTCGATCGGCGCGATGCTCGGCTTCGATGTCGTGCCGACGCTGGCCGGCGCCGCGCTCGACGACCGCGCCGCCGTCGTTATCGCGTCCCGCGGCGATGGCGACGAGGACGCCGTGCGCGAAGCCGTGGAGACGCCGGCGCGGTATGTGGCGCTCATCGCGAGCCGCAAGCGGGGTGACGAGCTGGTCGGCGCGCTGCGTGACGCCGGCGTCAGCGCCGCGGCCCTCGCACGTCTCAAGTACCCCGCCGGCCTCGACATCCACGCTCGCTCCGAGGAGGAGATCGCGCTCAGCATCCTCACCGAGATCGTGGCGACCCGCCCGCATGCCAGAGTCTCGAAGGCACCGCCGGCGGAGGCCGTCGACCCGATCTGTGACATGACCGTGGCGATCACCGCGAGCGCTCTCCACGCGGATCACGAGGGCGTGACCTATTACTTCTGCGGCCCCGGTTGCCTGCGCCGCTTCCTCGCCGATCCGGCCGCCGCGACGGCGGGCTCGCGATGAGGCAGGTCGCCGCCGAGCTCCTGAGGTGGCGGGCGACCGACCCGCGCGTCGCGATCGCGACCGTCGTGGGCATCACCGGGTCCGCGCCGCGTCCCCTCGGCGCGACTCTTTTGGTCGCGCCGGGCGAGCGACTCGCCGGCTCCGTCAGCAACGGCTGCGTCGAGGCCGACGTGTATGAAGAGGCGCTCGCCGTCCTCGAGTCGGGGCGCGCGCGCGTCGTCCGCTACGGCATCAGCGACGACCGGGCGTTCAACGTCGGCCTGTCGTGCGGAGGCACGATCGCCGTCCTCGTAGAGCCGGTCGGTCCCCTTCACGAGCGCGCCGCTTCGGCCATCCGCGACGGGGCCGGGGTCGTTCTCGCTCGCATCGTCTCGCCCGAGGATCGGGTCGGCACGGTCGGCCTGTGGACGGGGCGACCGCACGGTGACGCGTGGGGTCCGGACCTGGCGTCGCTCGGTCGCGAGGCACTCGTGGCGCTCCGCGAAGGGCACTCACGCCTCGGCGCGTTGCGGCTCGCCGACGGACGCGAGGCAAGCGTGTTCCTCCACGCCGTTCCCGCTCCGGCCACGCTCGCGATCGTCGGCGCGACAGACATCGCGATCGCGCTCGTCCACTTCACGAAGCCCCTCGGCTACCGGAACGTCGTGGTCGATCCTCGCAGAGCGCTCGCCAGCCGCGATCGCTTCCCCGACGCGGACGAGCTCGTCAACGAGTGGCCCGATGTCGCGTTCACGCGCCTCGCCCTCGACGAGAGCTCGGCGATCGTCGTGCTGAGCCACGACGAGAAGTTCGATCAGCCCGCGCTCCTCGCGGCGCTCCGAAGCCCCGCGGGCTACGTCGGTGCCATCGGCAGCACGCGTACGAACGACAAGCGCTTCGCTTGGCTCAGGGCGCAGGGCTTTTCCGAGGACGATCTCGCGCGGGTCCATGCACCGATCGGTCTCGACCTCGGCGCGCGCACCGCGGAGGAGACCGCGCTCGCGATCGTGGCCGAGATGCTCGCGACGCGCCGCGGCCGCGCGGGCGGCAGCCTGTCAGCGCGCACCCTCGTGACCACGCGATAGCCGCGTCGCTCGCTCCGCGATGAGCGCGCCCGCGGGACGCGTCGCCGCGGTGGTCCTGGCCGCGGGCGAGGGTCGCCGCTTCGGCAGCCAGAAGCTTCTTGCGCCACTCGGCGACCGGCCGCTCCTCCAGCACGCACTCGATGCCGCGAATGCGTCGTCGCTCTCACCGATC
>Ga0114129_10009037_pt1 | contig 14200 bp, 4 predicted proteins | sample RhiMetdeltSRZDD1_FD_80071 | JGI IMG/M metagenome (GOLD analysis project Ga0114129, IMG submission 80071) | Populus rhizosphere microbial communities from Tennessee, USA - Rhizosphere MetaG P. deltoides SRZDD1 (version 2) (version 2) | ecosystem: Host-associated > Plants > Roots > Rhizosphere >... | reverse complement strand
TTCGCGCTGATCATCGCGGGCCTCATCGTCTACACGGTGTTCCTGGTCCGCGAGATGGGCATCACCGAACAGCAAGACAGTTTCCTCAACTCCGTCACGCACGAGCTGAAAACGCCGATCGCGTCGATCCGGCTGTACCTCGAGACGCTGCAGTCGCGCGAGGTCGGCGACGCGCAGCGTAAAGAGTTCTACCGCGTGATGCTGCAGGACGCGGACCGGCTGCAGCACACCGTGGAACAGGTGCTGCGCGCCGGCATGGCGCGGCAGAAACGGCGGCTCGAACACCGCGCGCCGGTCGATCTGTCGTGGCTGGTGCAGGAATGCGTCGACACCGCGCGCACCCGGCACCATCTGGCCGAGAACGCCATCACGCTGATGGCGCCCGACCCGTCCACGCCGCTGGTGGTCAACGGGGAGGTCGACGATCTCCGCACGGCCATCACCAACCTGCTCGACAACGCGGTGAAGTATTCCGCCGACGCGCCGCAGATCACCGTGCAGACCGCGGCCGCCACGCCCGACACCGCCTGGGTGCGCGTCAAAGACACCGGCATCGGTATTCCGCGCCCGCAGCTCCATCGCATCTTCAATCGGTTCTACCGATTCCAGCCGCGCGGCTCGAAAGTGAAAGGCACCGGCCTCGGCCTCTACATCGTCCGCACCATCGCCAAGCGGCACGGCGGCCGCGTGTTCGCCGAAAGCGCGGGCGAGAACAAAGGCGCGACGTTCACGCTCGAGCTTCCCCGGGTCGCGAGAGTCGAGGGATGAGCAGGATCCTCATCGTCGAAGACGAAGCGCATCTCGCGGACGGATTGCGTTTCAATCTCGAAGCCGATGGCCATCACGTGGATGTCGACGGCGATGGCCAGCAGGCCCTGACCCGGTTGCTCGACGACCGCTCGCGCTACGACGCGGTGGTGCTCGACGTGATGCTGCCCGGCAGGGACGGCTTCTCGGTCGTCAAGGACCTGCGGACGGCCGGCCATTACGTGCCGGTGTTGATGCTGACGGCGCGCGGCCGGCCGGAAGACGTCCTGCACGGGTTCGAGGCCGGCGCCGACGATTACCTCGCGAAGCCGTTCGAGCTGCAGATCCTGCTGGCGCGGTTGCGCGGCCTGCTGCGCCGCCGCGAGTGGCTGACGCAGGCGCCGCCGCACGAGCACGAGTCGCTGACGTTTGCCGGCAAGCGGCTCGATCTCGAGGCGCTCGAGCTGCACGTCGGCGACAAGAAGTATCAGCTGACGCAGATGGAATGCGACCTGCTGCAATATCTCGTGAAGAACGCGGGCAAGGCGGTCTCGCGCAAGTCGATTCTCGAAGACGTCTGGGATTTGCACGAAGACACGGACACGCGGGCGATCGACAACTTCATCGTGCGTTTACGGCGCTACCTGGAAGTTGACCCCACCAAACCGAAGCATCTCGTCACAGTTCGAGGCATCGGCTACAAATTTCTGTCAGAATCCTAGGTCGAGTTCGGGCATCCAAGCCCTTTGGAGGATTCAATGACACGCACGTTCCTGGCCGTGGCACTCGTCACGCTGTTCGTACCTGCTTCAGCATTCGCGCAGAGCAATCCGTTTACCGACGCCGCAAAAGCGCAATTTGCGACGATCAAAGACAACGTCATTCGCACGGCGGCGAAGGTCCCGGAGGATCTTTATGAATTCAAGCCCACGCCGGAAGTGCGGAGCCTCGGACAGCTGATTGCCCACATCGCCGACGGCAACTTCGGCATCTGCGGCGCCGGCAGCAGCATGAAGCCGACGATGTCGGGCATTGAGAAGAGCTCCGGCGGCAAGGGCAAGGCTGCCCTGCAGAAGGCGCTCGCCGCTTCATTCGAGTTCTGCGAGAGCGCGTGGGCGTCGATGGACAACACGCGAAGCCCCGAGGTCGTGAAGACCTTCCTTGGCACGCAGCCGCGCTTCTCGGTGCTGACGTTCAACACGTCACACGTCTGGGAGCACTACGGCAACCTGGTGACTTACATGCGCTTGAAGGGCATCGTTCCACCATCCTCGGAGCCTCAGAAGTAGCCAGATCCATCATCGAAGCTCGTTTGAAGGGGATGAGACGATGGTCTCGTCCCCTTTTCGCTTTTGCACGAAATTGCACCCGATCGGGTTATTGCGCAAAACGGTCGAGCTGGCCTACACTGTCTGCTTAACTTCCTGTAAGTCTGCTTCTCTACGGACTTCCCTGAGAACTTAGCTGCGTTTGAGCTTTTGGAGGTTTCATGCGGCGTATTGCCCCCGCGCCGAAAGTGTTGGTGTGTCTCGCTATCGCGACTCTTTTATCCGCGAGCAATCCGGCGAATGCACAAGTCTCGGTAGGACCTAACGTCAACATGGCCGGCGGCGCGGCGTCGTTTACGCCGCCGTCGACGATCGTCGGCGATCCGTTCCTGCAACGGCAGAATGAGCCCTCGATTGCGGTCTCGTCGCGCAATCCCTGCCACTTGCTGGCCGGCGCGAACGACTACCGCGCCGTCGACATCGAGGAGGCTGCCGGCGAAGTCGGAGACGCCTGGCTCGGCGTCTTCAAGTCCTTCGACTGCGGCGCGACGTGGACGTCGACGCTGCTGCCCGGACACAAGCTCGACACCTCGTTACAGGGGCAGAACGCGCCGATCAAGGGGCTTGCCGCCGCAGCTGACCCCACCGTCCGGGCCGGCACCAGCGGCCTCTTTTACTATTCCGGGCTCGCGTTCAATCGCGGCGCCGGCGAAGTCGGCAAGGTCTTCGTCGCCCGCTTCATCGACAACAACAACAAGGACGGCGGCGATCCGATCGAATACGCGGGCATGGTGCAGATCGACGCCGGGACTTCGGGTCAATTCCTCGACAAGCCGTGGATCATCGCCGACATTCCGCGCGACGGCATCACCTGCACCGTCAACGGCCGATCGGTTCCCGCCGGGCCGGTGTATCTCGTCTACACCTCTTTCCTCGGCAACGGCGAGAACGATTCGCGCAACTCCACCTACAACGTGCACTCGGCGATCATGTTTTCGAAGTCGACCGACTGCGGCGCGACGTGGGCGAACCCATCGAAGCTGAGCGAGCGTTTCGCCAAGAACCAGGGCACCACCATCGCGATCGATCCCGGCAACGGCCACATTCACGTGGCGTGGCGCGAGTTCGCCATCCCGGGCGATGCGACCAGCCGCAACGCGATTCTCGTCGCGCGATCGACCGACGGCGGGAAATCGTTCAGCAAGGCGGCGGCGCTGCAGCCGAACGGCTACAGTTTCGATCCCTTCGATCAATCCTCGTCGTTCTGGACGTTCCGCACCAACGCCTATCCGGCGCTCGCGGTGGTGCCGGCCGAGGCCGACGGCCGCGCCGCCGGTCAGGCCGGCCGGGTCTACGTCGCGTGGTCGGCGCGAGGCTTCGGCGGGGCGCGACCGGCCGATGCCCGCATCGTCATGTCGAGCAGCATCGGCGGCACCGGGTGGACGGCGCCGACGGTGGCGGATGCGTTCACCGAGGCGGGCCACCAGATCATGCCGTCGTTGGCATTTGCGGGCGGCAAGATCGCGCTGGCCTACTACGATCTGCGTGACGACCGTTCGGGCGGATTCGAGGATCTCGTCTTCGAGTTCGGCCTGCGCGCTTTCGACGACTGCCGGGCGCAATTGGGCGAGAGCGCCACGTTCGCGCAACTGGCGGCGTGCATCGTCGCGCATCCCGACGGCCTGAACCGCCGCCACACGCTCGACATGCGCGCGGCGATGGTGGATTCGTCGTGTCTCGGCGCCGGCACCTGCGCGCTCGAAAGCACGTCGGTGCTGGGCGTCAGCGAGAAGGTCTCGAAATATCGTGAGGGCCGCGGCGCCGCGAATGGAGCAAAGGTGCAGCTCCAGTACAACCGGCCGAATCTGCCGATCTTCTCGAAAGGCCGATTCCCGTTCATCGGCGACTACATCGACATTACCGGTCAAAGCTTCGTGGCGAACGCCGACGGCACGTGGGCGTGGAACACTGGCCGGACAGGGAACCGGCCGGCGCCGGTCTTCCACGTGACCTGGGCCGACAACCGCAACGTCGGCACGCCGCGCGACGCGAATTGGGAACACTTCACGCCCGCGGTGCTGGGCCCGGCCGTGGTCCCGTGCATTCCGGGGCAGACCGGCATCCGCAACCAGGATGTCTACACGGCGCAGCTGCGGCCCGGCCTGATCGTCGCGGCGCCGCAGAACTCGAAGCGCATCGCGGGGCTGCAGCGTTCGTTCGTCGTGATCGCGCGCAACACCACCGCCACCGAACACGATTACGTGCTCACCGCGGTGCCGCCCGGCGGCGTGATCGCATCATTCGATCAGTTCAGCGGCTTCGGCGCGCTCGACGGCAGCGGCAACCCCGTGCCGCCCGTGGCGGAAATCACGGTCCGCATTCCGCGCCACTCGAGCATTTCGCGCACGGTATTCGTCGGACTCGAGAATCCGCCGTCGGATCCAGGCAATGCCCCCGACGTGCTGGTCCCCGTCAACGTCGAGCAGCTGCCCGACGCGTCGTCGAACACCGCCTTCGACGTGGTGTATCTAAACCCGGATTTCGAGAATCCTGATTTCGAGAATCCCGATTTCGAAAACACCGAGCTGCACAATCCGGATTTCGAAAACCCGGATTTCGAGAACCCGGACTTCGAGAATCCCGACTTCGAGAACTTCACGTTGACGGCAGACTCGTCGATTCGCAATCCGGATTTCGAGAATCCCGACTTCGAGAACCCGGACTTCGAGAATCCCGATTTCGAGAACCCGGATTTCGAGAATCCCGACTTCGAGAATCCCGACTTCGAGAACCCGGACTTCGAGAATCCTGATTTCGAAAACCCGGATTTCGAGAATCCTGATTTCGAGAACCCCGATTTCGAGAACGGCAGTTTCCAGGTTTCGGACACGACGTGGCCGGTCCGCAACAACGGCAACACGACCTCGGCCTACAAGACGAACGTGTTCGTCGACGATTCGCCGGCAGGCGTCAAGTACCAGCTCGCCGTGCGCAAGATCTTCACCAGCCCCGCGGCGATCTGCGCAGTCGACAACACGCCCGCGCAGACGGCGACCAGCGTGCCGCTGGTGAACATCGTCGGGCCGAACGTCAGCGCCAATCCGTTCGATCGCAACTTCAACGATCCCAGCCGGGACAACGCCACCTTCTCGCTGGCGCCCGGTGAGCGCGGCATCATTACGCTGCGGGCGTATTGCGAGGAAGGCGCCGCCAATTGCACGCGCGATCTGATCGCGTCTCTGCAGGGACGCGTGGCACTCGGTGTGGTGGCGCAAGGCGCCAACTGCGCCACGTGCACGGGCGCGGCGTGCACCAACGGCGACCTCGTCGGCGGCCTCACCGAATGCTCCATTGAAACGGGCCCGCCGAAGGACATCTACGATCCGATCGCGCCCGACATGACGGTGCTGAACCCGACCATCACCGTGCCGCAGACGACGTTCGTGGCAACGGATGCGGACAACAATGGCAACGAGACAGTCCCGTTCTCGCTTGAAGTGACCGACAACATCGGCGTCGGCAACGTCGCCTGCGTCGCGAGCGTCACCGCGGTGTCGTTCGTGAGCGGCGCCGGCGACGTCTATTCGTTCTCAGGCGTGTTCCCGGTCGGCACCAATTCGGTGACCTGCTCCGCGTTCGACCTCGGCTCGAACCCGGCTCCGAACGTGGCCGAAGTCACGTTCCTGGTGACGGTGAACGACGTCACGCCCCCGGCATTCGATGTGAACGGCGGGTCGCCCGGCGCGCCGTTCTCGCCGGCGAACCCAGCCGAAGCCAGTGGCCCCGATGGGGCGATCGTGTTCTACACCGACCCGGCCGCCACTGACGGCGGCGGCAGCGGCGGCGTGGACGTGGTGTGCGAATCACAGAACGGCCAGCGCTCGGGCCATCGCTTCGCGGTAGGCAAGACAAAGATCTACTGCGTGGCGAGCGACGTCTCGGGCAATGCGACGCCGCCGACCAACCTGTTCGACATCGATGTGGTCGACACCACCGCTCCGGTCATCACGCTGCTCGGCGCGGCGGTGATGAACGTCGAGTTGAAATCGAGCTTTACGGATCCGGGCGCGACCGCCAGTGACGCGGTGTCGACGCTGGTCACGGTGACGAGGACCGGGAACGTCAACACGAATGTCGCCGGAACCTACGTCCTGACCTACTCGGCCACCGACGGCGCGGGCAACAACTCCGTGGCAACGCGCACCGTGATCGTCGCCGACACGCAGCCGCCGGCCGTGGTCACCGCGGCCACGCCGAATACGCTGTTATGGTCGCCGAACAAGATCATGACGCCGGTGACGGTGAGCGGCACGGTGCTCGACGTGAGCCTCGCGAGCGTGACCTTCACGGTCCTCGACGAGTACACGAAAGTCCAGCCGTCCGGATCGGTGACGGTCGACGCTGCCGGGAATTACAGCTTCATCGTCAAGCTCGAAGCGTGGCGCGACGGCAAGGATTCCAACGGCCGCATGTATACGGTTGTGGTCACGGCCACCGACACGGCCGGCCGCACCACGTCGGCATCGGCCATCGTGATGGTGCCGCACAACCAGTAGCGGGACTCAGCGGGTGATCCGTTTGCGCGCGTCGGCCGCAAGCGGATCACCGGCCACGTCTCCGCGCAGGTCGAGATACACCTGGTAATTGCGTTTCGCCGGGTCACCCAGGCCGACGCCCTCCTGTGCGCGCGCCAGCCAGTACTTAACGGGTACGGTGTACCGAAAAGTCGGCCAGTCGTCGAGAAACACGTCGGCCGCCTCGCCAATCCGTTTCTCACAGGCCTCGAGTTCGGCCATCGCTTCGGGATAGCGCCCGTTCTGCACATAGGCGCGGCCCAGCATGAAGCGCACGAGCCATAAATCGGCCATCGTCCGCGCCGCAAGCAACCGATCGATTGCGTCCACCGGGCGTCCGGCCGCCAGCGCCGCTTCAGCCCGGATCACGGCCGCCATCGCGCGCCCGCGTTTGCGGATCTGCCGATCCAGCAAATCCGCCTGCGGAGTCGCGTCGCGGCCCGCTGCGATCAGCAGCCGGCCGGCGGGAACGACGACAGCTTCGACCGACGACAGCGCAAGCGCCTGTGCGACCAGCGCCAACGCCGCGGCCTGATTGCCCGTCGCGATCGCGATCTCGGCGAGTGCCACCAGCTTCAACGCCTTCGGCGCCGCCAGCCGTCCGGCTTCGTCCGACGCCACGCCCGCCTCGAGCTCCCGGCGCGCTTCGCCAAACCGGCCCTGATACATCTCGAGATCGGCGCGGCCCAGGCTCGCAATCGACGCGCCACGCGCGCTGGTCTTGGCCATGCCGGCGTAGGCGGTGCGTGCGTCCTCGAACTTGCCGGATGCGAGCGCGGCGATGGCCAGCGGCAGGTACGACTTGTCGCCCTCGCTGATGCCGATCGCTTGCTTCGCTTCGCTGACGGCGGTGTCGAAATCGCTGGCATACATCGCGTACAAGGCGAGGTTGGTCCGATAGACGGCGCTATTCGGGTACACCGCGGCGGCCCGTTGGCCCTGTTCGGCAGCGCGCTTGAAATCCAGCACGCGGAAATACGCAACCGCAAGATTGTTGAGACCGGGGCCGTCGGACGGATAGCTCTCGACCAGCTTGCGATAATTCTCGATGGCCTGCTCGTCGTTATTGCCGGGACCGAGATAATACGTGCCGAGCGTGCGGTACTTTTCCCGCTCGGTCATGCGCTCGATCAACGTCAGCGACTTCTTCCACTGCTGTTCGGCCTCGTCCGGGCGTCCCGCAAAGTACGCCGCGGTGGCCCAGCCGGAGTAGGCGCGCCCGAAATTCGGGTCGCGCTGCACGGCTTCCTGATACTGCGCGATGGCCTCATTGAAACGTCCTGCCCGCGCCAGCTCCTGCCCAAGCACGTAGGCGCGCGCGGCATCAAGCGAGGCGGCGGTGAAGGTCTCGCGTCCCTTCTCTTTTTCGTCCGCGGTGGTATCGCCGAGCTCGCGGCGAAGTTTGGTGGCAAGTGCCCCCACCGCCGACAGCACCGCGCTCTTGTCGGCAACATGCTCAGTGAGCGTCGCGATGTCGGTGGCCCGCGGCACGTCGAAGGCGCGCACCTCGATGTTGTAGCCGCCGCGCGCCGGAGCCACCGTTCCCGACAGCACCACCTTGATGCCATCGCGCACGGCCACCAGGCGCGCCGTCTCCGCGTCGAGCCGGCCGCCCGCCTTAATCGCCGCGGCCGAGCGCAGCGCGTCGCGCTGCGGATACGCCGTGATGAAGCTCGCGCCTTCAAGGCCGAGCCCGAGTGCCTGATCGATCACACCGTCGAAGACGGCCTCGCCGGTTTTGTTGTCGAACTGGGCGACGAGCACCGAGACCGGCTCGCGGGCGGCGGCGCCGGCGGCGGGCCGCGATCTCGTCGAGGCGATCCATCCGCCGGCAACCGCGACGGCGATGACGGCGGCGGCGGCGGCGAAATGCCAGACCGGGCGCCGCGCCGGCGCGGCCGCGACCGCAGCACCAGGCATTCGCGCGCCGCCATCCGGCGTCAATCCTTCAAGGGCTTTCAGCAATTCGGCGCTGGTCTCGAAGCGGGCCTGCGGATCGGGAGCGAGCGAGCGCCGGACGATGGCATCGACGGCTTCGGGAATGCTGCCATCGAGCTCGCGTGGCGACCGCGGCGGTTGCTCGAACCGGCCCATCAGCTCCGTCATCGGGTTCTCGCTGATGGTCAGCCGCCCACGACCGACCAGGCAGTCGTACATGATCAGCCCGAGCGCGTAGAGGTCGGTGCGGCCGTCGACCTTCTTGCCTTGCGCCTGCTCGGGCGCCATGTAGGCAACGGTGCCAAGAACCGAGCCCGCCGCGGTTTGCGTGTGGCCCTGCTCCACCGACCGCGCGATCCCGAAGTCCATGATCAGCGCATCGCCGCTGCCCTTCTCGATCATGATGTTCGCGGGCTTCAGGTCGCGGTGCACCACGCCTTTGGCGTGCGCGGCGGCCAGTCCCGCCGCGACGTCCGCGGCGATGGTCAGCACGCGCGGCATCGGCAGCCGTCCCTCGCGATTGAGAACGTCGGCCAGCGTTTCGCCGTCGATGAACGGCATGGTCAGGTACTTCACGCCGTCGACATCGCCGATGTCGTGAATACGGACGACGTTCTTGTGCGTAATCTGGCGCGCCAGCACCAGCTCACGCTTGAATCGCTGTTCGAGCTCCTTTGCGACGGTGGCGTCGGATTGCGCCGAGGACAGAATCACCTTGATCGCGACGCCGACACCCAGCTCGTGATCGAACGCCTGATAGACGGCGCCCATGCCGCCGAGGCCCAGCAGCCGGATGATCGTGTAACGCGGCCCTACTTGATCGCCGGCCTGGAACGGCCCGTCGCCAAATCGTCGCGGGACGGCGGCGGTCCCGATGGCTGTCGCTTCGCCGACGGCATGCGGTGCTGTCAGTGCGTCGCCGTCAAGGGAGAGGTCGATCTTCGTGCCGCAGGACGCGCAGAACTGAGCGCCTGCGGGCGCAGGCAGGCCGCACTTCGCGCAAGGCGGCGGAAAGGCGGGCATGGTTGAGATTGTAAGCGGCACCCGCGCGGAGCGCGGGTAAGAAAACTCGAGAGCGGTGCCCCTTCCGGCACCGCTCTCGAGAAATCATTTACGGGACTTCACCAGGCGGCTGTCCCACATCGCTGATCCGGTCAAGAAGGCCGCTGAACCCGCCGCCGCCAAGGAACGTTGACGTCCCCACCTTGAAATGCAGCCCTCCAGCGTCGTTGCCAATGAGCGACAGTGGGAAGGTGACGTCCAAGCCGTCGGCCAGGTAGGTGACACTCCCGGCCGCGGTCAACGTCGGGCCGCCGAAGGCATTGCAAGCGCCCGCGTAAGCGCGGATGTCGGCCTGAGTTCCATAGAACGTTGAGCCAAAGTTGATGACGTATTCCACGCCAATCACTCCGTTGTCGGCAATGCACCCTGCGTCAGAGCCCGGGTGTCCCGTCGCCGCGTTCTTGTCGGTATCCAGCAAGAACCCGACGCTGGTTGTCGAGGCATTGAAGGTCCCCGCCGCGAACCGCACGCTCAGCGTGATATTGGCGCCGTCAATTCTGACTTTCGATGAGACCAGGTCGGGATTGCCCGCCCCGGCATCACCGCTCGGATCAGTGAGACGGCCGGCCCACACTTCTCCGGGGGCCGTTCCGACGTCGCTCAGATAATCTTGAACGCCCGTGAACGATCCTCCGCCAAGCGACGAATACGCCAGGACCTTGAAATACTGCCTCCCATCGTCGTTGCCAATGAGCGACACCGGGAAAGTGATGTCCAGCCCGTCGGCCACGTAGGTCACGCTCCCGGCTGCCGTCAACGTCGCGCCGCCGTAAATATTGCAGGGGCCCAAGTACTTCATGACCCGGGCCTGGCTGCCGTTGAGCGTCGATCCCGCGTCGACGATATATTCCACGCCAATCACGCCGTTATCATTTGCGCACCCGGAGTCACTGCCCTGGTTTCCCGTCGACGGGTTCTTGTCCGTGTCCAACACAAACTGCACGTTTGAGGTGGAGACGAACGTGCCCGGCGCGAACCGCGCGCTCAACGTGATCCTGCTGCCCTTGACCGAGACGGTCGCTGAGACCAGGTCGGGACCTGCGGAATCACCACTCGGATCGCTGAGCTTGCCGTTCCACAGGTTCGGTACTTCCCCGGGAGCCTGTCCGATCTCGCTGATCCGGTCTTGAATGCCGCTGTTCGCCGGGCCGCCGCCAATCAACGTTGACGTCGTCACCTTGAAATACAGCCGCCCATCGTCGTTGCCGATGAGCGACAGTGGGAACGTGACGTCCAGGCCGTCGGCCAGGTAGGTCACACTCCCGGGCGCGGTCGACGTCGCGCCGCCGAACGCGTTGCAAGTGCCGCCGTAAGCGCGGATCTCGGCCTGATCGCCATATTGCGTTGAGCCGAAGTTGACGATGTATTCCAGGCCAATCACCCCGTTGTCGTTGACGCACCCTGCGTCAGAGCCCGGATGTCCCGTCGCCGGGTTGTTGTCGGTATCCAGCGAAAACAGGGCCCTGGTTGTCGAGGCATCGAAGGTCCCTGGCGCGAAGCGGACGCTGAGGGTGATGTTGCCTCCGGAAACCGAAGCCGTGGCCCACACGAGATCAGGAGTGCCAATGGAGTCTCCGACCGGATCACTCAAGCTGCCGAACAGATCCTCTTCGACAGTGACGTTGACCTGGCCCACATCGGACGCGTTCGGCGTGCCGTTGTCGGTCGCGACGTAGTTAAAGCTTGCGGGACCGGAGTATCCCTGCGCCGGCGTGTAAGTGATCATGCCGCCGGCAAGGACGACACTGCCATGCGTCGAGTTCGTCGCCGTCACGGCTGTGACCGTCAGCGTCTGGCCGGCTTCGTTGAATGGGCCGGGGCTGTCGTTGACCAGCAAATCGGCTGCCAGGAACGTGAGCACCTCATTCTCGCGCACGGTCTTGGCGTCATCGGTGGCGACCGGCGGATCGTTCACGTTGTTGACGGTGATGTTGACCGTCGCGACGTTGCTGTTCGCCTTCCCGTCGAAGAGGTGGTAGGTGAACGAGTCCGGCCCGGAGTATTCGGCCGCGGGCGTATAGGTGAAATTGCCGTCCGGCAGGAGAGAGAACGCGTCGGCGTGCGCCGGCCCGCTGTCGAGCACGGCGGTCAGCACCCGGCCCGCGGGCGGCGTGCCGGGACCGTCCTTGATTTCGTCGGCGTCGTTGTCCACGAGGCTCGGGTAATCTTCATCCCCGCTCACCGTCACGATGGCGACGTCTTCATCAGTCACATACGAGTTGTTGTTGGCGACCGGCGCGTCATCGGCCTTGCCCAGGAACTGCGCGCTGGCCGCCGGCACGGATCCGAACGCCGATGCGCCCAGCTGGTAGCTGCCGGGATTGTCGACGGACAGATTGTCGAACGTCGCCAGCCCCCCCACGTTGGCACGCGTCAGCGTGCCGCCCAGGATCGCGCCTCCGCCGAGGAGCGCCACGGTCACGTTCGGCACCTCGCCGCCGCCCACCGGAGCGCCGATGCCGTCGACCACGGCGACCGTGACGGCCGGCGTGATCGTGAACTCTTCCGTCGTCAGCGTCGGCTGCGAGACGAACGTCAGGTTGAATCTCGTCGCGAACGCGAGATTCGCGGTGTTGTTGTCGTCGTCCGCCTCAACCTGGTCGCGATCGGCGTCGGCGTAAATGAACAGGAAGTAGTTGCCCGGCGGCGCATTGCGCGGGATCCGCAGTTCGTGGACGAGCGCGCGCTCGCCTTCGATGGCCGGTGTCGCGAGATCGTCGGCTTCGAGGAATGCATTGAAGAAGGTGCCCGACGGCGATCCAGCCGTGGGCAGCATCTCAAATTCCACGGACGTGTCGACCGAACCGTCCGGCAGCAAGGCCAGCGTGCTGTCCGCGGAGAGGTAGAAGCGGTTCGCGAACGGGTTGACGGTCGTGGCCGAAGTGCCGTCGTTCTTGAGCGTCCAGGACGCCGTGACCAGGCCTCCCGGCGCGCCAGACGGCGACGAGAGACTCGGCGTGCCCGGCTTCACGATCAGCTCGGGACCACTGAACGCCTCCACAATCTCGTCCTTGTTGGTATCGATCGAGATCGGCGCAAACACGGCGGGCGTGTTGTTTTCGAGGAACGTCAGCACAGCCGGCGGCGCCGGCGCAGTGCCTGTGGAATAGCGGCGTAACGTGACAGTGGCCGTCCCCTTCGACGCCAGCATGAACGTGACGTCGCCTTCGGGCGCGTTCCCTTCGTCGGGGTTGCCTTCGTCCGGATTGCCTTCATCCGGATTGCCCTCATCCGGGCTGCGCGGCTGGTAATTCGAGACGTTGACGATGACCTGGTTCTTGCGAACCACGACAAGACAATCGGCCGGATCGATGGTCGGCGTGTAGTAGCGCGTCGTCACGAAGAGCTGGAAACTGTCGCCGGGCTGCGCATCAAACGTCGGGCGGAATCGATAAGCCGACGTGGTGTTGCCTTGATTGGAGACCTTCCACTGGATGTCGGTGATGTTCGTGTTGCTGACGTTCTCACCGAGCGTGGTGTTCAGCAGACCCGCGTTGCCCTCGTCGGGATTCCCTTCGTCCGGGTTGCCCTCGTCAGGATTGCCTTCATCCGGGTTGCCCTCATCGGGTGTCTCTTCCGCCTTGTTGCCCTCATCGGGTGACTGCGGATCGGGGATCTCGTACTGCGTGTTGAGCACCGAGCCAATCGCCGTGGCCTTCGGCGCGAAAATCACCGCCTCGTGCTCTTCGGCGCCGAGTATCTGCGGGATCGGGCCTTCGACATCCGGGTCCAGCGCGGGCGGGTTGGTGCTGTCGGCGTTCAGAAGCACTGCTGAGCGCAGACCACCTGGCTTCAGAGCAGGCTCGGGGTCGCCGGCGAATCCCGCGAGCACCGCATCATCCGGCAGCGGCTCTGGGAATGCCGAAGGAAGGACTTCGGCAACCGTAATGCGCACCTGTGCGTTCGTCTCAGCGGCGGTCACGTAGATCGACCGTGCGACCGAGGAAATCGGCGGCACGGTGACGACGCGCCAGATCTGCGGCGCCGGCAGCGGCGTTCCGCTGTCGAACGGCGGGCGCGGATGCTGCAGGAACGACGCGCGATCGCCAAAGGCGGTGCCTGGCTGATTCGCGATCTTCACGAGGAATCGCTTCTGCTCGCGCGTGGTGTTCTGCAGGAACACGACGAAGGCGCGCTGAATGTGCTGGGTGACGCCTTCGATCGTCGTCATGCCGAGCGGCTTGCTGTTGGCCGGCGATCCCACGTACAACCCATTCGTCAGCCGCGACGTGTAGACGTTGGCGTTGCGCATGCCCGCGACCAGCGGGTTGCACGCGGCGCCGCCGAGACCTGGCGGTACGTAGTCGGCCCAGGTCAAACCCGGCGGTGGCGGCTTGACGTCGCGATGATCCGTCCACGCCGCATGAAACACCGGCTGGAACGGGAAGTCCGTAACCGAGGTTCCCACCGCGGTGGCCGCCAGCACCGAGCCGCCGACGAAGTCGATCGAACCGAGATTCGGCTGCCACACGTCGACGCCATTTTGCCGAACCGGAATCGCGGTCAGGCCACTGATGTCGATGTAGTCGCCGATGAACGGCGTACTGCCAAGGTTGTAGAGCGGTAGATTCGGAGGATTGGTCTGCGTGCCAACGAGCTCGCCGGTTGTCG
>Ga0114129_10009035_pt1 | contig 14202 bp, 11 predicted proteins | sample RhiMetdeltSRZDD1_FD_80071 | JGI IMG/M metagenome (GOLD analysis project Ga0114129, IMG submission 80071) | Populus rhizosphere microbial communities from Tennessee, USA - Rhizosphere MetaG P. deltoides SRZDD1 (version 2) (version 2) | ecosystem: Host-associated > Plants > Roots > Rhizosphere >... | reverse complement strand
GCTGCCACCTGACCCACGGCCATCCTCTCAACTTCTCCGGCAAGTTCTACAAGATCGTTCCCTACGGCGTCCGCAAAGACGATGAGCGGATCGACTACGAGGAGCTCGAACGTCTCGCGCACGGGCACCGGCCGAAGATGATCATGGTGGGCGCGAGCGCCTATCCGCGCGTGATCGACTTTCCACGCATCGCGACCGTGGCCAACGCTGTGGGCGCGCACATGGTCGTGGACATGGCGCACATTGCGGGACTCGTTGCGGTCGGTCTCCATCCGACTCCGGTGCCGCACGCCGACTTCGTCACGTCGACGACGCACAAGACGCTGCGCGGCCCACGGGCAGGTCTCATCCTGTGTCGCGAGCAGTTCGCCCGCGATCTCGATCGCGCGGTCTTCCCCGGCGTGCAAGGTGGACCGCTCATGCACATCATCGCGGCAAAGGCGGTGTGTTTCAAAGAGGCCATGGAGCCTGCGTTCAAGGACTATCAGCGTCAGATCGTGGCCAATGCACAGCGGCTGGCCTCGGCGATCGCCGGTCACGGATTCCGGCTCGTGAGCGGCGGCACCGACAATCACCTCATGCTCGTCGATGTCTTTTCGAAAGGCGTGACAGGCAAGGCCGCCGAAGCCGCGCTTGGAAAGGCCGGGATCACCGTCAACAAGAATGCGATCCCGTTCGATCAGAACCCGCCGATGGTCGCGAGCGGGATCCGCGTCGGCACCCCCGCACTGACGACGCGAGGGATGCGAGAGCCCGAGATGGATCTCATCGCTGACTTGATGGCGCGCGTGCTCGCCGTGCCCGATGATGACCGTGTGGCGAAGACGGTGAAGAGCGAGGTCGATCGCTTGTGTCGCAGGTTCCCGCTGTACGCGGATCGTTGAGTTCTTATGAGTTTGAGTTTTGAGTTACATAGACAAAGGGTCCGGCTAAAGCCGGATGCTACAGCTCACCTAAAGCACGGCCACGTCGTCTCGGCGTCCCGCCTCGTCGCAAGGCTCTCGTTCGCCAGCAGCGTGATGGAGTCATCACCGCCGAGCGACCAACTGGCGATCGGTGTGAAACGGCTCGTGATGTACGCGTCGAGCTCGGGAAACTCGCGCGCCAGGTCGTCGTACGTCGGCCGGCGAACCACGGCGACCGCCACACGCTGAGACGCGAGCCTGCGCATCACCAGCGCATGATCGGCTGGTGTCGTCAGCGCGCCCGCCATGAACCAGACCTGTCCGCCAGCGACCATTCGCCGGGCAAGCACAGGTACCTCCGGTAGAAAGCCAGGAACGAGCAGCCGCGCGTCGGGGCCAATGCATCGGTCCGCATAATCGAAGAATGGCCGCATCACACGGGCGGCTTCCGACGGCGCCTGGCGTCCAACCCATGGGCGATCCATCTCGGCGACGCGCTCTCCAAACCGTATGGGCAGGCGGCCAACGCCGTTGAAGACGCCGACGCGATCGAGCTGCTCCACAGCGTTTCCCATCAGCGCAGCACACCAAATCGTGATGAGCAGCGCAGCGAGACTCATGGTCCGAGCGGCGAACGAGAACGAGAACGGCGCGGGAAGCCGCTGCCACGTCTGGTACACGAGCCACACCAGCAGAAGTGCCGGCGCCACGATCGCATCGGGCAGGCGCACCTCGAGCCGATCGCGGATGAGACCCATGTTCGCAACGAGCGCCAGCGTCACCAGAGGCGCAATCTGCCGCAGTATCCGAGATGCCTCAGCCTTTTTCGCGACGGCCTCATACGCCATGACAGCGAGAGCGATCGCCGGCACGAGCCACGTCATGTACCTGAGCCACGCCGCGTGGAATGGGTTCTCACCCAAGTCCAGCCGCTGTCGTGGCGCCTCGAGCGCGGCAAATTCAAGGGCGCGCCGCACGTGCACGACGATGCCGTCGACCAGTTGCAAATAGATCAGATACGGCAGTACGAGTGCGAGGCCTGCAGCCACGAAGAGTGCCACCGAGGCCCACCCCTTGACGCGATCGGACGGAAGTGGCGCAAGCGACACTGCGATGAGAGACGCGCTTCCGATGTACAACCCGTGATCGTGGCGAACCAGAAATGCGAATACCACGAACGCAGCCAGAGTGAGGATGCGCGCAGGTGAGGGTCGGCGCGCGTACCAGAGCAGGAACACGGCGGCGGCCGCGTACAGCACGATCTTCGGATAGCTATACGTACGCGGAAAGATCAGGACTTCGATGAGCGCGGCGGCAACCCCGAGCGCGACCGATCCGGTCAGCATGACGCCGGCCCTCAACGTGAGCACCGCGCCCAACGCGAACGCCGTTGCCATGAGCCATGCCTCGGTCAACTGACGCTGTCCGAACAACGCCTGCGCCACGGCGGACACGGCGTATGTCAGAGGCGCCCCGAGATCGGCAAAGTCTCGAGACGGCCACTCGCCGTGCAGCATCTGCTGCGCGCCTGCCAGGTGTACGTAGTGATCGTCGGGGAAGCCGGTGAGCGAGAGAAACCGGAACGACGCGACGAGACCCATGAGCAGGATGGCAGCGACGGCTTCGCGGAGGGTTCGGCTCAAGGTCGCGATTATACGGTTGGGCCTTCGAGTACGCTTCACGAGTGGCGCGAGTACTCATCGCGACGCTTGCGGCGATCCACACAGCCGCGTTCAACGCTGGCGTACGCGGGGTGCCGTGGCTCTGCGGTCGCGCGTTGTATCGCGCGATGCGGTGGCGGCACCGCCACCTCTTGGTCGGAGTTTCAGCGGAACCCCGCGCGCGGTACGAGCGGTTCCTCGACAGCCGACACGGTCACCAGGATGACCACGCGGCGCGTCAGGAGCCGTCATCGAGCTCGGCCAGACGCGTTCGGATCGCGGGACTGACGTGGTGTATCCCGCACGACGACCGGAAGCCAGGAAGTCTCTCGGACCGCCTGATCCGCGGCGAGCTACCACTGGCCGATATTCTGCGCACGCGACGATACGCGAAAGGCGGCGTGATGATCGACATCGGAGCCAATATCGGCACAACCGCTATCCCGCGAGTACTCCTCGGCGACGTGGACTGCGTCTACGGCGTCGAGCCGAACCCGGCCAACCATGCCTGTCTCCAGCGAACAATCGCTGACAACGGTCTGCAGGGGTACGTGATGATTGATCGTGTCGCGCTCGGCTCGACCGACGGCGAAGCGGAACTCCTCGTGGCAAGCCGACTGGGACGTCATCGGCTCATGCCGCAGGGGACGGCGAAGGGGGCGACGATTCGAGTGCCCACGCTGCGGCTCGATACCTGGGCGGCGACGCTCGGTCCCGATCTCGATCGCGTGCGCTACGTGAAATGCGACACGCAGGGCTGGGAAAGTCACGTCCTCGCTGGCGCACCCGAAACCCTGTCTCGTCGTTCGATCGTATGGGAGATGGAAATCTGTCCGGCGTTGCTCGAGGCCGGCGGCTCGAGCCTCGACGATCTGTGCACGACGATCACGCGTCACTTCCGATGGTTCGTGGACCTCAGGGACCATGGCGGCCGCCTCGATCCGCGGCCGACATCCGAGCTCACCGCGACCGTGCGCGCGGCTGTCACAGGGTCAAAGAACTACACCAACGTGATCCTCGGCCCGTGACTACAGCGGGTCTTGCTCTAACCTTCGACGATCGCTCAGGGCACCCTCAGCCGCGTCGAGGGGTGTAGACCCGCCGTGTAGACTGGTGAAGCCAAGACCTATGGCCGCGAACTCGAACACCGGCGTTTCTGACTTGAACGTCCTTGTCGATTCGATGTTCATTGAAGGTGGCCCGATCGCTCGAGAGCTGCCGGGCTTCGAGCCGCGCGATGGCCAGCGTCACATGGCCGTTGCAGTCTCGGCAGCCGTCGAACGCGGCGCTACGCTGCTCGCTGAGGCCGGCACGGGCACCGGCAAGACGCTCGCGTATCTGATCCCGACAATTCTCAGCCGCCAGCGCGTGCTCGTCTCGACCGGCACGAAGAACCTTCAAGAACAGATCTATTTCAAGGATCTGCCTGCACTGCGCGAGGCACTCGGTGTGCCGTTTACGGCGACCCTGATGAAGGGGCGATCGAACTACCTCTGTCTGCATCGGTTTCAGACATTCGAGTCGTCCGAATCGTCAGATTTGTTCGAGCGGCCCGAGCGAGCGGTGTTTCTCCCCGTGATTCAGGAGTGGGCGAAGACCACGACCACCGGCGACCGCGCCGAGCTGCGCGACCTGCCCGAAGAGCTGCCACTGTGGAGGGAGATCTCGGCCGAGGCCGAGGCGTGTCTCGGAACCGAATGCCCGCGCTATGACGACTGCTACGTGACGCTGATGCGCCAACGCGCGGGGGCGTCCGATGTGGTGATCGTCAACCATCATCTGCTCTGCGCGGATGCGTCCGTACGACAGAGCGACTTCGGCGAGGTCATCCCGTCGTGCGCGACGCTCGTGGTCGACGAAGCGCACCAGCTCGAGGACATCGCCACGCAGTATTTTGGGGTCGCGTTCAGCAATTACCGCGTCGATGATCTCGTTCGCGACGGCGAGCACGTGCTCGCGGCCTCGTCGCTCGAGCCGAGGCTCGTGGAGGAGATCTCGCGCGCGCTCAGCCGCGTGTCGGAGCACGCGCAGGTGTTTTTCTCTGGATTGTCGCTTGCCCGCGCGTTGAACAGCGCCGAGTCGCGTGCACGGTATGGCCCCGATGCCATGGCCGACCACATCGACGAGGGGCTATCGCTCATCGGCGCTCTCGATGGCCTCGAGGCAACGCTTGCGCTCTCGGGATCCGGGATTCGAGATGCGGGGCTCGAGGCGGCAGCCTCCGATCACGAGTCGATCGCAACATTGCAACGGCGCGCCGGCGAGCTGAGAAACGATCTGCGCTTTCTCTTGAGAGCCGATGATGCCGACTTCGTCTACTTCCTCGAGAATCGAGGTCGAGCCTTCATCCTCCGCGCCTCACCGATCGACGTCTCGCGCATCGTCCGTGACGCGCTGTTCGATCGGTTCAGGACCGTTGTCCTGACGTCGGCGACCTTGGCCGTGGACGGCTCGTTCGCCTACGTCAAAGGCCGCCTCGGCATTCGCGAAGCGGAGGAGCTGCGTGTGCCATCGGAGTTCGATTACACGCGTCAAGCGCTCTTGTATCTTCCACGAAAGATGCCGTCTCCCAAGTCGCCGTCGTTTGCGGAGGCAGTCGCGCGCGAGGCCATTGCGCTCCTCACTCGCTCGCAGGGGCGCGCCTTCGTGTTGTTCACGAGCTACAAGGTGCTGCGCACCGTACAGCCGTTCGTCGAGATGGCGCTTCCCTATCCCGTGCTGGTGCAAGGCAGCGCGCCTCGCTCGGCGCTCATCGATCAATTCCGGTCCACGCCGAATGCGGTGCTCCTGGCGACGTCCAGTTTCTGGCAAGGCGTGGACGTCGTGGGCGACGCCCTGAGCTGTGTCGTCATCGACAAGCTCCCGTTTGCATCGCCCGGTGACCCAATCACCGCGGCACGTATCGACGCCATAACGGCTCGGGGCGGCGATGCGTTCGGGGAGTATCAGGTCCCATTGGCCATCCTGGCGCTTCAGCAGGGACTGGGCCGGCTCATCCGTCATCGCGGCGACCGCGGTGTGCTGGCGGTCCTGGATCCGCGGCTCCGAACCATGGGATACGGCCGGCGGTTTCTCGCATCCTTGCCAGCGGCGCCGGTGACCTACGACCTCGCTGCAGTGGACCGATTCTTCAAGTAAACTACTGATATCAGCGGACCAGACCATCCTTTGCGGAGGCTTCACATGCGGACCCATTTGTTCCGCGGCATCCTGGCGTCAGCCCTGTTGCTCGCGATATCGGCGGCCCCGGCGTTGGCTCAGAGCGTTGTGCGCGGCAAGGTCACCGACGCACAAGGGAAACCCGTTCCGGACGCCACTATCGTGTTCGAGGCGACGGACGCGAACCGAAAGACGCAGACCAAGACGGACAAGAACGGCGACTTCCTCCAGGTCGGTTTGCAGTCGGGCTCTTACAAGGTCACGGCGTCGAAGGAGAAGATCGGTACGCAGACGCTCAACGCCAGTGTGAAGCAGGGACCGAACAACCCAATGAGCTTTACGCTCAGCATCGCGTCGAGCGTGGCTTCCGCGGATAAGGAAGCGGCTGCGGCCGTGCAGGCAGCGGCAACCGCTGCTCTCGAAGCGATGAAGGCCGGCCGGCACGATGAGGCCATCGCCAAATTCACCGAGGTGGTCGCGAAAGTCCCGAACTGCGCCGACTGCTATTACAACCTCGGCGTCGCTCATGCGAACAAGCAGCAGTACGCAGAGGCCGAGGCGGCCTTCAAGAAGGTGATCGAGATCAAGCCCGAATCGGCCGATGCGTACACTGGTCTTGCAAACATCTACAACACGCAAAAGAAGTTCGACCTTGCCGCCGACGCCAGCGCCAAGGCGTCGCAGTATTCAGCCGGCGCCGGGGGAGCAAGCGGTGTGGGCGCGGAGGCCAGCTACAATCAGGGCGTGATCTTCTTCAACGCTGGGAAGTTCGCCGAAGCGCGCACCCAGTTCGAGGCAGCCACCAAGGCCGACCCGAACATGGCGATGGCGCAGTATCAGTTGGGCATGACCTCGCTCAACCTCGGACAGATTCCTGAGGCCGTCGCGGCCCTCGAGGCGTATCTCAAGGTCGACCCCAACGGATCAAAGGCCGCCGAGGTGAAGCAGGCGCTGCCGGCCCTCCAGGGGATGTTGAAAAAGTAGGTGTAACTCAAAACTCAAAACTCAAAACTCAAAGGAACTCAAAAACTCCGCTCGAGGGAGCATCCTGTTTTTGCAGTCTTTATGAGTTTTGAGTTTTTGAGTTTTGAGTTTCGCCATGTCCTCGATCGCCTCCCGTCTCGCTCGAGTCCGCGCGCGCATCGATGCCGCGGCCCGGTCAGCCAATCGAGACCCCGCCTCAGTCCGCCTGATCGCGGTCTCCAAGACATTCCCGATTGACGCCGTTCGCGAGGCCTTTCAGGCCGGACACCGCGATTTCGGGGAGAACCGCGTCCAGGAAGCCCTACAGAAAATGGAGAGATCGGCCGACCTTCCAATTAGGTGGCATTTGCTTGGCCACTTGCAGACGAACAAGGCGCGAAAGGCGGCGCCGGCCTTCGCGATGATCCAATCGGTGGATGGTGTGGAGCTGCTGGAGAAGCTGGACCAGGCCGCCGAAGACACGGGCCACGCACCGGAACTGCTGATTCAGGTGGACCTGGCGGGGGAAGCGACGAAGTTTGGTGTCTCACCCGACGAAGTGCCGCGGCTCTTCGAGGCCGCAGGCAGATGCCGCGCCGCACGGATCGTCGGGCTGATGACGCTGCCGCCCGTACCCGAGACACCCGAGGATGCACGGCCATGGTTCCGCCGGCTGCGCGATCTTCGCGACCAGTGGCACGCGTCGGGCGTACCGGCACACATGCTCCGCGAACTCTCGATGGGCATGAGTGGGGATTTCGAAGTGGCCATTCAAGAAGGGGCCACGATGGTGCGAGTAGGCACCGCAATATTTGGGAGCCGACATGTCGAACAGTGAAGACCTCAGCGCGGCCGTCGAGTCGCGACGCCTTCCGTCGCCCGACCGCCACTCCGCCCCCACACCTCTCGATGTGCGGCAAGCCAAGTTCAGCACCGCGATCCGAGGCTACGAGCGGGCCGAGGTGAATGCCTTCCTGCTGGAAACTGCCGACGGGTACGAGCAAGCGCTTCGCGAGAACGAGCGCCTGCGGCAGGATCTCATCCGACTCGAGGCTTCTCTCACGAGTTACCGCGAGCTCGAGGGCGCGTTGAAGGGCGCGTTGATGACCGCGCAAAAGGTCACCGGGGACATGAAAGAAAACGCGACGCAGGAAGCTGCGCGCATCGTTCGCGAAGCCGAAGGCCAGGTCGAGCTTCTGATGCATCGAACGCAGTCGCAGCTCGAGGACGTGCAGCGCGAGATTGACGGGATGCGCTTGAAGCGCCGCGAGTCGGAATTGACGCTCGAAGCGATCATCTCGGCGCTGCAGAACACGCTCGAGTTCGTGAGAGAACTCGATCAGCGCGACAGTCGCGTCGTGCCTCATCGTCCACGGGTTGATTCGGCGTTATCTGCGTAAGTCGTGAACGTGTAATTCACAATTCACAATTCACAATGCAAACGGGGTGGAAGGCGCGGTGCCTCCACCCCGTTTCCCGTACGTGGCACTGTTTGCATTTGCATTTTGCATTTTGCATTGTGCATTCTGAATTACACGCGAGCTTCTACGCGATGTGCGCCCCTACCGTTTCCACATAGACGGCGTACAGTGATTGGCTCGCCGTCATGAAGAGGCGATTGCGCCGGGCGCCACCGAAGCACACGTTCGCGCACGTCTCGGGCAGGCGAATCATCCCGATCCGTTCGCCGGTCGGAGCAACCACCTGCACGCCGGGCCGAGCGCCCGCCCAGATATTGCCGTCTGCATCGCAGCGGATGCCGTCGGCCGCCGATGGCGCGCCGCTTCCAGGAATATCGAGCTGAATGAGACGCTTGCCGTTTCGCAGCATCTGGCCGTCGACGTCCCACACCTTGATGTCACGCGGCATACCGGTATCGGCGACGTAGAGCTTCTTGTAGTCGGGCGAGAAGCAGATGCCATTTGGCTGACCGACTTCATCAGTCACTTTGGCAATCTGTCCCGTCTTGCCATCGACGCGATAGACCGCTTCCTTCGACTCCTGCTCCGCCTTGAACCCCTCGTAATTGCCGCGGATGCCGTAGAAGGGATCCGTGAACCAGATGCCGCCATCGGGATGCACGACGATGTCGTTGGGCGAGTTGAGCTTCTTGCCTTGAAACTTCTCGGCAATCGTCGTGACGGTGCCATCGCGTTCGTACCGCGCGACGCGGCGGCCGCCGTGCTCACATGAGAGTTGTCGCCCTTCGTAGTCGAATGTGTTGCCGTTGCTGTAGCCGGACGGGTTTCTAAACGTCGTTACGCGGCTGTCTTCATCGATCCATCGCATCTGCACGTTGTTGGGAATGTCACTCCATACCAGAAAGCGGCCGACGCCATTCCACGCCGGCCCTTCCGCCCACAGCGTGCCGATATGCATCCGCTTGATCACGGTGTTGCCCACGATGTATCGGCGGAACGCGGGAGTGAGCGCCACGATGTCGGGGTCTGGATACTGCACCGGCTCGAGCCTCGACCAGTCGCGTGTAGTCGGCACAGGAGAGATCTGTGGCTGGCTTTGCGGCGCCTGCGCAAAGCCGCGGGTCGCGGCGGCGACGCCAAGAGTTGTCGTCAGGAACGAGCGGCGGTTCATGGGCATCTCGACTACCTCTCCCCCACACTATGGCCGATGCAGGTCGATGCCGTTCTTCCGGTCGAATACGCTCAGCAGACCACCCAAAGGCTCGAGCGCATCGAGAATGACGGCAAGACAGTGCCCGCCGGGGTGCGCTGCAGACGCATAGAGAATACCGTCGAACCGGCCGCTGGCGGCGAGGGCCTCTCCCAATGCCTGCGTTGGCGTCGGCGGATCACTCTTGACGAAGCACCTGAAGTTCGCCGACAACTCGACGTCGTCGGTCTGCAGAACTGTCTGGATCGTTGGGCTCGTGAGGTCGAGCACCGCTTGGAGCCGGTACTCGACTGGCGCGAAGGCGACAATCCGCGTCGGCACGAGCGTGACGAGACTTTCGTGAGCACACGTCAAGAAGTCATTGCCCAAATAGAGCATGTGCGCCCCGTCATCTTTGTTGAAACGGTTTCTGGGCCACGAGGTCTTGGTCTCGGCCAGGGGATCCCGCCATCGATGAACGGACATCGCGCGCACCATGGTCCCGTGGCGGGGTCTCGTCCGTGCGGCAAGCTCGGGCAGCAACGGGACGAGCGGATCGGGCCCCACCATCACGAGCTCCGGTGTGAGCTGCCGGGGCCGGACAACAGTTTGTCGATCAGGTTCAGGTGTCCCTGCAGCTCCTCGGGCACGATGTCGAAGTCGGTGATCAGATCGCCCTTCAACACCTTCTTGCGAATCTGTTCGATGGAGTCACGCAGCGCTTGTGGCGTGTACGGACGCTCTTTGCTGTCACCTGCACTGTGCCAGTGGGCCTCCGACTTCCCGATCTTCTCGTACCACTTCACCTCGGAACGTTCGATGTCCCGCGGCACCTGGACCTCCAGTACGCCGCCAAAAGGATGGTGTTCGAACTCTTCACGCTTCGCCAGGAACTTGACCGCGTGTGCCGTGCCCGGATGATGCACGCCGGCGGCGAGAATGCAGTAGAAGCGATCCTCCGGTTTGGCAAAAGGGTTCCGCCCGAGGCTGACTACGGCGAAGTCGCGGTTGGCTGCGGGATCAATTCCCACCTTGAGATGGCGGAATGTAAAGTCCAGAAACCCTGGCTGCTTGAACAGTCGCATCGTTTGACGCAGGTCCATGCGCGCGCGCTCGGAGAAACTGAGCAACTCTGCGGGTGACATGTCGCCCCCCACCAGACTCTCCTGCTCCTGCATCATCCGCTGCGCCTCGCGCGTCGTCGCGAAGCGGAAGAGGAAGCAATCGTTGAACCGGCGCGTGAAGAGATTCGCCGCGGGCGACCCGATCGCGAGGATGTGCGTCCTGCCAAACTTCTCGACCAGCCATTCACGTGGCGCAGTCACGAAGACCTTGTCGGACACCTTCTCGGTCGTCTTGTGCAGCTCGAGCGCCGGCAGCCAGCGGTCATCGACGGGGCTGGCCGAAAAGGCAGCGAGGTCTCCGATGTTCTTAGGCTCTGTTTCGCGGCGATCTCCGACGACCACGACGAGCGGCGAAAACCTGCGTGGGAAATGCTGGAGCGTCGTCGGCTGGTCGGGTGAGTCACTGTCGCTGAGGTCCGGCCCGCGTCCGCCGAGCAGCTCGCCGAGAGTACGCTGCAGTCGCTCGACACCTTCACGATCGGGATCGGATGCGCTTCGCTGCGCGATGGCGAGGAGCAGGAACTCGTCCGGCCGTGCCCCGAGGATCCGCGCCATGTGGACGGCGCGGACTGGGTCCGGGGCGGATTGTCCGCCTTCGTAGCTCGCGATGACGCCGCGTGTCAGCCCCAGGCGGGTGGCCATCTCATCCTGCGACAGTGCTGCTTTCTTCCGAGCGACCTGCAGCCGTTTTCCGAACGACTCTGTTGTGTTCACAGATCGACCTCATGTTTCCCATTTATGACGGGGATCGAACTCTACGCTCAACAGTGTCAGTCGTCAATATGGCCTGACACACTGGCGACTGAACAAGGTCTGACTGTCAAAGAATTGATGTCATCTATGGCGATCATTGACCGTCGGGCTGTCGGTATGGCCTGACAGGGAACGGACCTGTCACAGAAATGGATCAATTCGTGGTATATTTGTGGTGTGAATCTGGGTGTTTTTGCGGAAGCTACTGGGTCAGCCGTGACGCAAAATGGGCGCTACGATGCCCGCGCTCTGGGCAAACTGCTCAACTGGTCGATCCAGGAGATGGCGGCGTATCTCGGTGTCAGTGTGCCAACGATTCGAAAAGGATCGGACGCCAAGAATCATCAAGCGAAACTCCAAGAGCTCGCGGGCCTCTATCAGCGTGTCGTCGAGGGTTTCTTTGGGGTCTGTTTCAAGGGTGATGAAGGTCCGGATTCGTCCCAATCTTCTCCCATCGATCGGGGTGCGGTGAGGCGGGCAGGCGCGGCGGCGTCCGCGTGGCTGAACACTCCACTAGCGGGACTCGGCGGGCGACCGAAAGATCTGATCCTTTCTGGTCGTTTGGCGGCTGTGCACGACCTGGTGGAGGACATCATCGCCGATAGCGAATGACGACTCGTGTCAGGAAATCCTGACGTTCGGCGGGTCACGCGGCCCCGGTCGCGTTCAGTTCTGACTCCACATAAGGAGCCTCATTCACTCGAGGCGCCTTCCTTCTCGCGGCGATTAAGTACCACTCCCGCGCCGACGCGAGGATCACCACGCAGACGACGGCCATGAAGAAGAGCGCGAGCGCGGCATCGAGGCGATCGTTGAAGATCATCCTCGCTGCGTTCGGCGCCGTTCCACCCGCGAGCGTCTCCGCGTGCGACAGGAATCCCAGCTTCGGATCCGGGGAGAACACTTTCTGCCATCCAGCGGTCAGCGTCGCCGCCGCGAGCCAGGCCAGCGGGACGAGCGTCACCCACGAGTACCGCAGCTTGCCCATCTTCGCGAGGACCGTTGTGGCCACACACAGCGCAACGGCCGCGAGCAATTGATTCGCGATCCCGAAGAGCGGCCACAGCGAGTTGATTCCGCCCAGCGGATCCACGACACCCTGATAGAGGAAATAGCCCCATCCGAGCACGACGATGAGCGATGACGTCACGATGCTCGGATACCACGACGTGCGACCGAGCGGCGCGTAGACGTGGCCGAGCAGCTCTTGCAGCATGAATCGGCCGACGCGCGTGCCCGCGTCGATCGTCGTGAGGATGAACACGGCCTCGAACATGATCGCGAAGTGATACCAGAGCGCGAGTCCGGGACCGGTGAACACGTTGTGCAGAATCCCCGCCATGCCAACGGCGAGACTCGGTGCCCCGCCCGTGCGCGAGAGCAGCGTCGCCTCACCCATCTGCTTGGCGAGCGCATCGAGCTGCTCCGGCATGACCATGAAGCCCCACTGCCCGATCGCCTGGGCCGCCGTCTGCGACGTCGCGCCCAGCGTGGCGGGACCGACGTTCATCGCGAAGTAGACGCCGGGGTCGAGCGTCGCCGCCGCGACCATGGCCATCACACCCACCAGTGATTCCGTCAGCATGCTGCCGTAGCCGACGAGTCGCGCGTCCGGCTCGCACGTCAGCATCTTTGGTGTCGTCCCGCTCGACACCAGCGCGTGGAACCCGGAAACGGCGCCGCAGGCGATCGTGATGAAGGCAAACGGGAACAGCTTGCCGGCGAACACGGGCCCGGTGCCATCGATGAACTGTGTCACCGCCGGCATCTTCAACACAGGCATCACGAAGAGGATCGCCACGCCGAGGATCGCGATCGTCCCGACCTTCATGAATGCCGACAGGTAGTCGCGCGGTGCGAGCAGCAGCCACACGGGCAGCACCGACGCGATGAACCCGTACACCATGATCGCCCACGAGAGCGATGTGCCCGACCAGGTAAACGCCTTTGCCCAGGTCTCGAGCTGCGAGATCCACTGGCCGCCCACCAGCGCCGCGAGCAGCAAGACGATGCCGATGACCGTTGCTTCGGCGACTTTGCCTGGACGAATGTTGTTCATCCATAGGCCCATGAAGAGCGCGATAGGAATCGTCATCGACAGCGTGAAGAGGCCCCACGGGCTGTCGCGCAGCGCGTTGACGACGACCAGGGCGAGGACGGCGAGGAGGATGATCATGATGGCGAAGATCGCCACCATCGCCGCCATGCCCGCGACCGGATTCACTTCCTCTTTCGCGATCTGGCCGAGCGACTTGCCATCGCGCCGCATCGACGCGCAGAGAATCAGGAAGTCTTGTACCGCGCCGCCCAGCACGACGCCCGCGATGAGCCAGATCGTTCCAGGGAGAAAACCGAACTGCGCGGCGAGCGTTGGACCGACGAGCGGACCTGCGCCCGAGATTGCGGAAAAATGATGACCGAACAGGATCCACTTGTTGGTGGGCACGAAGTCGCGCCCGTTGTTCAATCGCTCCGCCGGCGTGGCCCGACGCGGGTCCAGCTCGAAGACCTTGGTGGCGATGAACCTCGAGTAGAACCGGTACGCGACGAGATACGAACAGACCGCGGCCACGATGAGCCAGGCGGCGCCAATCGTCTCCCCGCGCGCGAGCGCGATGTACCCAAACGCACCGGCGCCGAGGACCGCAATTCCAACCCAGATGAGCGCACTCAGAATTCGAGGCATCCTTCACCCTAAGGGGTCGGGAGTCATTTAACGAGGACAGTTCACCGAAACGAGTACCCGAGTGCGAACCGTCCTCGTTAAATGACTCCCGACCCCATTTATCGAAAACCCAGGAACGCGATCTTGTTCCCCGCCGACTCGGCGACCCATAGTCTATTACTCAACCGGGTTGGCGGCTGTCGGTCACTGCCGGCGCTCAGTCCGGTGGCGCCCGCATTCGGTGTCGGCAGCGGGAACTCGGTGATCGCGCCGTCTGCCGTCACGCGTCCCACGATGCCGCCCTTCGTGAACCATATATTGCGATCAGGACCGACCGCGATGTTGATGGGCGATCCGGTCTG
>Ga0114129_10009034_pt1 | contig 14202 bp, 4 predicted proteins | sample RhiMetdeltSRZDD1_FD_80071 | JGI IMG/M metagenome (GOLD analysis project Ga0114129, IMG submission 80071) | Populus rhizosphere microbial communities from Tennessee, USA - Rhizosphere MetaG P. deltoides SRZDD1 (version 2) (version 2) | ecosystem: Host-associated > Plants > Roots > Rhizosphere >... | reverse complement strand
GTAATCGCCCAGGTGTTCACCAACTCGAACTCGGCGCTCGCCGGCGGCGATTGGGCGAAGCGGGTGATGCCAATCATGGACGCCCAAGCGCGACAGATCGAGCGCGAAGGCCGCGAGGCTCTTGACAAGCACCCCTTCGCGCCTACGCGCAGCCGCCGCCTCCCACCCGCAGCGAAGGAAGCTCTAATCGCGGACTACGCATTGCACAACCCAATCGGCATTGCGAGGACCGCCGTCCATACCATTCCTTACTCTTCAGTGCGCGATCGGGTCACCGCCACCGAGGTTCCGACTCTCCTCGTAGCCGGCGAGCGAGAGGAGGGTTTCCGCGAACAAGCGCACTTCGCGGCGCGAACCATACCCGGCATTTCGGTTGCTCACCTCGACACGGGTCACGCCGTCAACATCGAGGACGCGCCCGGCTTTAATAACGCGGTGATGAAGTTCTTCGGGCGGCTCGTGTAGGGACTACCGTCGGTCGCGCTTTGCAGTCAGGGTCAGTTGAACGTAAGCACCGTCCGCGCTACCTCGCCAGCCTTCATCGCCCGAAACGCCTCGTTCACGTCCTCCAGCTTGCCCTTGCGGGTGATCATCTCGTCCAGTTTCAGCCGTCCCTGCAGGTAGAACTCGATGTATCGTGGCATGTCCACGCGAAAGCGGTTCGAGCCCATGATGCTGCCCTGGAGCTTCCGCTCGCTCAGCAGCATCCGAGCATCGATTTCTACCTTCTCGCCGATCGGGATCATGCCGATCACCGTCGCCGTGCCGCCGACGTTCAGGCATTCGAACGCCTGCGCTGCCACGGCCTTCAGACCGATTGCCTCAAAGGCGTAGTCTGCTCCGCCGCCGGTCATCTCGCGGATCTTCGTGACGGGATCGCCGGACGATGCATCGACGATATGAGTCGCGCCCAGTTCCTTCGCGGTCGCCAGCTTGTTCTCCGAGATGTCGACGGCGATGATCATCCGCGCGCCGGCGATCCGTGACCCCTGGATTGCCGCCAGCCCAACTCCCCCCGCGCCGAACACGGCAACCGTTGATCCCGGTTCGACCTTCGCCGTGTTCAGGGCTGCGCCTACGCCGGTCATCACGCCACAGCCGATGAGCGCCGCCGCTTCGAGCGGCATGTCCTCGCGGATCTTCACGACGGCGTTTTCATGCAACAGCATCTTCTCGGCGAAGCTCGAAATGTTGATGAACTGGTTGACGGGCTGGCCGTTCTGCGAGAGTCTCGGCGGGTCGTCCGGCGCCCGGCGGGTCTCCGGGTTGAAGCAGCGGTTGGGATGGCCGGTCAGGCACTGCTCGCAGTGCCCGCAGAAGACGGAAAGACAGGCGATGACATGATCGCCGGGCCTGACGTACGTCACCTGTTCCCCAACCTCTTCGACGATTCCGGCAGCCTCATGCCCGAGCACTGCTGGCGGCGGAAAGGGCCAGAGCCCTTCCACAAAATGGAGATCGCTGTGGCAAACACCAGAGGCAGCCGTCCGAACGATGATCTCCCGGGCCATGGGCTTGCCGATCTCGATATCTTCGACAGTGAGCGGTTGGTTGACGCCGTGGAACACCGCAGCCTTCAAGGTCTGACTCCTTCCCGAAACTGAGGGTATTGCAGATTCTACTGCGGATACACCAGGTCGCGATACGTGTAAGACTTGGGCGACGAGCGATCCATCGGCTTCGATCCTGTCTGCGTTCGCCGGCTTGGCCGCCAATTATCGTGCGCCGAATTCCGGGCATCTCTCCGAGTGGCGAACCCCTAGTGTCGAGGTAAATCCGTCGGTGATCAAACGGCTCCCCCGACGACCGGTCAACCGGAATCATCATCTCGCCGCATCGAGTTTAACCTGACTCAACCGACCCGCTGCTTAGAACGAGTCAGATCGGCCCCAGGACGGCATCGGGACGATCCATATTTGGTTACGACGCAGCAACGATAGCCGTGCGAGACCGTCGGGATTAAGGATTATCGATTGCCTGGTAGCCCTCTCGCCCTCTACATGCAGTAGCGCTCTTTCGGCGGCGGTTTATCGTGTTGAGCTACGGTCTCAACCAGATCGTACGTAACACCGCTCTCCCGGAGGCGTCTCTATTTCGCCCAAGTGTCCGGAGAGGAGCGTACGGTCATGAACCTAAGAAGAGCATTTTGCCCTTCGCACCATGCCCTAAATGCTTGTCGCCGCCTGCTCAGATCGCGTTTGGCGGGAGGAATAGGGCGGTCCGCGCGAAATCTTTCGCACGGCCTCATCACTTTCAATAGGTCGAAGACGCTATCGGCTCTACTGGCTACCACCATTCTACTTTCGGTGGGCTACCTATTCACCGTCACTGTTGGGCAGTTCGCTGCCGAGTCCATCTATTCGCCGCTAACCATAACGCCGGACGGTGGCTTCCTTTTGCGGAAGGACGCCAGACTGGAAATCAAGGTCACTTCGGTCGACGCTCAATTCAATAACCTCGTGGGGCTAGAAGCCGGCAACTACTCGGCTCACGACCTACTGCAGTGCGGAAGAGCGACCGTCGGAACGAATAAGAGTGCGGAATTACAGGCAACTGACGACCTGCGGCTCACGTTGCAAACGCCTGACGGCCATTCCTACGTCACTGGGGCGGGCGACCGCAATCCCGACGGCATCGTGCATGCGAGATTAACAGGACTCCTAGACGGCGCGGTACGAGTTGAGTGGGAAGACTCATACGGAGGGTGGGATAACGACTTCAACGATTGTGTCATTACTGTGAGAGCCACTGCCAAGGACACTCAAGGGACGGCAAGCCCGATCGCAACTGCTTCCTCTACACCCTCGGCCGCGCCACCGCCCACCCCCACGCCGACTGTTGCGCCTACGCCTGCTCCAACGCCCACACCCTCGGCGATGCCTACTCTAACTGCAACTAGCGCACCGGGTTCGTCAGTGCCCGCGATACTGTTCGGCTTGGGCACGGAGGCTGATGGCGCCATAAGCGCGCCAATTACAACATCCGCACCTCTCTGGATGCTTACCTCCTGGTACAACGGGCCCAACGACCTCAACTGGATGAAGTACTGGAAGGGCAACCTCGTCCCGAACGCTTACGCCCGAGGTTACGCCATGCACCTCGTTGTCTGGAACGGAGGTACAGAGAATGGCACTCCTTGCGGGCGTCAATACCCGATCAGTGACCAGGTAGAGAACGATATGCGAACTCTAGCCCAGATCTTCGGCGGCGCGGCGTCTGATCCGCCGCTCTACGTCACGCTTTTTACTGAGTTCCAGACGTTCCCTTGCCAAGACAACCAGTGGGTCGGCGCCGAAGACTACTACACGCGCTTGAAGGCGAAGATGCTGCGTATTCGAGATATCTTCCACGCAAGTGCGCCGAACTCCCTCGTGGGGATCGGTTGGGGCGGCTGGCAGGTCCGCTTCGACGACCCGGCAAATGGGGGAGGCAGGTCACTCTTCCCCTACTTCCAGGACGTGATGCAGCAGATGGATTTCCAGAGCTTCCAGGCAATGCAGAGCGACAACAATGTCGACGATATCCGCGAGAACACACGCATTCTCGGCAAGTACGGACCGGTCATGCTCGCGCACTACAAGCCGGACAACTCTTCGCAAGCAACCTTCGACAACGACACCAGCGCAATGCTTACCGACAGTTATCTCGCGGAAGTCAAGAACCTGGGTCTCTTCGCCTGGTCGTTCATGGATCAGACGAACCTCTCGGCCTCGCAAGATACCTTCCAGCGCATCGCCGGTGCGGTCCAGCGCTACGGTGTGAAGGCAGGCGCGACGGCGCCACAGCCTGCTGCGTCAGCCGTCGCTACCGCGAGCCCGGCGCCGACCCCGACACCGGCCAGGACTCCAGGGCCCAGCTATACCGGAACGCCGGTTCCCCTATCTACAAGCACACCAACACTCACACCTACTCGCACACCCACACCCACGCCAACCGGCACGGCGCCATCGCTGACGCCTACGCCAACTCCGTCACCGACGGTGAAGCCTTCGTCCACGGCAGAATCGCTTACAGCCACAGCGACGCCGAGCCCCACGCCCGTTGCGAGAGTAATGCCGACACCGGGTCTGTGCGCAGGTTGTCCCTATCCGAGCAGCCCGCTGATTACGTCGTTTAATATTGACCTCGCCTCGTACAACAAACTCGGGCATGGCGATAACTGGCCGATCACCTGGGCCGCCGATGGCGAGCAATACACCATCTTCGCCGACGGTTCGGGCTTCGATGGCGGCAGCGATCTCACCTTCGGACTAGGGAGGATCTCCGGCGCCACGGGCGATGCGGGCGCGTGGTCCGGTTCTGAGCCACCCTCGAACGGGAACTTGCCCGCCGGCTACGGCAGCGGCGGCCGGAAGGCCTCGGGCCTCATTCAAGTCAATGGTGTCCTTTACGCGGCGGTGCGCAATCTGAGCGGCCAGAACGGTTCCAGTCTCAGACGTTCGCTCGACGGCGGCGTTAACTGGGAATGGGCAAGCTGGAGCTGGCCTGAGTTCGGCTACCCGTTCTTCGTCAACATGGGTCAGAACTATGGCGCGAACACGGATGGCTACGTCTACCTCTACTCGCCGACGTCCTCCAACGCTTATGCCGTCACGGACGGCCTGTGGCTCGCCCGCGTACCAAAGGGCCAGGTTTGGAGCCAGGGCTCCTGGCAATACTTCAGCGGATCCGACGGCGCGGGCAATCCTAGCTGGTCAAGCTCGATTGCCAGCCGAAAGGCCGTATTCAGTTTTCCCGGCCACACTTACCGGCCGGGAGCCGTGTACAATCCCGGGCTGGGTCGCTACATGGTCTCCATGATGCTCAGAACCAGCGAAGGGCTAGCCCCTGTGGACGCGCTCTACGTCTTTGATGCGCCGACACCATGGGGACCATGGACAACCGTTTATCGCAACGAGACCTTCAGTAGCGTGTGGCCCGGCGGTCAGGACGAAGATCCATTCCATCCGAACTTTCCGCCGAAGTGGATCAGCGCCGACGGCCGGACTATGTACTTACAGTGGTCCTGCTACCCATGTTCCAACTTCTACGCCTTCAACACGGCAAAAGTTACCCTTGAGGTGTGGCGACCGTAAATTTCCAGCAGCCGAACGGCTGGTAAACGAGCAGCATCCCGAACTCGTGTCTGACCGTGGTTCGAGACACGCTTATGGCTAGGCGCGAGTAACTGCGGCGGCAGGATACCGGCCAATCGCCGACGCGGCCATGGGGCCTGCTGGCGTTCAGTCAGACGCCTCTGGCCTCTTTCTGTTGTCAACACACGTCAAGGCGGCGTCGGCGTCGGTTCTAGTGCGGACGTTGGAGTCGCTGTCGGTGTGGCAGCCGCCGTGGCTGTCGGCGTGACAGTTGGCGTCGCAGTTGGCGGCGGCGTTGATGGCGCACAACTCCGACCGAACAGTCCCGCAACCCTCGACACGTCCGTAATGTCGACAAAACCGTCGACGGGGTCGGGCGCGATGTCGAGCCGCGCGGGCGCAGGTGGCACCGTCTTCGCAAAGTCTACAGCCACCGCACTGACGTCGGAGATATCGACGAAGGTGTCGCTATTCATATCGGGAGGCCATGCCTCTGTACCACAGCCAAGCGTCCGGCTTGTACCACTGCGGTATTCGACGCGGTCCGAGAAACCGTCCCCATCGGTGTCTGCGGCGTCGCAGGCATCACCGATCCCATTGTTATTCGCGTCGGCCTGATCGGTATTCGGAACGGTCGGGCAGTTATCGAGCACGTCTAGCACGCCATCGCCGTCCGAATCAAGCAGTCCAGGAGTTGGCGTGGGCGTGGCAGTTGCCGAGGCCGTAGCTGTCGGGATCGGCGTTGGCGTTGCAGTCGGCGTCTCAGTTGGCGTGGGTGTCGCAGATGCCGAAGCCGTAGCTGGCGGGGTCGGTGAGGCCGTGGGCGTAGCTGTCTCCGTTGACGTGGCGGTCGGCGCCTCTGTAGGCGTAGGCGTAGCAGCTGCCGAAGCCGTGGCGCTCGGAGTCGGCGAGGCCGTGGGCATCGCAGTCTCCGTTGGCGAAGGCGTCGATGTGGGCGTAGCCGTCTCCGTTGGTGTGGCTGTCGCCGTCGTTGTTGCCGTGGCCGTCGGGGTCGCCGTGGGCGCTGCCGTTGCTGTGGGCGTGGCCGTCTCTGTCGGTGTCGCGCTCGCCGTAGCGGTGGGGGTCGCTGATTCAGTCGCTGTGGCCAATGATGTGGGAGTGGCTGTCGCCGTGGCTGTGGCGCTTGGCGTGGGTGCTGGTGTTGCTGTCGTCGTCGGCGGCGGAACAGATGCGGGCTCGAGATGGAAGAAGTCAAATCCAAACGCCAGGTTGCTTGCGGTAGGATCGGTGATCACGATGCCCGCAGCCCTGCTGATCTGGAAGAACGATGCCAATCCCGAGCGCTCTTGGTCGGAGACGGTTCCCAGGGTAACCCAAGCCCCTGGGCTCTCGCTGTTGATGCGGAATTCCGCCGAGATGGCCCCCGCTTGGGGATCGCCGGTCAACCTCAGGTCGAACGTCGAGATAGGCAGAGAGGCATTCTGAGTGCCTTCGTCTAAGAACTGGCCGGAGACCTCGGACCCAAAGTGAGCGGCAGCACCACCACCGGACTGACCAGACAGAATCGCTTCGACGTAGTTGTCTTCGTCTATGCCGAAGAAGATGCCACCGTATTGTCCCGGCGCAGGCGGCCCTCCGATGAATGGGTCAATGAGGCGAGTCTGGATTGTAAATGGGTTCCTGGCGTCGAAACCAATTTGCAGAGCGTTATCCTGGTTGTTGCCGGCCCCGACGTTGTCGCCGGCTGTTGCCCTGAGTGATAAGAGCCCCCCGGCTCCGCTGACCTGGATGCGGTCCGGCAAGAACTGGCCCCCGTTGGAGCTCAGTTGCACGCCGGAGAAGCCGGTGTTGCCTAGCTTGCCAGCCTGTACCTGACCTGGATTCCACTCTAACTGTACCGGCAGCTGAGTAGCAGCTCCGTTGGCCGGGTCGACACGGAACTGGTCCTCTGTATCCGGGACACCATCATTGTCGTCGTCAGGGTCGTTTAGGTCTGAGATACAGTCGCCATCGAAGTCCGGAGGCACCGATGCAGGGCTAAACTGGTCAGTTCCATTGGCGATCTCGTCCGTATCCAGGTAGCAGTCGTTATCGTCGTCCGGATCCGTGGCATCGGGAATTCCGTCGCAATCGTTGTCACCCGGAGTCGCGCAGCCACTCAGCACGAAGACCTGATTCACGTATCCCGCACATTCACCGAAGCAAGGGCCCCCTCCGGGTATGTAGATACTGTTGCCTATCGCCACGCCCTCAATACCGTGGACGGCATGGATCATAGAGTTGAACGGCTGCCAGGTGTTGGCTACTGGGTCATAGGCATCTGTCAAGCCACTGACGCCTTCCGGAACCTCCCCGCCGATGACATAAATCTTGCCAGCTAGAACCCCCGATGCGAGCGCAAAGCGACCCGTGCCTAATGGTGCTTTCGTCGTCCAGGTGCTGGTCTGAGGATCGTACATCTCGTTTAGGGTGGAGGCGACGTTCAGCTGAGTACTGGGTTTGCCACCGATAAGATAAATGTTGCCGTCGACCACCTCAGCCGTTGCGTGGTCACGCGCGTTAGGTATCGGCGGCAGCACACTCCAGCTGTCCGTTACGGCGTCGTAGACGGTAAATTGGTCAACGGTCACACTGGCGGCAATGCCGCCCATGACATATATCTTGCTGCCGACAACGGCGGCAGCGACCGCGGACCGGGCCACGGGCATTGGTGCCTTAGTGGTCCAGGTGTTTGATTGCGGGTCGTATTCATAGAGCGTGTTTACAGCGGTCCCGGTCCCTTCCATCGTGCCGCTATTGACCGCACCACCTATCAGATAGATCTTATTGTTCAAGGTGACTGCTGTAACGTCACCAAGAGGCGGTCCCGGCCAGGGGGTGATTGGGTTCCAGGAGTCTGCGAGAGGATCATAGACGAATGCCTCATAAACGCTTTGCAGCGCGACGATCCCGCCGAAGGTGTACACTTTCCCGTCGGCGCCGGCCGCTGCGCTCGCGTGGGTCCCGCGAGATGTGGACGGTAGTGGCGCTCTCGTCGTCCACTCGCCGGGTAGCCTCGGCTCAAGAATGGTGATGGCGCTCCCACCATGCTCAGCAACGTAGATCGTACCGTCCGCTCCCACAGTGACGTCGAGAGGCTGGTTGAATGCCGCCAAGTTCTCTTCGAAGACTACGCTGTTGCCATCAGGAGAAAGGACGGCGCGCCGGACGTTCTGATTGCCGGCCCACGTAGCGGAGATGAGATTGCCCTGCATTTGCCCGCCGAAGGCATCCGACTTGTATTCAGCGATGCCGTTTGTGGAGTTTCCCGCCGTGTACAACAACAAAGGCGATGTGTAGTTGGAAAGGGGCGTCTTAGGAGGGTTGTACATCGTGCCGTCATCGAGGATACATTCACCCCGAGCGGGATTCGGGTGGCCTGCATAAGAGCCTTGTGTAATCAAATGTAGCTGGTCGGCCCGAAAGCCCGGATCAATGCTTGTTCCTGTACTACATCCGTCTGACGGACCAGGGGTGTTCCCGGAGCCGGCGTTCGCCCCATTGTCGTTAACGTAGAGCTTTCCGTTGGAGTGAAAGACGAAGTCATACGGGTTACGCAGACCAGTCGCGTAAATCTCAAACACACCGGGGAGCAGACCTTGAGGGCCGGTGATGTTGCGGACATCGAGCGGGAATGAGGAAGGCGCTCCTTTCACGTTTGCCCTGAGAAGAGCGGCACCCAGGTACCGCTCGCTTACGTTGCTAAAGGCGAGACTGGGAGCACCCGCATTCGTGCTTCCGGCATTGGCGATGTAGAGCCAGCCGTCGGGCCCGAAGCGGACGGCGTTGATAGCGTGGAGCTCGGATGAGCGGGGGAGCCCCGTTATCAGGTCTGTGCGGTTCGCCGGCGCGTCGAAATTAGGACCGGCTAGACGCGTGACGGTGCCGCTATTCGTGTCGATCGGGCAGGAGGGCTTGAAGAAGCAAAACCGTGGGTCAGAGTGGGTCAAGTACATGATCGGCGCCGCGGGCGTTGAGGCTGGGTCAAAGGTCAGCCCCAGTATCAGGCGGCCCTGCACACCGGTGGCCGGGCTGCCATCCTTGTTGAAGTTAGGTGTGTTGAAGATCGACTGAACCACCTGGACGGTGGAGACATTGCGATTGGAATCGAGGCTAAAGATGTGGATCAAGCCGTTCTGCTGGCCGACGTAAAGGCGGCCGTCGGGACCGATCTCGATCACTGTCGGTTGCAGGAAGGCGCTGGCCCCCGTGGTGGCCGAAGTGGCTATCGTTCGCTTGTTGAACTGGATGACGCCGGTCCCAGATCCGGGTGGCACTTTTCGGAATTTCCAAATCTGGACGTTCGCGTTGCCAGCGTCGTCGGTGTAGCCGAAGTGGATTTCGTGTGGACCGATACTGAGCGCATTGAAGGTCGCCGTCGGCATGACGAATTGGCCCGTGTAAGTCTTGCCTGGAGAGTTCTGGAAGAGAACGGTCTCGGGGACGCTCGGGTCCGTGTTTAAGGTGTTTACTCCCCAGTACCCGTCATCAAGCGCCGTCTCGTCAGACGCGCTCACCGTGACGCTGGGCGGCGTTGAGTAACTCTTCCCCTCAGGTTCTGGGCTTACACTGAACGCGGGCTCCTGCAGATCTTGTCCCGACGCAACCGGCACTACTTCGATGCCAGCGACACTGGCGTTGCCGAAGCTGGGCACGAAGTTGATGTCCACGAATCCGTCCGCGACGCTAACGGTAAACCCGCGAGAAAGGGCGGTGCGAAAGCCGGCCACGACATACTCATCTAATGACGTCAGCTTAGGCTGCCCTTCAATCAGCACGTCGAAGCGGTGACCCGCGTCGTATGTCAGGAATATATCGGCGAAGAGGAGCCTCACACTGTAGCTGCCGTTTGGCACCGGTATGTGGTAGGAATAGGCCACATTGTTATACCGATGGTCTTGGTAAACGACATCATCAGCTGTGTTGGCGATCTCGATAGCGTTTGTGGACTGGCCTCCACCGCTGGAGACAAAGTAGGCGTCCTTTGTCCATGTGCGCTGAGAACCGTCTGAGACCTGGGGACCGCCCGTATTGATTCGGAAGAGACCCAACGGTCCTGTTTGGAAACTCCAGATCTTGTCTTGGGGCACCGCGTTTCCGGCCGGGTCCTTGACCCCCGCAATACCACCTTTCATCGTCACTGTATAGTTCGTTAGGGGCTGTAGCGCGGCGTCCGGTGTCAGCGTGGCCGTCAACGTACCGGAGTTGAATGATCGTGTTCCGGATACCGCGGTCCCAGTCGCAGTTTCCTGGAGTAGGAAGGTGCTCGAATTAAGAGTGGACTGATCGATCGCCTTGCTGAACTTGGCTGTGATTTCCGAATTGACCGGCACCGCCGAGGCGCCCGCGGCAGGCGACACCGCTCCAATCCTCGGCTTGACAAAATCGGTGTTCTTTGGTCCGAAATCGAAGATCGCGAGCGCATCGAAGGAGTTGTCGTAGTATTCGACTTTGATCGTATGAAGGCCCGCCGCAACATTATCTTTGAACGCTGTCCAGGTAGTTGCCGACTGGTCGACCCACTTGTCAATCATCAAGACGTTATCGAAGTAGACGCGGACGCCATCGTCCGTGGTCGTCTGGAAGCCGTAATTTCCGGCTGTCAGAACGAATGTGCGCCCCCACCGCACGCTAAAGTGGTCCGCGCTAATCTGTGGATCTGGCGAACCGGTGCCCCAATCGAAGCCGATGTCAACGTCGTTACGGATGATCTGAGGGTCACCCGTGAGGTTTTGTGTGCTGAAGTATTCGCCGTTCCAATCTGTGATGGTCGGCGCTGTTTGGATACTCAGTTTGGCTACCGCGTTCACATATGCGTCGTAGTACTCCATCACGACGGTGTGGAGCCCCGCGGTCAACGTGACCTGCGCGGACCAGGATGTTGCGCCTTGATCCACCCACTTGTCGAGTGTCAGCTGACCATCCACGTACAGACGCACGCCATCATCCGTTGTCGTCACGAAGCGGTACGTGCCAGTTTGGAACGTCATGTTGCGGGTCCAGCGCACGCTGAATTGATCCTGGCTGATTCCGGGTGCGGGCGATCCCAGTCCCCAGTCGAAGTTGATGTCGGCGTCCTGCCGCGTCAGCGCCGGCGAACCGCTGAGATTTTGATTGTTGAAGTATTGGCCTGTCCACGTAGGATCCTCGGCAGCACTTTGCTGAGGCCAACCCAACATTGCGAGTGCGGCAATTGCTAAGGCCAGCGGCAATACGCCCAGGGATTTTGCGCGAACCCGCGGCCTGGTCTTTCGTTGTCGCATCACGGCCACGCGCCGCCGTTCATAGCCAGGTCAGACTGGGTTGATGATCGATGCACTATTCGAAGGATTTTCATCCAGTACCCATCGCGTTCAAAGTAGGCAACGGTCTTTCCGTGACTCATGATTTCGGCCACGAACGGAATGATGCCTGATCCAGCCTCGACCTCCATATTTGGAGCCACCACCATGTAGTCCACCCTCCTCCAATCTCTGTGAAGAATGCGATCTCTAATCTCCGGATCGCGCTCGACCTTCCAATACCAATGGACCGTCAGGGCCTGATCCGCTTCCCTTGGCGAATTTCCCTCAAAGCCGGGAACTTCCAGTAGAGCATGCGCGTCCATTACTACAAGTGATCCAGAAGGAGCGTTCTTTTTGATCCAGTCCACCGCCTGATGCTGCGGCCACGTGTTGTCTGATGTGTAAATGGCGTCGTACCATCGCTTGTACGAATCCGCGTGCATAGTCGCTACAACCACAGGCACGGCGAGACCAACGGTAAGTAGTAGCGCTAAGGCACCGTGAAGAAGCTTGGAGCCGAAGGTACGCGTTGCGGGCATGGAATCCTTGAGTTGACGACGAGGGACCAACGCGGCCAACGAGACAACGATCTCGCGCAAGGCAACAGCCACGACAAGGGATACGAGGGGTACCAATGGCAACGCGTAGAACTCAAACACAACCCCACCTCGCCCAAGAAAGAGCACGAACAACCCGATGAATATCGCCATCGGCCACAGGGGCCTGTACTTAAAGCCCAGCAGCAGTGCGGCCACAATGGCGAATGCCGTTGCCACAGTAAGGAACGGATCAAGGTCGAGCCAGTAATGAAAGGGCCTATCCCAGAAACGGCTATGTAAGTCAATGATCCCGGCGTCCTGCTCACGCTCCGCCATATGGAACTTCATCGTTCCAATGAGGCTTACATGTTCACCCCCAGCGGCAAGTGGCCATCCTGTCGGAAACAACTCTCCTTTTAGGACGGCGTATACCGGATAAAAAGAGACAAGCGAAGCGCAAAGAGCGCTCCAATGGGTCATCGCTATCCCCCGATGTGCCGGGTCGGCGCGAAGCCATGCCAGGAGGATCATGCCAGGGGTAAACACGACAAACACTTCTTTCGTGAGCACAGCGAGCCCGAAGAAGATCGCGCTTAGCCAGTACGAGGTGAGCTTGGACCGCTCGCTAAGCAGGGGCACGATCGCACAGAGCATCCAGAATATGGCGATCGGTTCCAACATCAGGCGGCGGCCTTCAAGAAGCCGGAAGGGCGACAACATGAATAGAAGAGCGGCAACCACGCCTGCCGTCGTGCTACCCGTAATTCGGCGCGTAATCCAGAACAGCATATACACGGATGCGACGTGCAGTAAGAGAATGAAGACACGTCCCGTATCGAGGGAGCTGCCGAATGTGTGGAAGCCCCCGGTCAACTCCATCCACAGACCTGAGAAGATCCACCCTGCTGGCGGATGGTCGTACCAGTACGTATAGGGAGCCAGTTCGCCTTTTGCCCATAGTGCCCAAGCCTGCGATTGGTACGTCCCCTCATCCTGGAAGTAGCTCGGGAACGCGAACATGTTGAACGCCTGCGTAACGAACGCAAGGAAAATTACGGACCCCGCCACGAGCGCGTATGGCGATACTCTCGAGCGGAGCCTAAGCGCCGGTTGAGTCCGTGCGGTCCAGGGAATATCCATCAGTCAAGAGCGATCCGGCCTGCGACATCTTCGAGCGCGGCCGAAGGAAGTTGACCTAAACGCCTATGGACGCCAAGGTGGGTGGTCTTTTCCCAACCGTTTCTGCCTCTTACCTCCCTGAATACTGCACGTATCGAACTAAGTCCCAGGAGCCACTGATATGGCACGAAACCAACAAGCATTACCACAGGAGCCCAAGGACGGAATGGCTGTTTGTACTTTCTCGTAAAATCCCAAAGCGCGGCTACGTTCACAATTAGCCACAACAAGAGCCCATACATCGGCAGCAGGGTTACCAGCACGAACCCCATCGGTAGTGCGATGAGGAACACAGCCACAACGGCGACAGGCCACATCAGCATGGCTATGCTGTGGAACACGGGAAAGACAAGCGTATAGAAGGCCAGCCAGCGGCTTTCTCGTCCCTGGAGTTTGAGCCAGTAGCCCTTTCGGATCACCTGGATGAATCCTTGGTGCCATCGCGTCCGCTGTCGGATGAAAGCCGAGAGGCTATGCGGCGTTTCCTCGCGCGTGGCCAGAGCAGGGTCGAACAGGACGTACGTGGACGCGCCAGCTGCGCTTAGGCGGATACCGATCTCGGCGTCTTCGGTTAGGCATTCCGGGTCCCAGCCGCCGGCCTCCTCAAGTAGTCTCCGACGGAAGAAGACGGTGTTCCCTCCGAGCGGAATAGCATTTTTGTTCGCGTGCAGGCGTAGTCGAGAGTTGAACCAGACGAAATATTCGAGGACGTTGAAGATGGAATACCAATTACTCGCGTAATTCATGAGCTGAACCGGGCCTTGCACGACGTCGCTGTGCTCTTTCAATAGACGAGCGTTTACCGCGCGGAAAACCTCGGGATGGACGTCGTCTTCGGCATCGAACACAGCGACGTAGTCACCGCTGGCACATTCGAGTCCGACGTTAAGACCACGCGGCTTGCTTACGGGCCCGCCGGCGAAGGTGACTACACGCGCGTTTTTAAGTCCATACCTTGCGATTGCATCCTGAGCGGCGGAGATGGTTCCAACATCGTCTCGGCTGCAGACCACCAGAACCTCGAGGAGATGTCTTGGGTAGTTCGATTGGCATATGCGTCGCACCGTCTCCGCTATCACTTGCTCTTCGTGCCGCGCTGGAATAAGGACACTAAACGAGATCGCG